>QWCE01001120.1_pt1 | contig 43643 bp, 39 predicted proteins | sample 1972531 | NCBI WGS metagenome assembly QWCE01 (sample SAMN09866716, study PRJNA288562) | Human gut metagenome isolate term4_stool, whole genome shotgun sequencing... | reverse complement strand
CTTGTAGTGTGTCTGTATTTCCTATGAAATTGTAGTAAATATCAATTGTTTGGGTGATTTCTCCATTCACTACTTCTTTTTCGTGAACATAGATTTTTGGGATGAGTTCGTTTAAGGTTTCTTTGTCCAGCTTCTTAATATCCCTATGTTTTTTTATGAGTTCAATCCATTTTCTGACATTAATATCTTCAAGATCTTCTTTAACAATCAATATTTGATTATCTTCTATTCCCACAAAGAAGGTTGTCGGAGAGGTAAGGCTCCTCGGTATCATTAAGAATGACGTGGAGGATGTCTGGAAAAAACCAATGACTTTAGCGGGATCCCGAAGAAGGACTATCACACAGATTTCTTTTTATGCGACTTATAAAGCTGTCATTGATAGTATTCAATACATGAGCTATGATCAACTTACGAATTGAAAACAAATGTTTTGCGGGTGATACATTTATGCGTCACCCGATTTTTTTTGTTACCCCACAAAAAAAGCCGGCCAAGTGGCCGACTTTTTTCTTACTTATCTTCGTAGGGGATGATGGCGATGGCCCGGGCTCTCTTGACAGCCTTGTTGACATCGCGCTGGTGCTTGGCGCAGGTCCCGGTCACGCGGCGGGGAAGGATCTTCCCGGCATCGCTGATGAAGTTCTTGACCTGTTCCACATCCTTGTAGTCCAATACTTTTTCCTTATCTTTGCAGAATTGGCAGACCTTTCTGCGGGGTCTAAATGTGCGGCGGCTCATACGATCTCCTTTTTAGAAAGGGATGCGGGAATCATCCACCGGGGCGAAGTCATCGCCGAAGAAGTCATCGCCCGACCCGCCAGCTTCCTGGCTTCCCTGGGCACTCCGGTTCTCGGGATACTTGTTGGCTTGGGGGGCCGGGGCGGGACCGCCCTGGTTGTAGGAATCATTGCGTTCCTTCCAGTCCACAAACTCAACATTGTTAGCCACCACATCGGTGGTGTAGCGCCGAGATCCATCCTGGGCAACATAGGACCCGGTTTGGATCCGTCCTTCGACCAGGACCCGCTTTCCCTTCTCGGTGAAGCGGTTGACATTCTCTGCTAACCTTCCCCAGCAAACACAGCCGATGAAGTCGGCCGTGGGCTGATTATTCGCTTCCATCTCCTGTTTCTTCTCACGCGACAGTCTCTTGTCCACCGCAAGGGTGAAGCGGACCATGGCGTTACCTGTAGAATTGTTGTAGGTTAACTCGGGGTCTCTTGTCAGTCTTCCCATCAGAACGACTTGGTTCATCGCTACCTCCTAGGACTTACGCCTCTTTCTTTACAGTCAGATAGCGTAAGATGTTGTCCAAGATTCTTGCCCGACGCTCGACTTCCTGAACGGTTTCCGGCTCTGCTTCATACGTCAGAACCATATAATAGCCGTCTTTCTTGAAGTCAATCGGATAGGCAAGCTTGCGGTTTCCCCACTCATCGAGATCCAGGACCTTGCCGGTCTCATCGATCGCATCAATCAAGCGATCCAAGACTTTTTTGCGGTCCTCTTCTTCGACATCAGCGCGTAAGATGACCACCATCTCATATTGATTCATGTCTTTCACCTCCCTTTGGATTTGACCCGCTTGTGAACGGACCAGAGATTGCTCACGGCAGGGCAGAAAACGCCCCAAACCACTGAACATACCCATACATTATACTAAATGGCCCGCCTTTTGCAAGTAAAATTCCTTCCTTTTTTGTCCCGTTCCGGGGTGGTGATTAGCTATGAAGAAAATTCTACTCAGATCATTTATTAATTTTATCTTCGATAAATCTCAAAATTCTTTTCAGCGAGTTTAAGTAAATCCGACTCTTTCATCTTGTTCCCCCTTTCTTTAACAATCAACTAACAGTTTCGCACGATTCACTCACGATTCTCCCCTTCATAAATCGCATGAAAACAAGGTTTTGTGTATTGGCTCGCACGATCTTCGCACGATTCACTCACGATTAAATTATTCCCAGTTATTATATCAAAGTAAGAGGTTCCTAGTTATATCGCTTGAATTCCAATTTGAAAGCATACGCTTTTAAACAAGTCATCTGTCCCTGTCAAAACTCACATATATAAAAAAAGCCCTCTCCGTGGTCCGCATGTAGAGAATCTACATTAAGCGTGGAGAGGTTCTGTCATTACTATGATAACAAAAAATGAGCCGGATGTCATTTCCAGACCCCATAGTGTTGGTATCGCCTTTTTCCCCAAATCAACACTACGTTTTTCCCGCCTCATTCGTGTTGGTTTGCCATTTTCCCGCCAATCAACACTATATTTCTTCCCCCTCAATAGTGGTGGTTACCCGTTTTTTCCCAATCAACACGACCGCAACGATCATATTCCCGAAATCTATAGTGTTTGTTTGACGTTTTTCTTCGAACCACCACTACTTCGGTCCCAAAACCATAGTGTCGGTATCACCATTTTCCCCAAACCACCACTACCACAGGCCCAAACCCATAGTGTTGGTATCGCCATTTTCCCCACACCACCACGACTTCAGACTCAAAACCATCCTTTCAGGCTTCTTCCCCCTCCCCATCTTTGGTAGTATAGTCTCATCACCTGATGAAAGGAGCCCATCATGACCATAATCCACGGATTCACCCAAATTAAGGAGCGGGCCGTCCCCGAGGAGGCCTCTACCCTTCATTTATATAGACACGAGAAGACCGGTGCCCGGGTCCTCCACATGAAGAACACCGACGACAACAAGGTTTTCGCCATCGCCTTCCCCACCCCGCCCTTGGGGTCGACCGGAAATTGCCACATCCTGGAGCACTGCGTCCTCAACGGATCCCGGAAGTACAAGACCAAGGAGCCCTTCATGGACCTCCTCCAGTCCTCCCTCCAGACCTTCCTCAACGCCATGACCTACCCCGACAAGACGGTCTACCCCATCGCCTCCCGGAATCCCGCCGACTTCCATAACCTCATGGACCTCTACCTGGACGCCGTCTTCTACCCGGCCGTCCTTGAGGACGAGCGGATCTTCCGCCAGGAGGGCTGGCACTACAAGCTGGACCGGGCGGAGGACCCCCTGAGCCTGAGCGGGGTCGTCTACAACGAGATGCGGGGGGCCATGTCATCGCCCGAGGACCAGGTCTTCGACGCCATCATGAGGTCCCTCTACCAGGGGACCATCTACGCCGACAACGCCGGCGGAGACCCCTACCGGATCCCCGAACTGACCTATGAGGCCTTCTGCGACTTCCACCGGACCTACTACCACCCCTCCAACGCCTACATCTTCCTCTATGGGGCCATCGACGAGGCAGCCACCTTCGACCACCTGGCCTCCTATTTGGATGCCTTCGATAAAAAGGAAGTCCAGGGCCTGCCGGAGACAGTGGCCCGGGTGGAGACCCCCATAACCAAGGAAGTTCCCTTCTCCATCGACACGGGCGAGGATGAGGAGGGCCAGACCTTCTTCTCCCTCTCCTGGCTGGTCGACCGGGCCAGGACGGATGAGGTCCGCTATCTCTACCACCTCATGGACCAGGTCCTGGTCAAGTCGGAGTCCTCTTCCCTCCGCCGGGCCATCTTGGAGGAAGTGGGAGCCAAGGACCTCCTCTCCGAGATCTGGGATCTCAAGGAAGTCGGCTTCTCCCTGGTCGCCAAGGGAGTGGACCCCGCCAAGAAGGACCTCTTCCTGGAGGTGGTCGACCGGGAGATCCGACGGATGGTGGAGGATGGCCTGGACCATGACCTCATGGCCGGCCTCCTCCAATCCCTGGAATTCGACCTCCGAGAGAAGCAGGGGATGGCGACCAAGGGCATCCTCTTCATGGCCATGGCCCTGTCCGAAGGGATCTATGGGGCCGACCCCATGGACCGGATCGCCTATGAGGACAAGCTCCGATCGGTCCGGGCCATGGTCCGGGAGGGGGCCCTGGAAGCCTACATCCGGGACAAGCTCCTGGACAACCCCAACCGGGTCTTCCTGGTCCACACGCCCCAGGCCGGCCTCAATGCCCAGAGGGACCGGGACCTGGCCGCTTCCCTGGCCGACTACAAGGCCGGCCTCTCGGAGGAAGAAATCCGGGCCCTCATCCAATCCAACAAGGACCTGGCGGACCGGCAGAACCGGCCCGATTCTCCGGAAGCCAAGGCCACCATCCCCCGCTTGGGCCGGGAGGACCTCCCCGACCACCTGGTCCGGGTCCCCCGTGAGGTCCGGGAAAGCGACCGGGCTACCTACCTCCTCCACGACCTCCCCACCTCAGGCATCACCTACCTGACCCTGGTCTTCGACCTGGCCCACTTCGCCGAGGCCGACCTCCCCTATGTCACCCTGGTCTCCGACCTCATGGGGCGCCTCTCCACCCGGACCCTCTCCTACCGGGACTATGAGGTTCAGGAGGACCTCTTAACCGGAGGGATCACTCTGACCCCCAAGGTCTATGACCGCCAGGGGTCCCTGGACTTCCAAGGCAAGCTCCTCCTCTCCACCAAGTTCTTGGGCCTGGACAAGCTCTCGGCGGGCCTGGACCTCATGGCCGACCAGGTCCTCCGGACCCGTTTCGATGAGACGGACCGGATCCGGGAGGTTATGGCCATCATCCTCTCCTCCATGGAGATGGGGATGGTGAACGACGGGTCCGGCATCGCCCTCCAACGGGCCGTTGCTCAGGTCACCCCCGCCGGGGCCTACAACGACCGGCTCAAGGGCATGTCCTACTACCTCTGGCTTAAAAACCTGGCCAAGACCTTCGGCCCCAAGGACCAGGCCAAGTTGGAGGGGATCTACCGCCGGCTCTTCCTGACCGCCAAGCCCCTGGTCAACATCACCGGGTCGGGCCGGGACCTGGACCGGGTCATGGAAGGGGTGGAGGGCTTCCTGGCCGCCCTGCCCGGAAAGTCCGAGCCTGCCCATGACTTCTCCTTCCAGCCGGACAAGAAGGCCCTGGCCTTCAGCCTGACCTCGGACGTCCAGTTCGTAGCCATGGCCTCCCTCATGGACCCCAACCAGGCAGCTTATGGAGGCCACTTCCAGGTCCTCTCCAATATCCTCTCCAACACCTACCTCTATACGGAAATCCGGGCCAAGGGCGGGGCCTATGGCCAGGGCCTCGCCTTAGGGACCAACCAAGTCGCCGGAGCCTTCTCCTATCGGGACCCCCAACTCCGCCGGACCCTGGACATCTTCCGCACCCTCCCCGACCAAGTCGCCAAGCTGGACCTGGCGGATGACGACCTGGTCCGCTTCATCATCGGATCGGTCGGCCGGGTCGATGGCCCCATGACCGAAAACCAAAAGGGCCTCTTCGACCTCTCCAACTACCTCCGGGGAATCGACGCCACCTTCCACGACCGCATCCTCCGGGAAATCAAGGAAACCCGCCTGGACGACCTCCGGTCCCTGGCCGACCCCCTGAGACAAGCCTGGGACCAGGCCTCCGTGGTTGTCCTGGGCTCCAAAGAAGCCATCGATAAAGACAAGGATCTCTTCGACGAGGTCCGGAGGATCTAGGCCCCGCCTCATAGCCCAGTCGGGACCGGGAACCCTGACAATCTGGAGAATGTCAAGAAAATCAGGGTCCAGTGCCCTGACAATTTGCTAAATCAAAAGAAAATCAGGGGTAAAAAAGACCCTGATAAATGAGCAGATCATAATAAAATCAGGGTAAAAACCCTGACAATTTGCTAAATCATATGAAAAAGCAGGGTAAAAAAGTACCCTGCTTTTTTGTTAGATTGCCAAAATATCAGGGGCGGAAACCCTGATATTTTGGAGAATTTTGAGAATAACAGGGTTCAAAGCCCGAGGCAGGAGCCACCGCCGCAGGCGGCTTGCTCTTCACTAGCAAACCTCATGATTCCGCCATCTCCCAAGGCGCAGCATCCTCACCGGTCCAGCTTCTCCCAATAGCGCTGGGCCAGGAAGAAGAAGATGAGAGCCAGGATGACCACCAGGGCGTAGGAGGAGAGGGAGTAGCCGGCCATTTCTCCGATCTTCCCTCCGGACTCATGGAGGAAGCCGATCCCGTTGTGGTAGAGCCGTTGGATGGTCAGGGAGAGTTCCGGGGTCTTTTCCGCCAGGTGAAGGCCCAGGTCTTCCTTACCAATGTATAGGGGGAGGAGGCGGTTGACGCCGTAGATGAGCCAGTCCAGGCAGAAGATACCCAGGAAAAAGACCAGGGGTTGGGAGAAGGTGACGGAGAGGGCCCAGACCCGCCGCCTGTAGTTATAGTAGAGACGGGTCCAGGTATAGACGCCGAAGAAGTAGACCATGGTCCACCAGAGGATGAAGTAGATGAGGGCCAGGCCGTCCATCTCAAACCAGCCCAAGACCAGGCCCATGAGGACGCCCCGGTCCAGCATGGCGGTCCGGAGCTTGAAATAGAGGGGTTTCATGGACCCGTCCTGGATGAAGGCTGAGGAGACCTGGACCAGGAGGAAGAAGACTCCGCAGAGGATGAGGATGGCCAGGTACTTGGCCAGGATGATCTTCCAACCGGGCATGGGGGTGAGGAAGCTTTTCACCCCCTCCCGGCTGGTCAGCTCCTTGGAGAAATTGTAGGCGATCAGGATGCCTAGACCTACCAGGATGGCCACTTGGATGAGGTAGGAAACCAGGAGGTAGAGCTCGCTGGTTTGGACGGATTGGCCCTTGATGGAGATGAAGGCCAGGCCGCCCAGGCGGGAGAGGATAAAGAGCAAATAAAAGAAGCCCATGACCGGGAAAAATTCCCGAATTTCATGTCGTATGCGTTTGACCATAGCATTCTCCTAATCGTCGATCCGGTCTTCGGCCAGGGCGGCGCTGGCAGTGAAGACCAGGATAGTGGCTAAGATGACCAAGGCCAGAGGGATAGCCCAGAGCCCCTCTCCCCCCTCGAAGAGGCCGGCCGCCTCAGGGTCTACCCTCGCATAGGTCCAGAGAAAACGGCTGGTGGGGGTCCATGCCTCCGGCCCCATGAGGTGGAGGGAAAAAGAGGCCGGGAAAAAGACCACGGGGAGGCGGGGGATGAGGACCTCCGCGACTAAGGTGAGCCCGGCCATCACGGGGACCAGGACCAGGCCGTCCACCAGGATCTGGAGGGAGGGGGCCCGCTTCTTCCAGGGGCCCATGAACAAGCGGCCCAAGGTTTGGAGGAGGAAGAGGAGGGAGAGGGTGAAGGCGGCTTGGACCAGGGCGGCCACCGTCAGAGACAAGGTGAGGGTCCCTTCAGGAAAGAAGGGGACGGCCAGGCCCTCCATGCCCAGGAGACGGGCCATCTGACCGGCCCCGGCCATGAGGACCAGGGAAAGGAGGACCGTGAAAAGGACCGAAAGGAAGCGGCCGCCGAATTCCCGGGCCCGGGAAAGGGGGACCAGGTAGAGGGCCGGTCCGGCCTCAGGCCCATAGTAGTCCCCCAAGGCCTCCCAGGCTTCCAGAAAAAGGACCAGGCCCGGAAAAACGAAGGGAAGGCCGGAAAGGAGGTCCATGAACCGGGCGGAAGGCTCCCCGTCCATGTCCAGGAAATGGGGAGAGATGACCTCCTGGATCCGGCTCATGGCCAGAAAAAGGACCAAGGCCAGGGCGAAGAGGATCCACCGCCGGCCGATTTTATTCCGTCTTCGTTGGATAAATATGCGCCACATAGGCCCTCCTAGCGGTAGATCTCTTTGTAGAGGTCATCCATGGACAGGCCTTCCTCCATCCGGAGGACCTCCGCCGGCCCCTGCTTGACGATCTTCCCCTTGTCCAGGAAAATCACCTCATCGAAAATGGATTCGATATCTCGGACCCTCTGGCTGGTGATAATGAAAGAAGCCTGGCTGCCCACGGACTCCACCAGGAGGTCGATGATGTCGTCCCGGACCAGGGGATCCAGGTTGCCCAGGGGCTCATCCAGGAGGTAGAGGTCGGCCTCCCGGCTCAGGCAGAGGGCCATGGACAAGCGGACCCGGTAGCCGATGGAGAGGTGGCCCACCCGCTTTTCGGGAATCTGAAAGCGGTCGACCAGTTCGTCGAACCGGTCCTTGTCGAAGTCCGGGAAGAACTTGACAAAGAAGGACCGGGCCGAGGACACCGACTCCCCAAAGCCGACCAGGCCTCCCTCGGGGAAGTAGGAGACCATCCCCTTGGTTTTCAGACCCACCGGCTCCCCATTGACCGTCACCGTCCCCTTGGTCGGGTGGAAGAGCCCCGCCAGGATCCGGAGGAGGGTGGACTTGCCCGCCCCGTTGGGGCCCATGAGGCCCAGGACCCGGCCCTCCGCCAGGTCGAAGGTCAGGTCATCCAGGATGACCTGGTTGGCCATGGACTTGGTCAGGTTCTTGACCACCAGGCGGGGTTTGTAGACGAAGGATGGAGAGATTTCCTCCACCACCTCATCGATCGTCTCGCCGACATCATGAGCCGCCTCATCGACCGGCTCCGGAACCTCATCAGCCTCGCCCGGCGTCTCCGGAATCTCCACATCGGGAATCACCTGCATTTCCACCGCCTTGGCCTTGTCTTTTTTCTTTTTCTTCTTTTTTGGGGAGGACTTCTCTTTTTTCTCCGTCTTCTCCAGTTCCTCCCGGATCCTATCCTCTAGCTTGGTCATGGAATCCTCCTTTATTCAGAACAAACCGCCGAATCTCCCCATCGTCCATGCCCAGCTTTCGGGCCCGATCAAGGAAGTCTTGGAAGTGGTCTTGGACCAGGTCTTCACGGGCCAGGGCAATGCGGTCCCGGTCCCGGGTGAAGGCCAGGCCCTCTCCTTCCCGGCAGATGAGTCCACGGGCTTCCAGGCCCTGGATGGCCCGGTCGATGGTTTCGGTATTGGTCCGGAAGGCCATCCGCAGGCTCTCCCGGCCGGGGACCGGATCCCCGGCTTGGTAGACTCCCGAAAGGAGGTCCCCCAGGATTTGGTCTTGAACGGTTTCGAACACCGCCTTGGTCTTTGTCATGAAAACACCCTCCCAACTTGTTCAAAAGCGACCGGTTGCGTAAAATGGATATACCACCGTGTATGATTTTTGTTTCCACCATTTTACCATGATTGCCCTATGAAGAAAGGGGGAGGAATTATGATCTTGATCTTTATCGTGGATGAGAACTTCGCCATCGGCTACAAAAATGACATGGTCCACCACATCAGCCGGGACCAAAAGCGCTTCAAGGAGGTTACGACCGGGAACATCATCGTCTGTGGCCGGAAGACCCTGGAGTCCTTCCCGGGAGGCCGCCCCCTCCCCAACCGGGACAATATCGTCATGTCCCGCCAGGACCTCCCGCCCCAGAAGGGGATGACCCTGGTCCACGACCGGGAGGGGCTCATGAAGGCCATCCAGGACCTCAACCCCGACGGGACAAAAAAAGTCTTTTTGGCAGGCGGAGGCCAGCTGGTCGAGGCCCTTTGGGACCTGGCCGATGAGGCGGATATTTCCATGATCCACCATGCCTTTGACAAGGCGGATGTCTGGATCCCCAACCTCCGCGAGGATCCCGAATGGGTTCTGACCGATGAGTCCGAACCCATGTCCGACGGGGAATATACTTTCACCTACCAGAAGTACAAGCGGGTTACTCCGGACAAGTAGGCGTCCACTCCCCTATGGTCCTCATCTTGTAACAGAAATGGGCCATGGTGCAGGTCCGGCAGGCTTCCTTGTCCCGGGCCATAGCCCCGAAGTCACCCGCCTGAATCTCCGCCACCAACCGGTCCATGGTCCCTTTCCAAGCCTCCAGGTCTTCCTCATCCAAGGGGAAGGCCCGGAGGCTTTCTTTTTCCCGGGCTGCCGACAGGTCATAGAGGAAGTTCTGCCCCTTTCCCTTAGCAGCCGGGCCCGGCCAATGGGCATCCAGGAGGATCCGGTAGACGGCCAGCTGGTGGATATAGGTTTCGAGGAGGTCGGATTTTTCAGGGATGTGGGCCTTGAAGTCGATCAGGGTCCCATCCTCCAGGACCAGGTCCAGGCTCCCGAAGAGGCGGTAGGTCCCCATGGAGAGGGCCAGGTCTTTTTCCGCCCAAAGAAGCCGGGGCAAGACCCGGTCCTTTTCCCGACTCATGTAGGCCAGGATCCGGTCCCTGGCTTGGTCGAGGCTTTCCGGGGTGATGCCTTCTCCCCCGGCAGCCAACCCACCGGACACAGAAGCCAGAATCTTGTCCAGGTCCTCAGAGGAAACCCGTCCCCCCTTCCGGTTGACGGCCTCCAGGACCCGGTGGAGGAGGGTCCCCTCCGCCATAGCCCGGCTCTTCCGGGGCGGAAAGCCTAGGACCCGGAAGAAGAAGTAGGACCGGGGGCAGGTCCGGTAGAGGGCCAGGTCGGAGGTGTAGGCGTAGCTTTCCTGGACCCCCTCCCCTCTTTCTCCCGAGGGGGCGATGTGGGCCAGGGCCTCCTCCATCTCCAGAGAGGCCAGGCTCATATTGAGGCGGAGGAAGGGGGGCCAAAGGGCCCTGGGGCCTCGGGGTCCCTGACTTTCGTCCGGGCCGGCCGTCAGGACCAGGAGGTCCTTGGCCCGGGTCATGGCGGTATAGTATTGGCGGACGGTATCCAGGTCCTGGGCCAGGTCGGGGGCGGGCTGGTGGCCCAGGAAGGGGTTGACCGGAAGGAGGTCCTCCCCCTGGGGAGGTCTCCGGAAAGTGTACTTTTCCCGGCCTTCCTCCAGGATGACCAGGGAAAATTCCAGGCCCTTGGACTGGTGGATGGTCATGACCTGGACGGCATCCTCCACCTCCCGTTGATCAGGGTCAATATAGTCCAGGTGGCCTTGCTGGAGCTTGGTCCAGTGGTCCAAAAAAAGGAGGGCAGCCTTTCCCCGGGTCCCCTGGCTGATCTCCGGTCTTTGGGCCAGGCCGGACAGCTCATCCAGGTAGGCCAAGAAAGCGGCCAGAGCTAGAGCGGGGTCCTTGTCCTTATCCCGGCCATCCAGGGCTTTGGCGAGGGCCCCTTCAAAGGGAGGAGTCCCCAGAAAAGACAGGGCGACCTCCCCCAGCCGGGTCGCCTTCCCTTCTTTCCAAAAGCTGTCCCAGGCCCGGTAAATCTCTTCCCTCTCCGCCCTCCCCTTCCGGGGGAGGCTTTCGACAAGGGACAGGACCGGATTTTGGGCCATGAGGTCGGCGGCCCGCCCTCCGGCTGACTTCCCTCCTTCGGTCAGGAGGGTGACCAGGAGGCAGGCGGCTAGACGGCGAACAAGGCTTACCCCGGCCAGGCTCTCCGTCTTGGAGGATTGGCAGGGGATCTCCTCCGCCTCCATGGCCCGGAGGATCCGGCGGATGGAAGGGTTGTAGCCGGGGTTGACGGAATGGGAGAGGATGGCCATATCCCGATAGGCCAGGCCCTTGTTGTGGGCTTCTTTAACCAGGTGGACCAGGCCGTGGGCCCATTGGTCGGGGTCCTCCTCGATCCATTTGTAGACGCCTCCCTCCGGCCTTTCCGGGGGGACGGTCATGGCCTTGGGGAAGCGGTTATCCCGGATGGCCCGGTCCCGGTCGGTCCCGAAGGGCCGGTCGATGAAGGCTCCGGCGGTGGCCATGATCCGCCGACCGGACCTATAGTTGGTGGTCAAATAGAGGGTCCGGCTCCCGGGATAGCGGCGGGGGAAGGCCAGGAGGTTTTCCACGGTCGCCCCCCGGAAGCGGTAGAGGGACTGGTCGTCATCCCCCACCACGCAGAGGTTACCGGTCTTCCGGGCCAGCCGGGAAAGGATGGCCTCCTGGACAGGGTTGGTGTCCTGGTACTCATCCACCATGAGGTATTTGGCCCGGGTCTGGACATGAGCCAGGACTTCGGGGTCTTCCAAAAGCTCCATGGTCTGGTAGAGGACTTCCGAGTGGTCCATGACATTGTAGTGGCGGAGCATGGCCCGGAAGCGGTCCAGGAGAAGGCGGGCGGCCCGGGTCTCGGAGCAGTCGACGGAGAGGTCGGCAAAGCCCTCACGAACCCGGTCCATGAGCCGGAGGTAGTCCTTCTTCCGGTAGGCCAGGGTCCGGGGGTCCCGGGGCTTGTGGCGGGGAAAGAGGAGGGCCATGGCGGCGGCCAGGTCCTCCCGGACCGTCTCTCCTTCCGGACTTAGGCCCGTCAGGGCGGGCCAGGACCGGTCAACCAGGTAGGCGATAGCGACCTCACCCACCCGTCGGAAGCCGGGGAGGTAGGCAGTCTTGCCGATATTTTCTTCAATGATGGACTGGCCGATCTGGTGGAAGTTGCCCACATTGACCTGGCCGGCTTGGCCCAGCCGGGTCAGGACCTCCGCCTTGGCCTTCCGGGTGAAGGTGGTCACCATGATTTCTTCCGGCTGGGCCAGGCCTTGTTCCAAAATGTACCGAACCCGCCCCACCATCGTCCGGGTCTTTCCTGTCCCCGGCCCGGCGATGATTAATACCGGCCCCTCCGTTGTCCGGATGGCTTCCCATTGTTGGTCGTTGTAGGGAAACATGGCGGTCCTCCCCTCCCTCTTTCTGGTAAAATAAAGCAGATCCTCCTTCTATTTTAGTGGATAGGAGGAGGCTTGTGGGAGGAAATGGGACAAATTGGGACCATTTGGGGCCCAGTGAGATAATATGGGAGAAAAAGGGAGGTAATGAGATGGCAAGAAAATCTTGGGATGAATATTTTATGGAGCTGGCCCAGGGAGTGGCCCAGAGAGGGACCTGCGACCGGGCTTATGTGGGCTGCGTCCTGGTCAACCCTGACCACCGGATCGTATCCACCGGCTACAACGGGGCCCTGTCGGGTAACCCCCACTGCGACGAGGTGGGCCACACCATGAGGGATGGCCACTGCATCGCCACCATCCACGCCGAGATGAACGCCCTCCTCTACTGTGCCAAGGAAGGCATCACTGTCAAGGGGACGACCTGCTATGTCACTCACTTCCCCTGTCTCAATTGCACCAAGGCCCTCATCCAAGCCGGGATCGTGGCGGTCTACTACCATGAGGGCTACCGGATCGACGACTACGCCCTGACCCTCTTTGAGCGGAACCACATCCCCGTCAAGCAGTTGTAGAAAGAGCGGGGCGGGGCTGGGCCGGAGCTTCCCTGGGAAATGGCGAAATCGGGGCTCCGCCAGGGGCGGGCTTCCCTGGTAAACCGCGAAATCGGGGCCCCGCCAGGGGCAGGCTTCCCTGGTAAACAACAAAAATGAGCCCCAGCCAGGGTAGGCCTACCCTGGGCAGCCTCATGATCCCGCCCCCGGCACACAAAAAAAAAGAGAGAAGTCAGAATTTGCACTTCTCTCTTTTTTTCTATTCTAGTTCTTCTTCCGGGCCAGGCCCTGGTCGATGGCGACTTGGGCGACGGCCTTGGCTACGGCATCGGGGACCTTGGGATCGAAGGGTGAGGGGATGACGTAATCTTCTCGGATCTCTTCATCGGGAATGATGTCGGCGATAGCCTGGGCCGCAGCCAGCTTCATTTCCTCGGAAATGGCGGAGGAATGGACGGAGAGGGCGCCCTTGAAGAGGCCGGGGAAGGCCAGGACGTTATTGACCTGGTTGGGATAGTCCGACCGGCCGGTCCCCATGACCCGGGCGCCGGCTTCCTTGGCCACGTCGTAGTCGATTTCGGGATCGGGGTTGGCCAGGGCGAAGATGATGGGGTCCTTTTTCATGGACCGGACCATATCGGCCGTGATCTTGTTGGGGACGGATACGCCGATGAAGACGTCGGCCTTGGCCATAGCCTCTTCCAGGGTCAGGTCTTCGGCGTCCTTGTTGGTTTCTTCGGCCAGCTCCTTATATAAGGGGTTGGTGTAGGAGTCCTTATCCTTCCGGTTGAGGATGCCGGTGGACCGGAAACCGTAGATGTTGGCTACGCCCAGCTTGTTGAGCATGCGGAGGATGGAGGAGCCGGCGGCGCCCAGGCCGGACATGACCACGGTCAAGTCCTCCCACTTCTTACCCACCAGGGTGAGGGCGTTGATGAGGCCGGCGATGACCACGATGGTGGTCCCATGCTGGTCGTCGTGAAAGACGGGGATGTCCAGTTCCTTTTTCAGGCGGGTCTCAATCTCGATGCAGCGGGGGGAGGAGATGTCCTCCAGGTTGATCCCGCCCAGGCCGGGGGCCAGGAGTTTGACGGTTTTGATGATTTCCTCGGTATCCTGGGTGTCCAGGACCAGGGGGATGGCGTTGACATCGCCAAAGCGCTTGAAGAGGCAGCACTTGCCTTCCATGACCGGGAGGGCAGCCTCGGGGCCGATATTGCCCAGGCCCAGAACGGCGGATCCGTCGGAGATGACAGCAACGGAATTCCCCTTCCAGGTGTAGTCATAGACGGCTTCCTTGTCGTCTGCGATGGCCCGGCAAGGTTCAGCAACTCCGGGCGAATAGACCAGGGAGAGGTCCTCCTTGCTTTCCAGGGGGGCCTTGAGTTCCACATTCAGTTTCCCCTTGAGTTCCTTATGGAGGGCAAGGGCTTTTTCAAAAACATCCTTCATGAGTATTCCTTTCTTTTAGGGTCGTTCAGACCATCTTCCCGGGGTCTACGGCCCGGTCGAATTCTTCCTCGCTGAGGCCGGCCACTTCCCGGGCGGCTTCTTTTAGGGTCAGGTTATTCGCATAGGCATGGTGGGCGATTTCCGCCGCCTTCTCATAGCCCAGGGAGGGCGAGAGGGCGGTCACCAACATCAGAGAGGCCTCCATGTTGCCCCGGATCTTATCGGGGTTGGCCTCCAGGCCTTCCACCAGCTTGGTCCGGAAGCCCGTCATTCCCTTGGCCAAAAGGTCCATGGAATGGAGGCCGTTGTAGATGATTAAGGGCATGTAGGCGTTGAGCTGGCACTGTCCCTGACTCTGTCCGAAGGAGATGGCCAGGTCGCCGGCCAGGACTTGGATGGCGATCATGGTCAGAGATTCCACCTGGGTGGGGTTGACCTTGCCCGGCATGATGGAGGACCCGGGCTCATTGGCCGGGATCCGGACCTCCCCGATCCCGCAGCGGGGACCTGAGGAGAGGAAGCGGAGGTCGCTTGCTATCTTGTAGAGGTCCATGGCCAGGTTTTTCATGGCCGAGGAGAGGCGGGTGACTTCGGTTTTGGAAGAGAGCCCGTGGAACTTGTTATCCATGACGGTGAAGTCCAGGCCGGTCAGGTCCTTGATGACCTCGACCACGGCCCGGTCGAAGCCCTCGAAGGCGTTGAGCCCGGTTCCGACGGCGGTTCCCCCGATGGGAAGGGGGCGGAGGCCGTCCAGGGCCCCGTCCAGGGCCTCCCGGTTGACCCGGAGAGAGGCCACATAAGCCGAAAGCTCCTGGCCCAGGGTGACCGGGGTGGCATCCTGGAGGTGGGTCCGACCGCACTTGACCAGGTCCTCATAGGCCCGGGCCTTCTTGTCCAGGGCGTCGATGAGCCGGTCCAGGGCCGGGATGAGGTCCTCCCTCCCCTTCCGGTAGAGGGCAATGTGGATGGCGGTGGGAAAGACGTCGTTGGAGGACTGGGACTTGTTGATGTGGTCGTTGGGATGGAGGAGGTCCTGGCCCAGGATCTCATTCCCTCGGTGGGCCAGGACTTCGTTGACGTTCATGTTGGTCTGGGTTCCGGACCCGGTCTGCCAGACGGTCAGGGGGAAGTGGTCGTCCAGCTTCCCTTCCATGACCTCATCGGCCGCCCGGCAGATGGCCTCCATGGCCCCCTCGGGGAGCCGGTCCGCTCGGTCGTTGACTATGGCCGCTGCCTTCTTCACCAGGGCGATGGCCCGGATCTGATCCATGGGCATCCGGTCGGTATTTTGGGGGAAATTTTTCAGGGACCGCTCGGTCTGGGCCCCCCAGTACTTATCGGCGGGGACCATGACCTCCCCCATGGAATCATGTTCTCGGCGGAATTCAGTCAAGGTCTTCCTCCTTCTTGATCCGGTCCTCTTCGATGACGCCGGGCATGGTCATCCGGTAGGGGTCCAGGATGGCATCCAAAACGTCGGGGTCCATGAGCTTGTCTTCCAGGACCAGGTCCCGGACGGTCTTGTGGGATTGGAGGGCCTTCTTGGCAATCTGGGAGGCCTTGACGTAGCCGATGTGGGGGGCGATGGCGGTGACGGAGGCGATAGAGGCTTCGACGATCTTGTCCAGTCGCTTCTTATCCGAGCTGATCCCGTCCACGCAGTTGATCCGGAGGGTGTGGACGCCCCCGATCAGGGACCGGAAATTCTCGAAGAGGTTATGGAAGATGACCGGCTCGAAGGCGTTAAGTTCGAGCTGGCCGGCTTCGACGGCCATGGTCACCGTCATATCGTTGCCGACCACGTTGAAGCAGACCTGGTTGACCACCTCGGGGATGACGGGGTTGACCTTGCCCGGCATGATGGAGGATCCGGCCTGGCGGGGCGGAAGCTGGATTTCTCCCAGGCCTGTGATGGGGCCCGATCCCATGAGGCGGAAGTCGTTGGAGATCTTGGAAAGGGAGGTGGCCAGGATTTTCAGGATGGAGGAGGCATAGAGGAAAGCGTCCAGGTTCTGGGTTCCGTCGATGAGGTCATCGGCCTGGACCAGGTCAAGGCGGGACACCTTGGACAGGCAGGGGACCACCATCTTGACATAGCGTTGGTCGGCGTTGAGGCCGGTTCCGGTGGCGGTCCCGCCCAGGTTGACGGAGGAGAGCTTGATGATCCCCTGCTGAATCCGCTTGACGTCCCGCCGCATGACGGAGGCGTAGGCAGAGAACTCTTGGCCCAGACGGATGGGGACGGCGTCCTCCAGCTGGGTCCGACCGATCTTGACGTAGTCGTCGAACTCATGAGCTTTCTTGTCCAGGGAGTCCACCAGGGCCTCCACTTCCTGGCCCAGTTCCTCAAAATAGCGGATCATGGTCATCTTGCCGGCGGTGGGGATGACGTCGTTGGTCGACTGGCCCATGTTGACGTGGTCATTGGGGTGGAGGAGAGAATAGTCCCCCTTCTCCCCGCCCAATTCCTCGATAGCGATATTGGCGATGACCTCATTGGCGTTCATATTGAAGGAGGTCCCCGCCCCGCCTTGGATGGCGTCGGTGATGAACTGGTCTAAAAACTCCCCTTCCAAAATTCGGTCGCAGGCTTTGACGATGGCCTTGGTCTTTTTCTTAGAAAGGAGGCCAACCTCATGGTTGGTCAGGGCGCAGGCCTTCTTGACTTCCACCAGGGACCGGGTGAAATTCCGGTCGGGGTAGAGGCCGGTGATGTTGAAATTCTCCCGGGCTCGGAGGGCATTGACCCCATAATAGGCGTCCGCATCCACCTTCATCTCCCCCAGAGAATCTTCCTCTATCCGGTATTTCTTCTCTTTCATCGTTTCCTCCATCTTTTCTTTACAGGGAAAAAATCCCTTTCGAACCGGGACCGCATCGGGCCCGGCCGCTTCCAGGGATTTTTCGACTTCCTTATTATGCCAATCCTTTACGCCGGGCTAGGCTTCGATTTGGCCTATTCCTCGACATTGGCTTCTTCAATCACTTTTTCTGCGATTTCGTGGGGAACTTCCTCATAGGTCTTGAAGTCCATGGTGAAGGACCCGCGGCCCTGGGTCATGGACCGAAGGTCGATGGCGTATTCGGTCAGCTCAGCGAAGGGGGCTTCGGCGTTGACGATCTGGTTGCCGTCCTCATCCTGCTCCATGCCGAGGATCCGGCCCCGTCTCTTGTTCATGTCGCCCATGATGTCGCCCATGTAGGCGTCGGGGATGGTGACCTGGAGGGTCATGACCGGTTCGAGCAGGACCGGGCTGGCCTCAGACACCCCCTTCTTGAAGGCGATGTGGGCGGCGGTCTTGAAGGCCATTTCGTTGGAGTCTACGGGGTGGTAGGACCCGTCATAGAGAACGGCCTTGATCCCCGTCACAGGGTAGCCGGCTAATGGACCGGAGGAGAGGGACTCCTCCAAGCCTTTTTCAACGGCCGGGAAGAAGTTCTTGGGGACAGCCCCGCCGAAGACCTCTTCATCGAACTCGAAGCCCTCATCAATGGGTTCGAAACGGATCCAGACGTCACCGAACTGGCCGGCACCGCCGGATTGCTTCTTGTGGCGGCCCTGGACCTCGGAGGTCTTCCGGATGGTTTCTTTATAGGGGATGACCAGGGGAACCCGGTGGACATTGACCCCGTAGTTGGTCTTGAGTTTGTTGATCATGGCCTCCAATTGGACGTTGCCCAGTCCCCGGATCAGGAGCTGCTTGGTGTCGGCATTGCGGTCCAGCTGGAAGGTGCCGTCTTCTTCGGACAGCTTGTTCAGAGAAGGCGTAAGCTTGTCTTCGTCGTTCTTGGAGTCGGCCTGGATGGCGAAGGTGAGGTTGGAGGCCGGGAGCTTTAGGCCCTTATAGCGGACGACATGGTCCTTATCGGAGATGGTGTCCCCTGTCTCGGTCTTGTCCAGCTTGGCGAAGGCACCGATGTCTCCGGCCACAATTTCATCCGTGTCTTCCTGGGTCTTGCCCCTCATGAAGAAGATGCCGGAGGGCCGTTCGGAGGAATCCTTGGAGGCGTTATAAACATCACCCTTCTTCAGGCTTCCGGAAACGACTTTGACATAGGAAATCTTTCCAACGTAGGGGTCGACCGTGGTTTTGAAGATGACCGCGCTCAAGGGCCCATTCTTGTCCACTTCAGGCAGGTCGCCCTCTTCGGGACGGAAGCCCAGGTTGACGCCCGGGGAGTTGGGGGCCGGCATATACTTCTTGACGGCGTCCAGGAGGAGGTCCAGCCCGGCACCCATGGTAGCAGACCCGGCAATCAGGGGAACGGCGGATCCGTTAAGGATGGCTGCCGACAGGCCCCGACGGACCTCATCGTCAGTGAACTCCTCGCCGGAGAAATATTTTTCCATCAGTTCGTCATCGGTCATAGCAATCACTTCGACGATCTCATTGAAGGCCGCCTTGGCTTCCTCCACCCGGATCTCAGGGATTTCCACTTCCTCAACCTTGAAGTTGTTGTATTTATAGGCCTTCATCTCCATGATATCGATGATGCCCTCGAAATCTTCTCCCATGCCCAGGGTCAGGGTCAGGGGAAGGACCTTCTTGCCGAATTCCTGGTGGAGCTCATGGATCCTTGTGTTGAAGTCCACATTGGGCTTGTCCATCTTATTCAGGAAGATGATCCGAGGAAGACCAATCTTCTCCATGTAATTCCAGTAGATTTCCGATCCGACTTCGATCCCCGCCGATGCATCGATGACCATGAGGGCGGACTCGGATGCCCGGAGGGCGGTCAGAACCTGACCGGCAAAGTCGAAGTAGCCGGGCGCATCCAGGAGGTTGATCTTGGTCTCCTTCCACTCCACCGGCAGGACGCTCAGGGAGATGGAAATCTGTCGGGCAATCTCTTCCTTATCCCAGTCAGAGACCGTATTTCCGTCCTCCACCTTTCCGGGACGAGCCACGGCCTTGGATAAGTAGAGCAGGGATTCCGAAAGGGTCGTCTTTCCGGAACCACTGTGCCCAACCAGGGCTAAGTTGCGGATATTCTTGCTGTCATATTTTTTCATCATTTCCTCCTGGTATACACTAGTCTCCCCCGTCCCCCTATGGCTTGCCCCATCAAGGAAGCGGACGAGCATTTCTCAGAATAGCCATAGGTTTATTATAACAAGCCAAAGGTTTTCCTTCAAGGCATAGCCGCGGATAAATTCCTATGCGACCCCGGCAAGCAAAAACCCCCGAAAATCAAACCATGAGGTCCAATTTCCGGGGGCTCGGAGAGAAGCTATCTCCTATTGTTCAAGAGCTTCTTTCTCCTTAACCAGGCCATCTGCAATTTTCTTGATCTCCTCCTCGGAAAGACCGGCCTCCCTCATCTTTCTTTGGTAGTACTCCGAGGCTTTCAATAGACCTTCATCCCTACCTTCGCGTCGGCCTTCATTTCTACCTTCACGCCGACCTGCATCTCTTTCAAGAGTCGCTATGTACTCCCGATAGGCTCGTAATCCGTCCCCCATATCTCTCCCTCCTTTCATAAAGACCTGTTCCTCCCCGTCGAAAAAGGCTTGTAAGGCTGCCCTTGTCTCCACAGAGAGTCTAGAAAAAGCGTTCGCATCCTGGGCAAGAAATTTTGAAAACTTCTCCCCATCGAGCATGGTCTGTAAGGTCTTAAAGAAAAATGCCAATTCGCTCGGTAACTCCCCTATTCTTTCCTCATCCATCCGCCTAACATCAATGAGATTCATCCGATAATTTTGAAAAAGCAAATGATCCTTCACCCGGTCCGGCATCATGGACAGGAGATCGACAGGTCCTGTCCAGGGACGTTCCCCGAAATAGAGGACGAGAGAAAGCACAGGCAAGAGTTGTTGGGAGCGAAAACCCTCTCGCTTCACCTGCTCATAATAGGTAAGAGCATCATAAAAGAAAATACGCACCGGCATCGTATAGTCCACGGAAGACTGGTTTTCAATCCCCAAAAGACAACAGATTTTCCCTTCACTGACTTTAATTATATCACGATGCCTCTCCCCGCTAACAGCTAGCCGTCCCTTTTTTAAGACCTCAAACTGACTAGCCGAATCATAGTCCTTGAGCCGATCTGCCTCGATAAAGTCTTTCTCACCAAAGAAAGAATTAAATACTGCAGAAAAATTCTCCGGTTGGTTGAATAATAGTTTCAAGGCATGATCCTTGGAAATGCCTTGGCCTTGCTTTTCTTTTTCCTGCCCCATCCTACCTCCTTGTATATTTTAAATCTTCCTCATCTCCTTCAATATACAAGCTGGACCAGGTTGCAAACAAGCTGTTTCCGTCGATTGAAAGGCATTGGGATAGCTTGGTTAATGAAAAGATATAAAGGGAGAAAAGGGGTTGAGAACAAAGCGGATCTCTGAAAGATCCAAAAAAACCGCCTGCGATGGTGGCTCCTGCCTCGGGCTCTGAACTCATGAGTTTTTCGATTCCTAAGGCATCTTCAATCCTGCCTTTCTGGTGATTTTACGAATTGTCAGGGTTTGGAACCCTGATATACTTGGGGCTAAACAATTTGTCAGGGTTTTAGACCCTGATAATTTCGCTGTATGTCAAATCAACAGGGCTATTTTTCACCCTGCTATTCTCGGGGTTCTCCAATTTGACAGGGTTTGAAACCCTGATATTCTTGCCATCAGCTTTTATGTCAGGGCATTTTTCGACCCTGATATTTTTCACACCCAACGAGTTATCAGGGTTCCGAACCCTGATATTTTTAATATTCTCAAAATAATCAGGGCTCCTCACTCGATCCCGCCATAAGTCACAAGAAACACGCCCTGGCTGCGGCCCAATTCCGCATGTAACCAGGGTAACCGCCCACCCCCACACAAGCAAAAGAAACCCAGGCTCAACTTGAGCGCATTGCAAATCCGAAGGATTTGCCTAAGCGAAAGTGAGCCTGGGTTTCGTGTTTCCTGGGTTTCGTCTTTCCTGGATTTCGTAAAATCCCACTCCACAACATAAAAAGGGGCCCGCTCGAGCGCATTGCAAATCCGGAGGATTTGCCTAAGCGAGAGCGGGCTCCTTTTTATGTTACTTTACGTCTTTTGCCCAGTTGAGGGAGCGCTTGACGGCTTGCTGCCAGTTGGCGTCGAGCTTGTCGCGTTCTTCAACGGAGATGGAGGGTTCGAAGGTCCGGTCGATGGTCCAGTTCTTCAGGATGTCTTCCTTGGACTTCCAGAATCCGACGGCTAGGCCGGCCAGGTAGGAGGCGCCGAGGGCGGTTGTTTCGAGAACCTTGGGGCGCTTAACTTCGACTTGGCTCATATCGGACTGGAACTGCATGAGGAAGTTGTTGGCGCAGGCACCACCGTCGACCTTGAGGGTCTTGAGGGGGGCGCCCAGGTCTTGGGACATGGCCTGGAGAACGTCGTTGGACAGGAAGGCCTGAGATTCCAGGGTGGCGCGGACGATGTGGTAGCGGTTGGTTCCGCGGGTGATACCGACGATGGCACCGCGTGCGTAGGGATCCCAATAGGGAGCGCCGAGGCCGGTGAAGGCGGGAACAACGTAGACACCGTCGGTGTCCTTGACACGGGTCGCATAGTACTCGGTGTCGATGGCGGAGTCGACGATGCGGAGTTCATCGCGGAGCCACTGGACGGAGGAGCCGGCAACGAAGATGGAACCTTCAAGAGCGTAGTTGACTTTTCCTTCTTCCAGGCCCCAGGCGATGGTGGTAACCAGGCCGTTCTTAGAGAAGACGGGCTTTTCGCCGGTATTCATAAGGAGGAAGGCACCGGTTCCATAGGTATTCTTGGCTTCGCCTTGTTCGAAGCAGGTCTGACCGAAGAGGGCGGCCTGCTGGTCACCGGCGGCACCGGCAATGGGGATTTCCTCACCATTGATGATGGCCTGCCCATAAACGTAGGAGGACGGCTTGACATCAGGCAGCATGCACTTGGGAATGTCGAGGATTTCGAGGATCTCATCATCCCAGCAGAGGTCCTGGATGTTGTAGAGCAAGGTACGGGAAGCGTTGGTATAGTCGGTGACATGGACCTTGCCCTGGGTCAGCTTCCAGATCAGCCAGGTATCGACGGTACCGAAGAGGAGTTGGCCCTTCTCGGCCTTTTCACGGGCGCCGGGGACGTTTTCAAGGATCCAGTGGATTTTGGTTCCGGAAAAGTAGGGGTCAAGAACCAGACCGGTCTTCTTCTTGAAGGTTTCTTCATAGCCTTGTTTCACGAGCTCGGAAGCATAGTCAGCAGTACGACGGCACTGCCAAACGATGGCATTATAGACGGGTTCACCGGTTTCCTTGTCCCATACGATGGTGGTTTCACGTTGGTTGGTGATACCGATGGCGGCAATGTCCTCGGCGGTGGCATTAACTTTGGCCATAGCCTCCATGACAACACCGATTTGGGTGGACCAAATTTCCTTGGGGTCGTGTTCTACCCAACCGGGATGGGGGAAGTACTGAGTAAACTCCTTCTGAGCAACGGATTTGATGTTTCCTTCGTGGTCAAATAAGATACAACGATTCGAAGTGGTTCCGGCATCTAAGGCCATTATATACTTTGGCATAAATCTTCCTTTCTGTTGCACTAGGCGTGGTTGGTTGAAAGACCGGCTTTCAACACTTGGATGTTCTCATTCCTTCTTCACCGGCGTGCTGGCCGCTCTTGAGTAGCCACCAGAGCTACACCGGTCCCTCCAATGTCCTCTTTGATGATATCTCCCACATGGACAGGGGCATCGACCGTGAGGTGCCGGACCTCGTCCATGACATCAAATATTTTCGCCTTGCTGACCGGCTCTTTCGTTTTTACAGCGACAAGGGGCATGGTCCCTCCCATGAGGTGGACGGTCGAGCAGACCATCCGCTGGGGGTTGGTGACTTCTTTTTTCGCATAGACTTCCCCTCTTTTACAGGTGTTGCCGGTGACCGAGACAACCTGGCCCTGGTCATCGACTTCCACCTTCATCTGGCAACCGAGGGGGCAAGAGATGCAGGTTAATTCATGAATAGTCATGTCAATCCTCCACTCTAATTTCGATCTGAGAGGGCTTGATCCGGAAGGCGTCCTCTTTCTTTATGGTGACCTGCTCCATCTGTCCGGGGGCCAGGGCATGTTTCTTCTGTCGAGAGACTTCTTCTCCATCCATCGCGACGACCACCGAGGAGAGGTGGGAGGTCTTCCGGACCCGGAAGGAAAGCTTGACCTCATCCGCCATGGTCGATAGGTTGATGTGCTGGGGCAGGGTGTAGGTCACGCCATCGCCGGGGGTGACGGGGACAGGCTCATCGGAGGGATCCGTAAACTCGTCTTTAATATATAGGGCGGCATTCCGGCCGGCAATCATGGCCTCTTCCGAAACATTGTCGACCAGGTCATGGACATGGAGGACATTGCCACAGGCGAAGATACCCGGGACGGAGGACATCCACCGGTCGTTGACCGAGGCCCCCTTGGTCCGAGGATCCCTTTCGATCCCGGCCTTCCAGGTCAGCTCGTTCTCAGGAATCAGGCCGACGGAGAGGAGGACGGTATCGCACTCCACGAAGCGCTCGGTGCCTTCAATGGCCTTCATATGGTCGTCCACTTCCGCAAGCCAGACCCCGGTCACCCGCTCCTGGCCCACGATCTTAGTGATGGTAGTGTTGAAATAAAGGGGGATGTTGTAGTCATCCAGGCACTGGACGATGTTCCGTTTAAGGCCGCCGGAGAAGGGCATGACCTCAGCCACGCAGACGACCTCCGCCCCCTCCAGGACCATCCGACGGGCCATGATGAGGCCGATGTCGCCGGAGCCCAGGATGACCACCTTGTGGCCGGGCATGTAGTTTTCAATGTTCATCAGGCGTTGGGCCGTCCCGGCGGTAAAGACACCGGATGGGCGGGAGCCCGGGGTGTTGAGTGCGCCACGAGGCCGTTCCCGGCAACCCATGGCCAGGATAACCGCCTTGGGATGGAGTTGGATCAGGCCATCCTTCCGGCTCATCAAGGTGACGGTCTTATCCGAAGAGAGGTCGATGACCATGGTATCCAGGAGGTAGTCGATTCCTCTTTCCTTGACCATTTCAATATAGCGTTCAGCATATTCCGGCCCGGTCAGTTCTTCCTTGAACATATGTAAGCCAAAACCGTTATGGATGCATTGGTTCAGGATGCCGCCCAGGACCTGGTCTCTTTCCACAATTAAGATGGACGTCACTCCACTATCATAGGCTTGGCAGGCTGCGGCCAGTCCCGCCGGCCCACCGCCGATAACGACTAAATCATAGTCTTTCATGTCGTCCTCCTTACTTTACATGCCCGGTCAAGAGATAGGCATCCAGGTCTTTTTTATTGATCTCATCCCAATCCACTCCCCATTCCCGGGCCAGCAATTCGATGAGCCTGGGGGTGCAGAAGCCGGCCTGACAGCGACCTGCTGTCGCACGAACCCGGCGCTTGATCCCGTCCAGGGACTTGGCACCCAGGGGGTGGTGGATGGCTTCCAGGATCTCGCCTTCGGAAACGGATTCGCACCGGCAGATGATCCGTCCGTAGGCCGGGTCTTTTTTGATCAAGGCCTGGCGGTCCTCATAGGACATCTCCCGGGTCTTGGTGAAGCCCTTGCGCTCCGCAATGAAGTCCTCATTGTCCGGCAACTGGAGGCGTTCCTGAACCAGGTTGGCCATGTAGATTCCTACCGCCGGCGACGAGGTCAGTCCGGGGGATTCCACGCCCACGCAGTCGAAGAAGCCGGGTTTGAATTCCTCAAGGATGAAGTCCCCGCCTTTTTCATGGGCCCGAACGCCCGTAAAGGAAGTGATGACCAGGGAATAGGGGACGCCCTTGATCATGTGCTCCGCTGACTCCCTGACATAGTCCAAACGCTCCTGGGTAGTCTGAGTCTGGTCCTTGGAGGGAACAAATTCCGAGGTGGGACCTAAAAGAACATTGCCGTCAATGGTGGGTGAAACCAGGATCCCCTTGCCCTTATCCGTAGGCAGGTTGAAGATAACGTGGTTGACGATCCCGTCCGCATCCCGGTCCAAGAGCATATATTCGCCCTTTCGAGGGAGGATGTGGTAGTCATCTTCCTTGGAAACCATGTTGTGGATCCGGTCGGAAAAGAGTCCGGCTGCATTAACCACGGCCCGGGTCTCATAAACCTCATTCTGGGTCCGGACCAACCAGTTCCCTTCCTCGCCCTCTTCAATGCCGATGACCTTCTGGTAGAACTTGAAGTCCACCCCATTGACATTGGCCTGCTCCGCAAAGGCGATAGTGGTCGCAAAGGGATCGATGACCCCGGCCTCCGAGCAGTAGAGACCCGCTACAATTTCCTCGGTGATATTGGGCTCCATCTTCAGGAGCTCCTCCCGCTCGACAATCCGCATGCCAGGAGTCTTGTTTTCCAAGCCTCTCTGGTAGAGTTCCTTGAGTGCCGGTCGGTCTTCTTCACTGTGGCAAAGAACGAAGGTTCCGATCTTATGGTAGGGGAAAGCCAGGGTCTTGGCCATATCCTCCATCATGGCGATCCCTTCCATGTTCATCTTTGCCTTCAGCGATCCGGGTTCCGCATCATAGCCCCCATGAGCAATGCCGGAATTGGCTTTAGAAGCCCCTTCGCACACATCACCCTTCTCCTCTAGGACCAGAAAGTTTCCTTTCTTCTTAGAGAGTTGGTAGGCAATGGAAGATCCCGTGACACCGGCGCCAATGAGGATGACGTCATAGACTTCTTTTTTCATTTGATACCTCCATGGTTTTCTGTCCGGGTTGGATACGTTTTCAGCGGTCGGCAAGGTCTTCCGAAGAAAGATGAGCGCCCATAGCCGCTTCCGATCTCTTCGATAAAAAAACTGGGCCGGCCAAGCCTGCCCAGATACATCCTATTCGAGCAAGCGAAAACCTATCAAGCACTACCGCTCACTCTTCTCAAATAGTAGTTACTATACCCCTAGTATAGCCAGAGAGAAAACGCTTGTCAAATGTTTTCCCTAAAAAAGAGGTCCGGAAAAAGCCGAACCTCTTTCGTCATTGGATTTGCTCTGGTTCAACCGGCAACTCCCTTAATATTCCGTTAAAGATTTCTCTACCATAAGGGCGGCAATGGCCCCGTCCGCACAGGCGGTGACGACCTGGCGGAAGGCTTTCTCCCGAACATCCCCGGCCGCATAGACCCCGGGAATGTTGGTCTGCATATTCTCATCCGTCAAGACATAGCCACGGTCACTCAGCTTCACCTGGTCCTTGAAGAGGTCCGTATTGGGGAGGTGGCCGATGAAAACGAAGAGGCCGAAAAGGCCGTCCTCCGGATCCGCCTCGATCACCTGCTTCTCGCCGGTCTTCACATTCTTGAGGACCATCTTGTTCAAGATGGGGTCCCCGTCGACCTCTTCGACCACGCTATCCCAAATGAAGTCCAACTTATCGTTGGAGAAGGCCCGCTCCTGGATGGATTCGGTCGCCCTCAGTTTATCCCGGCGGTGGATGATGGTCACTTTCTTGGCAAACTTGGTCAGGTAGATGGCCTCCTCGACGGCGGCATCTCCCCCACCCACCACATAGACATCAAAATCTTCAAAGAAATTGGCATCGCAGGTGGCACAGAAGGAAATCCCCTTGCCGATAAACTGATCCTCGTTTTCGCAGCCCATCTTCCGGGAATAGGAGCCCGTCGCCAAAATGACATTCCTTCCCTTATAATCTCCATTGACCCCATGAAGGACCTTGACCTCCCCTTCCAGGTCCATGGATTGGATGGTATCCGTGACCCGGTCGGCGCCGAACTTATCCACCTGCCGGCTCATCCGGTCCACCAGGTCAGGACCCGACTCCCCTTCCACCATCTGTCCGGGATAGTTTTGAATATCGTTGGTATCCGCCACCTGGCCTCCAACGAGGTCTTTCTCAATCAGGAGGGTATCCACCCTGGCTCGTCCGCTGTAAATCGCTGCCGATAGGCCGGCCGGCCCCGCCCCTAAAATGATGTTGTCATAAATTTTTTTCATACATCCTCCTCATGAAGTGAAAAAACGGTCAGCCTGGGCCCAGAGGTCCGGACAAGAACTGGATAGGGCCAATCCCCCATTGTCCAGGACCGCCTGGCCCTCTTCCGGGGTCCGAATGAAGCCTCCGGCAATAATGGGAATGTCCACCTTTTCCCGGATCGTGGGGATGACTGAGGGAATAATCCCGGGCAAGACTTCCAGAACAGTGGGGCGGTGCTTGTCCACCTGGCTCTGGAGATTCTTCAAGGAGAGGGAGTCCAGGAGGAAGTAGCGAAGGATGGAGAAAAAGCCGTTTTCATTGGCCTTGGCTGCCAGGTTGGGGTGGGTGGTGATGATCCCATCCGCCTGGATGACCCGCTGGAGGTAGTCCACGGTCAATTCATGGCTGGACAGGCCCATAACCAGGTCCAGGTGGACGATGGCCATCTTCCGCCGGCCTTGAATCTTCTGGACGACCTGGGGAAGGGTCATGATGTCCCCATAGAGGAGAAAGATCACCGTAGGCTTTGACCGGAGGGCCAGGTCCAACTCCTTGTCAGACTTGACCGCCATGATCATCCGCTCTTTTTCAATGGTTTCAAGTGGCAGCATTCTCATCGTTGTCCCCCTTTTTATTCCTCGCCCCGGTCTCGATAAAGAATTCATCCCGTGTGTGGTTGGACCGTCCATTTTTGGGGTCCTTGGGGAGGCCGATGGTAAACTTCGACCCCCTGCCTAAACTGGATTCCAACTTGATCCAGCCCTTATGGATGGCCACGGAGTGCTTAACGAGGGAGAGGCCTAAGCCTGTCCCGTCCTTATCGGTTTTGGTCCGGGCGGCGTTGACGACGAAGAAGCGCTCAAAGACATGACCCTGGTCCTCCTCGGAGATCCCGATTCCATTGTCCTTGACCTGGAGGTGGATCCAGTTTTCATCTTCCGAAAGCTTGACTTCCGCCCTGGCATTGTCGCTGCCGGCGTATTTGATGGCATTGGAAATCAGGTTGTCCACGATCTCCTCGATCATCCGCCGGTTGCCGGTCATATAGATAGGCGGCTGGTCGGCACCCGGTTCCAGGGTCGTCCAAAGGGGTTGGTTTCTTCCGGCATCCGGGGATTCCTGGGGTGTTTCTATGGAAAGTACCCGGGCCCGAAGATCGACGCCATGGTCCAGAGCATAGTCCCTCCGACCGGCCAGCTCGGCCCCGATGACTTCCGTTAGGTTGAATTCCTCCAAGTGGTTCATATAGGCCATACCCGTATCAAACTTGGAAAGCTGGATGACCTGGTCGATGATGGTCAGGAGCCGGCTCCCTTCCTTCCGGATGATGGAGGCAAAGCGGAGGTTGTCTTCCTCATCCACCTTGCCCGACTCGATCATTTCGGCATAGCCGATGATGGAGGTCAGGGGACTTTTGAGCTCATGGGAAATATTGGCGGTGAATTGCCGGCGCATATTCTCATTTTCACGGATTTCCCGGAGTTGGTCGGCAAATAATTTTCGATCCTCCGGGGTTCCCAAAAGATCGGCCAGGGCCTCTTCCTCCTCGATGGGAGGAGCTTCCACCGAATAATCTCCCCGGGTCAGGGAGGCCAGGTAGGAGGCCATGGACCGGAAGGGGCGGAGGGCCGCCCGGTAGAGTTGGCGGGTTAAGAGAATGGAGAAAAGAACCATAAAGGCGAGAAAGATAAGGATGGACTTTCCCAAGGAGAAAAAAAGGTCCTGGTAACGAATGGGACGGGACTGAACCTCATAACGGTTGCCCTCCCGGTCGTAGAAGCTGGGATTTTGGGTCTTTGTCCCCTCTTGGATAGCTTGGATCATGACCCCGGGGCCTTCGGTTTCCTCTTGGGACTTTCGGACCACCTGGTCCAGGGCCTCTTTGGGCATCCCTTCCAGGCCGGTAGCCACGGATTGGACCATGTTCCCTTCCAAAGAGGAGGCTGATTGGAGGGCAGCGTGAAATACAAAAGGCAGGGAGATCAAAATCAGGGCCAGAGAGGCCAGTAAAAAACGAATACGAAGTTTATTTTTCATAATTATACTTCCATTTTATAGCCGACATTGCGTACCGTATGAATATACCGGGCCCCATCCCCCAGCTTGTGACGGAGGGAGCGGATGTGGACATCTACCGTCCGGGTCTCGCCCGCATATTCATAACCCCAAACTTCTTCCATGATCTGGTTCCTGGAGAGGACCAATTCCAAATTATCCATTAAGTAATGGAGGAGCTCAAACTCCTTGTAGGTCAATTCCACGGGCTTCCCGTCGTACTCCACGCTTCGCTTGTCGGGATCCAGACTCAAGGAGCCCAGTCGGAGGGCCGGATGGCTCTCGCTCACCCCATAACGGCGGAGGATGGCCCTGATCCGGCTGAGCAGTTCCATCACGCCGAAAGGCTTGGTCACATAGTCATCCGCCCCCATATCCAGCCCCTTCACCTTGTCATATTCCGCGGTTTTCGCGGTCAACATGAGGACGGGGAGGGGCCGGGTCTTGGCATTGGCCTTCAGCTTCTTCAGGATATCATAGCCTGATTCCCCTTCCAACATAATATCCAAGATAAAAAGGTCCGGAAGCTCTTTTTCCATGGCCCGATAAAGGGAGTTGGCATCTTCAAAACCACTGGCCCGGAATCCATCCCCTCGGAGGGCATAGCAAATTAAGTCACGAATATTCTGGTCATCCTCGACAAGATAGATCATTGGCATTCTTGGAAACTCCTTCCCTTTGCAGGCGGTATGAGGCCGGTCCTATGCGGAAGCATTTCTGTAATTTATTATACCCATTCCTCTGGCCCTTTCCGAAAAAGAAAGAGTTTTTCGAAAAAAAGGACAGGCCCATAAGGCCTGTCCCATGATGATCACTTTCCCCTCCGATTTTATTATTGGAGGTGTGGTCGCCGGAGGGGAAACCATCTCTAGTCTGCGTGGATTTTCTCCCCGGTTAATGAAAAATAGACGGATTCCGCAATATTGGTGGCATGGTCCCCGATCCGTTCCAAATACTTGGCCACCATCATGATGTCGGTCAGGATCTCCGCTTCCAGGGACCCTTTTTTGATTTCCTCAATGACCTCCTGGCGGACTTGAATAAATAAGTTGTCCATAATGTCGTCGGATTGACAGGTCTTTTTGGCCAGGTCCGAATCCCCTTTAAGGAAGGCGGCTACGGAGTCCTCGATCATGACAACGGCCTGTTTGGCCATCTCATTGAGAGCCCCCAGTTCCCGCTCCTCATATCCCCGGTCCAGCATCTGGAGGGCCAGGTGGGAAATGTCTTCAGCCTGGTCCCCGATCCGCTCCAAGTCCGTATTCATCGACAGGGCGGCAGAAAGAAAACGGAGGTCGGAGGCGACCGGCTGCTGGCGCATGATCAGGCGGATGGCCTCCTGGTCAATCAGGGACTGGTAGTCATTGATCCGCTGTTCATTCTCGATGACCCTCTTGGCGGGAGTGGGATCCTTGTCCGTCAGGGCATGGATAGCCTTCTCCACCGCCTCCGTGCAGAGCTTGGACATGTCGATCAGGTCTTGGTTCAATTGGTTGAGCTGTTCTTCAAATTCAGTTCTCATCCTAGCCTCCTTCCATCAACCGAAACGTCCGGTTACATAGCGTTCTGTCTGTTCGTTCTCCGGATTCTCAAAGAGGTCCACGGTGGGCCCGCATTCGATGAGGTTGCCCAGGTAGAAAAAGGCGGTCTTGTCGGATACCCGAGCAGCTTGTTGCATATTGTGGGTCACGATGACAATGGTGTATTCCTTTTTGAGGTCGAAGAGGAGGTCTTCAATCTTGGTCGTGGAAATGGGGTCCAGGGCCGAAGTCGGCTCATCGAGGAGGATGACTTCGGGTTTGACGGCCAGGCAACGGGCGATGCAGACCCTCTGCTGCTGGCCTCCGGACAGGGCCGTGGCGGATTTATTGAGCTTGTCCTTGACCTCATCCCAAATAGCGGCCTGCTTGAGGGAATTTTCGACGATCTCCTCCAGCGTTTTCTTGTCCCGGATCCCATGGGTCCGGGGGCCATAGGCCACGTTGTCGAATATGGTCTTGGGGAAAGGGTTGGGCTGCTGGAAGACCATCCCCACCCGACGGCGGAGGTCATAGACATCCACATCTTTATAGATGTCCTTGCCGTCCAGGGTCATGGTCCCCCCGATCCGGAAGCCCCGGACCAGGTCGTTCATTCGGTTGATGGACTTGAGGACGGTGGACTTGCCGCAACCTGAGGGGCCGATGAAAGCGGTTACTTCCTTTTCTTCAATATCCATGGAGACGCCCTTGATGGCCTCAAAGTTCCCGTACCAACAATGGAAGTCGTCCAGCTGTAATTTAATCGTCATTACCCGTCTCCTTCTTCTTGTATGCATTCTGAATCATGGTAGACAGACCGTTGATGGCCAGAACCACGAGTAAGAGAATGACGGCGGTGGCATAGGCCTGGTCCTTGTGGATCCCCTCGGTTTGGAGGAGGTACATGTGGATGGCCAGGGTCCGTCCGTTCAGCATGGGGCTGGCGTATTGGGCCATGGACCCCGCAGTGTAAATCAAGGCAGCTGTCTCACCGACGATCCGACCGATGGTCAGGATGATGCCGGAGAAAATCCCCATGGCCGCCGCAGGGAGGACCACCTGGAAGGTCGTCCGGAGCTTGGTGGCACCCAGGCCGTAGGAGGCTTCCCGGAGGCTCATAGGGACGGCCATGAGGGCCTCTTCAGTGGACCGGATGACCAGGGGAAGGGTCATGAACCACATGGTCAGGGCTCCGGAAATGATGGCGTTCCCCCAGCCGATGGTGTTGACGAAGAAGATCATGCCGAAGAGACCGAAGATGATGGAAGGGATCCCCTGGAGGGTCTCAGTCATCAGGCGGGAGATGGCGACGAACCTGGAGCCCGGCTTAGCGTATTCCACGGTGTAGATGGCTGTAGCTACGCCGACGGGGATGGTCAGGACCAGGGTGATGAGGATGAGGAGGAGGGTGTTCCAGATGGCCGGCATCATGGACTGGTTTTCCGTGGTCCATGTGGGGTCGAAGATGTCACCGTTGAGGTGGGGAATCCCCCGCATCAAGACCTGGACGATGACCAGGAGGAGGGAGCCCATGGCGATGACGATGGCCAGTCCGATCAGGATCTTCAATATGAAGGCTTGCCGCCTCTGCTTATTGGAATGAGCCATTAATGGTCCTCCTTTCCCTTGCCTCTTCTCTTGGTCAGGTTAAATGCCAGGTTGATGAGGAGGATAAAGACGAAGAGGACGGCCCCTGTGGCAATCAGGGACTCCCGGTGGAGGCCACCGGCATAGGCCATTTCGGTGGTGATGTTGGTGGTCAGGGTCCGTCCCATCCCCCACAGGCTCTTGGGGAACATAGGGGCGTTGCCGATGACCATGGTGACCGCCATGGTCTCCCCGATGGCCCGGCCGATGCCCATGATGACCGAGGAGAGAACCCCGGAGGAGGCGGCCGGAAGGACCACGGTGAAGATGGCCCTCTCTTTGGTGGCGCCCAGGCCGACGGCCCCTTCATAGAAATGATGGGGGACGGCAGCGATGGCTGACTGGGAGAGGGAAATGATGGTGGGGAGAATCATGATGGCCAAGAGGATCATGGCCGCTCCAATAGAGAGGCCGTAGCCGCCGGCGAACTTTCGGATGAGGGGGACGACTTCCTCCAAGGCCCATAGGCCATAGACGACAGAGGGAATACCTGCCAGGAGGTTGATCCCGGCTTGGACGTGAGGTTTAATCCTTTTGGGACAGTAGAAAACCATAAAAATGGCGGCCAAGATTCCGACCGGAACGCCGAGAATGGCTGCGCCGATCGTCACATAGAAGGACCCGGCGATCATGGGCAGGATGCCGAAGATGCCGTTCGAGGGCTTCCACACATTGCCCAGGAGAAAGTCCGACAGGCCGATTTTTGCAATAGTGGGGATGGCAGTGGAAAAAACAAAGAAGCAGATCAGGGCGACCGCGATAATGGATACGGCCGTGGCCGCAATAAAGACCCCATTCATGACTTTATCTTTTGTGGTGACCGTTTCATTCGTCATGAATCCTCCTTTCGGTCTATAATCCGTAAATACTAGCTCTCATCAGTACATAAAAAAGGAAGCCCGGGGCCCGAGCATCCGGGACAACCCAAGCTTCCCTTTCGGATCGTGTCTTATTTTCCTAAGTTGGCCCAATCGGTGATTTCACCGGTGTAGATCTGGCGAACTTGGTCAAGGGTCAGGCTCTCGCAAGCATTGTCAGGAGCAACGATGACGGCGATCCCGTCGATGGCGATGGCAGTTGCTTCAACGCCGGCTTTGGTTTCTTCGTCTTTGATGGCACGAGAAGCCATACCGATGTTGGCGTTACCGTCGATGACGGCCTGGATACCGGCACCGGAACCATTGGAGGTGAAGTCGAAGGTGACGCCGGGCTGAAGTTTCTTATAGGCTTCCATGAGCTTTTCCATGTAAGGAGTCACGGAAGTGGAACCCTCGATCCGGATCTTACCCTTGAGATCCTTGCCTTTTTCATAAGCGGCAGCGGCGCTGTCAGCGGCGATGACGCCGGAATCAGCAGCCAGGGCCTGGCCTTCTTTGGACATGATGAACTTCATGAAGTCAGCAGTCACTTCGTTGTCTTTTTCTTCAGCTTTGTAAGCGATGTTGAAGGGACGCTTAAGTTTGTAGGAGTCGTTGAGGACGTTCTCTTCTGTGGCTTCCACGTCGTTGATCTTGACGGCCTTGACGGTGTCGTTCAAGGAACCGAGGGAGATGTAGCCGATGGACTTGGCGTCCGAGGCGACGTAGGTGATGACCTGGTCGGTTCCGTTTTGGATGGCGGCATCGGCCTTGGTCATATCCTGTTTGTCCTTTTGCACGCCGGTGATTTCCACGAAAGCGCCGCGGGTACCGGATCCCTCTTCACGAGAGATGACGTTGATGGTTCCTTCCATGGCCGTGCTTTCTTTGGGGGCTTCGGAGGAGGATTCAGCAGCGGAGCTGGCCGGGGCTTCCGAAGAGGATTCCTTGGACTCGCCGTCTTTGTTGCCACAGGCAGCCAGGGTAACAACCATGGCCAGGGCAAGGAGGAGGCTTAAGATTTTCTTTGTATTCTTCATTGGTGATTTCCTTTCTCGACATTCAATCGTTGATCTCGTCAAGCGAGATGTGGACTTCAAACTTTTGCTCATAACATGTTCAGGATAGGGGCTTTCCATTAAAAGCAAGTGACCCTTTCTGTTAAATCCTTGTAAAGAAAATCGGAAAATCCTTTGCCTGGACGAGAAAAATATCCCCCTGCCTCGAAAGGCAGGGGGATTTGAGATGGGCTTGGGCATCGGAGCTTATTCGCGGACCTCCAAGGCGCCGACCAGGTTGTCGGTGGAGGTCACCCGGTTGTCGAAATCCACCCAGATGACGCCCAGGTCAACGCCCTGTTTTTTGTAATTTTCCAGGACCCGGGCCGCCTCTTCCTTATTACAAAGGAAGAAGGTGGTGGAAAGAAAGTCCGCCAGGCCGCTGTCCCCCGCTACAACAGAAACGGAGGGGTAGAGGGTGGCCGGATAGAGGGTCTTTGGGTCGATGATGTGGTTGTATCGCTTGCCATCCACGACAAAATACCTCTGGTAGTCCCCGGAGGTGACCATGGAGGACCCCGATTCCATCTTCATCGCCGCCAGAGCCTGGTCCCTGTCGTTGGTTTTGGGGTCTTCCACCCCCACCTTCCAGGGCCTTCCCTGGGGATGGTAGCCGAAAAGGCGGACATTTCCGCCTGCGGAAAGGAGGCCATTCTCCAACCCCATGGCTTCCAATCCCCTAGCCACCTTCTCTGTTGCATAGCCCTTGGCGACAGCCCCCAAATCCAGGGCCATCTTGGGATCATCAAAGGCCACGGTCCGGGCGGCTTTGTCCAAGTGGAGTTTAGCCAGGTCAGTGTGGCGGTTGGCCTCCTCCAGGGCAGCCTTATCGGGAAGCCGGACTTCCTTACCGGAGGTCGGAACCTGGTCCTCATCCCCCGCTCCTTCATGAGCCCCGGCAGCCTCCCGAGCCTCATGCCAGAGGGAAAGGACCGGCCCCAGGGCAATGTTGACCTTGCCCAGGCTGGCCTCATAGTGGTCCAGGGAGAACTCCAAAATATCAAAGAGATCGGGATCCACCTCCACCGGTCCCTGCCCGGCCAGGCGGTTGACTGTCATCACCGAGGTCAGCCCCTCATATTCATGGTAGTTGTCATAGAGCTTGTGGAGGCGGAGAAACTCATCATGGGTGTAGGTGAGATATTTCTGAAAGGTCTCCTCATCCGGTGCAAAATAAGTCAGGGTCACGACCGTATCGAAGGTATCGAAAAAGGTCCCCTGGCCCTGGTAAATCTTCTTTCCCTCCGCATCCTCAACATACTCACCCTGACTTAGCGGCTTGGCCGCCATCTCCTCCGGGGAGATCTCCCGACTTGAGGAGGGATCTTCCTGGGATCCCCGGGATTCCTGGACGGAAGCCTGGGCCGGCGCTTCCTCCGACGAGGAGGGCGATCCGGGAGCCTTGGTCTGGCAGGCCGACAGGGCCATGAGCCCCGCTATAAGAAGGGCAAATCTTCTTTTTCTATTCAAACGATCCTCCTTGTAGAAAAACTTGCAAATCCTATTTCCGTTTAGTATACTATTGGAAGTTCATCTCTGTGGACCATTAGCTCAGTTGGTTAGAGCGCCACGTTGACATCGTGGAGGTCGCTGGTTCGACTCCAGTGTGGTCCACTCACCAGGCCGGAAGGAAATCTTTCCGGTCTTTTTTTGCCCAAAAAGGCCGGCCCTGCGACACCCCTAGTCCAGCTCCCGCCGGTCCTCCATGGCTTTGGAGAGGGTCAGCTCATCGTAGTATTCCAAAGATCCGCCGACCGGGATTCCGGAGGCGATCCGGGTGACCCGGATGTTTTCCTGCTTGAGGAGGTCAGCCAGGAAGAGCATGGTGGTCTCCCCTTCGACTGTGGGGGAAATGGCCAGAATGACTTCCTTGATGGGCCGGCCCTCATCTTTAGCCTCTCGGATTCGTTTCAGGAGGTCTTCGACCCCGATTTGACCCGGGCCCATATCATCCATGGGTGAGAGGAGGGCACGGAGGACATGGTAGAGGCCGAAATAGCTTCCCCCCCGCTCGATAGCCAGGAGGTTCTGGACGTCCTCGACAACGCAGATCAGGTCCTTCCGACGCTTTGGGGAGGCACAGATGGGGCAGATCTCCCCTTCGGTGATATTTCCGCAAATCTTGCAGGGATGGACCTTATCCTTGACATCCAGGATGGCCCGGGCGAAGGCTTCGAGGACCTGGGGATCCTGGTTGACCAGGTGGAGAGCCAGGCGCTGGGCGGTTTTCTTGCCGATGGTGGGGAGCTTGCGGAACTCCTCCATGAGCCGGTCCAGGGATTCAGGAAAGACTTCCATTATAGACCCGGGATGTTTAAGCCGCCGGTGATCCGGCCCATTTCGGATTCGTTGAGGTCTTCGACCTGCTTGAGGCAGTCATTGACCGCTACCAGGACCATGTCCTGGACCATCTCCACATCTTCAGGATCCAGGATTTCCGGGTCGATGGTGATGGAAAGGAGCTCCCGCTTTCCGTTCATGGAACAGGTCACCACGCCACCGCCGGCGGAGGCCTCAATAACCGTCTCATTGACCTTCTCCTGGGTCTCCTCCATCTGCTTCTGAATCTGCTGCATCTTCTTCATCACATTGCCCATGTTGGGGCTGCCGAAATTTCCACGTCTTCTCGCCATTCCTATCTCCTTATCATTCTATCCATTTGTTGGAGGTCCCTTGCCCGAAATGACAAGGTCTCCTTCTCGACCCCGGCCGGGGCCGTCTGAAAGTCGACATTTTCTTCCTCATTATATATGAAAATACGTTGAAAATACCAACCGGGCCCAATTCCAACGTACTGATCATTTTCCATAAGAATTAATATCGTCTTTAATCTATATTTTGATTGACATTGTAAACCAATCAGTCCATAATTAGAAATGAAAGGAGATGATTCTATGCCTAAAGTTCCAACACAAATTCGAATTGATGCCAATGTAAAAAAACAGGCTACCGAACTCTTCGGACAACTGGGCCTGGATATGTCCGGCGCTGTCAATATTTTTCTTAAACAGTGCATTATTCGTGGAGGGCTACCTTTTGTCGTAGAAATCCCTCGCTATTCCCAAAAGGTGATGGAGGCCATGGCAGAAGCAGAACGCATATCCCGCGATCCATCTATCCCAGGGTATTCAAATATGGATGATCTACGAAAGGCACTGGAAGAATAATGTTCATTGTTAAATTCACAGCAGCCTACAAAAAAAGTTATAAACTTATGAAGAAACGCGGATTAGACTTAACCCTCCTGGAGGAGGTTGTGGATGACCTGCGGCAGGGTAAAATTCTTGATAAAAAATACCGGGATCATGCATTGAAGGGAAATCGAAAGGGCTTTCGTGAATGTCATATTCAGCCAGATTGGCTTCTCATTTACCTGATTGAAAATGACATTCTAACCCTAACCTTGGTTGACACGGGGACACATTCTGATCTGTTGAACATATAACAAGAACCGCTCTTTTCTTGAGCGGTTCAAAAACGGGATTGTATCGAATGATTTGCTCTTTCTGAAACAGCCCTGTTTATCTCTTCAATTCTTTTGTGCTTTCCCCCGAGAAGGGTATAATAAACATAAATATCTTGCAAAATGGCAGGATGCGTAGTGTTCTCGGAATCGGGATTTGTTCCGGGAAACGAATGGGCCTGGGGCCTGCGGTATCCTTCCATTATCCCGTTGCTGGAGGAACGGGACCCCTGTCCCGTTTTTTTTTATGACTGAACTTGCCTGCGGAAGACCGGGAATGGTCTCCAAAATTCGCCGCATGCTGGCTAAAAAAAAGGAGCGCAAACGATGAACCAAGAGAAAATTCAGTCGGCTGTCCGCCTCTTTCTGGAAGGCATTGGAGAGGACCCCGACCGGGAGGGTCTCCAGGGGACGCCGGACCGGGTGGCCCGGGCCTGCCTGGAAATCTTCGGCGGGACCGATGAGGCTGCCCAAGAGGCCCTATCTGTCCAATTTGAAACAGAATCAGATGGCTTGGTATTGGTAAAAGATATTCCCTTCTTTTCCATGTGCGAGCACCACCTCCTCCCCTTCTACGGGAAGGCCCACATCGCCTACCTCCCCCAGGGGAAGGTGGCCGGCCTATCCAAGTTGGCCCGGACCGTGGAGGCCTATGCCCGCCGGCCCCAGATCCAGGAGAAGCTGACCCAACAAATCGCCGGAGCCCTCATGGACCGCCTCCAGGCCAGGGGTGTCCTGGTTGTTTTGGAGGCAGAACATATGTGCATGACCATGCGTGGAGTGGCCAAGCCCGGGTCCCTGACCGAAACCTATGTCTGCCTGGGGGCCATTGAGGAGGGGAGCCCCCTGGTGGACCGGGTTCTGAGCATGATCCATGGCCGCTAGCCACACGGAGGTCAACCGGTCCATGGACCGGGTCCACCGGATCCTGGACCACCCCCTCTTCCTCGGAGAGCTGGACGCCATCGATGAATCTGAGCGCGATCGGATCTACTGCGGTCATAACCTGACCCACCTCCTGGATGTGGCCAGGATCGCCTGGATCCTCAACCTGGAGCGGGGCCTGGGCCTGGCCAAGGACCTGGTCTACGGGACTGCCCTCCTCCACGACCTGGGCCGGGCTGCGGAATATGGCCAGGGAATCCCCCACGACCGGGCATCCGCTGAATTAGCCCGGATCATCCTCCCCCAAGCGGGCTATGAGCCGGAGGAAGTCGAAGCCATAAAAAGGGCCATCCTGGGCCACCGGGGCCATGAGCCGGGGCCGGAGGGAGAAGACCCCCTGGCCGGCCTCCTCTTCGAGGCGGATAAGAAGTCCCGGGCCTGCTTTGCCTGCCCTGCTTGGGAAAGCTGCAAGTGGCCGGAGGAAAAGAAAAACACCAGCATTGATTTTTAGCCCCTTGAAAATCATGGGAGCAGAAATAGAAACAAAGGAGACTTTGATGAAGATTGGAAATAGGGAATTTGATTTAGAAAACAAAGCCTATATCATGGGCATCTTGAACGTCACCCCCGACTCCTTTTCTGACGGAGGCAGGTGGAACGATTTGGACCGGGCCATGGCCCACATCGAAGACATGATTGACCAGGGGATGGACATCCTGGACCTGGGCGGGGAATCCACCCGGCCCGGTCACGTCCAAATTTCCGACCAGGAGGAGATCGACCGGGTCCTCCCCGTCATCCGGGCCATCCGGAAGCACTTCGATGTCCCCATCTCCCTGGATAGCTACAAGGGGCCCGTGGTCCGGGAAGCCATCAAGGAAGGCGTGGACCTGGTTAACGACGTCTGGGGGCTTAAGTATGACGATGAACTTGCCTCGGTCATCGCCGAGTCCGGCCTCCCCTGCTGCCTCATGCACAACCAGCCGGAAATCTCCGAGGACATGACCTACAAGGACTACTACAAAAAGGTCTGGGAGGACCTGGAGGAGACCCTGGCCATGGCCGAAAAGGCCGGCATCGCCAAGGACAAGATCATCCTGGACCCCGGGATCGGCTTCAAAAAAACCTATGACCAGAACCTGGCCCTGGTCCGCCACTTCGGCTACCTCAAGGGCCTGGGCTACCCCCTCCTCCTGGGTACCTCCCGGAAGGGAGAACTTGGCCGGGCCACCGGCCTTCCCGTTGACCAGCGGGTGGAAGTCACCGCGGCCACTACGGTCATCGGGGTCCTGGAAGGAGCCTCCATCTTCCGTGTCCACGACGTTCGGGAAAACAAGCGGGCCATGGACATGGCCCTGGCCCTCTGTGCCTACGAGGGGCCGGATAGAAGTGACCCCTTTTGGGACAAGGTGGGACAATAATGGACCGGATCCACATTGAAAAACTCACCGTCTTCGCCCACCACGGCTACTACGAAGAGGAGGCCCGCCTGGGCCAGAAATTCCAGGTCACCTTGGACATCTACCAGGACCTCCAGCCGGCCGGAAGCGACGATGACATCGGGTCCACCACCAACTATGGGGAAGTCTGCCAGACCGTGGACCGGTTCATGCGGGAAAACCGCTTCGACCTCATCGAGACCTGCGCTGAGGGCCTGGCCCACCACCTCCTGGAGGCCTTCCCCGGCATCCGGGCCCTGGACCTGACCATCCACAAGCCCTGGGCCCCCGTCGGCCTCCCGGTGGAGGACCTCTCCGTCACCATCCACCGGGCTCGCCACCGGGTCTTCCTGGGCCTGGGGTCCAACATGGGCGACCGGAAGGCCTTCCTGGACGGGGCCGTCCTGGGGCTCAAGGAGGCCGACCGGGTCTCCCTGATCCGGGTATCTTCTTATATAGAGACTCCACCCTATGGTCTGGTCGACCAGGACCCCTTCCTCAATGCGGTGGTGGAGATCGAAACCACCCTGGCCCCCTACCCCCTCCTGGACCTCTGCCAATCCCTGGAGAAGGCGGCCGGCCGTGTCCGGAAGGTCCACTGGGGCCCCCGGACCCTGGATGTGGACATCCTCTTCTATGACCGGGAAATCCTGGGTCTGGACCGCCTGGCTGTCCCCCATCCCGACCTGGTCAACCGGGCCTTCGTCCTGGAGCCCATGGTCGAACTGGCCCCTAACTTCATCCACCCGGTCAACAAGCTAACCATGGCCAAGTGCCTGGAAGCCCTGGAAAAGAAGGCGGACCATGAAGACTGACCAAGCCAGGGCCTTCTACAAAAATGCCGAGAGCCGGGGGATACGGCCGGGCCTGGAACGGATCCGAGACCTCATGGACCGGTTGGACAATCCCCAGGACCGGACCCCCTACATCCATGTGGCCGGGACCAACGGCAAGGGATCGGTCGCCCTCATGACCGCCCAAATCCTCTCCCAAGCCGGCTACCGGACCGGCCTCTTCCGGTCCCCTGCCGTCACCACTTTTGAAGACCAAATCCAGGTGGACGGGAGGCCCATCTCCCCCCAAGATCTGGCCCGGGAGACGGAAAAAATCCAATCCGCTGCCCAGGAAATGCTGGACCCCCCGACCTCCTTTGAAGCCCTGACCGCCCTGGCCCTCCTCCATTTTACCGACCAATCCTGCGACCTGGCCGTCATCGAGGTGGGCATGGGGGGCCTGGAGGATTCCACCAACGTCATCCCGCCCCCCCGTCTGGCCCTCATCACCCGGTTGGGCCTGGACCACCTTGGCGTCCTGGGCAACACTCTGGCCGAAATCGCCGGCCAGAAAGCCGGGATCATCAAGGAGAGAACCGGGGCAGCCCTGGCTTATCCTTCCGAAGAAGAGGGGCTGGCCGTCGTGGCTGACCAGGCCCGGACCCGGGCTGTCCCCTTCCAAGTCATCGACCCGGAGAGGGTCTCCCTCCGGAAGATGGACCTGGATGGCCAGGTCTTCGACTGGAAGCCCTCCGTCAAGGAAGGATCCATGAGCCTGGAGAGCTTGACCCTCCCCCTTTTGGGCCGCCACCAGCTGACCAATGCCGGCCTGGTCCTGACCGGTATTGAATCCCTCCGGACCATGGGCTACGCCATCCCGGATGAGGCCATCCACCGGGGCCTGTCCACAGCCCGCCTGGCCTGCCGGATGGAGGTCCTCCGCAAGAACCCCCTCTTCCTCCTGGACGGGGGCCACAACCCCCAGGGGGTAGCCAGCCTGGTCGACCTCCTCCGGGACCTCTCCCTCCCCCCGGTCCACTTCCTCATGGGCATGCTCAAGGATAAGGATGTGGACCATGTCATCGACCTGGTCCTTCCCTATGGGGATTCCTTCACCTGTATCACGCCGGACCACCCCTCCCGGGCCCTGTCCGGAGAGGATCTGGCCCGAAAAATCCAAAAAAAAGGAGGCCCGGCCCAGGCCTTCTCCACCATGGAAGAAGGTTTGGACCGAGCCTTGGCAACCGGACAGCCGGTCGTGGCCTTCGGGTCCTTCTATACCGCAGGACCCCTCCGGAAGCTTTTCTTCAAAAAATAAATCCTCATTTATTCAATATGGAGGAGGTCTTCAGGAAAGACCGCCTTCATCTTGTCCAAGGGAGTCGACGGCCCTACCGGGTCCGCCGGCTCCTTTTTTTCCTCCGGCTGGTGGCTGGGCTGGGAAACCGGCTCAGGCTGGCTGATCGGCCGGTCCTCCTGGGCCCCCTCCATGGCCTCCAGGCTGATAGAAAGGCGGTAGTCCGGGCCCAGGATTTTCCGGAAGGCCTGGGCCACAGCCTCCTCATATTCCTTTTTCATGATGGGCCCCAAGGTCTCATGGGTGTAGACCAGGTAGAGGTCCTTGCCCAGGGAAACCAGGTCATCGTATTTCTTAAATAGGTAGGCCGGGACGGAATTCCGGGCCGCAAAATAATCCAGGAGCTTATCCTCATGGTCCCGAAGCCAGGCCATGGGGTTTCCTTCGACCGATGAGAGGTCGGCCTCCGGTTTGGGCGCTGAGGGAGGAGCCGGTGTAGGGGGCACCTCAGGCTCTGGCTCAGGAAAATCCCGAGGGGCCGGGGTGGTCGGCTCGGAAGCCTCCTCATCCTTGGGGCCGGATGTCCCGGCCATGGTCCCGGCCGCTAGACCAGTCAGGTCCATGGCCCGGATGGCCTTGTCCACCTCCTCCCGGACCAGGGCCCGGGGGGTCTCCCAGCGTTGGATGACTTGCGCTTTATCCTCCAAGGCAGCCAGGCGGGAGGTCAGGGACTTCCGGTCCACATAGTTGACCAGGCGGACCAGGCCGGCCTGGAAGACGGCTTCCGAAAAGTCCGACCGGCGGAGGACTTCCTCCGTCTCCAAAAGGAGGGAGAGGGAGTCGATGATCCGGTCCATCTCCACCTCATCCACCAGGTCCTGGAGCTCCCGGACCTGGACGGGATCCAAGGGGAGCTTGTCCTTTTGATCCATTCCCTTGACCAAGAGGAGGAGGCGGAAGTATTCGACCAGCTCCTTGATAAACGTATGGGGGTCCTTCCCTTGGTCCAAAAGGTCCTGGGAGAGGGAGAGGGTTTGAGAGAGGCGGTTTTGGAAAATGGCGGCGACCATCTCGGACATGGACTGGTAACCCACGGTCCCCAGGATGGCCTGGACGGTTTCTTCATCGATGGTCTTCCCCCCACCGGCCAGGACCTGGTCCATGAGGGAGAGGGCATCCCGCATGGCCCCGTCGGCGGCAATGGCCATGGCGTGGAGGGCGGAATCCTCGACTGTCAGGTCCAGTTCCCCGGCAATGTGGCGGATGTTCTTCTCAATGGAGGGGATGTCCAGGCGCTTGAATTCATAACGCTGGAGGCGGGAAAGGATGGTGTCCGGGACCTGGTCCGGGTCTGTGGTCGCCAGGATGAAGA
>QWCE01001110.1_pt1 | contig 43861 bp, 39 predicted proteins | sample 1972531 | NCBI WGS metagenome assembly QWCE01 (sample SAMN09866716, study PRJNA288562) | Human gut metagenome isolate term4_stool, whole genome shotgun sequencing... | reverse complement strand
CGCAGACCACCTGGTCTTTAACCGCAGCGTCTCTCTGAAGGACAGCTTCAAAAAATAAGCCCTATCTTCCCTCCCCCGGAGCCCGCTCCGGGGGATTTTTCTCGTCCCGCACCCGGCGTTGCCGCCGGCAGGCTTCTCCGTAACCGCCAAGCCCACCCGGACATGGGAGCGCATGAGGAAAAGGAATATCTGAATGTTCATGAAAATATTGGCTTTTTTCGGATTTTGAGATATACTATTTCTATATAAGCTCCACAGGGGAAAGGGATTCATGATGGAGAATAAAATGGAAGAAAGAAACTGGAAGTATAAAATCACCAGCAGCTGGACTGCGGTCATCGCAGTCGCCATTACGACGGCGGTCTCCGGGGGATTCACATTCTGGCTTTACACCGCACACGACGGTGCCTTTGTTGGACTCGGCGGGCTGACGGCCTTTTTTGCTATCATCTGCGTTCTGTCCGCATACGGTGCGATGTCTTTCAAGTTGCTTGTGGATCAAAACGGCTTTTATTTTCGGACCAAACCCGGCAACGGGCGGTACTACCGCTACCGCGAGATTCGCAGCATGTGGCTTGCCACCGACAAAGAGACGGATTTACAGCAGGCGACCTACTGCAATTTTGAGACGATGGACGGGAAACGGTCGAGATTTCTCGTGCTTGACCCCCAACTCGACGCGGTGGATTACATGATCGAACGGGTTGAGGCCGTGGGAGCCAGTCACGAAGAGGATGACCGCGACCGCGAGTTCGTCATTCCCGGCAAGAGAAAGGTCGGGGGACTTGTGATCTTCACGGTGCTTCTCTTGCCGGTGCTTTACTTGATTTTTAGGTGGACCTCCATGCCGCTGATTCTGCGCATGATTCCGTTCATCGCTTTTCTGGTTCCGACCGTGCAGGTCTTTTCCCGCGGGCTGTTTTTCAAGCTAAAGATCCAGAAGGACGGCTTTTACTGCCGCACCAACCCCTTCGACGGGCGGTACTATCGCTACGGCGACATTCTGGACTGCTGTCTCGTTGAGGCGGAGCGGGGCACGCGCAGACACGAAACATATTACGCTTACTATATGAAATTCACTGACCGCGCAAACCGGACACACCGGGTTCTCTATGACAAATCGCTCTACGAGCGAGAGATGAACGAGCTGGTCGCCAGGATTGAGAGGGCAAAAGAAGATGAAGAATGATTCGGTTTTTCGGTCTGTGATACAGGGCTGGGGCGTTGCGGCGCTGCTTATCGGCCTCTTTATGTTTTATATGGGGGCCAATACTTATATTCAATCGTACAAGCAGACGGATTGGGTATTTGGAAACGCATACATTACGGACATTTCCCCGTTGAACGGAAGCAGAGTTGGCAGGGGCGGCATCAGCTATTCGATGACCTATGAATATGAAGTGGATGGCATGCGCTACACAGGCGAGTATGGCCCCTTGGCGAACTCTATCGAGGTGGGCAGGTCTATTCGCATCAAATATGATCCGAACGCCCCGGAAAACTCCACCGGCTTTTTGGCACCCGGCGGCAATGACCTTGCCCTTGTGATCATAGGAACGATTCTTGCCGTGCCTGGGTTTTTCATGACGGGCATTCTCGGCCTGCTGCGGAGGCTTCTGCGGGGACTGCATCGAAGCGAGATCCCAGACTACGCACCGCCGGAAGAGGAACGCACCGCGCCTCCAAAGGCCCACATACCCTCGGCCCGCGATATAGTTATGGGGATACGCAATATCCTCCGAACCCTTGCACCGATACTTATATTTCTGCTTTTTGGATTTATCCTCATGCTCATCCAAAACGCAAAATTCTAATTTACCCCCGTCCGGACGGCGGATGCGGCAAATTTATGGACTTTCAGACACTGAAACCGAAGAGAGGAGCAAAAACATGGTACTGTATTTTTCGGGCACCGGGAACAGCCGGTATGTGGCCGGGCGGGTGGCCCGGGCCCTGGGGGAGCCGCTGTGCAGCCTGAATGAGCGAATTAAGGCCGGGGACTATTCGCCGGTGGAGACCGGGGAGCGGCTGATCGTGGTGACCCCCACCTACGCCTGGCGCATTCCCCGTCTTGTGGGGGATTGGCTTCAGAAAACGAAATTCCCCGGGGCGAAACGGGTGTGGTTTCTTATGACCTGCGGCAGTGAGATCGGGAATGCGGAAAAGTATAACCGGGCCCTTAGCCGGGAAATGGGGCTCAGCTACATGGGTACGGCCCAGGTGGTGATGCCGGAGAACTACATTGCCCTGTTTCGTGTGCCCGGCGTGGTGGAGTCCCGGCAGATCGTGGCCCGGGCCGAGCCGGACATAGACCGGGCCATTGCCGCCCTCGCCGCAGGCGAAGCCTTTGCCCCGCCCCGGAATAACCTCTATGACCGGGTGGTCAGCGGGCCGGTGAATCCGGTCTTCTACGCTCTGGTGGTGAAGGACAGGGCCTTTGCGGCCGGAGCCGCCTGCACCGGCTGCGGCCGATGCGCGCAGCTCTGCCCCACCAATAATATCGTTCTTCGAAGCGGCAAGCCCGTCTGGGGCGGAAACTGTACCCACTGCATGGCCTGCATCAGCTACTGCCCCACAGAGGCCATTGAATACGGGAAAAAGAGCGTGGGCAAGCCCCGGTATCGGCTGGAGGCACTGTAAGGGCGGCGTTTTGCCGTGTGCCCCGGGGGTTGCAGATCACACATCTCCTCACTGATCGGTGTGACTGCGTCCATCGCCTCAGTCCTTTAGTCGGGCAACCATGACCCAGTATGGTAAAATCAATTTTAAAAGGAGCGTGGAAAAATGATTTTTCTCTGTTACCCTAAATGCACCACCTGTCAGAGGGCCCAAAGGTGGCTGGAGGATAACCACATCGCCTATGCTCTCCGGGATATTAAGGGAGAGCACCCCACCTATGACGAGCTGGCTGCATGGCATCGGCGCAGCGGCTTGCCGCTGAAGAAATTTTTCAATACCAGCGGCCTGCTGTATAAATCCATGGGGCTAAAAGAAAAGCTCCCCACCATGGGTGAGGAGGAGATGCTACAGCTTCTGGCTACAGACGGGATGCTGGTCAAGCGCCCGATGCTGGTGGGCGACGACTTTGTGCTGGTGGGATTCAAGGAAAGTGCGTGGGCAGAGCAGCTCTCTGCCGATGTTAAAAACTGACGCCGGGTGCTGCGCGGTGTGGTTTGACGGTCACTAAATAAGCGAGCCAGGGCTGGCAGGTCAATGACCTGCCAGCCCTGGTGTTTTATATGCGGTTATATTTGACAGTTACTTCACTTTGAATTACTTAGCACTTGCCAGCCTTTTTCTTTGCAATGCCAAGCACAGTCAGAGCGCCGCCACTGACGAGCAATACCACAACAGCCAAAACAATGCCACTGTGATCACCAGTTTGCGGATTGTTGGTGGTATTGTCGGGGGTTACTGCTGTGCCGGGATTATTATCACTTGCAGCCTTAACCGTGAAAGTGGTATCACCGTTGCCGTCAGTAAATACAACGGTAAGGGTGTGCTGGCCAACAGACAGCGTTGCAAGATAATCCTTGCTCAGCGTAACAATCGTCGAGCCAGACTTCGCCGTATAATCTTTACCGGCAATGAGGAGTTTCCCGTCCACCTCCACGCCTTTAAACTTGCTGAATACGCCGTCTGCACGGACGGTCAGGGTGCCGTCGCTGTTCTGCGTCCAAGAGCCGTTGGCACCCTCGATGATCTTGTAAACCACAGTGCTACCGCCACCAGTGGTGCCGCCGCCAGTGGTGCTGCCGCCAGTGGTGCTGCCGCCGGTGGTGCTGCCGCCAGTAGTGCTGCCGCCAGTGGTGCTGCCGCCAGTGGTGCTACCGCCAGTGGTGCTACCGCCAGTGGTGCTGCCGCCAGTGGTCACATTGATACCGCCAGCCACAATGGTCGGGGAGAGCTTAACATTCTGCGCATTCTTAAAGGTGGTCGTATTAAGCGTTACCTGCGCACCATCTGCGCAATCTGCTTTTACATTGAATGTCAAGGTAAACAGCACGCCATCCTCTGTGCATTCCTTTTTATCGGCAGCGGCAATGAAATTCACCTTTCCCGTATCTTCTTTGCCGGTAAAGCTGCCCTCAATATTTCCCTTTTCAGCTTTTGTCAGCTCCAGTTTACCTGCGTCATACTTGACGGTAAAGTCAAAAGCCGCAAAGCCCGGGTTCCCGGCAATGGAGACATTCAGCGTAACCGTGTCGCCCACTTTGACCGCTTTTTTCATAGTCTCAACGGTGATTGTAGCTGCGCTACCGCTACCTGTATCAACTGCCACAGCCGCGGTAATGCACATGGTAAATACCACCGCCAGAGCAAGAAGAACAGACAGCACGCGTTTTCTGTTTTTCATGTTTTTTCTTTCCTTTCATTATAAAAATGTGTTGTATCACAGGATACACAAATGAGGTTTGATCCGTCGGGGGTGCCTTTTTATTGGCACCCCCGACGGAGACAGGGGGATGACTCAGTCGTTATAGCCAGCCAGTCGACGCTGGAGCGTCCAAGCATCAAAAATATCAACATCGCCATCGCCATTGATATCGCCATTAGCAGGAATGATACCTTCTACTTCATACCCCGCAAGGTAGCGACTCAGTGTGTAGACATCGAAAATATCAACATCGCCATCGCCGTTGACATCTCCTACCAAGGTCGTCTGCTGGGCAAAGCGCTTATCCATAACGGACAGCCGTGCATCGATCCACGAGGTCATGTCTGCCACGACACTCTCATAGCTTGCGCCCTGCCAAATGTGGCCGTCGGCCTTCGGATCACCAATGCGAATGAAGTCCCAAAGCTTATAGTTCATGGCTGCACTGTCCTTCAGGAGATTATACTGATGTGCAATCGTGCCATTATTACCCAGCCACTCCCGCACTGCCGGGGCAAAGGTGCTGCTGTAATACTCGGCTACCGCAGTCTTAAAGGCCGGAATTTGAATCAGCGCCTTTGCCAGATAGTGATAGTCCTCAATGTCGGCAGCATTTGTCTTGGTCCAGCCGGTACCGAAGGTCATATCCTGATCCCAGATGGGACCGGCAAACATCTTGCCGTCTGCATCCTTGTAGAAGTAGACCGAGGAAATAAATCCGTCACAATTCAGCGCCAGTTCCTGCAGAAGGAATACCTTGACCAGTGAATCCATATCCACATAGTCATAGAAATACTTCCCGGTAGAGGTATTATAGCCCGTATAAGCGCCGGTTTTGTCTGTTGCGTAAACAGCGTCCTCAAAAGCCTGATAGTACTCGCTTATATAACGCATGGCTTCTTCGCCGCACCACTCAGGGCTCTTGACATTGAACGCAACACCCTGGCGAGTCTTGAAGCCACTGGCCTCATCCCACCTATTGTGGTTCAGCTCGATAAGGTAGCCACCTGTTATATTTGCAGGCTCCTGCAGTCCCTTTGTGTATTGGAATTGCTGACCATAGGCATTCTGAGACAAGTCGGTGCTCATATTGTCTCCATAGCTCGGGTTTTGTGCTTTGTACGCCTCTTCCATGTCAGTTATGGCCACGGAAGCTGCGCCGACAGAGTTCTTCTCGCTGAGCAGATAGACACCGCGATACTCACCGTCATAGTAAAGGTTTACCCAATTACAGCTTGCGGTATACGCAAGGCCCAGCTTAGTTGCCAGGTCCTTCATAAGCTTGTCATGCATCTGCGTCGCATCAAAGTAGCTGGCCAGCAGCACCCAAGTCTTTACCTGCTCCTGATTCCCCAGCAGATCGGAAGCCGTGTTCAGCTTGATCTGATAGGATTTCTTATCTGCATAGGTAAAGGTAGAATTGCCCCGCGCCTTAATTTGCTTAAGTTCACCGGAGTAAATAGAACCACCATCCGCGCTGACCATGCTCATAGATCCGGTTGTAATATTCTTTTTGTCTCTATCTACCCAATCGCGTCCCTGAGCAGAGTTACTACTGGTCAGATACACGGTAGAAATGGGCGACGCCTGCATCACACGGAAGGTCATTGTCTGGCCCGTGCCAACAGAAGCGGTGATTTCCCGATATCCAGCTGCATTCACTTCTGCAACAGCGGTAAGATCTACGGAGCTACTCCAATAAACAGTTCCCTTGTTGCCGGAAAGTGAGATTCTATCACTCGTGGGCTCTGTGACAAAGGTCAGAGATAGCTTTTTCAAATCCGCAGACGACGGCAAGAAGAGGTACTTTGCACCGTCGACCTCCGCAAGGTCAATCGTTTGCCCATTCACCACCGCACTCACTCCGGTGACATCGGACGGCTTGGGGGCAGTCCGTGCGTGGAGAATATTCGACCACTTAGCACTATTGTAGACCTCGTTGTTTTCCGTAGGAACTTTCGTGCGGCCGGCTGCCACAAAATAGTAGTCCGTATCCGCTGTCAGCCCGGTGACGCTAAATGTAGTTTCGTAGGTAGTTCCCAAGGGGGTTCTTGTGTCTTTGTCGTTGTTTTTATTACACTGGAAAACCTCGTAATACTCCGCGCCCAAGGCCGCAGACCAACTTAGTGTCAGCGTTGTTTCTGTGGAAGTCTCGCATTTGAGATTCTTTACATCGTTGGGGACAATAATGTAGGTCAAGGTTTTATTTCCGTAGTAATCACCGCGGCCCTCGCACTTAATCTCAGCCTTGCCCACATTTTTGCTGTCAGGCCATTGCACATAGAGGTCCGGGATTCTGCCATTAATAAGAATGGCATCGTTATTCTGCGTCAGAACATAGTCTCCGCGCTTGGCAAAGCTGCCGGGACGAACTCCACTGCCACTATAGTAGTAACTGGGTATCGAGGTAAGGTCGCGAGGGTTCTCAGGTGTTCCCAGCTTAAAGACGACTTCCTCGCTGTTTATATCAATACCTTTCGTATGGCATACAGTGCAGATGTGATTGTCATCCCATTTGTGGTCCACAGGCCGTTGGAAATCAGATCTATCCTTTGCCCCGCATTCCGGACAGGTGTAGGTGATATAGCCTCCTGTTACGCAGGTGCGGCTATCACTCTGCGAAGTGACATAGGCGTAGCCATTCGCACAGGCATGGTATCTGCTGTCACCCAGCGATGCAAACTCGTTCTTCATAGGTACGCCATTCTTGAGAATCACTTGCTTGCCATCGGTGGTATCCAGCAGTCCACTGAACGCATACGCTCCCGTGGGCTCCAACGCCGTATTGCAGACCACGCAGGTAATCGTCCCCGTGGACATATCATACTTGCTGGAAGCATCTACCTTGTGGTTACCCAGCTCGCAGTCGGTGCGCGTCTCAGTGTAAGAATCCAGCTCCGTGCCGTCATACTTGACTGCCTTCACCGTGAAGGTCTCCTCCGTGGCCTGCACCGTCAGGTACATACCGGTATAATCGTTGTGCGGGATCGCTTTTACATACTCATCGCGGTCATGGAACTCATTGCTCTTGCCACTGAGGTCACCGCAGACATAGTACACGACACCGCCGCGGCTATTTTCATCCTGCGCTACGCCTCCGATCATAGGATAAGTCCGCGCATAAGCGTGATCATCCCCACCGAACACAAAGTCAAAGCCCGCCTTTTCAATAGAAGAGATAATCTCCGGCGTTGCAGAAACAGACTCTGTGCCATAAATCGGCTCATGGGCTACAAGAACTTTCCAGATGCAGTCAGTGGTCAGGTTTTCGGCAATATCGGCAAGGGTCTCCGCCAGTTTCGCTCCGTTGTTAATAGCAACAACACAAACCTTACCATACTCCATCTTGTACCAGCTATTCTGGGTACTGACAGGCAAATCATAGATCGCGTTACTAATTTCACCGTCCAGATCGCCATAATATTCGTGGTTGCCCATAACATGGATCATGTCCACACCGCTGAGGGTCTTGCTGTTGACCGCATTTAGGAACGGGCGCCAGTTTTTAACATACTCCGTTACATTGTCAATAGCATCGCCGGTCTGGATAGCAAAATCATAGTCCGTTTTGTCACTTGCCAGATCCTTAAGGACATGGCTCAGGTTGGCAGTATCCGAGGATTGAATATCGCCGAGGATAAAGAAGTTGGTCGACTCAGCCCCTGCCGCAGGCATCTTAAAGCTCTGCGTATCAGACCATGTCTCCCCGTCACCCACCTGATAGTAATAGGTCGCGCCGGGCGTCAGCCCCGCAAGGGATACCTTATTGCTCCGCAAAGCATCACCATGGCTGCTCTGCACAAAGGTCTGAATGGTAGAGTTCCCCTCCACCGTGGCAAAATTGGTCAGGTCATTTGCGGTAGAATATTTCACGAAAGCCTTTGCTTCAGAACCATCAATCTGGGTAAGCCAAGTTATGCTCTTAGCATTTGGCTTAGATACGCCGTTGGTCATGATGCCAAAGGGTTTGCCCCCGTTCTCCGGCGTCTTCTCACAGACGATCACCCGCTGATTCCAAGAACGCCCGCTGTTGGCCTTTTCCGCATAGAAGGTATACTCACCCTCAGCACCAAAGGTGTAGGCCAATTTACCCTTCATATTTGTTTTGCCCAGCTTGGTAGGCTCATTAGAATCTTTATTTACCTGGTAGATATTTGCACGGGAAACAGGCTTTCCCTCTGCATCCGTCACAGTCAGCGCCGTCGCCATTCCGGCAACGACCTGCTCACAGCTAAGTTGATACCCCGCCGTCAGCGCGACCTCCTGCTCCGTACCGGAGAAGGTATACTCCGTACCATCGGCAATGGTATAGGTTCCCTGCGTGACGGTGTATTTCAGTTTGCTATCCTGCGCAGCGTCCGCGGGGATGTTGATCGTAAGATACCCCAATTCAGAGACATAGTCCCCCTCTGCTACGCTTTGCAGGCCAAATAGCCGTGCCATAAGCGATGCCGGTTTCTTCTGAATCGTAATCTTAGCCTGATTCTTACTCAGCGCGTTTGCATCCAGCGTTAACTCATATCCGTCAACACCTTCCACCGTTGCGTCCTCAAGATACTTCGCAGCATCACCCATGGTGCTGAAGTCCACTGTCACCTTTGCTGCGGTCACATCCTCGCCGGTATTGTTCACAACGCAAAGGGAATACTCCTTGCCAATCTCCGGGGCCTCCGGCTGGGAGAGAACATTGATAGCAGAGCGCATCCCCTCCTGGTTTTCCACCCGGAAGGTGCGGGTCTCGGTGGTCACATTGCCGTAGAAGTCCTTGAGCCGGATTGAGAGGGTGTGAGAGCCGTTACGGAGGTTCACGCCCTTAAGGTAGAGCGAGCCTTCGTTGATTTCCAGCTGGTCGGTATAGTCCTTGCCGTCCAAAAGCACGCGGATACCGCTCTGATCGATACCGGTGGCATACTTGTCGGTGAGTTCACTGTCAGAATACACCGCCGAGAAGGTGAGGTTACCGCTGTTCAGCACAGTAGAGCCGTCCCCGGCTAACACTGTGCCGCTGCCGGTCTCCGTAACAGACTCCAGCACAGGACGAGTGATATCGTTGGTGTTGGTACCGTAGATAAACTGCAGATTATCAATATAGAGATAGCCACTGCCTTTGGCACAGTTCTGAGCCGACACCACACGAACTGTGTAACCGCGCGCAACGTCAACGGGCATCTGGAAAGAAGAAATGTCCGCTTCCACCCAAATCCAACCCTTACCGGCCCAGTCACCAAGCTTACTGCCGCTCACTGCGCCGTCAGCATTGTAGCTGTAGTATTGCACATAGGCGGTCGTTCCGTTCAATTCTCCGTCAAAATACGAGGTTGAGCCATCCTCATTTATTTCTATGTGGGATGTGGCGGTGAAAGCCCCTGTCTGTTTCGATGCATGACCCTTCAAAACAGCCTTTAGCGTGGAGTCACCGCACGTACAATCTGCGGGCACATTGATCCACATACCAATTTTGGTCGGCTGTACCGTATTGATAAAAAGGTCACCCGAAAAGCCAAAGTCTGCCGCTGCAACCACTGTTGGATCAACTTTCGTAAAGTCGTAGCCGAGCTTAAACGCATATTGGCCAAAGCGGACATTTTCATCTTCATCGGCGCTGACAACCTGATTATATCCTTCAGGGAAATTCACGCCCTTACCAGTCGTATCACGAACCCAAAGACGATCCGTTCGGACTTCCTCTGGTGTCAGATAGCTGTTGCCTCCTGCGCCGTTGGACTTGTCTACATGGCAAGTCCAATAGTCTGTTGCCGCCACATTGTCGTGATCCTCAAAGTCCATGAGTACCTGCGGTTCCAATCCTACAGCCAAGTCGACCTCACCGGTCACATTTTTATTGTTTGCCAAAGAAACCTTTGCTGTTGCACGCAGTGAGTTGTTTTTATCAGCAACAAACTGATTTCCACTGAATGTGCCAACAAAAAACTGATGGTTCAAGTTCACAAGCTTGGAATTATACTCAGCATTGCATTCAGACCACCCGTCATCGGTTAGAATTTCAGCTTTGTCATGGGTCAAAGTAACAGAAATTGAAATCAGTCCGCCCTCGTTGATTGAACAGATTACATCCCGCTCCGTAAAATATGTCTTATATGTAACAGCCTCACCGGCCCCCCATTCAATAGTTTGAGTTACGCCAGTATTTCCCGTTAAAGACATATATATCTTCGGTTCAACACCCCAAGGTGTCTTTGGTTGTTCCAGATTCGGCCCCGTCCATTTAAAAGGCTTACCTCCACTCCATTTCTTTGAGAATCCATAGCCTTTCTCTTCCACTAAGGCATTATACTTATAGCTAATGGGCTTGCTCTCATCCAGCGTCCACTCAAAGTCCCCATCCTTATATTTGACCTCGCGGCCTTGCCATGTGGGCTTGAAGGTCAGGTCACTGGTCTCGCCAAAGTCTATGGAAACACTGGAGTTTGTAAAGCCCAGTTTATCCGGCCACTGAACCTGAATGCTGGTCTGACCAACAATTTTTTCACCGGATTTCAGGCCCACAGTGACTTCGCCACAGGTATCGGCTGCCGTGTTAAGTAGTCCTTTGGCATCAATTGTTCCCTTGCCAGAGAGAACCGTCCAGGCAGCGTCCTTGGGAACATCTGCACTGCCGCCGGCCGCATCTACGCCAGCTGCGCTAAACTGCACCGTGCTGCCGGGGGTGTAAACCTCCGCATTGGGTGTCAGCACTGCGTGATCGAACTGCCCTGTGGGCTGTGCCTTAGAAAGCACCATAATGGTGTTGGACACCTTGCGCTCATAACCATCGGACGGACGGCAGCGCAGGGTCAGGCCAGCCGATGTACTGTTTTCCGACTCACCCTCACGCTGGGTTGCGAAGGTGGAGGAGCCGCCGCCGTCCAGATTAACGGCCTGCACGCAGCCCAGGGACTCCATTGTAGCACCGACCTCCGCCATGGTCATGCCAACGGAGTAAGGTGCCTGGCGGCCGTCTACCATCATCATTACCACCGTACCGTCCGCCTTAATGCCGATGGCTGTGCGGGATGCACGGGTAGAATTGTCAAGGTCACTGCGGGCGTGGCCATCTTCAAAAATATCGCCAAAACTGGCAACTGCCTCCAGCACATTGCCGGCCGCAATGGCTGCATTACATTCCTGCGCACTTGTGATATGCGCACTGCCGTCTTTATCGATCCAGAATGTAGTGCTGGTCGGCTCATTGATCACAGTGCCGCTCATGATAAAAGCACCCGCAGGACGCCCATTGCTCATGTCGTAGCCGCCAGCATTGATCGCGCCCACAACATTGGTGTTGCGGCGGGTCTGCATGCTCTGCGCCTGTTTGGTCGTCTCCGTCATGGCCCAGTTTCTGCCGGTTTTAATGGTGTCAATGTCATCGTCACCGTAGCCCACTGCCACAGAGGCCGTGGAGTCCTTGCCGACTTTGATCTCCATCACATGCCCCATCATCTGCTGTGTCAGCGATGCATTATTTAAGATCCATTCATACTCTGTCACATCGGGTGTGACAGCATATTTTTTCTCTGATATTTGCTGAATCCCCAGTGTTCCAAGGCCTCCCTCCGCCTTGGTATCCACCGCCAGCACCTGCATAGGGATCAGAGAAACCACCATGCACAATGCAAGCAAAACCGTTAGCATTCTTCTTCGCATCATTTCTTCTCCTTTGTTTTTATTGGGCTTCATTTTTGAAAACTGAACACTCTTTATTCAACGCCGGTTTAAATGCAAAAAGAGATTGCCCCCCATGGGGCTTGGTAATTTTACTGCAGTCTGTACTTACATATATCTACAGTGTATTATACACCTTAAGAATGGAATTGCAAGGGAATACTTCGAAATTTTGGCAAAAATTTTTTAAAGTGTTGTCCTCTCGGCTCGATATGGTAATTTATGTATTTTTTTCCGTTTTTTACCAGTTATAGGTTTTTGCCCTATCGACGAATATCTGGCGATATGTCGTTAATCTTCTGCAGCATATCTGCCACCGAATATTGAAAAATCACCCCAAATACGGCAGGTCATGGATTTGCCGCATTTGAGGTGGGTTATACTGTTAAACTTACCGGTTACTGTCCTCCGGTGCAGGTGCTTGTTCGCCGCCGGTGACGCCCTCCGGCTGTGCCGTTGCCGAGTCTGCCGGAGTGTCCGGGGTGGAGGCCGCACTTTCCTCCGGAGAGCGGCTCGGCGCCGCCGAGGTGGTCGTTGGCTCCGCTGGCTCCGTTGGCTCCGCTGTCGTAGCGGCAGCCACAGGGTTCTCCTGCTGGGTATTGCCGGTTGTGTTGCCGATTATACCGTCGCTGCTCAAATTAGGGGTACCGGAGTAAGAGCCCCACTGCGGGGTAACGGTCAGCTTGCTGTCTGCATCGGCGTTTACCGTAAAGTGCAATTCGCCGGTGGGGAGCTGCCCGGTATAGTAGTCACCCTCGGCATAACTGATTTTGCAGTATCCGTTTTGGGCCGTGCCGGTGGGGGTGAGCGTGATAGTATACTCTCCTGCGTCGGTAAAGGTGACTGTGGTAGTGCCGCTCTCGGTTGTAATTTTTACAGACTCGTTTTTATCAGCAGATACATCGACCGTATAGGTGGCAGCCTGAATCACCGCCGTCCCCGAGGAGGCGGTGGCGGTAAACCACGCCCAGGTGGTGCCGCACAGGCAGAGGGTGCATACGCAGATGGCCAGCACGGAGGGCACCAGAATGCGGGCCAGGCCGTCTCCGTGGGGCTGGCCGTGTTTTCGGCGGCGCGGGCCGGGGATATTCATGGCGCCATCTCCTTTCTGGGGGCTTGTATAGGCAATCAAAAGGCATATCACCCTTACCGGGGATGTGCCCTTTGATTGCCCCTCCGCCCTCGGGCGGAGGGGACTTAGAATCAAAATTTACTTAGGAACAACGGTGTACCATACATCGCCATTGGTTTGGGTTTCAGTCACAACCTTGTAGCCCTCTGCCACGAAGTTGGTGCCTGCACCCTCAGCCTGGCAATTCGCCGGGTTGAAATTCACGAAGGTGCCGCCCGTAACGATGATCTTAGCGGTGCCGTTTGCGCGGTTTGCGTCATAGCAGTTCAGAACAAATTCATCTGCTTTTGCGCTGTCCGGATACTTCTGCTGTACGGAGTAGAAGCCGCCCTGAATAATCGCAGTGCCCTCCAGGACATACACGGCGTGGATATTGCCGTTAAAGGTGCCGCTTGTAATGGTGACGGTAGAGCCGTCCTGAACATCCACGGCATAGCAGTCGTTTGCCTTGGCGTTAAAGGTGCCGTTTCCGGTAATGGTCAGATTAGCGCCATTCTGAGCGGAAACCAGAGACCAGTTATACGCCCCGTTGTGTTCCCAAATGTCAGTAGTATTTGCCATCTCCTTGCCATTGAGGTCAAGCGTGGACTTAACATTTCCGCTTACGGTAATCGTCTCGGTCGGGGCAATATCCTTGCCAAGAGTAACAATCTTTCCACCGTTCAGCAAAGCGGTAAGTTCAGCCTGGTTTACTGCCGGATAAGTAGCATCCTTATCATACTGGGTGCCGTAGCTGTCGCTCTCCACCGTGTACTGCGTAGCCACCACATTCAGACCGAAGTTGATGGAAGCTGCCTTCTCGGTGGAAATGGCGTTGGCCTCGTTGCCCACCGTTTCGGGCATATAAACCTTAATGCCGAGAATCCCCGCATCGCCGGGCTTCAGCTCGTGGACACTTCCGTTGGAAGTATATTCCAGCTCAAAATTGGCAAAATCGCGATGCTCCCAAGCAAGGACATTTCCTTTTACAAAAATCAGCTGTTCCATCACGTAACTAACATCATGCGGACCGGCATTAGGATCATACTGCTGGATGGGGCTTGTAGCGACCTTCAGGTAGTCGGAGAGCTTATAGGGTTTACCGTCCTTGTTTGTACCGGCGGTCTCCGAAATAACATTCATGCCGATCTTGTACTTGAGTGCCAGATTACCAGCATTCTTGATTTTCAGCTCCACCACTCTTGTGTGGCCCGGCTCAAACAGAGTGCCCTCTGCGCCGAACAGGTCGGTGGCGTTGTCAAGAGTTTTCCACTCGCCGCCTGCGGTGGTTCTGTACTGCACCTCAAGGTCCAGATTTCCCGCCTGGATCTTACTGACCTCGGTGGAGGCGGTGTCGGTGAACCACGCGAAGGTGGCACCCACGAGCATGGTCACGCACATGAGCAGAGCCAGTACGCTGGTGAGCAATGCCCGCTTGGTAGTTTTGCTGCTTTCCATCGTGTTTTCCTCCCATTTAATAACATTATAAACACTGTCTTTCCAGTGATCACACCGGGGCGGTATCTGAGGGCGTCTCGTCCTTTTGCGGGGTCTGGCCACCGCCCTGCGCCATCTGCGCCTTCATCTGCAGCAGCTCCTGCATCATCCGCTGGGTCTCGGCGCGGTCGGCGGCAATCTTATCCCGCTCCGCCTGCAGCTCGGCCTGCTGCTCTGCCTTGTACTTGCGGAACAGGCGAATGCACCGCACGCCCTCCAGCAAAATCAGCACCAAAAACGGCACCAGAATGCACACGATATACCCGGGGGTGGACTTCAAAAACTGGAAGAAGGTGCCCACCTTGGGAATGTGGCTGCTGTATTTGCCCAGCACATAGGGATAGGTGACCACGGTCTCGTCGTCCGTGTCTGTGGTGGTGCCGTAGGTGATAAAGCCCGGCTCGCCGCTGGCGTCGGTGGTGAGGCTGCGTATCTTATGGGTAACGGTTTCCCCGTAGTTTGCGGTGTTTTGGGAGGTGTAGGCGATGATGTCGCCCTCCTGCAGGGTGGCGGGGTCAACCTCCTTGACCAGCACCAAATCCCCGGCATTAAAGTCGGTTTTGCTCATGGAGTCGGACAGGACGATGAACGCCTTGTAGCCGAAGAGCTTCCGGTCCGCCCGGTCAAAGGTGGACACGGATATGACGGTGAATACCATCATCCCCACGGCAAGAACCACCATCAGCCACACGAAAATGCTTCTGATAACCTTCCATGCCTTCATTTGCGTTGCTCCTTATGTATCGTTTTTCACTCGAACAGTTTATTCGGATTGTTCTTGGTTTGGGTGGCCTCGGCGCACAGAGTAAAGAGGAGGTCCAGGTTCTCGCTCTCGTTGCCGCTATTTTCCGGGTAGTGGAAGGTCACGGTCAGATTCCGGCGCTGGCCCACCGGCAGAATGTCCTCTGCGGCGGTGACATTCTCCCGGGTCAGTTGCCCGGCGGTGCCGGTGCAGAGGACCTTGTCCCCGTCCTTTACCGTCACGGTCAGCACATCGGCAAGGCCCCCGGAGACATTGTCCAGGTACAGCCGGTAATACACATCCCAGGTGCTGTCGTTTTCCACGAAGAAGCTCTTTACAACGGTCATCCCCGGCTCAAAACGGAACTCATGCTCCCGGATCACGGGCTTGCCGTCGTTGAGATTGATTTTTACATCCCCTGTGTGGAAGCGGTTGTTCTCCACGGAAACGGAGGTATATACCAGAGCAAAGGTGGTGATGCAGAGGCAGATCACAAGAATAATGATGGTGATAATGCCCCCGGTGAGCTTTTTAGCGGTTTTGGTCTCAGACATCGGCTTCGCCCTCCTTCCGCTTGCGCAGTACCAGGAGAAGGAGCAGCCCGCCGGAGCAGACCCCGGCCACGGCCCACAGCACACCCCGGGAGGCGTCGCCCGTTTCCGGGCTGTCCAGGCTGCCGGTTTCCTCCACCCACCACTGGAAGTCGGCGATCAGGTCCTGATTCTGATATGCATTGCCCACGCTGGTGTCTAAGTACGCGGTGATCTCATAGTATAGCTCCTGGGTGACGGAGCTTTCGGAGGCCAGCTTGTGCGTCAGGCTCTGGGGCATAGCCGCTATCCCGCCGTCGTAGAGGGTCTCCCCTGTGGTGAGGAGCTTGACCCGCACCTGCAGCACCTGGGCTAATTTCTCGTAGCCCGGGCGGACGACGGCCTTATAATGCACGGTGACCTTGTCGTGATAGGACACCTGCACGCAAAAATACTTTGTCTCGCTGTCGCCGGGGAACATATTGCCCACCGTAAAGGGTGTGTTGTCCTCCGGGTGCTTATTATAGAGGGCAATGGTGGCCGCCTTTTGGGCCGCGGCGGCGCTCTGGGCGGGTGCCGGGGTGGAGGAGGTGCCAGTGTCGCTGCCGGGAGTCCGGGTGTCCTCCGTCCCGGTGTCCTCCTCGGGGGTAATCAGGTTGTCCGGCACGGTTACGGTGCCGGGATCGCTGTCGGTCAGCCTGGCGCGGATAAGGGTACCGGCCAGGACCAAAAGGCTGAGCCCCAGGAGTACAGCCAATATAATTATAATAATCTTGGTTCTCTTTTTCTGCTCCACTTCCGACTCACTCCTCCTTCAATTATTCTTTCTTCGCTGAAAGCAAAGGCTTTGGCAATCGGATTCTCTCCGTTCTTAAAGCGCTGAAGAGTTTTCAAATGATAATAGCGCAGGACACCCTTCTTGGGTTCCCTGCGCACACCTTCCCTTTCCGGTATCGTAGTAAACCTACTTTATCGACAGTTCGGTACGCAACATCTCTGTATAATTTAAGTAAGTGCTGCTCACTCATGTACCCTTAAAAAATATACCATCGCTCTTTGAAGGAATCCAGTGAAATCATAGGTTTTTTGCGCTCAATTAAAAAGCTCGATTATCAAAGCGCCGAAATGACCCGCTCCCTATTCCTGCAACTGCTCTGCATGGATACACTATTTTTCCCATTGTCCTTTTTACGCTATGGATTATACAATAATTTGTTTCCTATTTCAAGTCTTTTTTAAGGAAGTCCTCGTTTTCTCATTTAGCTATATAAAAATAATCCGTCCGTTTTTGTGCAAAAGAACGGCAATTTGACCGTCTCCCCCTCTTTTGCCCCATTTCCGTCTCCGTCTGCAAAAAAAACTTGCAAAAACCTATTGACAATGTCGGTTAGATGTGCTAAACTCCGTAGCAGTTAGATGAATCTAACCGCAGGAAATGATCTTCCCTACTTTCATGACCTGCATGGCAGACCACTGCCGCTGCCTGCGCTCCGGCGTCCGGCCGGACCCTGTGGCGGCTGTCTGAATAAATCTAACGGAAAGGAGTTTTTCCCATGTTATCCTGGTTTTCTGCCAACCTATCAACCATTGTCATTTCCCTTCTCTTACTTGCTGTTATCTTTCTCATTGTTCGCCATTTGATTCGCCAGCGAAAGCAGGGAAAGCACTCCTGCGGTGGCAACTGCGGTGCCTGCGGCGCCTGCAAAAGCTGCCACAGCAAACCCTGAACTCGGAAAACTGCGAGGGTCGCCACCCCCGCGGTTTTTCGTTTCCCGCCGCATTAGCACTCTCCGTTCAAGAGTGCTAAAATTCATATTCTGTTCATAAAATTTGCTGGATTTGTTCACACCTCCGCCGTAGAATCATAATTGTTCCGAGGGGAACGGAAAAAGCAATTCCAAACCGTTTATATAGGAGGTCATCATCATGTTGAATCGTAATCATGCACTGAGTGTTTTCGATCCCTTCCGCGAGATCGAGAAAGTCGAAAAGAGCTTCTTCGATGATCCCTGGGCCAATTTTGGCCGGACCTTCACCGACTCCTTCCGTACCGATGTCACCGACGAGGGCGACCACTTCAAGATCACCGCAGATCTGCCGGGCTTTGAGAAGGAGAATATCCACCTGGATCTGAGCGACGATGTCCTGACCATCTCGGCTCAGCGTCATTCCGAGCACGAGAACAAGGATAAGCGCGGCAAGTACCTGTGCTGCGAGCGCAGCTATGGCACCTACAGCCGCAGCTTCAATGTTGCCGGCATCGACACCGCCAGCATCAAGGCCAAGTACGACAAGGGTGTCCTGGAGCTGATCCTGCCCAAGGTCACTCAGGAGGCCAAGCAGTCGAAGCGCCTGGAGATCGAATAAGCGCAAACCCGCGCCAAGGCAATGGCCCCGGCGTAAAACCTCAAAAGGGATGCCCTCACCGGCATCCTTTTTTTTGCAAAAATTTGTATTGCAAAGAATTCGTAGGGGCGGGGGTCTACCCCGCCCGCCGGGAGGGGCAGAGCCCCTCCCCTACGCATCCCTTGCATGCTTCCGTAGGGGCGACCCTTGCGGTCGCCCGCCCATGGCACCTCTTGTTGCACTTCCGTAGGGGCGGACGCCTCTGTCCGCCCGCCCGGGTTTGTACCGCACCTCTTGCAAAGCCCTGTCATTGCGAGACCAGTTCGCAAACTGGTCGTGGCAATCCGTACCCCCGCCCCCTCGGCCCCCTTGCCTAAAGGGGGCTGGCACGGCGAAGCCGTGACTGGGGGATTCGTTTTCCCCACCGCCTCCTTGCAACCTCTCCGTAGGGGCGGACGCCTCTGTCCGCCCGCCCGGGTTTGTACCGCACCTCTTGTTAACGGTGTCATTGCGAAGCCAGTGCGCACACTGGCTGTGGCAATCCGCGTCCCACGCACTCCATTCGACTCCATACAAAAAAACGCCGAGGCAAATGCCTCGGTGCTTAGCGTGCCAAAAAGTATTTTTACCACGCTGCCCAGGTTTTTAAAACCTTAAAAAAGTTTCAAAAACCATTGATTTTAATGGTGAGGGATACCTTTCTTGGGTTTCCCTCACACACCCTTCCTTACTGTTATCGCCATTCCTACCACTTTATCGACAGACTTCGCTTTCTTTCATTTTTTCGCATCACTGCCAAAGAACATATCCGCCCAGAATTTGTAGGTGTGGCTGTGCTCGGCGTACCACTCGTGGTTATCCTCTTTTATCTTGTCCGTATCGGCGTATTTCTCCAGGGCTTGGCAGGCCTGCACATAGGCTCGCTGCAGGGCGCGCATCCGGGCGGACATATGCTCCAAAAGACTCATGATCTTCGCCGGATTCTCCTGGAAGAAGGCGCTGAAATTATCGTGGTTGATGATCTTCACCACCGTGGGCTCCAGGGCCACCGCCGTGGTGTTCCGGGGGCGGGTCTCCAGGAAGCTGATGACATTCAAAAAGTCCCCCGCTTCGATCTCCACCACCAACTTCTCCTCCGGGGTGCCGTAATTGATGTACACGCCCACGCGGCCCAGCATTACATCGTAAATGGCCAGCTCAAAGCTCTTTTCCTTCAGAATGATCTGCCCTTTTTTGAACTTTTTTTCCTTGCCTTCGATCATCTTTCCCGTTCCCTTTCTCATTTTTTACCATTGTACCCTACCGGGGCGCGGATTGTCAATGGAGAAGTCCCCTGCACAGACCACTACTGGCGAAAATTCCTGCGGAATTTTCCGCCAAAAGGATCACAGCCTGCTGCGCGCATAATTTTGCCGCAAGCGGCAAAATTCCACACTTGCAGTCTGAGAGGTATTTTTCCCCACGCACATGTCGCGGTGAAAAATGATTTCGATTTTTTGCCGCCTGCGGGCGGCAAACTCTGCGAGGCTTTTATGGAGAAGTCCCCCGCACAGGCCCCAAAGGCCCGTGCGGGGGACATTTTTGTGCGCTTTTACCGAACGAGCCCCCGGCGGTATTCTGCGTTCAGCTCCCACAGCTCCTTTTCACCATCGATATACGGCTGGTAGAAGGCATCCACCCGACCGCCGCCCAGATTGTCGCAGCCATTGCAGCCCTCACAGCTGCTGCCGCAGGCGGCCAAGCCTTGCTGGACGATCTGTTCGCGCTGGGCCCGGGTGGTGTCCCGGATCAAAATTGATTGCATAAGCTTCACTCCTTATCCGGCCCGCACCAGCATATTTTCGGCGAAAATGCCGTAGCCCTGGGTAGGGTCGTTGATCATCACATGGGTCACGGCGCCCACCAGCTTTCCGTTTTGCAGAATGGGACTGCCGCTCATACCCTGGACGATGCCGCCGGTGGCCTGCAGCAGCTCCGGGTCCGTGATGCGCAGCAGCAGGTTTCGGGTGGAGTCCGCATCCCGGAATATCTTCACGATCTCCACCTGATACTCTCGAATTTCCTCACCGGAAACGGTGGAGAGGATCACCGCACGGCCGCTCTTCACTTCCTCGGCACCGGCTACGGGCACCGCCTGGCTCCGAGCGGGGAAATCGGCGTCGGATACGGTGCCGAAGATGCCGCCGTCACTGTTCACCGTCACCGTGCCCACATCCCGCTGCACGGAAAAGTCGCCCTTCAGCTCGCCGGGCTCACCCTTTTCGCCCTTCTTTACCGCTTTCACGGTGGTCTCCATAATGGAGCCGGAGCCCAGGCTCATAAGCTGGGCCGTGTCCACATCGGTGATGCCGTGCCCCAGGGCGCCGAAGCTGCCGCTCTCGGGGTCATAATAGGTCATGGTGCCGATGCCGGCCATACTGTCGCGAATCCACGCCCCCAGGCGGACGCTGCCGTCATCGCCGCACACGGGGGTGATGTTCACCGTTTCATACGCCTGACCCCGCTGAAGGGTCATCTGCGCCGCCTTATCGCCGTTTTCCCGGAGCAACTCCTGCAAATGCTCCGTGGAAACGATTTTTTCGCCGTTAAAGGTCAAAAGCAGATCGCCCTCTCGGATGCCGCACTGCAGAGCCGGGCTCCTGCCGTCCTCCAGCTCCGACACATCCACCACCAGTACGCCGTCGGCAAAGAGCTTGATGCCCACTGCCTGACCCAAGGGGATCACGGTTTTCTCCTGGGCGTAAGCGCCCCGGACGCAGGCTGTAAGCGCCAGCAAAATCGCCGCGCACAAGGCCGCCGCGCGCTCCCAAAGGGATTTGCCTCTTGCTTCATACATGCAGCCACCCCTCGCTTTTTCATTTTTTGTCGTCGACGACAACCTTTACTTTGTGCCGCCGAAGCGAAAAAATGACCGGCAATTATAGGAGAATGTGTCTCGATTTTCTGTGACTCCTGTTTTATATCAATAATGTAAAATAATCGTATAAATTTGGATATTTCTCAAAAAATCCCATATATCCTCCCTCTCCGCCCCCACCGGGTTCTTGCTTTTCGGAGAAAGACACAGTATAATAGTTCCCATACATTTACCCCACCGAAAAGAGGTTTACGCCATGAGGATCACCGTAAAAGTTGGCACATCCACCCTGACCCATGCCACAGGCCGGCTGAACATCCAGCGCATCGAGAAGCTATGCAAGGTACTCAGCGACCTGAAAAACGCCGGTCACGAGATCATCCTTGTCTCCTCCGGGGCCATCGGCATGGGCGTGGGCAAGCTGAACCTGCCCGGTCGGCCGGCCGATATGCCCGGCAAGCAGGCCGCTGCCGCCGTGGGCCAGTGCGAGCTGATCTACACCTACGATAAGCTCTTCGGCGAATATAATCACACCGTGGCGCAGCTCCTGCTCACCGGCGAGGACATCAAAAACGGGCAGCGCAGCCACAATGTGCGCAACACCCTCACCCGCCTGCTGGAGCTGGGCGCCCTGCCGGTCATCAATGAAAACGATGCCGTGGCCACGGACGAGATCGGCGTGGAGAACACCATCGGTGAAAATGACACCCTTTCCGCCATCGTGGCCGCCGCCATCGGCGCAGACCTGCTGGTGCTGCTGTCGGATATTGACGGTCTCTACGACAGCGACCCCCACCAAAATCCCGATGCCCGCATCATTCCCACCGTGGAAAATGTGGACGATCACATTTACGCCCTGGCCGGTGGCACCGGCTCCGCCCTGGGCTCCGGCGGCATGGTCACCAAGCTCAACGCCGCCGTCATCGCCACCTCTGCCGGCTGTGAGATGGTCATTGCCAACGGCAGTAAGCCCGACCTGCTCTACGACATCGCCCAGGGCAAGCCCGTGGGCACAAGATTTTTGAAAAGGAAGGTGTAACGCCATGACGACTATGGAAATCATCCGCCGCACCCGGGCCGCCCGGAGCAGCCTGCACACCCTGACGGCGGAGGATAAGAACCGCCTGCTCCTGTCCATGGCTCAGAGCCTGCGGCAGCATACAGATGACATCCTCGCCATCAACGCCCGGGATGTAGAAGCCGCCCGGGGCAAAATTTCCGATGTGATGCTGGACCGTCTCCGGCTGGATGAAGGCCGCGTCGCCGCCATGGCCGACGGACTTTGCGCCGTGTCCCGGCTCCCGGACCACACGGGCCGCATCCTCAGCGAAGTGAAGCGCCCTAACGGCATGACCATCTATAAAAAGCAGGTGCCTCTGGGCCTGGTGGCCATCATCTATGAGAGCCGCCCCAATGTCACCTCCGATGCCGCAGCCCTGGCCATTAAGAGCGGCAATGTCTGCGTCCTGCGCAGCGGTCGGGAGGCCATCGGCAGCGCCCGGGCCATCACCGCCGCTCTGAAGGAAGGCATCGCCGCCGCAGGCGGAAACCCCGATATTCTCAATATTTTGGAGGACACCAGCCACGACAGTGCCCGTCAGCTCATGCAGGCCAAGGGTTTGGTGGACCTGCTCATTCCCCGGGGCGGCGCGGGCCTCATCCGGGCCTGTGTGGAAAATGCCACCGTCCCCTGCATCGAGACCGGCACCGGCATCTGCCATGTCTATGTGGATGAATTTGCCGACCTGGAAAAAGCTGTAAAAATCATCATCAACGCCAAAACCAGCCGCCCCTCCGTCTGTAACGCCGAGGAGGTCTGCCTGGTCCATAGGGCCGTGGCGGAAAAATTCCTGCCCATGCTGAAAAAAGCCCTGGTGGATGACCGCCAAGCGGCGGGGCAGATCCCCGTGGAGCTGCGCCTGGACCCGGCGGCGGCCCGGATCATCCCCGGTACCCCCGCCTCCGAGCAGGATTTTGACACGGAGTTTTTGGATTATATCCTGGCCGTGGCTGTGGTGGACAGCGTAGACGCCGCCATCGCCCATATTTTGCAGCATTCCACCGGCCACAGCGAGGCCATCGTCACAGAAAACGCCGAAAATGCCCGGCGCTTTGAGGAGGAAACGGACAGCGCCGCCGTTTATGTCAATGTCTCCACCCGCTTCACCGACGGCGGCGAATTCGGCCTGGGCTGCGAAATGGGCATCTCCACCCAAAAGCTCCACGCCCGGGGTCCCATGGGTCTGGACGAGCTGAGTACCTATAAATATATCATCCACGGCAACGGCCAGACCCGCTGACCGCCGCCGTAAACTCTCCCAAACATCCGTAGGGGCGGGGTTCTACCCCGCCCCTCCTTACGCTGTTTTTCCTGCAAAGATTGACAAAAATGACCTCGCATGAGAAAATAATACCGTAAGCTGCCAATGGACGAGAACCGCACGGGGGAAGGAAGACACAATGGAGCCAAAATTGATTTATGAAGACGACATCCATCGCGACTATTGTTACAAGGTCGAAAGCCTCGATCGGGTCTCAAAAATGCAGGCTTTTCTCAAGGAATATTACCCGGACCATGTTTACACCAATATAACCATTATTTTTGAGAATGACGACGAGTACATTCCCGACCAAAAGTACGATACCTTTGAGGAGATCACAGCGCGGTACCATGCCACCCATTTGGAGGACCTGGTGGATCATATTTCCCTGAATACCACCATAAACGGAAAGCGATCCCTAATCACGATGTACCCCAACGGCGCTGTTACAGTCTGCGTCATGAAAAAGTGATACACCAACATTCCCCGCCGGCCAAGCCGACGGGGAATGTTGGTTTTCATCGCAGCCGATAAGCTTTTACCCCGCCGCACCAGGCGGACAGAGGCGTCCGCCCCTACATTTCCACCGTAGGGCGGGGTGCCCTCACCCCGCCACCCGGGCTTGCACCGCACCGCTTGTAACCCTCCGTAGGGGCGACCCTTGCGGTCGCCCGCCCTACGCAAGCATTCCACCCTCTCCGTAGGGGCGGACGCCTCTGTCCGCCCGCCGATTCCGTACCGCACCCCTTGTAAAACCCCCTGTCATTGCGAAGCCAGTGCGCACACTGGCTGTGGCAATCCGCAACTCCAAAAACTCCACACGCCAAAAAACGACCGGCCCCAGGCCGGTCGTTTTCTAATATTCCATATATTACCATATATCCGCTGCCGCGCTTAATTCTGACCCCGCTCGAAGATCTTCAAAATATCGTCGAAATGGCTCTGCTCCTCTTTCAGCTCCGCCTCTTCCTCCGGTGTAATGCCCTCCGTCGGCTCCTGGGCGGGCTGCTTTGCTTCCGGGGCAGCCTTTCCGGCCACAGGCTTTGAAATCTGTGCCACCTCATCGGGCTCCGCAAAGCCCGTAGCAATAACGGTCACGCGGATCTCATCGTCCAGATTCTCGTCGAAGGTGGCGCCGAAGATGGTCAGCGCATCGGGGCTCACCGCCTCCTGTACCAGGGTGGCAGCCTGCTCCACCTCCTCCAGGCCGATATCCATGGAGCCGGTGACATTGATCAGCACGCCCTTGGCGCCCTGGATGCTGGTCTCCAGCAGGGGGCTGGAAATGGCCATGCGGGCGGCCTCCTCGGCCTTACCCTTCCCAGCGGCGCGGCCCACGCCCATGTGGGCCAGGCCTGCGTCCTTCATCACAGCGGTGACATCCGCAAAGTCCAGGTTAATGAATCCGGTCTCCCGAATCAGGTCGGAAATGCTCACCACCGCCTGGCGCAGCACATCATCCGCAATTTCAAAGGCGTTGGAAAAAGTAATCTTCTGATCGGTGGCATACTTCAGCCGCTCATTGGGGATGATGACCAGAGAATCCACCTTCCCCCGCAGCTCCTCAATGCCCTGCTCGGCCTGGGTCATGCGGCGGCGTCCCTCAAAGCCGAAGGGCTTGGTCACAACGCCCACGGTGAGAATGCCCTGTTCCCGGGCGCTTTCGGCCACCACCGGAGCCGCGCCGGTGCCGGTGCCGCCGCCCATACCGGCGGTAACAAACACCATATCGGTGTTTTCCAGTGCCTTGGAGAGCTGATTGCGGCTCTCCTCGGCGGCCTTGCGGCCCACCTCCGGGTCGGAGCCTGCGCCCTTGCCGCCGGTGAGCTTCTCACCGATCTGGATCTTATAGCTTGCCGCAGAAGAATTCAGCGCCTGCTTATCTGTATTCACGGCCACAAAATCAACGCCCTTGACGCCGCTGGTGACCATGCGGTTTACCACATTGTTTCCGCCGCCGCCAACACCGATGACCTTGATGCTGACCACATTTTCCACTCCTGTATCCATTGCAAATGCCATGTCGCTTCCTCCTGCTGCAGATTGTCTGAGATGGCAGTCTTGCCATCGATTAACAAGGGTCTGCCCTTGTATAATCGATGGTATCATCCGTTTATAGAATGGTTTCGCTGCTGCTATACCATATTTTATTCTATCTCACTTTCCCTTTTCGGTCAAGTATTCCCCGGCATTTTCCCGAAAAAGTTTATCCCGGAACAAACCGGACCTCTTTTCGTGTCAGGTCGATGGTCCCCTTCTCGTTCTCCTCCAGCTTGGTGTCCACCACCGCCAGCAGGCAGTCCAGCTTGTAGCCGAAGTCGGCATCCCAGGAAAGAAGCACATCAAACCTTCCGTCAAACCGCAGGGTAATATAGCTGCCGTCCTCCAAATGGATCTCCTGGCACCGGGACAGGGCCTCCCGGCTGTTCAGGGCCGCCAAAAGCGTCAAAAGGGTCTCCTTGGCACTCTGCTGCTCCGCATCCACCTGCAGGGCCTTCCCCGCCTCCGGCTCCAGGGCCGTCAGCCCGGTGACCCGGGTAGCCTCCGCCGCCGTATTCGTTTTTTCCACCAGCTTGCCGCTGCTGCTGAGCAGCCAGGTTTCGCCCCCCTGCTCCAAAGCGCACAGGGCGCCGTTTTCCTCCACCTGGATGCACAGGGTATCCGGGAGCTTTCGGCTGATGCGCACGCTGGAGATATAGGGCAGCTTCCGGGTGATCTCCTCCGCCGCCCCGAATTTATTGATAAGAAATAGGTTATCGCCCACATGGATGTTGCCGCTTTCGGCGATCTCGCTGTCCGTATAGCGGCTGTTGCCGGTAACCTCAATGGTATCCACCTTGAAAAACACGGCCAGGGCGGCAACAATGGCGCCGCAGATGACAAAAAACATCAGCAGCTTATATAAAAAGGAAAAGCTTCCCTTTCTTTTTCTGCGTCTGCGCCTGTTCCGTCCGGCCATGGGAATCCTCAACTTTCGTAAAAATCTTCTTTTCGTATGCAGGCGCCCAGGCCCGCTAAGTCCGCTACTATGTCGGCGTAGCCCCGCTCAATGTGGTGGATCTCCTCCACCCGTGTCACGCCCTCGGCCTGAAGGCCCGCCGCCACCAGTGCCGCGCCGCCCCGCAGATCCGTAGCCTGCACCGCCGCGCCCCGGAGGGCTTTCACTCCGCTTACAATAGCCGCCGCCTCCCGGACCTGAATCTGCGCGCCCAGCTTTTTCATCTGCTCCACATGGCGGTAGCGGTTCGAGAACAGGTTTTCCACGAACACCGTGTCCCCTCGGCTCCGGAGCAGCGCCGCCATCATAAGGGCCTGGTCATCCGTGGGAAACCCCGGATACGGCGATGTCCGTACCGGCGAAACCGCCCGCAGCCGCCCCCGGCTCTTCAGCCGTATGCCTCCGCCGTCGCTGCAAATTTCGCATCCGCTCTCCCGCAGCACGCACAGCGGCGCCGCCAGCTCCCGGTAGTCGGCCCGGCGCAGGTAAATGCATCCGCCCGTTCCCGCCGCCGCGCACAGATAGGTGGCCGCCACAATGCGGTCCGGATGTACCCTGTGCGAGCAGCCGTGGAGCTTTTTCCGTCCCTCCACCACAACGGTGGCGGTGCCTGCGCCCTGGACGCAGGCGCCCATTTTCCGCAGAAACTCCTGCAGCTCCACGATTTCCGGCTCCCGGGCTGCGTTGGAGATGGTGGTCACCCCCTCCGCTCCGCAGGCCGCCAGAATGGCGTTTTCCGTAGCGCCTACGCTGGGAATCCGCAGAAAGATCTTCGCGCCCCGGAGCCTCTCGCCCCGGCAGAGTATGTTGCCATCCTCCTCCCGCACCCGGGCCCCCAAAGCCTTCAGGGCCGCCAGGTGCAGGTCTATGGGCCGGGGCCCCAAGTCGCATCCCCCGGGATAAGTACAGTTCGCCCGGCCGCACCGGGCCAGAATCGCGCCTAAAAACATCACCGACGAGCGCATCCGGCGCATCAGCTCCCGGGGTATCTCCCACCCGGTGACATTCCGGGTGTCCACCACCAGGTCTGCGCCCTCCCGGTGAACGCTTCCGCCCAGGTGTCCGATGATCTGTGCCGCCGTGTCCACATCGCTGAGCTTCGGGCATCCCTGCACCCGGCACACGCCGGCGCAAAGCACCGTAGCCGCCAGCATGGGCAGCACGCTGTTTTTCGCCCCCTGCACCGTCACCGCGCCGGAGAGTTTTCTGCCGCCCTCCACCAAAATGACGCTCATATTCCTCCCCCGTTTTCATAGAATGTACGCCATCCTATGCCCCCGGGGTCCTGTTGGTTACTTCACCAGCTCCATCACCGTATTATAGATCCGCTCCGTAGCGTCCAAAATACCCAGCTCCGCCATGCCCCGGCTCATAGAGGCCAGGCGAGTGGGGCTTCCCAGAATATCCCTCGCCGTGCGGTAGAGCTTTTCGCCGCTGGACTCCTCCTCCCGGATGAGGCACGCGCCCCCGTGCTGTGCGAGAATCCGCGCGTTCTTCTCCTGGTGGTTGTTGGCCACATACGGCGACGGCACAATGATGGTCGGCACCGCCAGAGCCGTAATCTCGCTGATGGTAGACGCCCCGGCCCGGCAGATCACCAGGTCCGCCGCCCGCATCACCACGGCCATGTCATAAATATACTTTCGCACATCCAGCTTGTGGCTGCCCGGGAGACCTGCCTTCTGCATCTCCTGCTGCATAGTCTCCCAGCCCCGGCCGCCTACGGCGTGGATGTGGTAAAAGGGATACCCGTCCTCTTTTTCCTTCTTAAAAAAGTCCAGCATCTGCCTGTTCATGGTGCTGGCCCCCAGGCTGCCCCAGAAGGACACCACCAAAGGCTCGTCCTTCCCCATGCCCAAAGCCGCCTTGGCTTCCTCATGGGTCAGGTCAAAGAAGTCTCCCCGCACCGGGGTCCCGGTGACGGCAATGCGCTCCGGGTGCTTGTAGAGCGCCCGGCACTCCTCAAAGCCCACCATAATGCGCGAGGCGTGCTTTTCCAGCATTTTTGTGGTCAGCCCCGGAATCATGTTGGCCTCGTGTACCGCCGTGGGGATGCCCCGCAGGGCGGCGTATTTTACCATGGGATAGCTTGCGTAGCCTCCGGTGCCCACCACCAGGTCCGCGGGAAACTCCTTGAGAATGGCTCCCGTCTTGCGCCGCAGAGCCAGCATTTCCCATGCGCTTTTGCAGTTGTGCCGGATGGCCTCCCAGCTCACCGACCTCTCCAGGCTGCCCACGGCAATGCCCCGATAGTCGTAGCCCGCCTGGGTCACCAGGTCCCGCTCAATGCCCTCCGGCGTTCCCACAAAGAGAACCTCCACCGTAGGGTCCTTTTTCCGCATATAGCCCGCCAGGGCCAAAGCCGGGTTCACATGGCCCGCCGTGCCGCCGCAGGTAAAGATAACTTTCATCGCTTCCTCCTCTTATCCGCCCCGGGGTGCCGGGATCTGCCTGGATACACTCAGTACAATGCCCATTTCAAATAGCTGCAATGCCAGGGCCGTGCCGCCGTAGCTGAAAAACGGCAGGGAAATGCCCGTGGCCGGGACCAGTCCCGATACCACCGCAATGTTCAAAAAGGTCTGCAGGCTGATCTGGGTCATAATGCCCACCACCAGCAGCGCCCCGAAGCGGTCCCGGGCCTGGAGGGCGATCCAAAAGCCCCGCAGGATCAGCAGCGCAAACACCAGCATCACCAGCGTCGCCCCGATAAGTCCCAGTTCCTCGCACACCACGGCGAAGATAAAGTCATTGTGCTCCTCGGGCAGGTACAGGAACTTCTGCCGTCCCTTGCCCAGGCCCACCCCCGTGAGCCCGCCGGAGCCGATGGCAATAAGGCTCTGGCACATCTGGTAGCCCTCGTCCAGGGCGTCGATCCACGGGTCCTTCCACATACGGATGCGGTCCGCGCCGTAGGAGATGATCCCGGCCTCCACCAGCTTCACATAGATCAGGCCCACCGCTGCCACGCCGCTTATGCCGCCGATGATCCAGCGCTTGTCAAGGCCGCCCACGATCATCAGCACAATTCCCGTGCCCACGATCAAAATGGTACCCGACAGATGCGGCTCCAGCAGCATCAGTCCCGCGAAAAAGCCCAGGATCAGGATATAGGGCCGAACGCCGTATTTGAAATTCTCCATGAGGTTTTTCTTTTTGGAGATGCTGTCGGCAAAGTAAACGATGATAGCCAGCTTCGCGATTTCAGAGGGCTGAAAGGTCAGCACGTCCGCCTTGCCCAGCCAGCGGGTGGCGCGATTTTGGGTGATGCCCACCCCGGGCACCAGCACCAGGGCCAGCAGGAAAACCGACACATACATGAGGATTTTCGCCATACCCCGGAGCCGGTGATAGTCCATCCGCGCCATTGCGAGCATAGCCGCCAGACCCAGCAGGGCAAACAGCCCCTGCCGCTTTAAGTAATAGGCCGGGTCGCCGCTTTCGTAGTTGGCCGAGGGAAAGCTGGCAGAAAACAGCATCACCAGCCCCATAATGGTCAGCAGCAGGGTCAGGAGTAAAAACGGAAGGTCCATGCGCCCCGCCGCCAAGGGTCTGACGCCCCGGCCCCGGCTCTGCCCCCGGGCCTGGCTCTGCCCCGGGTCCCGCCGGACCCGCTTCCGGGCAAATATCCCCCGCCGTTTCCTTTTTTCCGTCTGGGGCATGGTCTTTCCCTCCTTTCCCTGTTTTAGAAATGATAAATAGAATCGCAGCACTTCAAAATGCCGTCATCGCGAAGCCGGTGTGTCCGTCCCTACAACCACTTCCGTAGGGGCGACCCTTGCGGTCGCCCGCCCGGACTCGTACCGCATTTCATACAATGTGTCGTTGCGAAGCCAGTGCGTACACTGGCTGTGGCAATCCGCATCCCCCGTCCCCTCGGCCCCCTTGCCTAAAAGGGGCTGGCACGGCAAAGCCGTGACTGGGGGATTCTTTCCCCGCACCTCTTGCAACCTCTCCGTAGGGGCGGGGTTCTACCCCGCCCGCGGGAGGGGCAGAGCCCCTCCCCTACGCACCACCAATAATGCATCCGTAGGGGCGACCCTTGCGGTCGCCCGCCCGGACTCGTACCGCATTTCATACAATGTGTCATTACCAAGCCGGTGCGTCCGTCCCTTCAACCACTTCCGTAGGGGGCGGCGTCCTCGACGCCCCGTTTTACCGCACTCCTTGTAACCCTTCGTAGGGGCGACCCTTGCGGTCGCCCGCCCATTGCACCTCTTGTAACGCATCCGTAGGGGCCGATGCCCACATCGGCCCACCGTACCAGCCACCAAGCTGTCCGTAGGGGCGGACGCCTCTGTCCACCCGCCGACAACGCACCGCGCTCCCGGCAGGGCACGCAGGCCCTGCCCTACGAATTTCTATCGGTAAGAACTTCGTAGGGGCGACCCTTGCGGTCGCCCGCCCGGACTCGTACCGCATTTCATACAATGTGTCATTGCGCCGCCACCCGCACACCGCCGATGGCAATCCGTCCTTTAATACGCAAACCGATTCATCACACCCAGATAGGCCAGCACACAGAAGATGGCGCTGACCGTAGTGAACACCGCCACGATCTTGGTCTCCTTCCACCCGCACATCTCAAAGTGATGGTGCAGCGGCGCCATTTTGAAGATGCGCTTGCCGTGGGTCAGCTTGAAGTAGCCCACCTGCAAAATGTCCGACAGGGTCTCGCAGATATACACGATGCCCACGGGAATCAGCACCAGGGGCATATCATAGGCAAAGGCCAGGGCCGCCACCGCTCCCCCTAAAAACAGGGATCCGGTGTCCCCCATAAACACCTTGGCCGGGTAGTGATTGTAGAGCAAAAAGCCAAAAAGGCCCCCTACCATAGCCCCGCCGAAGATGCCCAGCTGGGGAAACTGCTTCCACACAATGCCCATCACCGCGAAGAAAATCGCCACAGGAACGGTGACGCTGGAGGACAGGCCGTCCAGCCCGTCGGTGATGTTCACCGCGTTCACCGTACCCACGATGATAAAGGCCGCCAGGACCATGTACACCACCCAGTTCAGCACCACATAGGTGTTGAAAAACGGGATGTACAGGTTGGGGCTCAGATGTCCCTCATAGCGCAGCAGGCACAAAAAGGCCACCGCCGCCGCCAGCTGCAAAAGGAATTTCTGAATGGCCGTAAGCCCGGTATTGTGGTGGTGCTTCACCTTCTGATAGTCGTCAATGTAGCCGATGACGCCGAACACCAGGGCAAACAGATACACATAGATGTGGGTGAAATCCCCCTGCGCCATGCCTCTCCAGCCCAGCGCCACCACCGTGACGCCGATGCCGATGATGAACATAAGCCCGCCCATGGTAGGCGTGCCCTGCTTGGTCATGTGCCAGGTGGGGCCGATCTCCTTGATGCTCTGTCCCGCCTTCAGCTTCACCAGCTCCGGGATCAGCAGCTTTCCGGCCAGAGCCGTAATGGCAAAGCAGATAACGCAGGCTAAAATCACTTGCAGGATCATAATTTTCTTTCCTCTCTTCGCCCCTCACGGGCTTTTTTCTTCTGTATTCACAGCAGGGACCGAACGATCTCCCGCTCATCCATAGGGAGGGTTTCGTTTCCGATCTCCTGGTAAGTCTCGTGTCCTTTGCCGCACAGGAGGATCACATCTCCCGCCCGGCCCTGCTCCATGGCCAGAGCAATGGCTTTTCTCCGGTCCGGCTCCACCGCATACCGCCCCGCCGCCCCGGCCATGCCCGGCAGAATGTCCCGGATAATGGCCTCCGGGTCCTCGGTGCGGGGATTGTCGCTTGTGACCACAGCGAAGTCCGCAAGTCTCGCCACCGCCTGCCCCATCCGGGGGCGCTTTTCCTTTTCCCGGTCCCCGCCGCAGCCGAACACGGCGATGACCCGGCCCCGGGCAAACCCCCGGGCCGTTTGCAGCACATTTTCCAAGGCGTCCGGTGTGTGGGCGTAATCTATGAGGAGGGTATAGGGCTTTCCCGGTGTGGGTACCACCTCCATGCGGCCCTTGACCCCGGGAAAGGTCCGCAGGGCCTGGGCGCAGGTCTCCGCCGAGATCCCCAGCAGCCGGCACGCTGCCATGGCCCCCAGGGTATTATACACCGAAAACCGCCCCGGCACACCCACCTGCACGGAGATTCTTTTTTCGTTTTCCCGGACGGTGAATTCCACCCCCCGGCTGAAAAGCCGGATGTCCTCGCCCCGGAGGTCTGCTTCCTCCCCCAGTCCGTACAGCAGCACCGGGCAGCGGGACCCGGCTAAAATCCGCTGTCGCCAGGCATCGTCTCCGTTGCACGCCGCCGTGCGGCAATGGCGAAACAATTTCGCCTTGGCGTCGCAATAGTGCTCCATAGTTTTGTGGTAATCCAGGTGGTCCTCCGTCAGGTTGGTAAACACCCCGACGGTGAAGGGAATGTTCTCCGTTCTGTCCTGTAAAAGCGCATGAGATGACACCTCCATGACACCGAATTTGCACCGATTTGTCACCATTTTTCCCAGGATTTTTTGAATTTCCAGGGCGTTGGGCGTGGTCCTCCGGGCGGGAAAACGCTCCTCTCCGGCCCGGTTTTCCACAGTGCCGATGAGTCCGGTTTTCTCCCCCGTCGCCTCTAAAATATGCTTTATCAGATAAGTTGTCGTGGTCTTTCCGTTGGTGCCCGTAACGCCTATAAGCTTCAGGCTTTTGGCGGGATTTCCGTACCAGTTGCAGGCAAGGTGAGCCAAGGCCTTCCGGGCATCGGGCACCAGAATGAGCGGCGCGCCCCGGGGCAGATTTTCCGGCGGTTTTCCCTGGCAGACCAACGCCGCCGCGCCCCTTTTCAGAGCCTCAAGCGCATAGTCCCCGCCGTCGCAGCGGTTTCCGGGGATCGCCACAAAAATACTGTCCTTTTCCATCTCCCTGGAATCACAGGAAACCCCTGTAATTTCAAGGTTTTCCGGCACATTTTGCCTGATGACCTCCACTCCGTGCAGCAGCTCCCGCAGGCGCACTCGGCCCTCTCCTTTCACCGAAAACCACAGGACCTCTCCGGCTCAAAGCATCTCTAAAAAGCAAAGCTCTGCGCCGGTCTCAGTCCGTCACGCCGCCGTCCCGAAGCTGGGCGGAAATCACTGTCCCCGCCTCCACCTGGGAGCCTGCGGCCTCCGACTGATTGATGACCCGGATGCTGTCCGAGCCGCTGTCTGTGGTACCGGTGAAGCGCAGGATCAGTCCCGCGCTGCTCACCGCAACATTGGCCTCACTGGGGGACATGCCCACCAGGTTCGGCACGGTGCAAAGGGTACTGGGCTTTTCCGACCCGGCATAGAGGATCACCCGGGACTTACCGGGGATCACCGTGCCGCCCTCGGGGGTCTGGTCGGTGACGGTATCGCCGTCGCCCACCACCTTCACGGAGAAGCCCCGGGCCTTCAGCTTGGCCTCGGCGTCCGAAACGGACATACCGATCACATAGTTCACCGTGGTGTCGGAGCCCAGCAGCTCCTCCGCGGAATAGGAGGGCTCCACGCCCAAATAAGGAAGAATCTCCGACATGATCTGGCTGGCATAGGGGGCTACGGTGCCGCCGCCGCCACGGCCCTCCCCGGCAGGGGTATCCAGGGTCAGGAGCATGATGTACCTGGGCTTATCCGCCGGGGCAAAGCACATGAAGGACAAAATGGTGTCGCCGGTTTTTCCCTTATCCGCCGTGCCGGTTTTGCCGCCGATGCGGTAACCCTTCACCTGCCCGTTGCGGCCCGTGCCGGAGGAAACCACATACTCCAGGCACTGACGCACCAGGGCGGAGGTCTCCTCGCTGACCACCTGGCGCACCGGGGTGGTATCATGGCTGGAGAGAACATTGCCGTCACTGTCCACCACCCGCTCCACCACATAGGGAGTGTGGAGGTAGCCGCCGTTAATGCAGGCGGCCTGAGCGGAAATAAGGGCAATGGGGGTGGTATTGAAGTTCTGCCCGAAGGCGTAGCAGGCCAGGTCCAGCTCCGAGGAGGTCTCCTGGGGGGCGAAGATGCCCAGGGCCTCGCCGTCCAAGTCAATGCCGCTGCCGTTTATGATGCCGAAGTTCTTCATATAATCATAGAACTTCTCCGTGCCCAGGCGCAGGCCGTAGGTGATGAAGGCGGGGTTGCAGGAGTTACCCGCCGTCTGCTCCAGGGTCTGGTGGCCGTGGCCGCCCCGGTTGCTGCAGTGGATGGTGGCATCCAGCACATGGATGGAGCCGGAGCAGTCGAAGGTGGTATCCTTGTCGATAACCCCCTCCTCCAGAGCCGCCGCCAGGGTCAGGACCTTGAAGGTGGAGCCAGGCTCATAGGTATCGTTGATGGCCTTGTTACGCCACTGGCGCAGCTGGGCGTCCGCCAGGCCCAGCTTCTTCTCTGTCACCAGCTTGGCGACGGCGGCATCATAAATAGAAGAAGGGTCATTCAGGTCGTAGCCGGGACTGGAGGCCATGGCCAAAACCGCGCCGGTCTCCACATCCATGACAATGCCCGTGGCGCCGTTGGCGGCCTCGGTGGCGGTGACCATCTCATTGATGGCCTTTTCCACATAATACTGAACGGTGGCGTCCAGGGTCAGGACAATGTCGCTGCCGTTTTTCGCCTTATAATACTGCTCATAGCCATAGAGCATATCGTTGCCCGCCGGGTCCTTGGTGGACACCACCAGGCCCGTTTGCCCCTCCAGGGTGCTGTTATACCGGGCCTCCAGGCCGTAGAGGCCGGTATTATCCGTGCCTACGAAGCCAATGACCTGAGAGGCCAGGGTGGAATAGGGATAGTAGCGCTTGGCATCGGTGGCCATGTAGACCCCCACCACGCCCTCATCGTTGATGTAGCTGCGAATTTGGTCGGCTACCTCCTCCTCTATGCGCATTTTCAGCACCTCGTACTGGGAGTCGGTGCGCTCCATTTTCTTGAGAATGCCCTCCTTATTGATCTGCAAAATTTCCGAGAGCCTTTGGGCCACGCTGTCCTTGGTCCAGGTGACGGGGGCATCCTTGTCGTTTAAGGCGCGATTCATTTCCAGAGGGGAGAGAAAAACCGTTTCCGCTGTGGCGGAGATGGCCATAATATTGCCGTTGCGGTCGTAAATGGTGCCCCGGGTGGCGGTGACCACGGTGCTGCGGGTCTGCTGGTCCAGGGCCTTGGCCTCCAGCTCGTCGTGGCGCAGAATTTGCAGGGAGAAGAGCTTGAAAAAGAGCGCAATGAACACGCCCACACCCAAAAAGGCCATGAGGATCAGGGTGCGGTTTTGGATGGTGCGGTTGGCCCGACGGACCTTTTCACTTTTGCGGTTCATTTCGCCGTTGGTGGGGGTCATTTTTTGCTCCTTTTTTGCTTTTTGATTGGGTTGGCAGGGGTGCGGGGAAAGAATCCCCCAGTCACGGCTTTGCCGTGCCAGCCCCCTTTAGGCAAGGGGGCCAAGGGGACGGGGGTTGCGGATTGCCACAGCCAGTGTGCGCACTGGCTTCGCAATGACACATTATAAGAAATGCGGTACGAGTCCGGGCGGGCGACCGCAAGGGTCGCCCCTACGGAATGGAATAGGAAGCGCCTGCGGGTGGGTTTAGCGTTGTGGCTATGAGACCAAAGCAAGGAGCAAGAAGTCTCCTTCTTACTCCCTTACTCCTCGCTTCACTATATGGGAGGACTCAGCGGAAATATTCCACCACAGAAGAGACTGCGGCGGCTATGGAGTCCACGATGTTTTCAAGGGCTGTGCCCGCATCGCCGCGATACACCACGGCGCTGTCGCTGGAGGGCAGCTCCAGGTACTCCACCTGGCCGCTGGTGGGCTTCTTCATGCCCGCCTCCTCGGCCACCCGCTTGACGGTGGCCAGGTCAAAGGTCTTTTCATACTGGGTCAGCAGGGCTACCTGGCGCTCCTCCAGCTGGCTGATCTCCGACTTCATCTCGGAAATATCCGTGTTCACCTGGGTCAGACGCACATAGCCCATGAGCAGCAGCACCACCAGGCCCGTCAGCAGCACCGCGCAGGCCAAAACCAAGGGAGAGGGCTTGGCCACGGGCCGGGCCACAGGCTGGCGCTTGGGCTGGGGGGTCGGCTCCCGGTGCGGCTGCTCCATGCGGCCGGCATCGTCTAATGCGCGCTCCCGGGCCAGGGCGTCCAGATCATAGGCCAGGGAGCCGTCTGTATATCCGTATCTGCGGCGATCATATTTCTGTGCCATGATTCCCTCTTCCTTTCTTTCTCGGATTTATCTTCTTCTAAAAAGCCTCGCAGAGTTCGCGTCCGCAGACGCGAAAAAACGAAGTTTTTTCGCCAGGTCTTATAGCTTTTCTGCCACCCGGAGCTTGGCGCTGCGGGCCCGGGGGTTGTAGACCAGCTCCGCCTCGCCTGCCACGATGGGTTTGCGGCCTACCAGCTTCATCTTGGGCTTTTTACCGCAAACGCACACAGGGAAATTCGGCGGGCAGGTGCAGCCGGTGGAGAGCTCCTGCAGGGTTTTCTTAATAATACGGTCTTCCAGGGAATGGAAGCTGATGACGGCCAGGCGTCCGCCGGGGCGGAGGGTGTCGGAGGCGGCCTGAAGCATGGGGGGCAGCTCGCCCAGTTCATCGTTGACAGCGATGCGGATGGCCTGAAAGCTGCGCTTGGCCGGGTGCTGCTTTTCCCGCAGAGCGGCGGGAGGCATGGCGGCGCGGATGATGTCCACCAGCTGGCCGGTGGTTTCGATGGCCGCTTCCTGGCGGCGGCGGACGATGGCCTTGGCGATGGCCGGGGCATAGCGCTCCTCGCCGTATTCAAAGAGGATGCGGCGCAGGTCCTCGTAGCTCCAGGCATTGACCACATCCCGGGCGGTAAGGGCCGCCGTGCGGTCCATGCGCATATCCAGGGGGGCATCGTGCATATAGGAGAAGCCGCGCTGGGCTTCGTCCAGCTGCGGGGAGGAGACGCCCAGGTCGAAGAGCATCCCGTCTACGCCGGGAATGTCCAGCTCGTGCAGGACTTCGGCGATGCGGCTGAAATTGCTGTGTACCAGGGTCACCCGGTCCAGATAGTCGGCCAGGCGAATTTTGGCGGCCTCGATGGCCGTATCGTCCCGGTCCAGGCAGATAAGACGGCCATTTCCGGTGAGTTTTTTTACGATCTCCAGGGAGTGTCCGGCCCGGCCCAGGGTGCCGTCTACATAGATGCCGTCGGGCTTTATATCCAGAGCGGTCAGGCACTCCTCCAGCAGCACCGGCTTATGGCCGAAGGCCTGATCGGATGCGGCATTGCGGTCAAATCCCATAGCTTACAGCCCCATCTCTTCCATAGCCCGCTCCAGGGCGCCGCTCTCGAAGGCCAGGGTCTCCTCACGGGCCCAGCGGTCGGCACTCCAGATCTCAGCCCGGTCGAAGCTGCCGATGACCACCACTTCCTTTTGCAGGTCCGCATACTGACGGAGCTTGGCGGGGATGAGGATGCGGCCCTGGGCATCGGGCTCGCAGTCCACGGCGTTGGCCGACAGAACACGCAGGGCCTTGGCCTTGCTGTACGGCAGGTCACGGAGCTTGTCCATGAAAGCGTCCCAGCTCTCGTTGGAATAGATGGAGAGGCAGTGGTCCAGGCCGATGGTGACGTGGAAGGTCTGGCCCAGCTCCTCCCGGAGCTTGGCGGGGATGAACAGCCGCCCCTTGGCATCGATATTGTGTGCGTATTGGCCGGTCACGGCTGTCCCTCCTTCCATGGGTTTTTGTGGGATTGTGTGGGATTATCCCCCACAAATATGGGCACTACCCCCACAACGCCCCACTTCTATGGTTACAGTATAGTAAATCGGGCGGCTAATTGCAAGAATATTTTTTTCCTAAAATGGAACATATTTCCTAAGGAAATCGGGTGTTTTGTACTGTTTTCGCATAAATTAGAACAGTTGTTTGCCTATTTCCCGGAACGAAAAAACACCGCCCACTACATATAGTGGACGGTGTTTGGGTGAGACACGATATATAGTTTTATACCAAGAGAGTCCCGGAGAGCCCTTCGACAATTTGTGCGTTTCTACGAAATTTTACCGCATATTTTGTCAGTTTTCTTCATTCTCCTCCGGCTTTTCCTCCGGCTCAGGGGCGGAGCCGCTGCGGATTTGCTGCATTTGCTCGTTGGAAGCGGCCCGGAAGCGGACCCGGGACTGGCGCACCTCGTCCAAAGCCATCTGAATGGCCTCCTCGGTGCGGCGCAGGGCATCCTCGGTGTAGGCGTTGGCCACCCGATAGAGCTCGCTCGTGCGCTCCTCGGCCCGATGGATGATCTCCGCTGACTTCATGCGGGCGCGCTGAAGAGTCTCGCTCTCGGAGACGATGGTTTTCGCGTCCAGATCGGCCTGGCGGAGCATCTTCTCCACCTCTTTTTTTGCCGAGGCGATATACTCCTCCCGGGCGCGGATCAGCTCCTGGGCTTTCTTGATCTCCAGGGGCATACGGCTGCGGATCTCCGTGAGGATGTCCAAAGCCTCGTCACGGTTGATGGTGCATCTTTCGGCGCTGAAGGGGGCGCTTTTGGCTTCGTCGATCATGCCGTAGAGCATGTCCAGCAGGCGCTGCAGATCTTTTTCTTCCATACTATATCCTCCCGGTTTTCAATTTGATAGGTGGTGCTTCAGTTCCTCCGTCACAGGCAGAGGAACATATTTTTCCAGCGGCTGGCCATAGCGGATCATCTCCCGGACCATGGTGGAGCTGAAGTGCTGGTAGGCGATGCTGGCGGGCAGAAACACTGTCTCCAGATCCGCCCAGATGCCCCGGTTGATGGCGGCCATTTGGTACTCCTGGTCAAAGTCCGTGGCATTGCGCAGGCCCTTGACGATGATGCGGGCGTCCTTTTCCCGGGCGTAGTCGGCCAGCAATCCCCGGAACAGCTCCGCCTCTACATTGGGCAGATCCGCCACGGACCGGCGCAGCATCTCCAGGCGCTTTTCCGCCGGGAACATGTGGGCTTTTTTATTGCAGTTGTCCATCACGCACACATAAACCTTGTCAAAGCACAGGGCGGCGCGGCGGATGATGTCCAGGTGTCCCAGGGTAATGGGGTCGAAGCTGCCGGGATAGATGGCTATTTTCATGGGGTCAATCCTCGTTTCTATGGTATACAGTGAGTTTTATTTTGCCGTATCGATACTCTCTGTATATCGAATAGGGGCCGCTGAGCGGGGGCAGAGCCTGATCCGCCGCACTTTCCGCCACAATTATACCATGTCTGCGGCAAATGTCAAACCTTGCGATGTCCTCCAGGGCCTGCTGTAAGAGGCCGGAGGCGTAGGGGGGGTCCAAAAAAATCAGGTCGAACTTCCCGCCGGACTTCAGGTAGCTCATGGCATCGCCGTTTACCACCCGGGCCCGATCCGAAAAGCCGCAGGCCTCCAGATTCTCCCGGATGGCCTGGAGGGCATCCTTGCGCCGCTCTACGAACACGGCGCTCTCCGCCCCCCGGCTCAGGGCCTCGATGCCCAGCTGGCCGGTGCCGGCGAAGAGGTCCAGGACCCGGCGCCCCTCAATATCGAACTGGATGACGGAGAACAGAGCCTCCTTGACCTTCCCCGTGGTGGGGCGGGTCTCCAGGCCCTCCAGCTCCTTTAACCGTCTGCCGCGGGCAGACCCTGTGATAACTCTCATAGCTTTACAGGTGGGGATCGAAGTCCTGGAAAATCACAAGATTTCCGGCAGACTCCGCCGCGCACATCTCCTCTTTTGTGATGATGGTCCAGTTGATCTCCTGGACATGATAGAACCACCGGCACCAGCGCAGGCAGAGATTATCCCGGTCGGAAAACCGGTAGGCGATAAAATCAGGCTTGGCCAGGCAGTTGGTCAGCAAATTGCCCAGGGCCCAGAGCAGAGGTTTGGGCATATTGCCGCCGTCGCCGTGGCGAAGGAAGTTTTCGCTGAGCTGGCCCCGGACGATCTCCGGGCGATTCTTTTTCAGCCACCGGATGCACCGGGGGTCGAAGGACTCAATGCAGTACAGCACCTTATACTTATCCAGCACCGCACAGGTGGCGGCGGCCAGGGCATCGTGGTTCCCTCGCTCCGCTTTCAGCTCCACCACCAGGGGAAGGCCGCTCTGCTCAAACAGGGGCAAGACCTCTTCCAGCAGGGGAATCTGCTCCCGGGTGCCCTCCAGCCGATACCGCTTTACCTCCTCCGCCGTCAGATCCTCCACCAGAACATCGGCCCCGGCGGTGCGCAATAAGCTGGCATCGTGGATAACGGCCAGGTTTCCGTCCTTCATCAAATGGACATCCAGCTCCACGCCGAAGCCCCGGCGGATGGCCTCCTTATAGGCAAGGAGAGAGTTTTCCGGGGCTAAATCCTTGCCGTGGTAGCCCCGGTGGGCATAGCGGTATTTCCGCAGCAGTGTCCAGTAGGAATGGCCCCGGCGGCACACGGTCAGCAGGGCGAATATCTCTGCCAGGAGCAGCAGGATAATAACAATTAAAATGACGGTCCACATATCAGTTATCCATATCCTCCAATGCATCCAGGCCCTTCTTGGCCTCGGGACGGCTGTCGCCGTGGCGGACGAAGCGCATGGTCACAAGGGCCAGGACGGAGAACACCGCCGCATAGGGGAACAGCACCGTCATGCCCAGCTTATCCATCAGCAGGCCCGAGAACATGGGCGTGGCCACCTGGGCGGCCATGGAGGCGGTGTAGTAAAGGCCCGTGTAGCGGCCCACATCCTGCTCCGAGCACATCTCCACCACCATAGGGAAGGAGTTTACATTGATGGTGGCCCAGGCGATACCCGCCAGGGCGAACATGGCGTTCATGAGCATAGCGGGGCTGTTATCCCGCAGGAAGGCCGCCACGCCGAAGGCCGTGGCCAGCATGATAACACCGGCGCAGATGGTCTTTTTCCGGCCCACCTTGGAGGCGATCATGCCCACGGGCAGGTAGGAAATGATGGCCGCCGCCTGGGCGATGATGAGGGTGAGGTTATAGTCCTTATGGAGAATATTGCTGGCATAGACAGAGTATTTACTGGTGACGGCGTTATAGCCGAAGAACCACAGGACGATGGACAGAAGAATGAAGATCATGGACTTCTTCTCCTCCGGGGACAGGCCGCCCTTGACGGCGGGCTGCACCTGGGCCTCGTAGGTCTCCGTACCGTCGTCGGTTTCCACCGTCTCAGGCTTGTCCTCCAGGCCGTAGCGCACGGAGTCCTGGACCATCTGCGCGGCCCACTCCGGCTCCCGGACGGTGAGCAGGAAGATCACCAGGGCCGTGAGCATAATGGCGGCGATAACGGCAAAATAGGCGGTGTAGCTCATGAGGGAGTTGCGCACGGAGGCGGTGGCAAAGACCATGCCCAGGGCCAGGACCAATATGCCGCCGGCAGAGCCCATGAGATTTATGATGGCGTTGGCCTTACTGCGCAGGGGTTTCACGGTGACATCCGGCATCAGGGCTACCGCCGGGGAGCGGAAGGTGGCCATGCTCACCAGCACCACCAGCAGCAAAACAATGAAAAACACCAGTGTGGCGGGGCTCTCCGCCGTTACCTGCCAGGCGTAGGCCTGCCGGGCGGGGACCACATAATTGGTATAGTCGGGATTGGTGTGGGTCTTTTCCCCCTCCTGGATCTGACTGCGGATGGCGGAGAACTCCTCCTGGGTAAACCGCTCCGAAAGGGTGAAACGCGCGCCATCGGGGGTCAGAAGGGTCTCGTCCTTCTCCTTTTCATAGATGGTCACCAAGGCGGCGGGGTCGTCGATGGCGGAGACCTGCTTAATATTATTCAGCTGGGCCAGGTCCACAAAGCTCAGACCCACCAGAGCCACGGCGGCAATGAGGGTGCCCACCACGATGAAGGGAGTGCGGCGGCCCTTTTTACTGTGGCTGCGGTCGGAGATGGCACCGAACAGCGGCAGCAGGAACAGGGCCAGCACATTATCCAGAGCCATGATGACGCCGGACCAGGTCTGGGACATACCGAATTTATTGGTGAGAATCAGGGGGATGGTATTGTCGTAGGCCTGCCAAAAGGCACAGATCAGGAAAAAGGCAAAGCCCACCAGAATCGTCCGCTTGTAGTTTAGTTTCATGTTTTTATGACCATTCCTTTCCGCTATGTTGCAAGGCACAAATGACCAACAGAAAGAATGGTCATAAAGCGCCCTGTTTTTCGGTTGCCGCGAAAGCGGCGAGAAAAACGGCTTAAATAAAGTGAAAATTGTAATTTTTTCAATTTTCCTCCGTTTTTTGCAGTTCTTGCAGAATCTCTGCAATATCCCGGCGTACCCAGGTGGGATGGACACCGAATTTTTCTATATCCGCCTCCGTCCCCTCGCCGGAGAGAACGAACACCGTGTCAATACCGGCATTGACGCCGCAGGCAATATCCGTGTAGAGCCGGTCCCCCAAAAGCACCGTCTGAGCGGGGGGGAAGCCGGTGCGGGCCATGGAAAGATACACCATGTCCGGCCGGGGCTTACCCAAAAAACGGGGGGTGCGGCCTGTGGCGGTGGTGAGCATACGGCAGACGCTGCCGCAGTCGGGGACGGAGCCGTACCAGGTGGGGCAGACCCAGTCCGGGTTGGTGGCCCAGAACTCGGCCCCGCGATTCAAGAGAATGCAGGCGTCCTCCAGCTTTTGAAAGGTCAGCTCCCGGTCGAAGCCGCACAGAAGAATATCAACATCCGGGTCGGGCCTATCCGTGACGGGGATGCCGGCGCTTTCCAGCTGGGCGTAAAAGGAGCGGGTGCCGAACACATAGCACTTCTTCCCCGGGCGCTCCTTTTGCAGGGCGGCGATGCTTACATCCACAGAGGTGAGGTAGTCGGATTTTTCCGTTTCAATGCCCAGGCGGCGCATCTTTTCCATATAGCCCTCCACGCCCCGGGAGGAATTATTGGTGAGGAAGAGGTAGCGGCCACCCACCTGACGGATGTAATGCAAAAAGGGAATGACACCGTCAAAGAGGCGGTCGTCCAGGTAAATAGTGCCGTCCATATCCAGAAGAAACAGGCGTTTTTCCCGCAGCGTGGGCATGGGGTCCCCCCTTTTCATACAAATACGATGTTATCATAGCACAAAGCCGCCTTGCAAGCAAGCAAAACGGCTTTGGAGGAGGAAAAATTGTGGAGGACGGGGGTATGGGGATGCGGATTGCCACACCAGTGACATCGGTCACTGGTTCGCAATGACACATTATAAGAAATGCGGTACAAACCCAGAGGGCGGGCAGAGGCGTCCGCCCCTACGGAGGATTACAAGGAGTGCGATGGGCGGGCCGATGTAGGCATCGGCCCCTACGGAAGTGCAACAAGAAGTGCGGTGGGCGGGCCGTCGGGGACGCCGGCCCCTACGGAAGTGCAACAAGAAGTGCGGTAAGCGGGCCGTCGGGGACGCCGGCCCCTACGGAAGCGTATCTTGTGGTGCGTAGGGGAGGGGCTCTGCCCCTCCCGCGGGCGACCGCAAGGGTCGCCCCTA
>QWCE01002379.1_pt1 | contig 44045 bp, 42 predicted proteins | sample 1972531 | NCBI WGS metagenome assembly QWCE01 (sample SAMN09866716, study PRJNA288562) | Human gut metagenome isolate term4_stool, whole genome shotgun sequencing... | reverse complement strand
CCGGCGTATATCGTTTGTTTGGTACTCCCTTTGGCATAGCAAAACACCCCACTTGTTAGATAGTATATCATACTGTCTAACAAATGGGGTGCAGTTCATTTTTGCGGCAGGGGAGATTTTTACTCTTCGATGTATTTTCCCTTATACACGAACTTCTTGTAGATGGCGTTCACGATCAGGTTGCCCAGGATGCCGAAGAGGATGCCCAGGACCACGGAGACCAGCACGTCGGTTGGATAGTGGACGTACAGGTACAGCCGGGAGAAGGCGATGAGGATGGCAAGGACGGTTGCGGGGATGCCCAGGCGCTTGTCGTGGAGCATGAGCACCGTGCAGGCCTCGAAGGAGGCGATGGTGTGGCCGGAGGGGAAGGAATAATCGTTCAGGCCCTTGACGAGCAATGTGATCTCTCTTCCGTATTCCTGCAATTGGAAATTGTAAGGCCGGATGCGGGCCACCTGGGGCTTGAGGAAGATATTGCAGACCAGCAGGCCCAAAATCAGGGCCATACCCATGGAAAACCCGGTTTTTCGGTACTTTGCGAAGAACAGCAGGGTCACCGCCACCAGAATCCAGAACACGCCGCCGTCGCCGAAGAGGGTGACAATGGGCATGGCCTTATCCAGGAATGTACATTGCAGATGAGCCTGAATCCAGTCCAGGATGGGCAGGTCGAAGGACACTGCCAGAGAGTTCAAAAGCGCTTGCAGTGCTGCAAACATGGGCATTCTCCTTTTCTATTCCTTGTTGTTAGCTCTTTGCCTCCCCTGAAAGGGGAGGTGGCCCGCAGGGCCGGAGGGGTTCTACGGTATAACCCCTCAGTCTCGGCTAACGCCGAGCCAGCTCCCCTTTCAGGGGAGCCTTTTTCTTTTTATTCCGCGTTTTCGAACAGGGCGTAGAGCGTCATGGGCTCCAGGGTGGTGCCGGCGGGGACGGTTACCTGGCCGTTTTCATCGGGGGTGAAGACCACGGTGAGCTCCGTGCGGCCGTTGACGGTGGTCTCCTTGACCCAGCCGGAGAAGATCTTGCCCTCGGGGGCGGTGATGACGGGGGTCATGAGGGTTGCGGCGTCGGTTTCATAGAACTGGCTGGACAGGGTGATGCCGTCGGTCAGGTCGCTGATGAAGGTGATGCGGACCTTGCCCACGGGCTTGGTCACGTCCTTATTGGTCATGCCGTAGCAGACCCAGTTGCCGTTCTTCAGGCGGAAGAACATGGATTCCTCCACGTCGTAGGAGGACAGGCTGCCGTCCTTCAAGGTGACCTGCATGGTCAGGCTGGCCTTGCAGGAGAACAGCTCATCGGTATACTTGACGTAATCGGTGATGGTCTCATCCAGGAACTTATGGCCCCGGTCGGTGTTCATCCACAGCTCGGCACCGATCTTCATAATGTTCTTGTAGGCATCGGAGTTGGAATCAAAATACTTGGCGACATTCTGCCGTGCGCCGCTGGCATTGATCATATAGCCGGAGTAGGCCTCCAGAGCACCCATGACCGCCGTCTTTTCCGCATCGGAAATGGCCGTTGCCTCGGTCTGCTCCACGAACATGCCCTTCTCCTCGTCATAGACCACAGGCATCTCCGTGCCGGACTGGTCCTGAATGGAGACGGTGGGCCGCATCATCAGGCCCGTGATGCTCTGGACGTCGATCTTGGCGCCCACGGTGCCAACGGGCAGGAATTCCTCGGCAGAGGTGGAGGTGGTCTGGATGGTGAAGCTGTCGTCCAGCTCCACGCCGTTGACGAAGGCTCTGTGGCCATCCACCTTCTGGATCAGGTAGCCGTCGGCCCGGTCGAAGATCAGTTCCACCTTGCCCAGCTCCCAGTCGGGAATGTCGGTCTTCTTGGAGGCCTGGTTGGTCAGATAGAAGGCGCCGATGCGCTCATCGCCCAGCTTTACATAATACTTCTTGCCCTGGGACAGGCCGGCAGAGGTCTCGGTATAGGTCAGCTGGGTGCCCCCCACCTTCTGGGTCATGTAGGCTGCGAAGGCATCCTTGCCCTCATAAGCGGTGTCCTGGCAGCCTGCCTGTTCATAGAGGCTGGCCCAATCGGGGCTGGCGAAGAGCTGATTGAAAACCTCCTGGCTCTTGGCCGTGGGCTGGGCGGCTTCATAGTCCACCAGCCAGCCGTTGAGCCAATTGACGCCGACGGCCATGCCCAGGCAGAACACGGCGATCAGCAGGAAATACAGGGTATAGAAAATGATGCTGTCCAGGTGCGGTCCCTTCTTCGCAGGCGCGGGAGCCGGTGCGGGCCGCTGCTGGGGGCGGGCACCTTGAGGCCGGGGCTGCTGGGCACCCTGGGGCCGGGACTGCTGAGGCCGGGCCTGGGGCATCTGCTGCCGGGCGGCGTTGGCTGCGCTCTGGTGGGGCTTATAGGCCTGCCGGGTTTCCTCCCGGGTCTGCTCCGGCGTATAGCCGGGCTGGGCAGCGGGACGATTCTTTGCTTCAAATTTTCCTTGATACATCTTCGTCCCTCCTTACTTGACCATCCAGAAGTCCGGCATTCTTCTGGGCTCGGACTGCAGCACGGAATAGCTGTTGATCCGGTTGACGGTGCCGGCGGTATCCCGGTAGTACATAATGGTAGAAGAGCCGCCGTCCATATTGCAGGCGTTGTAAGCGCCGTATTCCTGCATGATGTCGATGATATCCTTATAGGTGGCACCGATGGAGCCTGCCTGACGGCCGTCTGCACAGACGAAGATCACAGCGCCGTCCTGCCGCTGGCCGATGGCGGTACGGGGGTTGTAGCCGGAGTTGCCGGAGTAAACGCCCTGGTTGACCTCGCCGTTGATGATCAGCACGGGGCCGAACTCGCAGCCGTCCCGGATGTTCTGCTCCATGGCCTGACTGGCGGTCATGGACTGGGCGACCACCAGAACATCGTCGGTATTAAAGCCCGCGAAGCCCTTTTCGGGGACCAGGTTTCCATACTGGTCGGAAACCACCTTGCCGCCGCAAATGGTCAGGCCCGCAGGCACGGAGCCAACGGTGGCGTTGGCGGTACCGTCATCGTTAAAGGCACCGGCGTTGATGACCGCGGTGATCTCCGGATAGCTGTCCATAACCTGGTTCACCCGGATACCGGGGTTGGAGGTGGAGAAGCCGGAGGCATTGGAACCGTTGTAATTGTAGGAAGCTCCCAGGGATACCCGGGAGGGGTCTTTGATAACCATAATATGGGCGGTGAAGGTATTGCCCTTGTACTCCTCGATGCGGATGCCGTCGGGGTAGTTATCCCACTCGTGGCTGTTCTCGCTGGAGATGGAGCTGCCGCGGTTGATGACGATCTGGCTCAGGTCCGTAGCCTCATCGGCCAGCTGGTCCTTACCGGCATTCTGAATGGCATCCACCTCGCTCTGGTCCATGAAGAGGCCCGGAATCCACTTGGTGGCGCTGGGCTCCAGCAAGGTCATGGTCAGCACCTTCTTGGCCTCCTGGGAGGGGCCGTTGAAGACGGTATAGGCTGCCAGGGACAGGGCACAGACGATCATAAAGATCAGGGTGAACAGCAGCAGGAAGAACCGGCGGACGATCCTTCCGAAAACGCCGCCTTTTTTCTTCTTTTTCGGCGGCTGAACGGATACATTGGCCTGGGCCGAATAGCTGTTTGGCTGGCTTGGCCGGCGGGGCGCTTTGTCTTGCATAATTGTTACCTCACTGTTTGTCTTGCTCTTGGGAACCGTCGGCGGAATTGGCGGCTCCCTGCTTTACAAAGACCCAGCGCTGCTGGATCGTATAGCTGATGAAATACAGGCACACCATGACGATGACATACCACAATGTACGAAGGCCGCTGGCGGTTTCCGGAACACCCAGAAGCTGGCATACACCATCGGTCAGCAGCAGCTGAGCGGCCATCTGGGGCAGGGCCAGCAGATAGTATTTCAGCATGGCCTTGCCGGTGTTTTCCTCGGACTGAAACACAACTTTCTTGTTCAGGAAGAAGTTCAGCAGGGAGGATACCACTCTGGCCCCTACTGTGGGTACCACACGGTGGACAATGGTGCCGGCGGAAACCAGGACCTTGTCCAGCACATAGAACAAACCCGAATCCACGCAGGCGCTGACCAGAGAGGACACGGTATAGCGGAAGAAATGGGCCAAAATCAGCTTATAGATCCGCCAGGAGTCCTTGATGGCATGGAAGTGGGAGCTTTTGTTCTCCTCGATATAGACCGTGCGGATCTTGACCTCTTCATAGGGGATGCTCATGGTTTTCATAGCCAGGAGCATGTTGGTCTCGTACTCGAACCGGTCCCCGGAGACGGTGAGGAAGCGCTCCACCGCGCTGCGGGGAATGGCCCGCAGGCCGGTCTGGGTATCGGAAATGGTCATGCCGCAGAAGAGCTTCATCACCGCCGAGGTGGTATGGTTGCCGAAGCGGCTGCGCTTGGGCACATCCGGCTGGTTGAAATCCCGGCAGCCTAAAATCACCTTGCCGGTTTCCAGCATCCGCTGGGTGCAGCGGCGGGTATCCTCGGGGTGATGCTGATTGTCGCCGTCCACGGTGACAACGCCCTTGCCATCGGGCCGGTTTTCCAGGAACCAGGCAAAGGCGGTTTTCAGGGCTGCGCCCTTGCCGCGATTGATCTCGTGATGGAGCAAATGAACTTCTTTATGGGTGTCCGCCGCACGCTGAAAACGGGGCAGATTTTCGGGCTTGGAGCCGTCGTTGACCAGAATGATATCGGTAAAACCGTATTCCAGCAGGCCATCGATCACGGCGTCCAGCTTTTCATCCGGGTCAAGGGATGGCAGGACCACGGAAACTTCGGATAACTGCATAATCTCGCCTCTTCTATCTTTTGGATATGATAATCTCACGGTATTATAGCATATTCCAAAGGGTTTGCAAAGTGTTTTCCTGTCATATTAAGAAATTTTTACGTTTTTCCGGGCTATCATTCTAAGTTTGCCCGACAAAAAAAGTGCCATTCCAGCCTTTTTCTGTAAATGTTAAAGAACACACAATTGCCTTCCCCGAAAGAGGAGCCGCACAGAGAGATGTCATTTTTCAGCCAGCAGCCAATCCAAAAGATACTGCAATTTGATACCGTCGTAGGATTTGATAAAATCCCGATCCATAGACAATACGATTTTCTCGTAATTATCCGGAATCATCCGCAGCGGCCGAAGCTCCCGCTCACGGGTCTCCTGGGAAAGCATGGTCTCCGTTACCTGGATATACACCTTGTCATCCGGCTTTTCCGCAACGAAATCCACCTCTGCTTCGCCAACCTTTCCGATACAAACCCGATAGTCCCGGCGCAGCAGCTCCAAATATACAATATTTTCCAGGATGTGTCCCCGGTCTGCATCCCGGTAGCCCAACAGCATATTCCGAAAGCCCATGTCGATAATATAGTTTTTTCCCAATGTTTTCAGCAGCTGCTTTCCCTTCACATCGTAGCGGCCAACGGAGAAGAAAATATAGGCGCTGCGAAGCATTGCGATATACTTCTCGACAGTCTTGCCCGCCACGTTTTTCCCCTTAATGTTCCCCTCGTTATACAGGACGCTTCCGATACTGCTGGGAGAATTAACACTGCCAATATTGGAGCAGAGAAACAGCACGATCTTTTGGAGCATCGCCTGATCGGCATCCCTATTGCGCTGCAAAATATCGCGCAGCACAACTGTGGAATAGATGCCCTCCAACGCCTGATTGCTTCTGGCCTCGTTGAACTGATACTCCCGCAGAATGGGCATTCCGCCAAATTGGAGATACCTCTGAAATTTTTCTTCCGGCGTTGCGGTCGGCGCAAAGGAATAGAACGTCAAAAACTCCTTGAACGACAACGGAAGTATCCGAATTTCCACATACCGTCCGGAAAGCAGCGTAGAAAACTCTGTAGACAGCAGATAAGCATTGGAGCCGGTAATATATATATCCACATCGTAATCCAGCCGGAACGACTCAACGGCTTTTTCCCAATGCTCCACCGCCTGCAGCTCGTCAAAAATCAGATAGGTTTTTCCCTCCCGTGGGATTTGCCCGCTGACGTAATCATAAAAAGTAAGGTAATCCGAAAGGTCCCGATAACGCAGGGATTCCAAATTCATATGGACAATGTGGTCCTCTTTCACCCCTTGCTCCAGCAGATACTGATGGTAAAGCTCCAGCAGAGAGGACTTCCCGCATCTGCGGATACCGGTGACAATTTTCACCAGGTCTACATCCCGATTTTGAATCAGATGTTTCAAATATTCCGGCCTGTTAATCAATTCCACCATTGCACATGCCTCCAAAACTTTTCTTTTTATTATAACCGTTCGAAAGTCGAAGTCAATAGTTTTCGCCCTACAGGTCGAAAACTTTCTGAATTAATGCAATTTTCGACTTGTAGGTTAAAAACTTCATCCAATCTTTCGAGAAAAAGCACCCGGCATTCACAGGCCGGGTGCTTTTGATTGGAAGGCTCAAAATAGTCTGCTTCAAAAATAGAGCTCGCTTGCCAGGTTGCCGTGGACATAGAGGCACACGGCCTTGCGCATAAAGCTCTCCGTTACGCCGAAGAAGTCGGCCAGCTGCCACAGCTCCGTATAGCCCAGGGCAATGGCCTCGTCCAGCTGCTCCACGGGGATCAGGGCACGGATGGCCCATTTATCCGCATGGTTTTCATGGCGCTGGCGGCAGTCCACTGTGGCATAGATGTTGTAAAAGCTGCCGGTCATGCAGTGCCCCAGCTCGTGGCCCAGGTGCATCCGCTCCTGGATGCCGCCGTCCAGCACCCGGTCATCCATGCCGATATAGCAGGTCCCATCCGGCTCCATCAGGGACATGGAGCCGTTTTCCTTCATAGGGTACCGGAGTACGGCAATATTCTGCCTGGAAGCCAGGTCATACAATTCCGGCACCTGCGTCATGGCTACTCCTTCTTCGCCCGCTCGTTTTTTCGTTTTCTGGCTTCCCGCTGGCGGACGAAGGCGGCAAAGCTCAGGACCTCATCGTACATGGCATCGGTGATATCGCCGCTGCCGCCGAAGAGGGCGAACTTGATATCCTGCTGGGTCACCGGGCGCACATCCTCTTCCGGCTGAGATGCATCATTGGCACCCAGGAGCTCGGAAACAGAGATGCCGAAATAACGGCAAAGCTTATCAATGACGTTGCCGGAGGGCTTGGTATTGGGATCTTTCTTCCATTTGGTAACGGTGGATTTGCTGAGACCCGCATCAATGGCGGCCTTGGAGGTGCTGACACCCCGCTGCTTGCAAAGCAGGACGAAACGCTCATAGAACATACAGGGACACCCTTTCCTCAGAGCTCTCGGAAGTTATCCACAATTTTCAACTACCCCACTTGACAAGTTCGAAAAAATGTTCTATAATGCAGGCAGTTGAAAAACGTGAACTTCCCCGGATAGGGATATAGAATCGAACCAGGGCGGCTTGTTGCCCATCGAAACAATATCTGGCTATATACTATCACATATGTTTTCGATTTTCAACTACCGGTCACATTTTTTTTGCGAATTCAGTATAAAAAAGAATGTGTCCAATAAAGCGGACAAATATGTGGGAGGTTGGGAAAGATGAAAAAATTTTGCAGCACGACCCCGGGAAATTTTCCCGGAAGGCTCGGAAAAGGCAGGAACGTATGACAGCCCCCTGGGCTCTGGACCTGCAGCGGCAGGAAAAATGGGACCGTTTTCTGAAACGGCGGCCCCGATGCGCCCTGTGCGGAGGGCCGATCCTGGAGGATGAGGCTCTGGTATTAGACGGAAAGTTCTACTGCTTGCCTTGCGTGAGCTGGAACACGGAGGAGGTGACGGAATTTGACCCCGGACTGGAAGGGTATTCGCTTGGATTATAGCCAGGGTATGACCCAGTCGGCGCTGCAAGCCAAATACGGCGTGGCTGCTTCCACTCTGCGAAAACGCATCCGCGCCGAGGGATGGTCCCGGAAGGAAAGCGCAAAAGTTCAGGAAGACGAACAAATCCCAGTTTCCGTCCCGCGCTCCCCTGCCCCAGACCCGCGGCTGACACGGGTAGACGCCCTGGCGGATGCCATGCTGGGCTGCCTGGAGCGGGCGGTCAGGGAGCTGGATACGGTAACGCAAAACGTACGGGAGAAATCCAAGCTGGAAGACGGAGCCGAGCTGGTTACGGATTTTGAACGGCTTCTGCCCGAGGAGAAGGGCATCATCGACCGGGGCGGGCTCAAGCAGCTCACCGGAGTGCTGAAGGACATCAAGGATGTGCTCACCCTGCGCTCCGATGCGGACACCCGGGAGCAGGAGGCCCGCATCGCCAAGCTGCAGCGGGATCTGGACCGGGAAACGGAGAAGGCCTCTGTTACGGTGGTTCTGGAAGGAGAGAGCGGGTGCTATGCCGAATAGCGTTCTCATCATGCCCAGGCCCAATGAGAAGCAGCGCCTGGCCCTGACGGAAAAGCACCGCTACGTGGGCTACGGCGGAGCCCGGGGCGGCGGCAAAAGCTGGTTCGTCCGCTGGAAAGCGATCTTGCTGTGCCTGCACTACCCTGGCATCAAGGTACTCATCACCAGAAAGACCTATAAGGAGCTGTTCAACAACCATATCGCTCCCTTGCAGCAGCTGCTCGCAGGGGTGGCCGAGTACAAAAGCACGGACAAGCTCATCCATTTTCCCAACGGAAGCACCATTTCCTTCGGCTACTGCGCAGCGGATGGGGACCTGGGGCAATACCAGGGTGCGGAATACGACGTTTGGTTTGCCGATGAGGCAGGGCAGTTCCAGGAGGAGTGGCTGGTGCAGATCGACGCCTGCGTCCGGGGCGTCAACCCCTTTCCCAAAAGGACCTACTACACCCTGAACCCCGGCGGACCTGCCCACGGCTACTTCAAGCGGCTGTTCATCGACCGGAATTTTACGGAAGAGGAGCACCCGGAGGACTATGCCTTCATCCAGGCCCTGTGCACGGACAACAAGGCCCTGATGAAAAGCCAGCCGGAATATCTGCGTGCCCTGGAAAAGCTCCCGCCGAAGCTGCGGGAGGCCTGGCTCTACGGCCGCTGGGACGTATACGAGGGCCAGTTCTTTGAAGAATTCCGGAACGACCCCAAGCACTATCGGGACCGCCGCTTCACCCATGTCATCGACCCCTTTGAGATCCCGAAGCATTGGACCGTCTACCGCAGCTTCGACTGGGGCTACCACAGGCCCTTCTCCTGCGGCTGGTGGGCCGTAGACCCGGACGGGGTGGCCTACCGGATTCTGGAATTCTACGGCTGTACGGGAGAGCCCAACGAGGGACTCAAGTGGCCGCCTCAGCAGGTGTTTGCGAAGATCCGCGCCATTGAACGGGAGCACCGATGCCTGGCAGGGAAAAAGATCATCGGCATTGCAGACCCGGCCATCTGGGACGGCTCCACAGGCGAATCCATCGCCGACACGGCGGCGAAAAATCAGGTGTATTTCTCCCCGGGAGACAACAAGCGCATTCCCGGCTGGATGCAGCTGCACTACCGGCTGAGCTTTGACGAAGCGGGCCTTGCAAGGCTCTATGTCTTCCGCAACTGCCGCCACTTTATCCGCACCCTTCCCCTGCTGCAATATGACAAGTCCAGCCCCGAGGATCTGGACACCCAGGGAGAGGACCATGCGGCGGACGAGGCCCGGTATTTCTGCATGGCACGGCCCATTGCACCCCGGGAGCGGCCGGAAATCCGAAAAAAGAGCAGCGCTGCGCTGTTTCTGGATATTGAAGAAGAAAATACGGTCCCAAGAAGACCGGGAATGGAGATCATCAATGAAGCAAGCAATGCAGATCGGACCGGAACAGGTCCGGGCCGCCCGGGTGATCCTGAACCGCTGCCGGGAGGGCAAGGCCAACCTGGAGCGGCGGGTCATTGAGGACGAGCAGTGGTACCGGATGCGCCACTGGGAATGTATGCGCCGGGGGGCGGGAAGCACGGTGGAGCCCGCCTCGGGGTGGCTGTTCAATGCCATCGCCAACAAACACGCCGAAGCCATGGACAATTTTCCCAGGCCCAATGTGCTGCCCCGGGAGGAGGGAGACAAGGAGCTGGCCAAGGTCCTGGGCAGCATCCTGCCGGTCATTTTGCAGCAGGAGGACTTTGAGGACACCTACGATCGGGTCATGGACGACAAGCTGAAAACCGGTACGGGTATCTACGGTGTCTTCTGGAACCCGGACAAGCTGGACGGCCTGGGCGACATCAGCATCCACCGCATTGACGTGCTGAATCTCTATTGGGAAAGCGGCATTACGGACATCCAGCAGTCGAGAAACGTCTTCTATCTGCGGCTGTGGGACAACGATCTGCTTTTGGAGCAGTACCCCCAATTGGAGGGCAAGCTGGGGGCTCAGGAGGCGGGAAACCGCTATGTATTCGAAGACCGGGTGGATACCTCGGAGAAGACGGCGGTAATTGACTGGTACTACAAGAAGCGGCAGGGCTCCAAAACGGTGCTGCACTACTGCAAATTCGTGGGCGACACAGTGCTCTTTGCCACGGAAAACGAGGCACGCTACCGGGACCGGGGCTGGTATGACCATGGGCTCTACCCCTTTGTGTTCGATCCCCTGTTCCGCACGGCGGGAAGCCCCTGCGGCTTTGGCTACATCGATGTGGGCAAGTCCGCCCAGGAATACGTGGACCGGGGCAACCAGGCTATCCTGCAAAATATGCTGTCCAATGCCCGGCCCCGGCACTTCATCCGGGCGGACGGGGCGGTGAATGAAGAGGAGTATGCAGACCTGAGCCGGGACTTTGTCCATGTGGACGGGGCGCTGGGCGACGACAGCATCAAGCCCATTGCCGGAAAGCCCCTGAGCGACATCTACGTAACGGTCATCGACAAGAAGATCGACGAGCTGAAGGAGGTCACGGGCAACCGGGACGTGTCCACCGGCGGCACCGTCTCCGGCGTGGTAGCGGCTTCCGCCATTGCAGCTATGCAGGAGGCGGGCACCAAGCTGAGCCGGGACAGCAACCAGGCCTCCTACCGGGCCTTCCGGAAGGTCTGCCTCCTGGCGGTGGAGCTCATCCGGCAGTTCTACAAGCTGCCCCGGTGCTTCCGCATTCTGGGGGAGCAGGGCAGCCAGGAGTTCATCAGCTTCACCAATGCCGCCATGGAGCCCAGAAGTCAGGGCGTGGAGCTGGGCGTGGATATGGGCAGCCGCATTCCGCTGTTTGACATTGAGATCGGCGCGGAAAAGCAGAGCCCCTATTCCCGCCTCAGCCAGAACGAAATGGCCATGCAGTTCTTCAACGCGGGGCTGTTTGACCCCGCCCGGTGGGAACAGGCCCTGGCCGCACTGGAGATCATGGATTTTGACGGAAAAGGCACGGTCGAGCGTACCATCCGGGAAAACGGGCAGCGCTATGCTGCCGGGCAAATGCAGGGAATGCAGGAAAGGAGACAATTATGATCCACACGCACTTTTTTCAGAAGAACGGCACGGTCTGCATGGAAATGCAGGGCCATGCCATGACGGCTCCCAAGGGTGCAGACCTGGTCTGCGCAGCGGCCACCACGGTGGCCTACACCCTGGCTCAGGCGGTGCAGTTTCTGTATGAGCAGGGACTGCTGGAGGAGAAGCCGAAAATTCAGATTGCAGACGGCTATGCCCTTGTGTCCGCCGCTCCCAAGGCGGAGGCCTGGGCGGAAACGCTCATGGCCTTCTGGGTCACCCAGGCAGGCGCCTATGTGCTGGAGCACAACTATCCCCAGGCGGTGTGCCTGATGCCTATGGAGGTATCCGCATGACCGCATTCGAACTATGTAACTCCCTGAACTGGCAGCTTTTCGCGGAAGATGCCGGTTCGGAGTCGGGCGTAACGGAGGCCAACGCCCAGCCTCAAGCCGAAGTCCCCTCCAATGGGCCGGAGGACTTCGAGAAACTGATCAAAGGCCCCTACAAGCAGGCCTACGATGCCAGAGTGAAGAGCATCCTTCAGCAGCGGCTGAAAAGCAGCCGGGAAACCGCAGAAAAATATGCTGCGGCCCAGCCCGTCCTGGAACTGATGCGGCAAAGGCTCGGCATCGAAGGCGAGGACTACGGCGCCATGGAGCAGGCCCTTCGGGAGCGCCTGCCGGAAACGAATCCTGCCGGGCAGCAGCGGCAGGAGGCGGAAATTCAGGCAGGCGCTGACCGGATGGTGGAAGCCTGGCAGCAGCGCAGCCGGGAAATTCAGGAAACCTATCCCGAATTTGACCTGGAAAGGGAGATGCTGCGCGCCGATTTCCGGCAGCTGCTCCGGGCCCGGGTGGATATGCAGACGGCCTATGAAATTCTCCACAAGGAGGAGATCATCCCCGCTGCCATGGCCTATGCCGCCCAGACCACAGAGCGGAAGCTGGCGGAAAAGCTCCGCTCGGAGGGCATCCGCCCCACAGAAAATGGTGCAGGCCAGTCCGGCGCCGTCAGTATGGGATCTCGGGTGTCCCAAATGTCCCGAAAGGAGATCGCCGACCTCTGCCGCCGGGTGGAGCGGGGTGAGAAGGTAAGTTTTGGTTAAGAAAGGAAGTATTTTATGAACATCACATCTTTGCAGCACTTTGCGGACAATCCCACGGTGAACGTCACCACCGACTCCAAGCTGTCCGCGGAAAACAAGACCTTTTATGACCGCGCTCTGGTAGAGGAGGCAGGGCCTAACCTGATCCACGGCCAGTTTGGCCAGAAGCGGCCCATTCCCAAGAACGGCGGCAAGCGCATTCAGTTCCGGCGCTATGCCTCCCTGCCCAAGGCTCTGAAACCCCTGACCGAGGGCGTCACCCCCGAGGGCCGGAAGCTCAGCGCCACTGCCGTGGAAGCGGAGGTAAACCAGTACGGCGACTTTGTCTGCCTGTCCGATGTGCTGGACCTGACCGCCATTGACAATAACGTGCTGGAGGCCACCAAGGCCGTGGGCCGTCAGGCCGGCCTGACCCTGGACACCATTACGAGAAACGTTTTGCAGTCCGGCACCAACGTGTTCTACTGCCCCAAGGTTGGGGCCAACGGCGTTCAGACCCCGGTGACGGACCGCTCCGGCCTGGACAAGACCTGCACCCTCACCGTGGACGTGGTGAAGAAGGTGGCCGCCATGCTGAAGGCCGCCAACGCCCCCAAGATCGACGGCGACTATGTGTGCATCCTGCACCCCTATGTGGCCTATGACATTATGTCCGATCCCCGCTGGGAGGAGATGCACAAATACACCACCCCCGAAAATATGTACCAGGGGGAGATCGGCCGGATCGCCGGTGTGCGTTTTGTGGAAACCTCTGAGGCGGCGGTTTACAAGGGCACGGAAAACAGCTGTCCCACGGGCCTTGCCGTGTTCGGCTGCCTGTTTATTGCCCAGGGTGCCTACGGTGTGACGGAGGTCACCGGCGGCGGACTGCAGACCATCATCAAGCAGCTGGGCTCTGCAGGCACGGCCGACCCTCTGGACCAGCGCAGCACCGTAGGCTGGAAGGCATTGCAGACGGCGGAGATCCTGATGGAGCCCTACATGGTCCGGGTGGAGTGCTGCTCCGCCTTCAGCCCCACAGCAGAGGCGAATTGAGAGTTGACAGTTGACAATTGACAGTTGACAGTTGGCGGAGACTGTGGACTGTCACGGTGTGTGGAAGATAGACAGAAAGTTTGAAATTGACAGGGAAAGTTGATAGTAGATGGTGGTTATTAAGAAAATAACTGTCAACTGTCAACTGAACCGAAGGGAGCGTTCATATGGAAGAGAAGACGACTGTTACGATTCGCCTGCCCCTGACCCGGGAGCAGCGGGAGGATGTATTTGTGGGCATCAACGGCAAGACCTGGCTCATCAAGCGGGGTGAGGCGGTGGAGGTGCCCTGGAATGTGGCCCAGGTGCTGGCCCGGCGGGAGAAGAGCCTGGCCGATGCCATGGAATTCGAAGCCCAGGCGGCCCAGCCCCTGGAGCATCTGGAGGGCAGATAAATGACGGTGCGGGAAGTGATCGAAGCGGCGGACCGGCGCAAGCCCAACCTCTACAGCCGGGAGGAAAAGCTGCGGTGGCTGGAGGAGGCCGAGGGCATGGTCTGGGGGGCGCTGGAAGCCTTTCACGCAGTGCGCGGCTCTTTTGAGGGCTTCGACCTGGAGGCCTGGCCGGACAAGCAGCTGATGCTGCCCAAACCCTATACGGGGCTCTACTACCTCTGGCTGGAGGGGTCTATCTCCTATGCAGATCAGGACTTCACCCTCTACAACAACGCCATGAGCCGGTTCAATGCCCTTTGGCGGGAGTTCTTTGCCTGGTGCTGCCGGACCATTCCCCAGCCCGGAAAATCCTTCCGCTATCTGTAAAAAAGGAGGCGGCAATATGGAAATGCCCACATTGCGGCGGCTCCGGACCAGCCGCCGGACGGTGGATGCCTTCGGCGGGCTGAACCGGTGCCCCCGGACCGGCGAAGGGGAATTTGCGCAGATGGAAAACCTGTCCTCGGACTTTTATCCCGTGCTGGCCCCCTGCCCGCCCCGGGAAAAGCTGGAGCCTGCGGGAGTCACCGCCCTGGGCGCAGGGCAGAGTCTTTTCTACACCCAGGGTACAGAGCTGGTGCTGGGGGACCGGCGAATTGACCTGGGTCTCACCCCGGAGGGGCCCAAGCAGCTGGTGAAGATGGGGGCCTATGTGGTGGTGTTCCCGGACAGGAAATACGCCAGCACCCTGGACGGCGCGGACTTCGGCAGCCTGGAGGCCCGGTTCGAAGGAAACGACGCGGTATTGACCCCCTGCACCCTGGAAGGCGCAGACCGAATTCCGGCGCACGTACAGTCCGCCGAGCCAAAGGAGCCGGAAAACGGCACCCTCTGGCTGGACACGGCATCTTCCCCCGCCGTGCTGAAGGAATGGTCCGCCGCCTCCAACCTCTGGGTCGCAGTGGAAACACCCTATGTGCGCATTGACGCTCCGGGCATTGGCCTTTGCTTCCGGCAATACGACGGCGTGACCCTTTCGGGCACGGATGGGCTGGACGGGGCCAATGTGATCTGGCAGGCGGAGGAAAATTTCGTCGTGGTCTCCGGCGTATTGGAGGGGCAGCAGAAAATCGGTACGCTGCTTTTGTCCCGGACCGTACCGGAAATGGACTATGTCATCGAGTGCGGCAACCGGCTCTGGGGCTGCCGGGCGGGAACGGACCGCCAAGGAGATCCCGTCAATGAGATCTACGCCTCCAAGCTGGGAGACTTCCGGAACTGGAACTGCTTCATGGGGCTGACCACGGACAGCTATGCCGTCACCGTGGGTACCCAGGGGCCCTTCACCGGGGCCATCACGTACCTTGGCAATCCCCTGTTTTTCAAGGAGGACTGCCTGTATAAGATCTACGGCAGCTACCCCGCCGCCTTTCATGTCCAGTCCACGGTATGCCGGGGCGTGGCCCGGGGCAGCGGCGGGAGCCTGGCCATTGTGGGGGAGACGCTTTTCTATAAGTCCCCCATGGGCGTGTGCGCCTACGACGGCGCTCTGCCCGCAGAGGTGGGCAGAGCGCTGGGCACGGAGCCGCTGGAAGGGGGCATCGGCGCAGGCTGGGCCGGGAAATATTTCCTGAGCCTGCGGGAGAGCACCGGAACGGATGCTCTGTATGTCTACGACAAGCTGCTGGGCCAGTGGCACCGGGAGACGGGCTTCGAAGCCCGGCAGATGGTGTCCCACGGCGGGAAGCTCTACGGTCTGGACGAAAGCGGCGAAATGTGGCTGCTGCGGGGCGGCAAAAGCCGGGAACGGGTAAAATGGATGGCCCGCACCGGGCGCATCTCCGGCTGGGACGGTCAGCGGATGGTCCTGAAAAGCCTGGAGCTGCAGCTGCTTCTGGCAAACCGCGCCCGGATGGACATCTCCGTGCGCTATGACGACCGGGGCGCCTGGGAAAAGGTGGGCACTCTGACGGGCTCGGACCGCCGCTTCCTGCTTCCCATCCGGCCAAAGCCATGCAGCCATTTGGAGCTGCTGCTGGAGGGGGAGGGCGATGTCCGGCTCCTGTCCCTGACCCGGGTGCTGCGGCAGGGAGGTTGGGTATGACCCCCTTGGAGCTGCGGCTGCCGAACCTGACGGAGGGCGAACCGGAAGCCCAGCTGCGGCAGCTGCGCAGCTACCTGTACCAGCTGACGGAGCAGCTGCAGCTGGCTCTGGGCAGCCGGGAAGAGGCCGCAGTCACACCGGATACCAAAAAGCTGCTCCGTGAAGCGGTGGCCCTGAGCGCCAAGCGGGGGGATGGCCGGTATGCGGGGCTGGAAGCCCTGGAAGGTCCCTGGCGGCAGCAGGCAGGCGCAGCGGAAGCATTGGAGGCCCGGCTTGCATTGCTGGAGGGGAAACCGGAGCCCCCGGAATTGCCCGCCGAGGCCCTGTACCGGGAAGGCACAGCGGGTATGCAGGTTCAGCAGGCGGATACGGTCCGCTTTCTGCCCCTGCCCCCCTTCGTCCAAACCCCGGACGGGCACTGGCAAATTCAGTAGAAGGAAGGAGAAGACATGGAAGAAGAGAAGAAAAAATACACCGCGTCTGCTCAGGTGGAGCAGGCGCGACAGGAGGCCCAGGCCAGTGACGCCCGAAAGCCCGGGGAATACGTCTCCAAATGGCAGCAGCAGCTGGACGCGGCCATGGAGAAGATCCTGAACCGGGAGAAGTTTTCCTACAACCTGAACGGCGACGCCCTGTACCGGCAGTACAAGGATCAGGCCATTCAGAACGGGCGGCTGGCCATGCAGGATACCCTGGGGCAGGCGGCGGCCATGACCGGAGGCTTCGGCAGCTCCTACGGTCAGACCGCAGCCCAGCAGGCCTACCGGCAGCAGATGGCGAATCTGGGTGACAAGGCCTCCGCCCTTTACGACAAGGCCCGCTCGGAATACGACCGGCAGGGCACGGCGGACAAGCAGGCCTATGACCTGCTCCTGCAGCGGGAAAACAGCAGCCAGAACCAGTACAAGCAGAATCTGGCGGCCTGGGAAGCGGAGAATCAGCGGCTCTGGAACCGCTACGACCAGGCCCGCAGTGACGACTACGGCGCCTACCGGGACGAGATCAAGGACGACCAGTGGCTCCGGGAATTCCAGCAGGCCCAGGAGCAGTTCTACGAAAAGCTGCGGCGGCAGTATGGCTACTAAGGAGGCGGCATGATTTTATCCAGTTTGACCGTTCCCCTGACCGTTCAGGGGGACACCCTGGGCGCTCCCCTGGCCATTACGCTGCCCAGCCTGGGGCGGACGGTAGGGCTGCGCTACCGCTGCGGTGCAAAATCGGGAACCATCGCAGCCCCCGGCAGACTCACCCGGGCAGAATGGACACCGCCGCTGACCCTGGCAGAGGAATATCCGGACCGGGATAAAATCCCCGTCAAGCTGATTCTGGATGCCTATGAAAACGGCAAAATCGAAGACAGCCGGGAAAAGCAGGTGCTGCTGTCCATCCCGGAAGGATTCCATCCCACGGTGACGCTGCGGGCAGCACCCCAGGCAGGGGATCGCTTTCTGCAAGGCGGCCAGGCCCTGGTTGAAGTGACTGCTTCGGGAACTCTGGGCGCAGAGATCACCGGCTGCACCGTCCGCTGCGGCGATCTGACCGGGCAGGGGCAAAGGCTTTGCTTCGACCTGCCTCAGGCAGGGGAAATTCCGGTGACGGCCCGGGTAACGGACAGCCGGGGCAGGTCTTCCCAGGCGAGCGCCACCGTCTCCGTGGAGCCGGGCGGCACCGGCAGCGAGTCTCCCCTGGTGGACCTGAACCCGGCGGCCAAGGCCCTGGGCATCGGCTGCCGGGGAGATGCCCAGAATACCCTTTCCATGGGTCTGGCCCTGGACATGGGCGGGCAGCGGCTATCCGGGCTGCCTACGGCGGTGGAGTCCACCGATGCCATGTCCCTGGGGCAGGCGGCGGCAAGCTTTCTGGGGCTGCGGAAGCTCTGGGAGAATCCGCAGCCCCAGGCAGAATTTCCCGCCCAGACCGTTGCTGCCGCCGGGGCGCTTCTGCTCATCGAGGCGGCGGCTCAGGCGGGCAGTGCGCAGCGGGTCTGGGAGCTTGCCGGGACTGCCGGGGCCATCAGGGTGCTCTCCGGCAGCACCCTGGCGGTCCGAACGCTCCGCCAGACCGAAGACGGGCTGGAATTCGCCGCTGCCGCACCGGCAGACACCTGGGCGGTGCCTCTGGCGGTATACGCACTGAAAGAAGGGAGTATTGGATGAACGCAACGGTATTGGCATCCCTGATCACAGGGCTGCTGTCTCTGGCGGGGGTCATGCTGAGCAATCTTCTGTCGGACCGGCGGCGGGAAAATGCCCTGCGGACAGCCCAGGCCGTAACGGATGAGCAGCTGCGGCAGCTGACAAGGGAGGTCCGGGAGCACAACAATTTTGCCCGGCGGATGCCGGTGGTAGAAGAGCAAATCAAAGTCATCAATCACAGGTTAGAGGACCTGGAAAAGGAAGGAGCAAAATCATGATCAATTGGAAGGTACGTCTGAAAAATGTGAATTTCTGGCTGGCGGCAATCCCCGCCGCCCTGCTGGTAGCCCAGAGCATCGCCGCTCTGTTTGGCTTTGCCCTGCCCGTACAGGCAGTGGAGGGAAAGCTGCTGGACCTGATCAATGCAGTGTTTGGACTGCTGACCATTCTCGGCATCGTCAACGACCCCACCACCCGCGGCCTGCGCGACAGCACCCGGGCAATGGAATATCAAAATCCCAACTAATACGCCATGGGGCGGCTGCAAAAGCAGCCGCCCCGGAAGCGCAGCATTACCCACTTTTTTTCGCAGGCGTGCAAACAAGTGCATAAAAATGCCCCCCTTTTTCTCTTAGCACAACTATACCACAGAGTGGAACAGCCAGCAAGAGGAAGCAGGGGGCATTTTGTTTACGTAATATGTCGGCCCTCAGAAGGGATGGCGGCAGCCGTAGAGGAATACGGCGATGGGGGCGAGGAGCACAGGGGTTCCTGCGAACACCAGCAGCCAATCCGGAGTCCCCAGGGCCACCCGGGAGACGGCCAGCCACAGCACAGCCCCCAGCAGCGCGCCAATAACGGCCAAAACCCACACGCAAACCCTATATTTGCGCTCTGCCATCCAGGAAGTACGGTCTACAAGATTCCACAGTTTTTTCATAACAATTCCTTCTTTCTGCCCTCACCCTACCCCCGGAAGGTAAAGGGCACAACGGTGGAATCGTAAAACATAGGTAAAATCCCGAAATTTTACACTGACTTTACATTCCGCCCCGTTTGGACTTTACGCAGCCAATTTAAGATAGGGCCAGAAACGTAAAGGAGCTGTAAAAAATGGATATTTTTGGGATCTTGAATCTGTTGGGCGGCCTGGCCCTGTTCTTATACGGCATGTCCGCCATGGGCGACGGGCTGGTGCAGCTGTCCGGCGGCCGCCTGGAAAAAATACTGGAAAAGCTGACCCAGAAGAAGATCATGGCCGTGCTGCTGGGCCTGCTGGTGACGGCCGTCATCCAGTCCTCCTCCGCCACCACGGTTATGGTGGTCGGCTTTGTAAACTCCGGCATTATGAACCTCAGTCAGGCCGTGGGCATCATCATGGGCGCCAACATCGGCACCACCGTCACCTCCTGGCTGCTGTCCCTGACGGGCATTCAGGGCAGCAATCTGTTCCTGAAGCTCCTAAAGCCCAGCTCCTTCTCCCCGATTCTCGCCGCCATCGGTGTCATTCTCACCATGACCGCCAAGGAGGACGACAGGAAGAAAAACATCGGCACCATTTTCGTGGGCTTCGCCATTTTGATGTTCGGCATGGAGGCCATGAGCTCCTCCGTCTCCCCCCTGGCCCAGAATGAGAAGTTCACCGGCATTCTCACCGCCTTCTCCAACCCCATCCTGGGTCTGCTGGCCGGTGCGGCCCTGACCGCCATCATTCAGTCCTCCTCTGCCTCCGTGGGCATTTTGCAGGCCCTGTGCATGACCGGGGCCGTCAGCTTCGGCACCGCCATTCCCATCATCATGGGCCAGAACATCGGCACCTGTGTCACGGCCCTGCTCTCCGGCATGGGTGCCAGCAAAAATGCCCGCCGTGCCTCTCTCATCCATCTTTATTTTAATTTAATTGGCACTTTGCTGTTTCTTGTGGTATTCTATACATTGAACAGCTTCCTGCACTTCTCTTTCCTGCTCACCCCCGCCAGCGCGGCGGACATTGCCGTGATCCACAGCCTGTTCAACATCGGCTGCACCATCGTGCTCTTCCCCTTCTCCAATGTGCTGGTGAAGCTGGCACAGCTCACCATCCCCGACGGCAGGGAGGCCGCCCAGGATACCCGCCCCGCAGCCTTGCAGGCTCTGGACGAGCGCTTCCTGGACCGGCCCGGCTTTGCCATGAACCTGTGCAAAGAGGCCGTGGACCATATGGCGGACCTGGCCCGGAACTCCTTCCAGCTGGCCATGGGGCTGCTGGACAACTTCTCCGAAAAGGATTTGCAGCGCGTCATCGCCATGGAGCAGGAATCCGACAGCTACGAAGACACTTTGGGCACCTATCTCGTCAAGCTCTCCGGCAAGGACCTGAGCAAGGCAGACAGCCGGACGCTGTCCATCCTGCTGCACTGCATCAATGACTTCGAGCGCATCTCGGACCATGCCATCAATGTGGCCGAATCCGCCCAGGAGCTGCGCGACAAGGGACTGGCCCTGTCCGAGGACAGCCGGAAGGAGCTGGCCGTCTACGGTAAGGCCGTCAGCGACATTCTGGATCTGACCGTCTCCGTCTTCGCTGCGGACGACACGGACCGCGCCCGGTCCGTGGAGCCTCTGGAGGAGGTCATCGATACCCTGAGCATCGAGATGCGGCAGCGGCACATTATCCGGCTGCGCAAGGGCGCCTGCTCTCTGGAGGCAGGGCTCATTCTGGAGGACCTGCTCACCGGCTACGAGCGGGTATCGGACCACTGCTCCAATGTGGCCGTCTGCCTGATCGAAGTACATGCCAACGAATACGACACCCACGAATATCTGAATCTGACCACCAAGGGCAGCGACCCCTGGTTCCGGCAGGAATACGACAAGAAGCTGAAGGAATACCCCCTGCCCTGAATGACGAAAGGAATACACTATGGCACTGATCTATGTAGTAGAGGACGATGACAACATCCGGGAAATCGAGACCATCGCCCTGAAAAACAGCAATTATCTGGTAAAGGCCTTCGCCCGGGCCACAGACTTTTACCGGGCTCTGAACGACATTCTGCCGGACCTGGTGCTGATGGATGTAATGCTGCCGGACGAAAACGGCTGCGATATTGTGAGGCGGCTGCGCAGCCAGTCCGCCACCAAGCGGCTGCCCGTGATCATGGTCACCGCCAAAACCTCGGAAATGGACATGGTGAAGGGACTGGACGACGGGGCCGACGACTATATCAAAAAGCCCTTCTCCGTGCTGGAGCTGCTGTCCCGGGTGAAGGCCCTGCTGCGCCGCTCCACAGAGGAGACCGCCCAGCAGCTCCGGGTGGGGGACATCCAGCTGGACAACGCCCGCCGGATCGTACTGGCCCAGGGTAAAAGCGTGGAGCTGACCTACAAGGAATATGAGCTCCTGCGGTACCTGATGATCAACGCGGAGATGGTCCTGTCCCGGGAATCCATTATGCGCTTCGTCTGGGGGACGGACTTTGAGGGAGAGACCCGCACCGTGGATATGCACATCAAGACCCTGCGGCAGAAGCTTGGCCCCTGCGGCCGCCAGATCGGCACCGTCCGCAATGTGGGCTACGTGCTGCAAAGCACCCCGGAAAGCTGAGGCCATCTCATGAAGCAGAAAATCAATCTGCGCCTGGGGCTCATTGCCCTGGTGGCCCTGATTCTCACCACCGTCGGCGTGACCAAGGTCTATTATGACCTGTTCCGCCAGCAGGTGGGCCGGGATCTGCGGCTGACGGCCCATCTGTTGGGCCAGAGCGGCGAATTCACCCGGGGCAATGCCCCCAAATTGCAAGACCCCGAGGTCCGCATCACCTGGGTAGATACCGACGGCACCGTGCTCTATGACGATGAGGCCGACGCCGGAGCCCTTCCCAACCACGCAGACCGGCCGGAAATCCGGCAGGCCATGGACACCGGCGAGGGGGAGATCGTCCGCACCTCGGATACCTTCAATATGAACACCTTTTACTATGCCCTGCGGCTGGATGACGGCACGGTGCTGCGGCTGGCGGTGGACGCCCGGTCCATCAGCTCCGTATTTTTGGCGGCGGTGCCGGTGCTGCTGATCATCGCCGTGGTGATCTTCGCCGTGTGCCTGCTGCTGGGCCATCTGCTCACCGCCCAGCTGATCGCCCCCATTGACGATATGGCCGAGCACCTGGACGAGCCCGCCCGGGAGCCTGTCTATCAGGAGCTGGAGCCCTTCGCCCGGAAAATCCGCAGCCAGCACGAGAAGATTCTCTCCGCCGCCCAGAGCCGCCAGGATTTCACCGCCAACGTATCCCACGAGCTGAAAACCCCCCTGACGGCCATTTCCGGCTACGCCGAGCTCATTGAAAACAAGATGGTAGACGGGGAACAGCAGCTGCGCTTCGCCGGAGAGATTCGGAAGAACGCCGCACGGCTTCTAAGCCTGATCAACGACATCATCCAGCTCTCCGAGCTGGACAGCGCCCAGGCCCCCGCCCGGGTACAGAGCGTGGAGCTGCTGAGCCTGGCCAAGGAGGTCTGCGGCGATCTGGAGGTCCCCGCCCGGCAGCGGCGCATCACCCTGCAATGCTTCGGCCGGGAGGCCACGGTCATGGGTGACCGGGAGCTATTGAAAGAGCTCCTGGAAAACCTGGTGCAGAACGCCATCCGCTACAACCGGGAGGGGGGCTTCGTCCAGGTCACCGCCAAGGAAGAGGCGGGCCACGCCCAATGGATCGTGGAGGACAACGGCATCGGCATCCCCGAGGACGCCAAGGACCGGGTCTTCGAGCGGTTCTATCGGGTGGACAAGAGCCGCTCCCGGGAAACCGGCGGCACCGGCTTAGGTCTCGCCATCGTCAAGCACATCGCCCAGATCCACAACGCCACAGTCACCCTGGATTCCGCCCTGGGCAAGGGTACAAAGATCACGGTGACATTCTGAGGAAAAAAATCCACAGCTTCTCCCCTGCTTTGGAGCGGCTGTGGATTTTTTGTGGACCGGCGGCACCCGGGATGTGCTGGCATCGTCCCCGTTGCTCGTTATAGCAGGCCATATTCCATGCCGTAGGGCCAGCCGTTGAGGCCGCCCAGGTCGTAGAGATGGGGATAGCCCAGGTCAAACAGCTGGGCAGCCGCCAAAGCCGACCGGCGGCCGGTGCGGCAATAGATCAGAATTCTTGCCTGCTTGTCCGGCAGAATCTCCGACAGGTCCGCATCCTCAATGTCATCCAGCGGCAGCAGCTTCGCCCCCGCCGCGTGCTCCAGGGCATATTCATCCTCTGTCCGCACATCCAGCAGCACACTGCCGGGATAAGTATCCAAAATATGCTTTCCCTCCTGGAAAGAAATTGCCTGAATCATGGTTTCCGCTCCGTTTCCAATGTTTTCCGCTATCATACCACAGCAGGCCCCAAAATGCAAGAAACCGGGAAAGCAAAGCCGCTTTCCCGGTTTCCCGCCTTCGCGTATGCAATTTTGTCGGATAACGCAGCCGTTACCGCTTCAAAACTGCCGCGAGTGCTTTTTTACTGCATGCCGCTCTCGTAGGCCTCGATCATCTTCTTGACCATCTGCCCGCCCACAGAGCCGGCCTCTGCATCTTGAACTTGTCCATAGCCTCCCGGGCCTGGGGAACGTTGATCTGGTTGCTGTTCTTGCTTGCCATCGTAAATCTCTCCTTTTCCGTTTCTTTTGCGGTTTGTTCCGCAGGGATAGGTTATGCGGAAAAGTTGGGATAATGCGTGGCTTTTTGCGGAAAAGGTGGGGAATGGTGGAAAAGAAAAAATATGCACACAAAATGTCAATCAATTGAACTCTGAGCAAACAGAAATTCAGGTTATGAGGTAGTTTTGTTTTTGAAAAAGGAATAGATGAAAACCGCATGATTTTGTTTCCCCAAGAGTGCAACATATGAATGTCAACAAAATGAGAAACCGCTTTCCAAAATGACAACGAGATATCGATGCCGGTCGTTCATAAAGCATTGAAATATTTGTTCATGTTGAATAATAATTAGTTGAAAGCGGGCAGCAATATAAACAATATACAAAAAGAAATCGCTTTCGCAATATTGCATTGACGTTGGAACTGCCAAATGCTATATTGAGGTCAACGATAAAAACAGGAGGGAAAGATCGTGAAAAAAGCACTTACTATTCTCATTGCGTTGTTTCTAATGGTATCCTGCTTGTCTTTGACAGCGTTTGCTGAAGAAGACAGCAAAATGGTTCCCGTGGTGGTCAAGGTGCCAGAGGACTGGGAGACCCCCAATCTGTGGGCTTGGGCAGACGATGGCACGAATGCATTTGATGCCTGGCCCGGTGAGGCAATGGATGAATTGGCAGAGGGCTGGTACTACACCTGGGTTCCGGATTTCGTTCAGAATGTCATTGTAAATGCCAATCAGGGTACTGACGGAGCGGTTCAGACGGATGGCATCGTTGTCGAAGCTGGGAAAGAAGTCTGGATCACCGTTGCAGAGGACTTGGCGACTGAAGTTTCTTATGAGGCACAGATGCGTGGTGAGATCCCCGCATACGTTGAGAAGTTCGTTGTTCATGCGTATGTTCCGTTGTCTTGGAAAACAGTAAATATGTGGGCATGGTCTGCACCGGATGGTACGAATGCATTTGAAACGTGGCCTGGGGAAACGATGGTTGAAGGGGACAATGGCTGGTTCACCGGCAAGGCTCCCACCTGGATCAACTCCCTGATCATCAATGGCAACGAGGGTACTGTTCAGACAGAGGATATCACTGTTGAAGGCAAGGAGCTGTGGATCACCGTCTACGAGGATCTGACCTACGAGGTAAGCTACGAAGATCCTGATAAAGCTGTTCCGAATGTTACCATTCACGCGCAGGTTCCTTCTGACTGGTCTGCACCCAGCTGCTGGGCATGGTCTGCGCCGGACGGAACGAATGCGTTTACCACATGGCCCGGTGAAGCGCTTAGCCAGGACGGTGAATGGTACACAATTGAGGTTCCCGGTTGGATCAACTCTGTGATTATCAATGCCAACGATGGTACGGTTCAGACAGCAGATCTTTCCGTTGAAACGGGTAAGGATGTATGGGTCATCGTAACGGATGCCGAGAACGCAGCTGTCACCTATGAGGAACCCACAGTCGAAGCGGCTTCCCAGGAAACGGAGACTACAGCTCCTGAAACGACAGAAGCCGCTCCCGAAGCACCCGCAGAAAAGAGCGGCAGCAATACCGGCGTAGTTGCTGGGATTATTGTGGTGGTCGCAGTAATTGGCGGCGGTGCAGCCGTTGCAGCGAAGAAGAAAAAGAAATAAACCATAACGATTGATCCGTAAGCGGGTACACGGCAGCCGTGTACCCGCTTGCTACAATCATCCATGAAGGAGGAAAACTATGAAACGATTACTCTCCATTCTCCTGTGCATTTGTATGTTGTTTTCTCTGGCGGCCTGTGGAAAGCAGTCTGCCGACCCGGCTGAACTAAAAAAGCTTGTCATTTGGCATGACAAGGAAGATGCCGTTATTTCGGCACTGGAAAATTATTTACAAGCCGCAGTGCCAGAGTTGGATATTACGTTTGAGAAGAAAACCAGCCTGACAGATTCTCTGAAACTGGTTGGCAATGATCCCACTGCAGCCCCGGATATGTTTATTTTTGCCCATGATAAAATCGGTGTTTTTGCGGAAATGGGCATTCTGGCTCCCGTTTCGCCCCTGCTGGGAGAGGGTGCCTTGGAGAATTACCTTCCTATGACATTGGAGGCAGCAGCCTATAAAGAAACACTGTATCAGCTTCCACTTTACTTTGAAACCTTGCTTTTTATGTATAACCGTCGTTATATGCAGGATGATGAGGTTCCCGCTACAACAGACGAACTTCTGGAATATATGGAGAACAATACTGGGCGTGGACGGTATGGGTTCGTGGAACAGCACAGTACTGCTTATTACTCTGCGGCATGGATCCATGGTTTTGGCGGTTCCATCATCGATGATACCGGTACCCCGTTTCCGGATGCCCAAGCTGTGAAGGACGCGCTGCGATACCACGCCAAATTCGTAGCCCTGATGCCGGGAGAGACGGAGTACAACACTGTAAACACGCTGTTTCTGGAAGGAAAGGCGGATGCGACCATTGGCGGCCCGTGGATGGTTCCCTCCGCAAGAGCAGCTGAAATTGATCTGGGCATTGCACCCATGCCTATTGTAAACTCGACTGGTAAGGCTCTGGCACCTTATTCCGGCGTACAAGGCATCCACGTTCTGAAATTTGCTGCTGAGAAGAAGGAAGCCGCTGTCAAACAGTTGCTGGCCGCGTTGACAAGCCCTGAAATCGGCATCGATCTTGCACTGGCCAGCGGCTGTGCTCCTGCAAATGGGCTGTGCTATGATGATGTACGTGTTGCAAACGATGAAATGGTGCAGTCTATGCGCACTACCGCAGAAATCGCGGTGCCTATGCCCAATATTCCCGAGATGGATGTAATGTGGACGGTAATGGATAATCTGCTGACTGATGTAAACCTGTCCGGAAAGGATATTGACGACAGTTTCGACGCTGCACTGACACAGGCCAATCAGCTGATCAGCGCAATGAAGTAGCTTGGGAGGCTTCACCTATGAAGAATCGCAAAAGAGATACATTTCTTTCATATGCGTGGTCTAGTCCATCACTGCTGCTGATTGCATTGATGGTTGTGTTTCCAATCTTCTACACTGCCTATATTTCTCTGACCAACATGAACGTGTACCACTGGTTTGATTTCACGATCATTGGGCTTGAGAACTATTTCCGTGCTCTGTTTGTCTTTGATTCCGGCTTTCTGTCTGCGCTGCTTGCGACGATTCTCTGGACTGCGGTGAACATGGTATTGCAGCTCGTAATTGCATTTGTGCTGGTAAGCCTATTGAATGTCCAGAAGCTGAAACTTCGTAAACTCTATAAGACCTTGCTGATGTTTCCCTGGGCTATGCCTGGTTACGTATCCATTTTGCTCTGGAAGACCGGTATGTTCAATACACAGTTTGGACTTCTGAATCAATGGATGGAAAAGCTTGGCCATGAGGCAGTCAGATGGTTGAGCAGTGATGTGTCTGCATTTCTCTGCTGCACGGTGGTGAATCTGTGGCTTGCACTTCCTTTTATGATCATGATCATCGATGGCGCTATGCAGTCCATCGACAGAAGCTATTATGAAAGTGCTATTCTTGATGGGGCAACATGGCTGGAGCGGACCCGATATATTACCCTTCCGGCAATCACGCCAATCATTTCCCCTGCGGTCATCATTACTGTTTTTACGACTTTCAAGCAGTTCGATGTGGTTTATCTGCTGACGCAGCAGGCAGGAGCCAAAACCGGTTCCGGGTTCCATACGATCTTGACCTATGCATACGAAAATGCATTTATCACCAACAACTATGGCTATTCTTCCGCCATCTCCATCATTATTTTCATACTCTTACTTCTATTCTCTGCTAAATATCAGATGAAGGAGGATGCGTGATGCACAGAAAACAGGTAAAAGAGTGCGTAGGGCTTACTGCGCTGAACATTTTCTTCATTGTGCTATGCTTGATTACCCTGATTCCCATTCTCTATGCAGTCAGCGTCTCCCTAAATGGACAAAACAGCTTGCTCAGTTCTGATTTTTCTTTTATTCCGAAAAATTTTACTTTGAAAAACTATCGGGAAGTAATCTTCGGAAAGGACATCCTGACCTGGTTTCAAAATACGGTGCTGCTCGCTGCTGTTACTGTGGCGCTGTCCCTTTTGATCGCGGTGCCTGCGGCCTACTGCTTTTCCAGGCGGCGTTTCCCTGGGAGAAAGCTGATCCTGAAATGTCTCGTACTTTTGAATTCATTTCCGGCAATTCTTTCCATGTTTGCAATTTATCGCTTGCTTCGCCCATTGGGGCTGGTCAACCATCGCGTGGGCTTGATCCTTGTCTATACCGGTACTATGGCTGTATTTAGTCTTTGGAACACAAAAGGGTATTTCGATACGATTCCTACAGAGATTGAGGAGGCGGCCAAGATTGACGGCGCCAGTGATATTCAGGTGGTCGTGAGAATTGTGCTGCCATTGGCCAAGCCAAGCATTATCACCACCGCATTGCAGGTGCTGATCTATGTTTGGAATGAGTACATCTATGCAACGACTTTTATGACCGGCGAAAGCAAATATACCCTGGCAGCAGGATTGAACTCTTTACAGGCTACTGAGATGACCGGCTCCTGGCCTGTATTTGCGGCGGCCTCGATTACAGTCTCTATCCCTGTTTTGATCATCTTCTTTATGTGCCAGAAGTACATGACTTCTGGCCTGACCGCAGGAGGTGTAAAGGGATGAAGCTGGACGCAATTCTCCACATTCCTATGTCGGAATACTGCCATGGACTGGACGAGACCCACATTGTCTATCGGTTACGGGCTGCCAAAGGGGATCTGAAAAAAGTGACGCTTTATTATGCAGATACCGCCTGCCGAGTAACACCGATCTTATTTTCAGCAATTCCAATGGAGCTTGCCGCAAGCGACCTCCTGCATGATTATTGGCAGGTGGTTGTAAATAGCCCCTACAACCGCGTCTATTACTACTTTGAACTGGACGACGGAAGCGAAACGAAGCTCTACTATGGCGACGTATTCACGGATCATCTGGTAGATGACCGCTCTCAATATTTCAAGTTGCCGTTCAATCACCGTGCAGATATTGCCAAAGTGCCGGATTGGGTACAGGATGCCATTGTCTATAACATATTTCCAGATAGCTTTGCTACAGCCCGTGAGTTTATTTCATTGATTCCCACTGAAATGGAATTTTGCGGCCAAACAGTCAAGGGAAAGCTTGGCGGTACGCTCAGAGGCGTAACGGTGAATGTAGACTATCTCAAAAAGCTCGGAATTAACTGTGTCTATGTGAATCCAATCTTTGCAGCCGGAGAATACCACAAGTATGATCTGCTGGACTATTTTCACGTTGATCCTGTTTTCGGCGGGGATGAGGCATTCCGGGAAATGGTGGAGGTGCTGCACGCAAACGAGATCCGGATCATTATCGATGGGGTATTCAATCATTGTGGCTGGCATTTCTTTGCCTTTGAAGATGTTGTGAAGAATCAGGAAAAGTCGAAGTATTGCAAATGGTTTTATCATCTTGAATTCCCTGTGGAGCGCCCCGAGACACCTGACAGCTATCCAACATATGCCTGCTTTGCCTATGAACGAATGATGCCGAAGCTAGATACATCTAATCCGGAGGTGCAGGACTATTTCTGTGAAGTGGGGCGCTATTGGATAGAAGAATTCGGCATCGATGGCTGGCGGCTGGACGTTGCCAGTGAAGTAAATGACGGCTTTTGGAGAAAGTTCCGGGAAACTGTAAAAAAATCAAATCCGGATGCGTTGTTGATTGGAGAAGTCTGGGAAAGTGCAAGGCACTGGCTCCAGGGGGATATGTTCGACTCGACTATGAACTATGACTTCCGGAAGCACTGTGAGCTGTTTTTTGCGGAGCAGACCGTTGATGCGGCGGAATTTGCCGGGCGGATTACCGATATGCTTATGCGTTACCGGCTTCAAATAGTTCCGGCCCAGTTAAACCTTTTAGACAGTCATGATGTGAGCAGGTTCCTGTCACTTTGCAATGGGGACACCGTTAAATATCAGTTGGCGATTCTATTTCTAATGACCTTCGTAGGAATGCCAACGGTATTCTACGGTGACGAGTTGGGCATTCAGGGAATTCAGGAGGAGGCATACCGCCGCCCAATGCCATGGAATGCAGGAGATACGGCGCTATGGGATTTCTTCCGAAAAGCCATTGCCATGCGCCGTGACCTTCCTGCGCTACGCCGGGGGGACTTTCGGATGATATCCGCAGAGCAGGGAAGCAGGCTGCTTGTCTATACGAGGGGTATGAAAAATCAGCAAGTCATGATCTGTATCAACTGCGGCCCGTGTATTGCTGAACTGCCCGAGTTGGCTGGGCATCCTTATTGGGCAAACGGACTAGAAGGGAAACAGCTTTTGGGGCACGGATTTGCAATATTTCTTGACGAAAAGTATTGAGTGATTTATAGTTAGATATCCTTAGATAATCTGCGGTGGGGAGGCCGTGCCATGGGTGTGACAATAAGGGACGTTGCGAAAGCTGCGGGAACATCTGTTTCCACGGTTTCTAAGGTCATCAACGGCCATTACAGTATTTCAGAAGAGACGGCAGACCGGGTGCATAAAGTTATTAGAGATCTGAATTATTATCCCAGTGCAAGCGCACAAAGCACGGCGAAAGGCTCCACGAAAATCGTAACGGTCTTGGCTGATTTGAGCCCAAACATAGCCTTTCAAAATCCTCATATGTTTGAAATCATTGCAGGACTGGAAGAAACGCTTCGTGCGAAAGGCTACAGGCTTCACCTCCGCGGTGTAGATGAAACCAATGCTTACGATGTGGCGGAGGAAATCATATCCCGCCGGAGTTCAGATGCCTTAGCCATCCACGTTTCCGTTATGACGCATCCGTTAGCCGGGCTGTTGACCAAGCTGCATTTTCCACATATTGTTTTAGGTATGCCGAATTTTGAAAGTCAGGTGTGCTGGATTGATAACAACAATGTTTACTCCGGAACCATAGCGGCATCCTATCTGCTTTCACAGGGATACCAGAAAATCGCCTTCATCGGTGGGCAATACTATGATCTTGGCTCGTCGCTTCGGCTGCAAGGTGTAAAGCAGACGCTTCAGAGCGCAGGCATTCCGCTGGAAGATCAATATATATGGCTGGGGGAATCCACCCGGGTCGATGGCTTCCGCATGACGGTAAAGCTTCTGGATCAGAACCCATTGCCAGACGCAATCATTTGTGCAAACAATTATATTGCGGTTGGATGTGTTGATGCGCTGCTGAAAAAAGGAATGAACATTCCAGCGGACATTGGCGTTATGGCTTTTGACGATTACCCGTTTTCCCAAATCATTGAGCCGCAATTGACGGTGGTAGATATCAATGTCCGGGACATGGGACATCAAGCAGGAAAGTTCCTGATTGATATTATCAAGCATCCCAATATGCAGGTACAGACATATGTGACGACTTCAAATATTATGGAACGCCAATCTACCCGTTACGCAAATCGTAAATCATTTTGAAATTGTGGTACTTTATACGGCACAGCCTTTTTTGGCTGCGCCGTATTTCTCGTGTTTTGAAGATTGCAACCAATTTACCGTAACTGATCTATCCCGAATCAAGGCATAAGAGGAGTATTGGCAAGCAGTGTCCGGGTGCTACCCGGACGCAATTTGCTTGTTGGGGCAAAATCCCCAATCCCCAAGATCAGAACTTTGTTCTGGCTGCGCATTTGTAAAATGCTTCTCTGTCGGCCAAAAACAAAACCTTTTTCGACGCTGACCGAATTTGCTATATTTGAAAAATCCATTGCATACGGATGCCGCTATATGGTATGATGTAGTTGATTAGAAAAACGATTTTGGACAGAGCGCAGATTTCTGTGGAAGACCAAAGGGGGACAACCATGATTGACTTTTCTAAATTAGAGCAGTACCGGGAGAACAACCGTATTGAGGCGAAGAAAGCGCTGGGCGGTCTGCCAAAGAGCATTTGGGAGACTTACTCTGCGTTTGCAAATACCTACGGTGGAATCATTTTGCTGGGTGTGGAAGAAATGCCTGACAAATCCTTTCATGCAATCGACTTGCCTGACCCGGACAAGCTCATAAAAGAGTTCTGGAACATTGCCAATAACCCGAATAAGACGAGTGTGAATGTGCTGTCCCCGAAGGATGTTTTTGTGCAAGAGATTGAAGGGAATCATATTGTTGTCATCAACGTGCCGCGGGCAGAGCGCTCTTACCGGCCGGTTTATGTAGATGGAAACCCTCTATGCACCTATCGCCGGAACGGCGAGGGAGATTACCGCTGCACCAAGGAAGAATACCAGGCTATGGTGCGGGATGCTTCCGTGAAGACTCAGGATATGCTGGTGCTGAACGAAATGGATATGACCGTTTTCAACAGTGAAAGCATCCGAAGCTATCGGCAAAGAATGCGCCTGTCCCGTCCGGGGCACGTCTGGGAAGCCTTGGAAGATGAGGATTTCCTGCTGAAATTGGGTGCTATTGGGATTGGCCCTGACGGGAAAAAGCACCCGACCTCTGCGGGGCTTCTGATGTTCGGGAACGAGTACGACATTGTGCGGGAGTTTAATACGTATTTCCTGGATTATCAGGAACAATACGATTCCGATGCCCGGTGGACAGACCGAATCATTTCCTCTTCCGGAGATTGGAGCGGCAATGTGTATGATTTTTATTTCCGGGTATACAACAAACTGACGCAGGACATCAAGGTGCCGTTCAGAATGGAGGGCGGCGTTCGGGTAGACGATACGGCTGTTCATCAGGCACTCCGGGAGGCGCTGGCGAATTGCCTGGTCAATGCGGATTATTACGGACGGCAGGGGCTTGTGATTATCAAACGAAAAAAACAAATCACTATGTCCAATCCAGGAAGCTTCCGAATTGAAATTGACGCGGCGAAAAGCGGCGGTGTATCCGACCCCAGAAACGGGACTATGCTGAAAATGTTTAACCTGATTGATATTGGTGAACGTGCCGGCAGCGGCATCCCAAATATTTTCCGGGTTTGGCGAGAGCAGGGGTGGGAAGAACCCGTCATTGCGGAATCCGCGGAGCCGGATCGAACGGTGCTTTGTTTATCACTGCAAAAAAGAGGCGATAAAAAAGTGTCGATAAAAAGGGACGATAAAAAAGAGACGATAAAAACCGTCAAGCAGAAGAATGAAATTATTCTGTACCTGACAGACCATACCTCGGCAAAAAGTGCGGATATCTCAATGCTCCTCGACGTAAAAAGCACGCGCGTGAAGAAGCTGCTGTCTGAGCTGATTGCGGAAGGAGCGGTCGTGGCGGAAGGTAGCAACCGGAACCGGACGTACAAGCTGAAATCGTAAATGAGACAAGCCCCAAGGAACTTCCCATAGAAATTCCTTGGGGCTTGTGCTATAAGATTTCAGTCAGGTCGGATAATTTCTTGATTGTGATATCCGAATTCGGATCGTTCTCCTTTGATCGAATTCCAATTACCCGAAAATGCCCTGCCTCTGCTGCCTGGACGCCGGACTCGGCATCCTCTATCACGATGGCTTGCTCTGGTGACACACCCAGTAGGGATGCCGCCAGCAGGAAGACTTCCGGGTCTGGTTTGGATTTCGTAATTTGGGTCCCGTCCGCAACTGCATCGAAGAAATGGCCTAAGCCAAGCTGGGTTAATATTCTTCGTGTGTTTTTGCTGGATGAACCAATTGCCAAAAGGTAGCCGCGTTTTCGCAGTAATTGCAGCGCATAGCGCGTATCTTCTGACAAATCAGACGGGCACATTGCCTGAAGATATTCTCGGTAGATGCGATTCTTTTCTTCAGCCAACGCAGTTTTTTCTTCTTCGGAAAAAGCATGACTCCGCTCTCCTAGAATGATTTCCAGGCTTTCCATGCGGCTGACACCCCGGAGAAGCTTGTTCTTCTGCTCATCAAACGGAATACCAAGTTTGTCAGCAAGCGCTTTCCATGCCAGATAGTGGTATCGGTCTGTAGAGCAGATCACACCGTCTAAATCAAAAATAATTGCGCGTATATCAGTCATTTTTCATTTGAAATCCATTTCTTGAGAACACCGGCAGTTTGTCTCCGGCGTCGATGACAATTGTTTGGTTGCCTGTGTAGATTTTCCCTGAGAAAAAGTCCGTCCAGGTTCCTTGAGGCAGATAAACCTCTCGGGAATGCGCATTTTCTTCCAGTAATGGCGCTACCAGCAGATCATTTCCCAGCAGGTACTCATCCTGACAGTACAGAACGTTGGAATCCTCTGGCCATTCGTATACCAGCGGGCGCAGGAGGGGCTTGCTTTCCGTTACGCACCTCTTTGCTGTTTCCCAGAGGTATGGGCGCAGCTGCTCGTGGAGCTTATGCCAGTAGCGCATTTCATCCAGAAATTCCGGCGCGTTATAAATCTGCGCCATATTCCATGGGCTGCGCTCGTTATTCCCTTCCGCACCGGGCATCAGCTCCCGGAACTGTCCTCCGTCCGGTTCGGAATGCCATTGCATGATGGGGCAGAAGCAAGCCATCTGGGTGGCTCTGCGGTAAAGGTCCAGAGTCGGAAGCGGGCCGGCAAATCCGGCAATGTCAAAGCCCCAGAACAGGATGCCGGATGCGGCTGCGGAAAGCCCGGCTTTCAGCACACTTGCAAGCTCCTGGTTTTGGGACTGCTGGTCGCCGCCCCAGTGGCAGGGAACAGTATGTTGCCCGGAGAAGCCTGCGCGGCTGAAAAGTACGCGCTCGCTGCCGATAAAATCCCGGTAGCTTTCCGTATAGTCCCGCGGATAGCGGTTGACCCCCTGCTGTCCTGTGCTGCCGTCGCAGAACTTTACGTCCGTGCTGTGAATGAACTCGCCGCCATCGGTCTTAAATCCGTCCACGCCCATGTCCAGCAGATATTGACGCTTGCCAAACCAGCTCGCCCTTGCGGCAGGGTTTGTGAAGTCCGGAACCATAGAGCCGGGAAACCATTTCCCTTGCGGAATACGGTAAGGCGTTCCGTCAGAGAAGCAGACACATAGCTTCTGCTCGATTGCTTCCTCCCAGTCTAGTTTGTTTTGCCGGTTCGATTTTTCACCGGGTTCCATCTGCTTGTAAACTGGAGCCTGCCAGAGAAGTAGTTTTTTCCCTGCGTTGTGGAGCTGCTGAATCATTTGGACAGGATCAGGCCAGGGCGAGTCCGAAAAATCGAAATCCTCCAGAGAAAGGGGCGTACCATCCGCCTTGGGAACAAAGCTAGCCCCATTCCAGATGTAGAAGGTTGCTTCATCGCTCCAGGCTTCCAGTACAACCACGGAAGCAGGAAAATCGTAGGCATCTAGCTTCTTTAACAGCTGCTCCACATCTGCCTGCTTATTCCAGCGATTGGCGGACACCCATATACCCAGCACCCATTCCGGGGGGAGTGTGGCAGAGCCGAAGAGACACATATACTCCCGCAGCATGACCTCCGGGGTTCCAGAAAACAGAACAACATCGGCACATTCCGGAAGATTTACGCGGATTTCATCCTCCGCAAAGTCAAATTCCGTTGTCTCACAGGTATCGACATACAGCCCAAAGCCGGTATCCGTCCAGAAGAAGGGCGTTGGATTGTAGGTTTTATCGCCCTGAAAGCAGAATTTTTCCTCTACGCGGTTGACAACATGGTGCCCCTTCTGGTTCAGAGAATCGAATTTCTCCCCCATTCCATAGGCACCATTATATTGCAAATGAACCGTCAGCGTTTTCCCCTGGCGGGACAGTTTTGCCGCACCATAGGAGATTTCTTTTTCCTTGTAAGAAACTTTTCGCATACTTACCCCTTAATGCCGCCAGCCATCATTCCGTCCTTGAATTGACGCTGAGCAACAATGTAAATCAAAATAATGGGAATCATGGAGATCAGGCTGCCGGCCATGAGCACATTGTATTCCGTGGCATACTGGCCATTCAATGTGGACAGGGCAATAGGCAGCGTCATCTTATTCTTGTTTGTCAGCATGAGCAGCGGCCACAGATAATCGTTCCAGGATTCCATGAATGTCGTAATCGACAGCGTAGCCAGGCTTGGAATGCACAGCGGCAGCGCAACCTTACGGAAAATCTGAAATACATTGGCTCCGTCAATCCTTGCAGCGTCCAGAAAATCGTTGGGGATCGTGCGCATCTGCTGTACCAGCATGAACACCGCAAAGGGGCGGAAGACGGAAGGTAGAATCACGCTGGCGTAGCTGTCAATAAGCCCCATGCGATTCATCACGACGAACAACGGAATCATCGTTACTTGGGTTGGAATCATCATGGTTGCAAGATAGCACCGCAGGAGCAGGCTGTTCCCCGAAAACTGGAGCTTTGCAAACGCGAAAGCCGCCATGGAGGAGGAAAGCAGCGTAATAATCGTATAGCTTACAGAGATAAACAGGGAGTTCCCAATGGTTTTGGCAAAGGGAAACTTGGAGAATACTTTGATATAGGCGGCAAGGGTCGGTTCTTCCGGTATCCACTGGATTGGGATAGACATCAATGCGCCGCGGCTTTTGAAAGATGTGGAGATCATCCACAGAAAGGGAATCATCGCAATGACCGCCAGGAGAATTGCGATAACATAAAAGCACACCGTCCCCAGCTTTTTCTTAGTTGTCATAGTGTACCCACCTTTCCTGACCCTTCATTTGAATGGCCGTAAACACCATAATAATTGCGAACAAAATCCAGGAGAATGCCGAAGCATAGCCCATGCGATAATACCGGAAGCCGTAATTGTAAATCCGCTCCACCATGACCTGCGTCGCGCCGTTGGGGCCGCCGCCGGTCATAATCATGATCTGTGGAAACAGCTGGAACGCGTTGATCATTCCAACAATCAACACATAGAAAATCGACGGAGTCAGAAGCGGCAGTGTGATTCTCGTAAATTTGACCCATCCGTTTGCGCCGTCCAGACCCGCCGCTTCATAGTAGGTCTTGTTGATGCCGACAACGCCGGACAGCAATATCAAGCCGAAGAAGCCCATATCCTTCCAGACAGACACCAGCACAATGGCGGGCATGGCCCACTTTTCGTCGGTTAGCCAGCCCGGACCTTGGATGCCGAATATGGACAGAATGCCATTCAGCGCACCATACTGCGGGGACAGTACCGATTTCCAGATCAGGGAAGCGGCAACCCAGCTGGTAAGCACGGGGATATAGTATACGACCCGGAAAAAGCCGATTCCCCGCCGCGCCTGGCTAAGCAGGGTTGCGACCAGAAGAGACGCTGCCAGCATCAATGGAATATAGAGGACGATATATTCGGCAGTATTTCCCAGGGTTCTCCAGAATTCTGTACTGGTCAAGATTTTCTTGTAGTTTTCCAGCCCGATAAAGTGCTCCTGGAGAAAGCCGGGGTCTGTCAGCTTTGCCAGGCCGTTCCAGTCCGTCAGGCTGATCATGCCGGAGATAATCAGGGGCAATACACTGAAAATCAGCATACCGATCAGGCTGGGCAGCAAAAACGGGGAGGCTGTCAGCAATCCGCCGGCTTGTTTTCGTGGGCTTATTCTGCGTTTCATAGAATCCCTCCATATGCCTTGTGGAAAAAATCAGGGCCGCCGCGCTTGCTGCGGCGGCCCCATCCGGGAATTATCCGAGAGTGATCTGCGCTTCACATTCCGCCTGTGCCTGATCCAGGGCTTCCTGTACGGTGATGGTACCCTCCGCTGCCGCGGCGAGCTTCTGGGTGATGATGTCGCTCATAAGGGCGTAATCCTCAATGACCGGAGGCATGACCAGGTAATCCAGGCTTTCAAACACGGCCTTGCGGTTGTCGGGAGGTGTGATTTCCAGGTAGCTGGACAGAGCGTTCAAATCCTTCAGAGCGGGCAGATCCCAACCGGCATCCAGACGAATGTCGGCGGATTCTGTGCTGGAGGTCAGCCATGCCAGCCAGGTGGCAACCGCTTCGGGATACTTGGTGTCGGGGTTCATAACGACGCAGTTGGAGAAGAAGTGGGTACCCTTCTGGGTGCTGCCGGGTTCTACGGCGATGTCCCAGGCAAAGTCGCAGCCTTCCGTGAAGGTGGCGAAGGCCCAGATACCGGTGGGAATCATGCCCAAGCGGCCGCTCATAAACATATCCCAGTCGCCCATGCCGCCCTGCTGGGCTGCGTTGGGCTGCACATTGGAGACCAGAACCCGGTCAACCAGGGTCTGCGCTGCCTTCAGATTTTCGGGGGAGTTGATGGTAAACTGGGTCTTATCCGCATTCAGCAGAGCGCCGCCGTACTGGGCAACGACCTTGAAGAACTCGTTATAAGTAATGGGCTGCCAGATGCCGTAAATGTCATCGCCCAGGGCACGGATTGCTTCTGCGGCGGCCTGCACGTCGTCCTGCGTCCAATCATTGGTGGGATAGGCCACACCGGCCTGGTCAAACAGATCCTTGTTGTAGATCAGAACAACGTTGGAAAAGCTCTCGGGCAGACCGTACTGCTTACCGTTCACGCAGAAAGCGTTCAGCGCGGTATCATTCAGTCCGCTTACATCTACACCGGAGATTTCAGCCAGCAGGCCCTTATTGGCATAGGCCGCAAAATTTTCAATGTTCAGCTCATAGCAGTCAGGGGCAGTTCCACCGGCAACGCGGGTCTGCATCTGCGTAAAGTAGTCGTCGTAGCCAATGGTTTCTACTTCCACTTTGATGTCGGTGTGAGCGGCCTCGAAAGCTTCCACCATTTTTGCAAGGGTTTCCTCGTTTCCACCGGAAGAGTTGAAGTTGCAGTAAGTAATGGTAACGGGATCAGCGGCTTTTTCAGTGGTTGCAGCAGGCTGGGTATCGGTACTCTGAGATGCTGCCTGGGTGGTGGATGGCGTGCTGGAGGCTGCGCCGCAGGCGGAAAGGACCATCAGCATAGCAAGCAGAGCTGCAATTAACGAAAAAATCTTCTTGGTTTTCATTTTGTTTCCTCCTGATGTTGTTGATTTTTTCGCTCTTCTCACCTATAATAAGATTTGGTGAAAAGAGTGGCGTTTTGATTCTTTTCCCAGCGGTTTGCACAATCTTTTGCGGGGCTGTGCAGACCGCTTTTTTACACCTCCTTCTGTGGGCACTGCGGGGATACCGCAGAAGAAAACTTATTTTGCATTCAGGTTCCGGACAGACCCCCGTTGGATTAATTCCAGAGGAAGAATTTCTTCCTGCTTGGGAAGCGCCGGATTTTCAATATGCTTCAGCAAAAGCTCCACGGCACGCTGGCCTTTCAGAGAGATTTGCTGGCGGATCGTCGTCAGGCCGGGAGTCAGGTATTGCGCGATCTCCACATCATCGAAGCCGACAATGGAATAGTCGTTCGGGACGCTTTTCCCTGCTTCAAAAAGTCCTTTGATCGCGCCGATGGCCAGAATGTCGGCAGCGGCCACAATGCCGGTTACAGGGAGCCTTTCCGCCAATAGCTGCTGCGCAAGAGAAATGCCGCTGCTGTATTCGATCTGCCCCTCAAAGACATATTCTTTTCGGTAGGGAATGGAAAACTCCTGCAATGCCTGCTGGTAGCCCAGCAGCCGTTTCTTCATGACGCCGTTCTCTTTCATCTGGCCTGTGAGGAAAGCAATGTGATCGTGCCCATTTTCGAGCATATACCGGGTGGCAAGGTAACTACCGTAAGCGTCATCAATACGGATATTGTGATAATAGTGATCGTTGCAGTAGCTATCGATCAGGACAATCGGGATTTGTGTTTTCTTCATCTCCTGATAGAATTCGTCCGGGTACATACCGATCACGATGATTCCATCCAGGTTGCGCTGTTTGGCCAGCGTCAGATAACTTTCGTTGGCGTCCGTCGCGGAAATCAGAATGTGATAGCCCTGCTGGCGGGCATAGAATTCAATGCTGCCCAGGACCTCACTGTAAAAGCTGTTCTGAAACATCAGCCGGTCACCGGGTTCTGTTTGAGGAACCACAACGCCAATCAGCTTGGAATCCCGCATACTTAATCCGCGGGCATTGAGGTCTGGTACATAGTCCAGCTCCGCAATGGCATCATGGATACGCTGCTTTGTCTCATCTGAAATTGTCCGCTTTCCACTGAGTGCATAGGAAACGGTTGCGGTGGATACGCCCGCAAGCTGGGCGACATCTTTCAGGGTTGCTCTGGCCACGGTATGTCGTTCCTTCCTTGTTTAATCGTTTAAACATCTTTCTGGCCTTATGATACAAGCTGCATTTGCGTTTGTCAAGAACTTTTTTGCATTTTGTGAAATTTACCATTGACAAGATTCTGATTTTTGTTATACTTGATACATGAAAGATGTTTAACCGATTAAACAATATGTTGAGAGGTGTTTCTATGGAACGTTATCTTCCAACGGGCAATGCTTTCCTTTCTTTGCCGAAGATCAATGAGAAGACTGCGGGAATTGAAGATCTGACCTTCCTTTCCATGCAGCATAAGGGAATGATTGAAATACGAGGCGGTGAGGAATTGCCTTTAGCTCGTCCTTTCCTACAGGCAGACGGGCATCCGCTGCCCTTGACGCAAATGCAATGGAGCCGTGATTCCTTCTGGCTTCCGGTGCTGAAGGGAAAAGCCGGGGGCATTGAATTCACAATGACAATCCTTACGCCAATCGGAGAGCGGGGCTTTGCCATTCGTATGGAGTTGGCCGGAGAAGTACAGTCGGCGATTACCTGGGGACTGGAGGGCTGCTGGGAAAGCAACTGGCACTGCATCAATGAGGATAAACCTCTGGACGGCACTATGCATTGCTACGAAAGCGGTTGGAATCACAGCATTGTCTTTGATTTTCGCTGCGGTACGCCAATGTTTGCATTCGCGCCGATGGCTGACAGAGAAATTCATTCTGCATTTTCTCAAACAGAGCAGAGCGTCACCTACACATTAACGGAAAGCTTCGTACTTTCAGCAGGCACACCCCATAGCACTGTTTTTTACTGGGGGCTGGGTTTTGAAGAAGTTGCGGCGGCCACCAGCGCAAAAGAGATGCTGCGGCGTGGCTGGGGCTGGGAATATGCGAAGACAAGTGCCTGGCTGGAAAAGCGGATTCTTCAGATGGCATCGCCAAAGCTGACGGAAATATACAATACCAACCTGTTTTTCTGCATTTTCTACTCGACCGGTCTGACGTTGGACACAGAAGAACTGGTTTGTGCCACGAGCCGCAGTACCCGATACTATGTCAGCGCAGCCTATTGGGATCGGGATGTCCTGCTCTGGGCTTTCCCGGCAATTCTGGATGCGGATTCCCGTCTTGCAGAGGATATTTTGCATTATATCTTTGGGCGGCAACGGAAAAATCTCGGCATTCACTCCAGATATATTGACGGAACGGTGCTGGAACCCGGTTTTGAATTGGACGAGTTGATGGCTCCTGTTATCGCGTTGGAAAGTTATGTAACTTCAACTTCTGATAAAACAATACTGCGAGATTCAGGTGTTCTCTCTGGAATTAGGCAGATCTTGGGTACGCTGGAAACCATGCGCCACCCGGAAGTTTCTCTGTACGAAACATTTTTGCAGCCGACGGATGATGAAATCGTTCACCCGTACCTGACCTATAACAATATGCTGGTCTGGCGGGCCATGAAGGCGCTGGCCCGTCTTTACCCTGAGCGGTATGGCGCGCTGGAGCGGCAGGCAGAAAATGTCCGCCAGGCGATTTACACACACTGTGTCTTTCGCGATGAAAACGGAAAGCCCTATTTTGGATGGTCTGTAGACCTGAACGGGCAGCATAACATTTATGATGAGCCGCCCGGAAGCCTGCAGCTATTGCCCTATTACGGATTCTGCACCCCAGATGATGAAATCTGGGTAAATACGGTTTCCATGATTCGTTCCCCTGCTTATATCTACAGCTTTGCAGACGCGCCAATTGCGGAAATTGGCTGTGCACACGCACCCTATCCCTGGATTCTCAGCCTGTGCAACAGCTTGCTCTGCGGTCATGCAGCGCAGGCCTTCCGGGAACTGGAGCAGATAGAAATGGACAACGGCATCGCCTGCGAAAGTGTTGACCCCATTGCCGGAACCTGCACAACCGGCGCCGCCTTTGCAACCTGCGCGGGATTTCTTTGCCACAGCATGAAAGAGACAAGTAAGGAGGCAGCCTATGCGAAGTGATTTGCAATTGCATCCCTGGTCTGTCACTGCTTCCGGAGATCAATGGGCGGATGAATTTTTTGAAAGCATCTTCTTCCTGGGAAATGGAAGAATGGGCGTGCGTGGATATCTGCCGATGGAACCGGAATGCCGACCAATTCAAAAAGGTCTTTATTTGGCGGGAATATTCGGAGAGATCAAGCCCGGTATTACGGATTTTGTGAATTTGCCCACACCTGTATATGATGGAATTTTTCTGGATGGCGTTCCCGGAAAGCTGTCTTCCCCAATTGAACGCTGCCTTGATCTCAAAGAGGCTACTTTTACGGCAAAGTTTTCGCTGTCTGCAAATGGGAAAAGAGCGGATGTTATTTATTCCCGTTTCTTCCCAAAGCAGAACCCTGCTCTGATTTTGCAGCGATTGGTCATCACACCTTGCGAGGATGCCGAAATCACGGTTGTCAGTGGCATTATGGCGGAAAGCTGCAACAGTCCCATTCCTGACGACCAGACAAAAGAAAATACAGAGACCATTCAGCTGTCTGTACCGCAAAAAGCAGCGGTTTCTTCCAACGGAATTGTTGCGAGCTTCCGAATTCGCGGAACAGGTCTCTCTGTAGAGGAAGATATCCTGTTTCATAGCCGAAAATTTTCTCTGTCCGGAGAGAAAGATACTTGCGCGGTTTATAAAGCCGTTGGCGAGGCCGGACAAACGCTGATTCTGGACAAGGCAGCAGCGGTTCTGACATCCCGGGATGTTGATCCACGAATTGCACCCATTCCAACGGCGTGGGACTACAATGCAATGCTGGCAGCGCACAGAGAAGCCTGGCAAGAAACTTGGCAGAAATGCGATCTGGAAATATCGAGTCTGGACGGTGAACTTCAAACCGGGCTGCGTTTTTCGATGTTCGGTCTGATGGGAAGCTGCTCCGCAAATGACCCCACGGTGAGTATTGGAGCCCGTGGTCTAAGCCATGGACGGTATAAGGGATGCTACTTCTGGGACACGGATTTGTTTATGCTGCCGTTTTTTCTGGAGAATGACATACAGGCCGCCAAAAGTCTCTGCGATTATCGCGTCCGTGCGTTGCCCGCAGCAAAAGAGCATTCCAGGAAGATGAACACTGCCGGTGCTAGATATCCCTGGATGGCTGCTCTTGACGGCAGCGAACAGTGCGAAACGTGGGATATCGGATGCAGTGAGCTGCATATTACGGCGGATGTAGCCTACGCCCTGGATGCCTACTGTCAGGCATCAGGGGACCGGCAGTTCTATCTGGATAAGGCGGCAGAGGTCTACGTAGAGACTGCGCGTTTTTGGGTCAGCCGCTACACCTACCGCCCAGAAGCTGGTCGTTCTGATCTGCTGTTCTGCAAGGGGCCGGACGAATATTGCGGAATTACCAACAATAACCTTTTTACCAATGTTATGGTACAGCATAACCTCAGCCTGGCAATTCAGGCTGCAGCCGATCTTTATGCAGAACGGCCGGAAAAATATCAGGCATTGCGACTCAGCACAGGAGAAACAGCGCACATGGCAGCCCTGCGGGATGCTATTCCCTGGCCCCATGATCCGCTTACAGGACATCTGGCACAGGACGAAACGCTGCATCTGCTGGAATCGGTTGACCCTGCCGTTTTGAAGCCCAATGCGGGAGCGAGCTATCACCACGTCTGTTTTGATCGGTTGCAACGCTATAAGGTAATCAAACAAGCGGATGTTCTTCTGCTGATGGCACGCTTTCCGCAGCTGTTCACAGAAGAGGAAAAAAAGACGGCGTGGGATGATTTCGAGCCAATTTGTCTCCATGATTCCACACTGAGTTTTGCCAGCCATGCGCTGTTTGCCATTCAAAATGGCATCACCGAACAGGGAATGAACTACTTGAGAAAAGCCCTTTTGCTGGATTTGCGAGATATTATGGGCAACACCGGCCACGAAGGTTTGCACCTTGCCTGCATGGGAGAGGCCTGGCAGGCGGCGGAGTGCCTGGCACAGGCTATGCTTGGGTGAAAAGAAATCTTTCTGCTTAGCACGAAAGATTCCAGCTCCTGACAATGAAGCAAAAGCGTATGGCAACATCCGCAGGGCGAAAATTGGAACCAATTTTATAAACGAAAAGCCCCCAATAGAGTCGAAAGTGAAGTGACCCCGAAAAGTTAGACAATATTTTGAAGTAAAAATTGTTCAAGCAGCCGAAAGGGCTTGTTGTCTGTGAATTGCAGGCGGCAAGCCCTTC
>QWCE01001104.1_pt1 | contig 44066 bp, 42 predicted proteins | sample 1972531 | NCBI WGS metagenome assembly QWCE01 (sample SAMN09866716, study PRJNA288562) | Human gut metagenome isolate term4_stool, whole genome shotgun sequencing... | reverse complement strand
TCCCACAAGGATTCGAACCTTGACTGACAGAACCAAAACCTGTAGTGCTAGCCATTACACCATGGGACAAATCCTTTACTACCGACAGACACCTCTGTCATCGTTTGTGAGTGCAAAGGTAGAAAGAAAAAACCAAACCACCAAACATTTCGCCGAAAAAATTTTCTCCCAGCAAATGGAACCTGCACAACGAGTATATCGGCAAAAACGAAATGTCCTCCGAGTTATGAAACGAAATGTCCTCTGAGGGGAAGTTGAGGTTGAAGGGGTGATTTTGAAAAGTAGGAAACGAAATGTCCTCTGAGGGTGTCTTGCGAGAGATGCCCTTTTAACATTTGGTTATGAAACGAAATGTCCTCTGAGTGGTCGCACACCTCACTTTTTGACCTATCACACCTCCCCATTTTGTCCTGCCACACCTTCTCATTTTGACCTATCACCCCCCACCTATCCCATCAACTTCTCATTTGGGTTGCACTTGGTATAAAAAAACGACCGCTCTCCGAATGGTATACGGAGGGCGGTCGAACGCTATTCAAGGGGTAAGGTGGTCGCTAGACTCTATAAAACCAACAGCATAGCAATAGGAACTACGCTATTAAAAGCACAACAAGGTGAGCTATAGCACTAGTCGAACTACAATGGGGGACGACAGCAGTAGCAGTACTACAAGAGGCTCGGTGCGGTGTGGCTTAGTAGTTAGTTACGAGCCATTCTTCTTGCTTGCGACGGGTGGTTTTAGAGGCAGAGATATGTCTCTCTACACAATGAATTGTCCAGTGGTGTGCTGAGGCATAGGCAAGTATCTTGTCGTATGGGAACATCGTGAGCATCCACTTGCCCTTGAGCGAGACAAGAAGCTCAAGAAGAGCGTCCAACTGCGGTTCTCCAAACATACCGCTGTAGTGTCCACAGTCGCTATTGAGATAGGGAGGGTCAATGAAGTGGAAGGTGTCGGGACTGTCGTAGCATTGGATGACTTGGAGAGCATCTCGACTCTCTATTGTAACGCCTTGAAGCCTGTTGCATATAGCTTGGGTAAAGCTATCTTTGGCATTACGTGTACGCTTGGGCATACCGCCACTAAAGTCATAGCCAAAGGCTCCATCAAGGCGACTTGCAAAGCCTTGCTTGGAACGTACCCATATAGCCCAAGCAACATCAACAGGAGAGTAGAACCAGGGCATTACGAGGATATTTCCTGCGTGGGTGTGTATGTCCCGAGCGTGGAGGGTGGCATCAATCTTTGCCTTGAGGGCAGGGTATTGGTTTTGTGCTACTCGGAAGAATGTAATAAGGTTGCCATTGAGGTCATTGATTGCTTCGCTAGGGGCTGGTTCCTTAGCAAAGAAGAGTGCTCCACCACCGAGGAAGGCTTCGGTATAGCGTTGGTGAGGAGGAACGAGGGGAAGGATATGCTTCAGCAAGCTTTGCTTTCCTCCGTAGTAGGTAATTGGGGTTTTGATTAAGGCTCTCATATCTTCTGAATGTCTTGTGTAATGCGTATCTTTGCATTGTCTCTCACATACGTAGTTAAATGACGGTGCCGATACACCGACGAGGACTTATAGCCTCTGTCTTGGAGTATCGGCACCTTAACTTTCAGAAGGGTGAGAGCTTCTGAGGGAGACAGAGGCTCTTTTTATGTTCTCTGCCTCCCTCTACTAACTACAACATATGAATAAACAGCATTATCTTATATCATATTGAAAGCTTTCTCCCACGTATTTCGAGGGATAGCTTGTCCGTGTTCCATCCAAGTCATTGCCGAGGCAAGGCGGATGAGGGTATCCTTATCAACGACAAGGTCATCATCAGGATGGGTATCCATCGAGCGAGCTACATAGTCAATGTAGCTTCGAGTGTTGTTTTCGCTAGGGGGAGCCCAGCGAGAGACTACCAAACGGATAGTGTTGCTCTTCTTCACTTCGATATACCGCTTGAGGAGCTTGAGCATTGCACGGCATCCATAGAGCAGGTCTCGGAAGTGGCAAAATGCTTCTCCACGTGGGGTATTCTCTCCGAGCCACTTGATGGAAGTAGCTCGTATGTTTCCAGGGTTGTTTCGCTTAATCATTTTCCTACGTACAGTATTTCAGCGTTCCACTCAGGCGAAGCGATGGTAGCAGTAAACTTGAAGGGGAACTTAGCTACGCCCCCTTTGCCGATACCGATGTCCTTCTGCACGAATCCTTGTGCATTGGGTATGATGAAGCTATTGCCACTACGGCTCTCTATCTTAAGAGCCACGTTGAGCTTCTTGAGCTTACCCATCAGAGCGACCCCCTTGTCACCAGAGAGGGCTTTCCCCTCAAAGAACTCGATGAGTTGCTCTGCGGTAAGGTTGATAAAGCTTCCTGTGACGGTAGTGGGCTTCTGCTCATAGTCGACTTCTACGGGAGCATCTTGCTCGTGGGCATATAGTTCCTCTACTTCGGGTTCATCACTCTTGATGGTGATGATGTCGTCTCGGAGCGTGAAGGGGCATTTCTTCCACGTTGCGGTAGCGATACCTGCTTCAGAGGTGATGGGGTCAGCAGTGTAGAGCTGAGCTACCTTGTATTTTGCATTGGTTACAGTTGCCATAATCAGTTAGGAGTTAGGAATTAGGAGTTATGGTTTTGCGATTAATCGCTGGAGCTTAAGTACTAGCCACAAGCCGATAGCTAATAGCGAACAGCCACCTACCCACAGGAGGGTCGTTTGCCACCACGAGAGGCGATTGACTTCTCGCACCACTTCGACCTCTCGAGGTATCTCTTTAGTGATAACCTTTTCGACGGTATGCACCACCTGCTTAGGGGTCTTTGCGGTGAGGGTAATGGTATCTCGCACCACGTGCCACTCAATGCGAGGGGCGGTGGGGTTCTCTCCTTGGTTGTAGCTTAGCTGTCGTACGGATGGCGAACGGAGGCTATCTGAAGGGCAGTCGAACGCTAGTTGGATAGAGGTAGAGTCGCCTGCTATTTCCACCTCCTTCAGTCGCTCCTCGGTGGTCTGCTCAAGTGGTAATACCACCATCTTTGGACGGCTACTGCAGGCACCAAGGAGGAGCGAAAGAAGAAGAGTAAAAAGAAGAGGACTACGCTTTTTCATCGGGAGAGAAGAAGGTATCTATCTTACGTTGCATCTCGTCAATCTTACGCTTGTTTTCCTCGTTCTTGCGTCGAAGGCGAGCCATCTCATTCTCTAGGTTGCGTATAGTCGCCTTGAGGGTAGCGTTTTCGTCGGTCAAGGCGATGACCTTCTCTTGAGCTTCGGTATACTGAGCCATTATATACTTGTTATTCTCGAGGAGGAGGGTTACGCTGGCGAGTTGCTTTTGGAGATAGTCATTATCTCGGTTGCGTCGTCCGCTGAACCACCCCACGACACCGCCCACGATGGCGGTGAGGGAGGAGGCTATGACGGTGATTAGTTCGGCAGTCATATCAATCCAATTAGCAATTAGACGCTACCAGCCTTCTTTTCGAAGGGGATGGTGCCGATGGCACTTGTCTTCATATACATTCCCCCTGCACGGACGAGGAAGGAGAGTACGTCGCCGTAGTAGTGAGGGTCGTTTTCCTGCTCAAACATCTCGTGGTCGCCTTGAGCTCGGCATACATAGTCTTTGTGCCAAGCGAAGGCAGATACCCCATTGATAAGTGAACTGCGGAGCATTACCTCAAATCCGTAGAGCTTGCCCACTACACCTGTAGAGGCATTAGCAGTAGCAAGGAAGGCGTTAGCTTGCACCTCTGTAAGGTCACTGAGTAGCTCCTCGTAGCACTTAGCATCTAGGAGTAGATAGCGACCCTCTTGGGGGATATCTTGCTCGTTGAGCTTAGTCTGTGCCTTGAGTACGTCCTGACGAGAGAAGGTAGTGCCGATGAGCTTGGTTTTGGTAGTAGTACCAATCCAGCTCTTGAGGATTTCAGTAGCTACCTTGTCACTCAAAGCACTCCTACAAGCAGAGAGAACAGCATCTCGCTTGTCGTAGGAGAGTTCATACTTGTCCGCATTCTGTATGTAGAGAGGGTCAGTATATATCTCCTTAATTTCGAAGGTCAGCTCGGTGTCGGTAGTCTCTGTAGCGGTCTTGGGGCGAGAGATTGGGCCGACTGAGGCGGAGAGCTTAGCCCCAGCATTAGGGATGTGAACGACCTTACCAGCACGGACAAATTGATCCGCATTGAAGGACTTTGAGAGGAAGGAGTTGTCGGGGAAGAGATTCCCCACAAGGTGGTCAAGCCATATTTCTTTTTGTAGAGCCATAGTATATTTTCTAGTTAGGAGTTACAGGGCTGTGTGGAAGCGTTGGTTGTACTTTTCCGTGTAGACTTCGGGAGCGGTGTCTCTGAGTTCTTGGAGACGTCCTGCACGGTCGAGGTCGTCCCAAGACATCTCTAGGAGCTCACTCTTGGCGGATTGCTTTTGAGCATCGTGGAGTTGCTCCGAGACGCTTCTACGCTTGGGCATCGCCTCAAGGAGAGCAATCACTTCATCAGGATTACTGTCAAAGAGCTTTGTGAAGTGAGCTTTTTGTCCTTCAGCAAGGGTTCCATTACGCATAGCGGAGTCGAGGAGTGAAGTGAAATGAGCTTTCTTGTCGGAGAGAGCTTTCGCCTCAGCTTCCTGCTTCTCTGCTTTGAGCTTCTCCACTTCGTCTTGCAGAGTAGCTAGTTGCTCCTTCTGAGCTTGAATTGCTTTTAGAGCGTCCTCCTCCTTGGCGTTGTCAGCTAGTGAGAGGATAGCTTTCAGTTCTTGGATCATTGTTTTGTGTGGTTCTATAGTTAGGGTTGTTTGTTTGTCGGTAAGCTCCAAGATGGAGGGTATGTCGTCTTCAGCCACTCGCCTCCCTCTTGCGTCGTATAGAGCAAGGGCGTTGTGGTTGGAGGGGATATTACAGACAGAGGCTTCACGCACTACCCATCGAGTAACTGTGGGCGAGTCTTGACCGTCGATGTATAGTGAGGCATCGCTGTCGCTCTCCAATACCCACGCACCAATAGAGCAAGCATTGATATAGCCTGCATCTACTTTGCGAGCAATCTCTTTACCTCGAGGGTCTAGCTCGTCAAAGTGGGCATCAGCTAGTATACGATTGCCCTCTATGCGGATATTCTCCCAGCGACCGATGGGCAGCTCTCGGTCGTCGTGGTTGTAGAGCATCACGGGGTTCTTTTGGAACTCCTCAAGTACGGCTCCTCGGGTGAGCATTCGGAAGCCGTAGCTATTAACGCTCTCGTCGTGCAGTATGAAAGTCTTCATCCTTTTAGTTAGCAATTAGGAGTGAGGAGTAGCTGTTAGCTAAAGGCTAAGAGCCAAAGGCTAAAAGCTAGCTCGCTCCTCAGGTTACAACGCAAAGGTGGCAGCTTTTTGGTTCTCCTCCAAATAGATGTGACACGGTGGCACATATTTCTTCATTTTCCCTGCTTGGAGAGGTAATGAGCCTCCAACTCCTCGGGGTCAGCCGTGATGGTAAAGGTTGCTTCTCCGAGGATTTGACGCTTGGTAAGCACAATCTCCTTGTCGTGGCGGTGGGCATTCTCCCAAGCGGTATCCGAGACCCCTTTATCGTCGTATTCATAAGGGTTACGTCTATGCCACGAGATAAGCGAGGAGGGAACATCAATAGGCTTACCATTTCGGTAGGCTTGGTAGGTGTAGGTAGCTTGCGGACGCTTGTCACTTAGTAGTGGCGGTGCGTAAGAACGCTCCTTGTCAATGATTTCTATTGTCCACTCGGGTTTGTTCGCAAGGTTGTAGGCTTCGTTAGCTTTCTCGTTTGCCTCGTCCACAGCACTGCCCACATCTGTAGTGTTGCCATCGGGTCTGCGAAAGGATACAGAGCTAGCAGTAATCTTCCCCTGAGCAAGGTCAATGAGCATATTGCCATTGGCACTAGCAATGGAATCAACCGTCATCTGCCCTGGGCTAATGGAGGTAAAGCCGTAGAGCCGATTGTACGCTCTATCCCCCTCAATGACGCTGGAGAGTGTCCCCACAAGTAGATGTATGGAGTCCTCCGTGGTGAAGGGCAACGGTTCCTTAGAGAGAAGGTAGACACCCTCCTTGCGATCCTCTCGTACACGAATATAGATGTAGTAGCTCTCCGCATCCTCTGTGAGGGCTGGAGAGATATACTCGGGAATTGTCCAATAGTGGTAGTCTGTGGGCTTACGGTGGTTGGTTATCCCCTCTATCTTGTAGGTCTTGTGGCAAACAACGCCACAGCTTATCTTCACTCGCTGTGTGGCTGAAGAGTAGTTGACGAAGAAAGGAGCTGACTGAAGGGAGCCGACCGCTTGGACAAAGTCGAATTGCGTCGCTTGGCTTCCCACAAGGATGCCCATTGTCTCAATGATAGAGGGCTTAATTCGCTGTGTAAAGCCCTCCACATCGGTTACTGCTTTCTCAACCATTGCGATATGCTCAAGGGCTTGTTGGTAGCTTTGCTTTTGATTTCGCTGTAGCTCTTCGTTTCGCTTTCGATTCAGCACCTCTTCTGCCTCGCTCTTGTCTACTCTAGAGAGAAAACTCCCTGAGACAGGAGCGGTGGAGAGTGTCATCGTAGGTGCCGTGGGGTTGTTTACCTTTTGGGTAATGGAGACAATGCGGATGACTGTCCCCGTGGGGTGAAACTCAGGGTCGGAGAAGAGGATATGTCCACCAGGCACAAACTTGCCTCCTATCTCAAGCCACCGCTTGGAAGCCCAAATGGGATCAACCTCCCCCTCGAAGGTATATTGCGGTCGCCTCCGTTCGTCCAGCGTCCGAATCGCCTCCTCGAGGAGTTCTCGCTCGGCTCGCTCTACATACTCTTGAGGCAGGGCTATGCCAAAGATGGCGTACTTGTCTCCTATGTGAGGCGACCATTCGGGAGAAGGCATTATAAAACCGTCTTGTTCCTTAGGCACAAGCTCAAAGCGTCGCTCTAGGTGGTGGTAGCCTGTGAGGGCTTTCTCTGTTTGTTTCAGCTCAAATTCTCGACCAGCGAGGTCGCCTGTCTGAAACTTGAGGATAGCTTTCTCCCCTGGTATGCGATAGTCGTTGTAATTGAGGTTGGCAGGGATACTCTCGTCCACGATGTCGTAGAAGTGCTTCTCCCTATCGACCTCTAGCACTTTAGATACTGTTCCCACTCTAGAGGGATAGATATCGGTAAGCTCTACAGAGCCTTCTGCTCCTACCCCACTAAGGTCTAAGACGCTGATATACTTCCCCTCTGAGTCAGTACGGAGGAACTGATATAGCCTATCCATCTGAGCCTCCTCTTGCCAGTCCTTTGGAAGATGGAGGGTGGCTTCGCCATAGCTCGTGGGGTCGATATTGCGACTGCCTCCCAATACATAGAGTCGATTGATGGGGAGCTTATCGTTGTTGCCCCTACGGCTCACGCCACTGCGGAAGCCGTTCCCCATTCCGTAGCTCATTGGCAGGGGATTCTCTTTATAGCGTTCGTGCCTGCGAAAGGAGAGGGTCTTGCCTTCTATCACCCACTCCGTCTGGAACTCTTGGGCAATCCGTCCAAGCGCTGTCCAGCAGGTATCCTGCCGAAAGGCAACTGTCTTGTCGTACGAGGTCTTGAGGCACTGCCCCACTGTCCAGCCATCGCCCATAGAGCGTGCGATGAGCCGAGCAAAGTCGGTAGGGGTACCAGCGAAAACAAATGAGGTGCGAGCCACGTTGGAGGGGTCTTTGAGGAGTTTCTGCTTCAATCGCTCCGCTGTGCTGTGGAAGGTAATTGTATATTCGTAGTAGCCCTTGAAGAGCTTCTTAATCTGCTCAGGGTAGATGAGTGTAAAGGTCTCCCCTTGGAACTCTACCGTAGCTCCTTGATGCAGATTGAGAACCTCATTGTGCTTGAAGTGTAGCGTAAGTGTAGACGCTTGCATTATCCCTGCCACCAGCTCGGAGCTGTCGCTGGGGTGAACTTCTATATCAGTACCGAGATTGTGGATGAGCATATTGTTTTTGGCTGTTGGCTATTGGCTAAAAGAGTTGGAAATGGAGCGAGAAGGTAAAGCGATGATTGGAGAGCTTACAGTCGGTCATTTGGGTGTAGTAGCACCTATTTCCATTGATACTAAGCTCTTCGCTATGGAATAGCAATCGTGCTAATGCCCCAAGGGTAGCCTGTAGCTGGGATTCCTCTTGGAAGGCGATGGCACAACGCATCTCTATCTCCTTAGTCTCAAAGCGTGGGAGTTCGTTCGTCTTGAAAATGTTTCTTCCCGAGCGAAAAGCAGAATCGGAGAACCACCGCACGCCCTTCTCCACGTCAGGTGCAAGGGCGGAATCGTAGATATTGAGGACATAGATACCGAGGTCTCCCAAGTCGGTATCATTAAGTGCCACCTTCTGCTTAGTGACTGGTGCCACTTCCGCCTTGTAGGTGGCAATATACCGCCAGACCTCTGTGGGGTTAAGCACTTCGTAAGTGCAAGAGAGCTCCGCTGTATTGAGCCGTCTATGATAGCGGAAGCTCGATATCGACTGCAGGTGTACTGTATAAGGGATAAGGCGTGGCGTACGCTTACGGAGTAGGTCGGTATATATAGCCTCGCTGAAGGTGTCTGACGGAGTTAATGACGTTCGCTCGTTGGAGTCAATCCCCACTAGGAAGGAAAGCTCCATCGAGTAGCTACCCCATTGGGGATTCGTGAGGTCGACCTCGAGGACTCCATCTTGCCAATTGTTGCGAGGTGGCTCTTTCCGTGGGGGAAACTTATACAGCTCCCCTTTACCCCCTCGGGCAAAGTAGATTTCATTCGGGTTCATAGTGTCTGCTGAAAGGTCGTTTCGAAGGTCAATTGCTCGGCAAAAAGTCCCTTATGGAGTTGGAGTGGTTCTTGGCTCTTTCTACTCAGTGGGGCTATCTCACCCTCACTGTCCCACCCTTGGAGGGCGGTGTAGATAGCTTCCACTTCATCGTAAGGCTTCAAACCCTCCATTCGTCGTGGGCTATTGATATGCTGAGCGGTGTCGGAGACCCTGTCCGTAGCGTAGGTGAGGGTAATCGTGGCATCGCACTCCTGCTCGTAAGGCGTAAGGTCAATGCGTCGTTGCAAACTAATGCGGATAAGCAGACAAGGGAAAGCTACCTCGGGTCGAGAACTCTCTCCATAAGGGGTGCTGAGTTGCCCCCGATCGATGTCTATCGTACGGAGGAAGGGGCAAGTCTCGCTAAGGTGCTGGCTAAGGGATAGGTATAATGATTTCATATCAATTAGGAATTAGTAATGAGTAATTAGGGGTGGCTCAATCGGAGGTGGCATAGTTAGGAGTATCTTCAATTGCTAATTACTCATTACTAATTGCTTCAGGCGGTCGAGTATCTTCTTGCGGATGTTCTCCTCCATCACTTTGGAGCGTCCCATAAAGGGGCGTTTGGGCATCGTAAAGGGCTTCTTACCGTATATCTTGGCAGGCAAGCCGAACTGATGCACTGCCGCATAGGGCGTGCTGTTAATCAGCCGTACACCCTCAGGGGTAAGCTCCATTCGGGTGGCTCGGGAGAGTTCTCTAGTCTCACCGTGCAGGATGGGGGCTTCCTTTCGCTCGCTGGACGGTTTGCCTAGTTGTCCTGAGTGTCCATACCAAGGGGAGTCGGGCTTACGACGCTCCACCTCTTTCCAAGGATTGAGGGCTTCGTCTACATAGCCTTCTTGTTCGAAGTTCCGCTCGACGTGCTCCAAGGCTACTCGCCCTATGTCGCTCTTCACCCCATCCCCCTCAAGGTAGTGGGTCACCTCTCTCATCTTCTCGGGGAAGAGCTTGGCAAATTCACTGATGTTCATATTGGTGGCTAATGGCTGTTAGCTAGCAGTACTAGTACTCCTAGAACTACTAGAGAGTCTAGTGGTGGCTAATGGCAAAGATAGACTACACCAACTCCACCACCAAGCGAATGCGACACCGTGGCACGAAACAATTAGTAATTGAAGAAGGGGCACCCCGTGGTGGAGTACCCCTTGCTGTGAGAGAATGTTTGTGAGAGTATGTAGTAAATCGGTTATCGCTGGATGTCTACGAGACTTTGTAGGAGACTCGAGAGGTAGTAGGCGGTGCTGTCGTCGACCCGCTCATCGCCAAAGCGGATGGCTAGCTCCTGCACCTTGATGAGTGCGGTGATGATACCTTGCCACATATCAAAGCCTGTATTGTCTTCGATGCAGATAGTGAGAGAGTCCTTGGTGATTGTAGTCATAGTGCATCAAAATCGAATAGTGATACCATGTGGGTCTAGCTCTACATCGCTGGAAGAGCTGTCCCCTCCCCCTGCGATAGCTTTAGTCTCCGAGAGGTCGGACATATCAAGGCGAGGCACTGCGAGCTCGGCTTGACGCTGGCGTAGCTCCTCACGAGCTACTATGTAGCGTGCGAGTGCTTCATCGCAGTAGTTCGTCCGATAGTAGACCATCGTGCGGTCGGGATAGCGGTCAAGGTAATATTGCGTCTTGGGGTATTTGTTCTTAGCTCGTCTCTTGAGTAGGTCACTGAGTGGGTACCAAGCTTTACCTCGCAGGATGATTGGCTGTACACCAGCGATGGGGTCGCTACTGAGCAGAGGGCTGTGGGCTACGAGCTGTCTGCTATTAGCGTAGGTTGGGAGCATCTGGTCTACCTCCTTGATTGCTTTACGGAGGCTTTGGATACGGTCTTCGGCAGACTGCAGGAGGCGGTTCGTACGCCTGATGAAGGTGTTGCTCAGGTGGTACTCGCCTGTGCGAATGCCCTTGAGTATCTTCTTGACCCCTCGCTTGAAGTCCTTGGCAATGGGCTTACGGCTCTGCATCAAGACCTCGTAAAGCCCCTGCTCGGTGAGAAACCACATCTCCCGATTCTGACCTGCTACGAATATCGTTCGTAGTAGCTTCTCATCCTCATCTACCGTTCCAAGCATTCTTGAAGTGTCGTAGTACCCTTCGCCTGTTTTCGAGTAATCTAACACCTCGGCAACCTCTTTCGCTTTGAATAGCGGTTCGATGGGGGTGCCGTAGACGGAGAGGGTGGCTCCGCAGAGCTGGGTCTCTTGGAGGAGCTTCAGAGGCTCCTGATTGCTAGCCTTTAGCTCTTGGCTCGTAGCCGTGGGTTGGTTGCTACTTTGCTCGTTTAGTGTCTGAGCTGGACGGTTGTCGTGGTTATATGACATAACTTGTTGGGATATAAAAGAGGATACTCGCCTGTCCTGCTGTCAAAACACCACGAGGTAGTTTGTGCGCCATTACAGCATACACACAGGGGTACGAGTATCCGATTACGGTCTTTGATATATTACGGACGGATATAAAAATAGCCCTCGACCTATGTATGGGGTGAGGACTTTACACCGTCCTCGTAGTGTTTTGACAGTGGCAAAGGTAGAGAAAAGGTTTGAGACGAGCAAATCCTACGGCACCATTTCGTGAGAAAAGCACTACCTTTGTCGTATACAAGAACTCACTAAGCCAAATAGCATATGAAAAGAACAAGCCTATTACTTACCATCGCCCTCCTCTTGGGTTTGGCTCTCGCAGGGTGCCGAGAGAAACCACAAGAGAAAGAGAAAAGCAAAGTCCTCGACCCAGGGGCAATGCTCTATATCAATGTAAAGGCTAATCCCACTATGAAAGCAGAAACCGATACTAAAGACCCCGTAGAGTACCCCATCCTCACCCCTCGAGAAGTGGTTGAGCAAGCAAGTGTATTCCTATTTACCGATCCTTTGTCGGGAAAGATAGACGCTAATCTATCCATTAATGACAAGCAGAAGGATGTAGAGAACGAGCGGATAATGATGTGGGGCGAGATGATTATCAATAACGAAGGCTCCAAAGACCTCTCCGTCTACCATCTCGATGACTACTTCTTTAAGCTTAGAGACCTCCGTATCTTGGGCTCCAATAAAGAAGAAGGGGTGGACAACATCATCGCCTATATTCCCAACGCAAGAATGGAACAGGCGGAAATCGATATCAAGAAAGCGTACGAGGCAGGCAATTACGATGAAGTATACCGTCTCTTCCAAGAGCTTTACACTGCACTCCCCATCAACAACGATGGGTGGAAGGCTCTCAAAGAGAAAGGGGAGCAGTAAAGCGAACCAAATAGATAGAAGAAGGGGACTCCAATACGGAATCCCCTTTTCTTTTATACCGTCTTAAACGCCACATAGGAGAATCCATTCTTTACAGGATTATCTCCGTTAGTGAAGATACGTAGGTAAAAGCAATCTGTCTCTATCCCATAGACTCTGGGCGTGAGATTCCACATATCATTGTTGCTATGCGAACCAGTAAGCTGTACAATGGGGAAGTAGTTGGTATGACCTATAGAGTGATACACTTTGTAGCACCGCATCCCTTGGGAGTTATCGTAATCTGCTGAAGCACGATTCTGTCCTCTTCTGTTTTTATACTTTCCAAAGGATTTCACCTCAGTTCCGTACTGGTTGAACCTAGCCCCACATAGGGGAGTACCAGGCATATCAAGTTCCTCGGCTTCAATACGGTCTACCTTTAGTCCCCCTTTGATACGCATAGTGTAGGGGTTGGTAAATTGGTAGGAGATGTGTTCTCTCCACAGCCTATCTCTGTAGTCGATATCCACGTATCGGTCGGCAGAGCCAAAGAATCGAAGCCCAGATCCTCGGATGTATGTTTGGGTAGTACCACTGTCGTAATAGCGACTGAGGCGAATCCCCTCAATAGTGGCGGAGCCACCGTTGTTGCCCACGATGGCGAGCTTCAGCGTATGTCTACCCTTAGGTACGTATAGGGTATAGACGAGGTTTGAGGCTTCGGCTGGTCGCTCGACAAACCCACCCCCTGCTCTATTTTGCATAAGGCTAAGCGTCGGGGTGTGGGGGCGTGGTTCGAAGGGGTCAGGACTAGGCTCAAAAGGATTAGGCTCAGGTTTAGGGTGGTCGATATTTAAAAACCCTTGCCAGTCGTCAATAAGCTTGCCGTCTAGACTAAGATTAAGAAAAGACTCGACCTTTCTATAGCCTGGAGTCATACCATTATATTTATACACGTTGGCTACGAGCTTATCAATGGTAATAGTCACTTTAGTGTCATCCCCGATAGCCTCGAAGGTTCGTATCCACGCATTTCTCTTCTCATCCTCAAGCTCCACCCTGCTCTCATTGATTGGCGTGTCGTCAGTGCGGACGCTCCCCACGAAGTCGTCAATGAAGGTAGCGTTTGCGGAGCCTACAGAGAGGTAGGGATGTGCTGTGGGGCTGGTCTTGTAGTCGATACGGTTGCCTTGCAGATAGATTTCTCCGAAATGTCCTGTGCCGTTGTGGTGGATAGCTACCCTTTCTCTCCCAGTGTCTGTAGGATGCGTGATGGTTATCTCATCGGTAAGCTTGAATTGATCTGGAAGAGCAACCACTCGCCCCCTTATGTCTGCCATCAATTTTGCGTACGGCTCGGGCTGTTTCTTAGCCCAATTGATGAGCTTGTCATAGGCATACGAAGCCCCTGCAGAGAGGGCAAAAGAGAATTCGCTTGTGTCGAACCCTAACTTCCTGAGATAGTCGATGATTCTACTCTTAGTTCGCTGGACGTTGTAGTCTATCCCAGCTCTTAGCACCTTACCATCAGGGCTGTTGTATCCACTGAGTTGAGCTGTGATACGCCCCTCTTGGTTGCTGAGTCCAATGATACGAGTGAGCAGTAGTCCCCCAGCCATCGTTGTCTCGCCATTATTGAAAGCGTCAAGGAGCCAGCGGAGGTGGTAGGGTAAGGCGTTGATGTTGAGCTTACCTTTCTGGAGCTTTTCAGTGAGCTTTTGGAGTGTGCCTACTGCGGTCTTAGCATCACCTAGCTCAGAGAGGATAGTCTCGAGTAGGGCAGGGTCAACGTCCTCTCCTGGTTTTCCTGGCTCGCCCTTGATGGGGTATTTCTCCCATACGGTCTTATTCTTACGCTCTCGTACGATGTAGTAGGTGTCTTTATCCCCCCCTCTTCGTTCGTGGTCGCCAACGAGGTAGACATATTCCCCCTCCACTGCGGTAAGCCACTTACTGCCATCTAGGCTAAGGTAGTTGCCGTTGTAGTCGGGATGGATTCGAGTGGTCTCTCCGAGGTAGCGGATGCTTCTGCCGTCTTCGCCTTTTGCTTTTACACCAGTGTCGACGAAGTTGTCTTTGGAAGAGTCCCACGCCCACCAATTACCGTTGTTGCCAACTACGGGGGCTGGGATTTCGATGGTATCTCTTACGGAGATGGTTGTTTTGATAATGCTCATAGCTTGTTCAATGTGAAATTAGAAATGAGGAATGAGAAATGAGAGCCAATGAATAATGAGGCATTAGAAATGAGATATGCTGGCTCTGTGACAGCTGGTAATTTCTCATTTCTAATTGGCAATGGTGATGCCGTCACGCTTGATGGAGGCAAGGTCAGAGGCAAGTGTTTCTAGTCGCTCGAGGTGCTGGGTGTGGGTGGCGATGGTGGCTACGTGACGAGCGATGGAGCCAAGCACAAGGGAGCGATATTGGTCGCTCGGGTTGGGCTTACGTTGTAGCTCTACGAGGGTGCGGAGCTGGAGAAGCTGATTGGTGGCAATCCCCATCAGCTCGTTGATACTGTCTTGCGAAGCTTGGGCAAGCCCTTTACGAGCTACGGCATCTCGCTGGGAGTCTTCACTCCATATGTCGATGCCTTCGTTCCCCATCTCCTCTTGAGCTTCTTTCTTCGCTTTCTTGTACTCTTCGACGAGCTTTCGGTATATCTTCTTGAAGGCGATGATGTCGTCTACAATGCTTTGGTCACCGCCTACGCCAAAGGAGTCCTCCATAGCTTTTTGAAGCTTACGAAACTCCTCGCCAAAGACTGCACTAAAGATGAGCTGGTCGAGGATGCGTCCTATCATCTCATCGAGCTTCTTCTCAAAGTTCGCCATCTCGCTCTCCCATTCCCCCGTGCGGAAGGCATCAGCAAGAGCTTTACCGAGGAGGTCACCAATATCTCCTGAGAGCTTTTGGAAGGTCTCTCGCATCTCTTTCTGTGCTTCGAGAGCCTCCTTGCGTATCGCCTCCCAGTTGTCGACGAGCTTCTTGGTCGCTTCGTCCAGCTTGTCGTAATCGGCAAGGATCTTGGGGTTCAGTTCGAAGGTCTTGCTCCCCTCCTTGAGGATAGAGCCGTACTGAGAGGCAAGGCTCTTGAAGACAGGAACAGTCTTAGTAGACATAGCCCCAGCAAACGCCCCAAAGAGACCCCCGATAGCACCTCCGAGGAGAGTACCAAGTCCAGGGATAATGCTACCGATTGCAGCACCTACTGCGGCTCCACCCATAGCACCCTTGGCAATGTTCTTCCCTGAGACCACCTGCTTCGTGCCTGTCTGCACCCTGCCATTGCTAAGTCGCACCATCATATTCTGCAGTTCGAGCATAGCTTGGCGGTAGCGTTTGGCACCTGCGATGGCACGCTTGTAGGGGTTCTCCACGCCAAAGATGTTGTCCTCGCTCGCTCTATAAGCATTGATACGAGCGAGAGCAAGGCGGTGGTAGCTTGCTTCGACTGCTTCGGCATACTTCTTCTCCTCTTCGGCATTCTTGCGGTTCTGCTCGGCAACCATCCCCACCACCTGCATAATACCCGAGACAGCATTGCCGAGTAAGTCCATCGTAGAGGCACCGCTCTTGAGGGAAGAGAGGATGTTGCCAATGGCTGAAGAAGCAGTGCTAAAGACCTCTCCCAGCTCTCCCCCGATGCTTGCAAGCGAAGAGAAGATGCCTTGAATTCCTTTTCCTATTTCGCTCACTCGCTTCTTGGGAATCTCTTCAAGGGCGTGAGATAGATCTTCAATCTCCTCTTTGGCTTCTTGGATCGCTTCGCTTGCTTCTCCTCCATTTGCCTCTATCTGTTGGAGAGTCTCAAGACGCTTACGAGCGAATTCGAGCTTCTTCTCGAGGTAGGCTTCTTCCGCATCGGCTTGGAGGGCAAAGTTCCCTTGTTGCATTTGGAGCAGGCGTAGAGCTACGCTTTCCTCCAGCTCAAGGCGACGAAGCTCTGATTCCTTAGTAGCTACCTCTCGCTCTCGGAGGTGCATAGTGTGAGCTTTGGAGAGTAGAGCTTGTAGCTCCTCTTCGCTCGTGGCATTCTCTCGAGCTTTCTCTTCGACCTGCTGGTAGTAGGTATCGATGGCTTGGAGTTGCTCTTGGAGCCTGCTACTCTGTCGGGAGGAGACCTCTGCATCGAGTTCACGGAGGATCGCTTGCGAGGCTTCCTTTTGTGCTTCTATCTGCTCTTGGTATTGGGTGTCGAGGGCTTGTGAGAGGGCATTGAGGTTGCCCCTCTCTTTGGAGCCATCGATGTGGAACTTTGCTTCAAGCTGGGCGATTTCTTTAAGACGTGAGGCAATGAGGGCTTTCCGCTGGTTGTATTCGTTTTCTAGCTCTCGGAGCTTTCGCTCTCGAGCGTTCTTGATGCTTGCAATCTCTATAGCGGTAGCTTCCTTCTCGGCATCTCGGCTATACTTAGCAAGGGTCTCGTAGGCACGCTTACGTTCGGAGAGCCACTTTTTATAGTTGGCTTCTCGCTTGCGTCGGGCTTCCTCTTCTGCCGTGTCGGTGTCGGTGGGGGTCGTAGGCTTGCTGTCCTGCTTCTCATTGATACCTGCTTTATCGAGGAAGCTCTTTGCCTTCTCTTTGTACCCTTGGGCTGTATCAATGAGTTTGTCTCCTTCTGCTCTTATCTTATCTGCTTCTTGTTGCAGGTCTTTACTTGCATCTTGGGCGATCTCTTGAGCGGATACATACACTCCTCCCTGGTTAGCATGGGCGGATAGGTAACTATCCCAAAGAGTGGGCTTATTTGCTCGCTCCTTTGCCTCCATCTCCTTTTGGATGGCGAGTTTGTACTGCTCTACGGCAAGGTCGAAGGTCGCCATTGCCTTGGCTCGCTCTTTAAGCGACTCCTTGAAGGCATCCGCATTGCTCACAAAGAGGTTGTCCGCTTCGTTGGCGTTGGTAATGGATACACCTAGCTCATCAAACGCTTGCTTATGCTTCTCTACGAATTCCTGCTTCTTCTGCTCATCCCCCTCAAGGGCTTGGTAAGCGTGGCGGAGCTCCTCGAACTTGGCTATCTGCTGACTGGCAGAGCTGGATACTGCTTCTTGGAATGCTTTCTGTGCCTCCTTTGCTTCCTTCTGCTTAGTGACAAACTTATCCAATGCGGTGACTGCCCAGGTAATGACAATGCTCAGCCCCAGCGTGAGTGCAGCCATCATACGCTTAGCGTTCACCTCACTTATCTTGAGAGCGACCGAGAGCCACTTGACCGCACGGGTGTAGAGTGCTGTCACAGCAGTGAGCGTTTTCATTCGAAAAGCACTCGTGGCAGATACCGCTTGATGCACCTGCTGAAGCCCGATGGTGATAGCAAGGAGGCTCTGCACCTTGGTCTGTATACGCTGGTACTTCTCGCTCTCACCGTTGACTAAGCCAATAGCTCCCACCACCGATGCTACAGCACCGCTGACTGCCTGCAATCCGCCAATAATTCCCTCCAACTGACCCGCTCCCTTGGTCATCATCTGTTGCTCTTTATTGACTTCCTGATAAGCGTCGTTGAGCGTCTCCAACTGCTCGGAGAGGTCGCTGTAGGCTTGGCTACTCTCATTCCCCTCCAAACGGAGCTTAGCCATTGCGTCCTTCACTTGGTAGATTTTGCGAGCTAAGGTCTCTTTGGCGTGTCGGGTCATCTCAAGCTCCGCCTTGAGGTGGCGGAGACCCTCTAGCTCATCAATCAGCTCCGCTTGGAGTTTCTCCAGTGGTTCCTTGAGCAGAGATGCACTCCAATCACCGCTACTCTGCATCTCCATTTTCATCTTAGCGATATCCGCTTTAAGACGAGCCAAGTGTTGCTTCTGTAGGGCGATGCTCTCACGGAGTTCTTGCTCTGCCTTACGGCTCGCCTCAAGGCTTTCGCTCTCGAGCTTGTCGATTGCTTGGGTCGCTTTCTCCGCCTCTTTATCTACGTCCTGACGAAGCTTGATGTCTATGTATACGGGTTCCATTTTCAGTTAGAAGTGATTGTATCGTTTGGGATTGCTACCGTAGAGGTACTCGGGGTTGTCCACTTTGCCGTCTCCATCCTCATCAAGGAGCGGTAGCGTAGGGGATACTTCCCCTTTTTGCACAGCACGGAGCCACGAGATGGCACGCTCGTAGCGGAAGCGTCGAAAGTCGAGGTCTGCACCAGCATTGCACAGGGTAATAAAGTGCCACACGGCTATATCCTTGAGGAAGATAAGCAGGAGGGCGTGGCGGTCGTTGCCACGCTGAGCGAAGATGGCTTTACGGTCATACTTAGCGAGGTATCCACTAGCTTCCTCTTCCGCTCCTTCGATAGCGGAGAGCAGGATGGTGTCGTCATCGCCTTGTATTAGGCGGATGTTCTCTTTGTAGAGATGGGTCTTGAGTTCGTCAGTCGTTATATACATAGGCTGTTGGCTATTGAGTTAGTAGCGTTTGCGGTTATGTCTCCTACCACCAAAGACCACGCTGTCGGGTTTCAGTTCGGAGAGCTTTTGGTTGATTTGCCACACGGCACCTTCGATGCAGTCGGGCCCGTCTGCAGGGGCTGGCAGACGTGGGGCAATGAGCTTGAATTGCTCCTCGAGGCGTTGCATATGGGGATTGCCCTGCTCCTTGATATTGAAGACCAACCGTCCCTGTCGATTCAGAGGCTCCAAAGCCCCCTCTATACGAGCATACTTATCCATCTTAGCTCGGGTATCGGGAGCTATGGGGACTAGCCCACGAGCTTCCGAATGCTTGACGAATAGCGGTTGAAGGACTTGCTCCCAAAAGGGATCTTGGAGGGCGTTGTTCTCTGTAAGGTAGTAGATAGGGCATTTGCCCCCGACATAGTCTCGGATGTCGTAGAACCAAGTGACATAGCGGTCGTTGGTCTCCTGCTCGAGGTAGCCTGTGTAGATGTAGTACTTGCCCTCCAAGAAGCCCACGAGGAAGACCGCCTTGTAGCTTGATTGCTTGCTCCGTGAGTTGCTGGGAGAGGGGTCGCCATAGCAGACCGCAAAGGAGAGCTTAGTGAGCGGAGGACATTCTCCCCAAGTGATGTCGGTAAAAACCTCTCCCTCGCTAATTGGGTTGTTGTAATACTCCTGCTGTACGGCACTCGTGCTTATCATCGACAGCACTCGGTCGATGTCGGCTTCGCTATTCTTGGCACTCCACGTGCTTTTGCCCTGCTTGTCACGTATGTTGACGATATCCCACTTGTCCGCCTTGGCTCCTGCTCGAGTGATACAGCAGTCCTTGGCAATGATGTTGCCACAGAATAGTATGCGATAGTTGCCCGAGACAGAGAGGGAAGCAAAGAGAGCCTTCTCAAACCACTCCCACTTCATCTTGATGCGGTCGGGGTTGCGTGTCTCCTCGTCAGTATCGATATCATCGACTAGGATAAAGTCGGGGCGAGCCTCTTTGTTCTTCAAACCACGAGGGGACTGCCCAGCACCAATCGCACGAAAGGAGCAATCCGAGGTGAGGACAAACTTATCCTCTTCCCACTGTCCAGCCTTCACCTGCACGCCATAGTCGTGGGTAATGCGTGGCGACTGCTCCAATACGAGCTTGAAGGGGGTGAGGAGGTCGACGGCTTTGTCTTTGCTGTTGGAGACGAGTAGGAAGTTCTTAATCTGCCCCATCAGAGCGAGATAAATCACCTCCATCATCGAGCGAGTAGACTTGGCAAGGTCACGGCTCCACGAGCGGACTTCGTACCATCGCTCGTGTTCCAACAGGCGTTTTGTAGCTTGCTTGTGAAAAGGGGCTGGCTCACAGGTGGCAAAGCTTGGGAAGTAGTACTTGAACCACGCTTCGGGGTCAGCTTCGAGGCGTGCAATACGTGCTTTCTGCACCTCAATCGGCTCAGAGGTATCTACACTGCTCTCCTCAATGAGGGCTAGTAGATAGCCTTGCCACGCCTTGAGGCTCTCTTTCTCGTCAATGTTCAGTCGTCTCATCTCTTCAATTAGGAATTAGTAATTCTGAGAGGTTGCTGGCTACAATAACAGGCAATTGCTAATTACTAATTGAGTTAGCGTAGCTTACTCTTGATATAGTCATCGTAGAGGGGGGCAATCTCTTTGGACTTCTCGAGGTCTATCTTGCGGAGCCAGTCAAAGAAGCCTGTGAAGGAGCTTATAATCTCGGGTAAACCCACCTCTGTCTCTAGTTTCTGAATGGCTGTAGAGAGCTTATTGATGGTATCGGCTTCACTGGCGGAAGGGTATCGATTGCCCTCTCGCTCACTGATGGCTTTGTTCATCTCGGCAAGCTGGCGGTAGAGGTTCTTGATTTGCTCCTCCTTGGTAATGGTGAGTGAGACACGTAGCTCGTCCCACTTCTCATTCTTTACCCAGCGGTTGATAGTTTGAGGGGCTTTGCCTGTCCGCTCTGCCACCTCCTTTTGGCTTAGTCTCTCTTTGCAGTAGAGGAGCTTTGCCCACTCTTTGATTTGCTTTGCGTTCATCTCAATCAATTAGAAATTAGAAATGAGGAATGAGAAATTACCAGCTGTGACGAATCCAGCATTTCTCATTGGTTAGAAGTTGTCGATGGTGGGAAGCTCTTCTCCTTCTCGGGTGGTGCGAGTGCGAGGTTGGTCGGATTGCTCCAAGACAAGGAGCATCCAAGGGTCGCCCCACAGCACTTCTCGCAAGGAGAGCTTACGCTCGATTCTGATTTTTCCTAGTAGTCCAAAGGGGCTATGGAGACCGTCTACCACTGTCCTTAACTCCCCTTCCTTCATTGCCCCATCCTCGCTTGTGTCATCCTCGCTGTGAGGAGCGTCCAGATGGTAATAGTCGTAAAATCCTCAAGGCGATTTAGCGTGCGGACTATGCCGAAGAGTTCTAGTAGGCTCTCGCTAGAGATACCCCACAGGAGCCACTGGGTAAGTGGTCGACGGAAGAGCTTGATTCCCCTTCTACTATTGAGTACGGCAAGAGCTATTATCTCTGCTAAGACCGCCACATCGGGCGTAAGAGGATTGTCGTGTAGCTTATACTGTAGCACCAACCGCTCTATCTCTAGTATCGTACCTGCCTTGAGGTGGCGAATGGTTAGCTGTCGCCATCGCTTGGGGATTGCCCACGCTAAGTAGCGAGGAAGTGGCAAAGCAAACTGCACCCCTCGCTCGAGGAGGAGGTCTGTCGCTTGGTTTCTTATCTCATCATCCATATTGAGTTGTCTGCTATGATCCGATGCAAATGTGCATAGAAATCTCCTCCCCACCAACTAGATGTGCCACCGTGTCACATCTAATTGGTCACCGAGGCATTTACAGCTACCTTCGCCTGTGTAATACAATGTGGGGATGAGGAATTACTTAAAACTTCTCACTCCACACTCCTAACTTCTAATTGACCTATGGCAATCATCAAATCAACCATCTCTGTACGAGATACCATCGAAACACCCTCTCCCATTATCCTCGCCAACGGCAACTGGGGTATTTGGGACTTTGAAACGGGGAACTTTAAGGACAGCGGAATGCCTGCACGAGGTCCGCAAGGTGTGCGTGGACTGCAAGGCGTGCAAGGAGCAAAAGGCGACCAAGGAATCAGAGGACCCCAAGGGGTGCAAGGCGAAAAGGGTAACGATGGACGAAGCTCCTACACCCACATTGCTTATGCAGACAATGCCTCAGGAGGCGGATTCAGCCAAAATCCTACAGGTAAAGCGTACATCGGTATGTACGTAGACTTCAACGAGCAGGACAGCAACGATGCGTCTAAGTATGCCTGGAGCCTCATCAAAGGAGCTGACGGCAAGCAGGGAATCCAAGGAAAGACAGGTGCCGACGGCAGAACCCCTTACTTACACATCGCTTACGCTAACTCTGCCGACGGCAAGCAGGGCTTCAGCGTCACCGATTCCCTCAACAAGCTCTATATCGGCACCTACACCGACTATACCAAGGACGACAGCACAGACCCTACCAAGTATGCGTGGAGTAAGATAAAGGGCGATACAGGAGCAAAAGGCGAAAAGGGCGACCAAGGAGACAAAGGCGATTCTGCCATCCACGTCAACATCACCTCGCAGGGCGAGTTCCTGCAACGTATCATCACGAGGGACAGTCAGGGTGGACTGCTCTCTACGCCCCGAAAAGAACCTCTCGTCGTAGGTGGCGTGAAAGGAAGCGATGGAAAGAACTATCTCCGCCTCACCGCTCAAGTCTTCAAAGGCGGTGTAGACGTGACCGCATCAGCCCTCGCACGTGGAGGAGGTTTTACGTGGCTATACAAAGGCTCACAAATAGCAAGCGGTACAGCTACGTGCGACCTCTCTCCAGCTAAATATGCTGACGGCAACGAAGACCAATTCGAACTCCAACTCAATACGAATCGCAGCAATGAATGGTAAGTGTACCATAACCAAACTCCCTAATGGCAATTGGGGAATATGGGATAACGACACAGAGCAGTACAAAGATACAGGTCGCAAGGTTTTGGGTACCGATATGGGCTACCACGACCTTGTGAGCTTCCCTGGTAAACCCTATCCTGCCAATAGCCAAACGCCAACTGCTAAAAGCTAATAGCCAAGATGAAGAAGAACCCAATAGTCTTTCAGGAGCTGATCATCAAGGCTCCCAATCGTCGCCCTTGGGATGTGGGGGACTGGAGACAAGCTCTCCGCTCTGCAGACCGTGGTAAGGTGGCTCCCCTCTACGACCTCTATGAGGATATGCTGGTGGACACCACACTTGCCGATGCGCTCGACAAGCGTACGCAAGCGGTCGTCAATGCCGATATTACCTTCCTCGACAAGGATGGGCAGGAGGTTGACCTCCTCAAAGACCTTATCGATACGGAGGAGTTCGAAGCCCTACAGCGTCTCATTATGAAAGCTCGCCTCCTCGGTCGCTCTGCGGTAGAGTTTGGCTGGACGAATGAGGGTCTAACGGTCTCCGAAATTCCTCCGAAGCACCTCGACTTAGAGCATCAGCAAATCCTCCTTGACCCCACCGACTACAAGGGTATCTCCTATCTCGAAGACCCCTATCTGATGGTGCTGGGTAAGCCTCGAGACTATGGGGTAATCCTCCGAGCTATCCCCTTTGCTATATACAAGCGTGGGGGCTTTGGCGATTGGGCTCAGTGGATTGAACTCTTTGGGATGCCCCAGCGTGTCGGCAAATACAACACCTACGACCCCGAGAGCAAACGCCAGCTCGAACAAGCAATGGAGCGTGCAGGCTCTGCCCCCTGGATGGTAATTCCCAAAGAGGCTGATGTGGAGATGAGAGAGAGCAGTGCTTCGAACGGCATCTCCTTCAAGCAGTTTGTTGATGCTTGCAACCAAGAGATGCTCGTCGGCATCTTGGGGCAAACGCTCACGACGGTCTCAGGAGAGCGTGGGGCAAGAAGCCTCGGGGAAGTGCATCAAGAGGTCGAAGAAGCCAAGAACAAAAGCGATATGCGGTATCTCCAACGCATCCTCAATCGTCACTTCCTCCCCTTCCTCGAGTTGCAAGGCTTGCCCGTCAATGGAGGTCGATTCGCTTATCCTCAAAGCACCGAGCCTGTCTCCGTCACCGACCTTGCTACACTCTCCACAATGATGACTATCCCCCGAGAGTGGCTACACGACCGCTTTGGTATCCCTATGCCCGAAGCCGACGAAGAAAAGGAGAGCAAAGAGGAGAAAGAGGAAGATAGAGATGAAGAACAGGATAGCGAAGAGCAAGAAGCAGAGTTCTCCAAGTCCCCATCGTCTGCAAAGTTCGCTAAAACCAAGAGGGGGCTAGCCTCTTTTTTTGTTCACGCCCCACACCTCGTGGGGCAAACACAAAGCCGATTAGTAACCTTATGGCGGAAGTGGACGCACTCTACTCTTCGGAAGATTGAGCTAGATGATGAGGGTACTACTATTGACCTTGAAGACCTCCTCTCGGAGGCTCTTCGGGAGGTATACGGAGACGCTAAAAACAATCCTCCAAAACCTAAGGACAAACAGCCCATAGCTGATAGCGACTCCCTCTCTCCCTCGCTCTTTGAAGCAAACAATCAACCAATGCAACAGGCACTCTCTGTAGCCTTTGATGCATCCTCTTTCGGTTCGCCTGAGCCTGCCTTTGAGTATGAGCTTCGTTACAATATGGCGGTGTGGAGTGCCTTCAAGACGCACCGAGAGATGGAGGACTTAGCAGGTCTTCTTGTGCGTCCTGATGGTAGGCTCCGCTCCTTCGCAGAGTTCCGCAAGCTTGCTCAGCCCATCATTGGCAAATACAACGTGCAGTGGTTACGCACGGAGTACAACTCTGCCGTCCTCAAGGCTCGCAGTGCGGTACAATTTAAGGAAGCCCTCAAGACCAAAGACCTCTATCCCAACCTTGAGTACTTACAAAGCTCTAGCGTACACAAGCGTCAAGACCACCTCGCTTACGTAGGTACTATCCTCCCCATCGAGCATTCCTTTTGGGAGAAGCACCTGCCACCCCTTGATTGGAACTGCAAGTGCCGAGTACGACCCACCGACAAGGGAGCGACCGCTGTACCCCCTACTGCCCCCAAAGATAAACCCAAGGCAGGACTAGGCAGTAACCCAGCCAAGAGTGGCTCCGTCTTCGACCTTAAGCAGCACCCCTATACGCATAACGCTGGTATCCCCACCTGCCCCGAATGCCGTCGCCAAGGACTCCTCTCTCGCTCTCGCCTCACTGACGACGATAGTCAACTCTGCCCGATGCATAAGAGAGCAAAGGAAAAGCTTGATGAGATAAAGCGGAAGCGTGCAAGACTTAAGGAGAAAGAACTCCGAGAATGGGCTAAGAAGCACATACCCGAGAAGGGAGGGCTGGTCTTGGATTTGGATAACTTAGTCTCTAGGAAAGTCCGTATATATCGTTCCTCCGTGAAAAGTATCTACGACCACTTTACCGAACTCCACTTAAAGGAATTTGCTAGAGACATTGTGAAAATCATTAAGTCAGCACAGTATATTGGGAGTGCACCCCTAGATATTACAGCAGAGAACTACGAAAAGAAGAAAGCAAGAGGTGTTACAGGTTACCATTACTATAAGGTAACTTTTAGAGGGGTAAACCTCAGAATCAATATGGAGGTACGGAATGGTATAGAGGAAGTTCCATATAGCTTCAATCTATACATAAAAGAAAAGGGGAACCTCTAAAGCCTTAGCCGTACTTCTCAATGGTACGGGGGCAATAGAGACTCCCTTTTATCTACTGCAAAGATAGTTCTTTCTTTTGGAATAGACGGAGTACCCTGTGGTGGAAAATACGCTTTCGTGGTTTTAGTCGACGCTTTCAAAGTAGGCAATGAGACGTTGGCAGGCTTCAGCAATGAGAGGGTAATTGACCTCATTCTCTCGCCCTCGGCAGAGGTAACCTCCGTCAAAGCCGTAGTCCTTATTCTCCTCATACCAGTAGAGGAAGTACTCGGCATCGACCCAGTCGGAGTCGCCCGTGGCGATAATCTCGGGAAAAGTCTCGAGGAGGCTAGGGTTGGTCTCGAGGAGGTCTTGAGCTATCTCTTTAAGGTACTCCTTGAGGCACTCCTTTTGGATAGCAAGGTCTTCCGCTTCTCTTTGTTGCTCGTTTATTGTCGGAGCTAGACGTTCTGAGTGGTATAGCAAATCTCTTTAAAAACTAAAGAGGTATCCGCCTGTCCCGTTGCTAAAACACTCAGAGGGTTTGCGTGCTATTACAGCGTACGCACGGGGGTGCGGATACCATATACTGTTATGTCCGTCAAACGAAATAGCCCCCATCCATTGGGGTGAGGGCATCTATTTCGCCCTCTGAGTATGTTTTAGCACCACAAAGATAGTACAAGGTGTGGAGACGTGCAACTCTTTCGGGGAAGAATGCGGAGTTCTTTAAAGAGAGGGGGCAGGATGTCTCCCGACACCTCGCCCCACAATCAAGACACGTATAGATTAATGTTGGCTATTAGCTAAAGGCTATCCTACTTTTTCAGTTGTTTCTGTTCTTCCTTTTTCAAAACCCCTCGACCAGTCCCCAAGTCTCTGACCTTACAACAAGAGTAGACTTTGGCGTACACCTCCTGTGGGTCTTCGGCTGGCTTAAAGCCAAGGACAATGAATCTATCATACTCGTCGATTACCGCCTTTGCTTCCTTGCGAGCTTCGGATAGCTCCTCTTGCGTGAAAGGGTCATTCCTAGTCTCTATCGGCTTCATCGCTTAGCTCTGCTATCTTTCTCAGTACCTGTTTCAGTGCGTGTATACGCCCCTTTATGGACACCTGTATGAGGGCAAGAGGAGCGTTTATATCTACCGTTGCAGGCTCTCCCTGCATTCGGTCGTCGCTCTTTAGCTCATCGATTGAGGCTTCAATCCACTTCTTCAGTTCTTTCATTGCTGTCTTCTTTAGAAAGTTCATTGAGACGCTCTCTACGCCTCTCAAGTATGCGGTAGAAAGTCCGCTCACTCATTGGAATTTGTGGTAGAATCTTCGTGTAGTACACCCAACGCTTGGAGCGGTCAAGTCGCTCAGGTTCGTAGTACTTCTCGAAGAGTTCGATCACCATCCTGTCTCTCATACGTAGGTATCGTCTCCTGTTTTTCATTGTTATTCTACTTTGGTTTTACTGTTTGGGTAGGTTTAGAAGCACCAGTGCTACGAGTGGCACTAGTCAACTCCTCACTGCTCATTCCTCTCTTCTAACTGCTCCACATAGCGGAGCACGGCATTCCAGCCCTGCCACCCACCGATGCACTTGTCGTCGATATAGAGGTGAGCATTGATCTTACGGCTGTCGTTGTGGTACCGCTCGATGTTGCTACGGAGGTTGCAATTGATGCCGTCGAAGGGGATACCACGCTCAAGTAACCAATTGATAGCATTGGTCTGGTCTTGCCCCTCACGGCACGTCCATATGATGAGGGTATGCCCCATAGCCTTGAGGGCTTTCATCCCATCGACAGCTCCGCTTACGGCAATCCCCACGGAGGGAAATCGGCTGGCGTTAAGCACGCCATCAAAGTCTATCGCTAGTATCATTCTATGTCTGTTCTTTCGATGATGAATTGTCCATTCTTTCGGTAAGTACGAAAGGTAGCAGAAGGAGGCAGTGCGAGTATCCAGCCATAGATTATATCTCTTGCAAGATAGGGGCATTCTCCATTAGCTCCTGAAAGAGCCTCTAGCATCTCGCTTCTTGTCCTCGTACCATAATCCTCAATCTCATGTATCTCTACTGTGAGAGTTATCTCTTTGCTCATTACTAATTGGTTTATACTCCCGAGATATTAAGGGGGATGGCTCGCCACTCTCCTGTATCGGGATCTTTCTCGTCCATACGGACGAAGCTCTTGCTTACCTGAGGGTGGTAACTCTCTTCGATGAGCCTCACGCCCTCTAGGAAGGTCTCGTTTTCGCTCTCTTCGGCAAGTTTGCGGAGCTGGAGGACTCGGCTCGCTTGTATTTGTCCCATCTTATTACGACTGAGTAGTCGGAGGACGGCAGAGACTAAGGCGGAGCTGGTGTCGTCCTTGGCGAGGCTCTCAATGTACGTTGTCACCATCTTGATACCCTCTTCGACGGTATCTCGATAGGTGTCGAGGGTGTAGTTGCCAAGGCGTACACGGAGTGTGGAGTCGGAGTTAGTGAAGGTGTGGGTATATTGCTCCCCCTCCTTGCCTTTACCAAGCCCCATCTGCTCGGTTTTCATTTCGATGACGGTGCGGAAGCTGTCGAAGACTCGTTGCTTTGCCTTCGCCATCTCATACGATAGAGACGATAGGACATTGTACGCCTCTTCGATTTCGGTATCGACTAGGTCGTTGTACTCTTCACGGAGTGCCTTTCGGTTGGCTTCCTGCTCTTTCTTTGCCTTGTAGGCTCGAAACTCTTCTAGTTCCTCTTGGCTGATTGTTGCTTGTTCCATATTACTTGATTCTCTTTTTGCGTTCTTCGTTGTATCTCTTTACTATGTAGTCAATGTATTTACGGTACTGTTCCTTGCGGAGCTTATACTCTGAGGTCTTTTTCGCCTTTTCTTGCTTCTTAGCAAGGATCGCTCGCATCTTACGCTGGAGCTTCTCTAGCTCCTCATTGGTGAGCCGTGCGAAAGGCTTCCCTGCTATCCGTGGACTCTCCACAAAGGCGTTGATTGCGTCCCAGTCTTGGGTATCGATGCCGTAATCGGTAAGTAGCTTGAGGACGGCACTACGCTTTCTCTTGCGACTTTTATCGCCTGCTCGAGGCTTGCTATGGGTCTCCTTCTGCAGGGTGGTACGGAGGCTCTGAAGCTCCTCTTCGGATAGTTCTCGGAGGCTCTTGGTACGCCCTTCGGAGATGCTCTCCACGAGCGTCTCCTTTAGCTCCTCATTACTGAGGGGGCTACCGAGAGCCTTTATCATTGCAAAGATGTCACTGTACTTACTCATTATCTCCTCCCCAATAAGCTTTCGCCCCATCACTCCATATATCCACATATCCTCGCTCACCGAGGAAGCGACCCTTCGAAAAGGCTCGGTAGCCCTCCACCCATATCTTGAGCATTGCATCGTACATAATGCGACAGGCACTGCGACCATCGGGTTTGTTACCCCTTGCTTGGCAAGAGAAGATGAATAGGTGACAAGGGAACTCCTCCACCAACTCTCGGTAACTTCGGAAGTCCAGTCCTGTATACTGCAAACTATCAATGATAACTACCCTCGGGCTTCGCTTCTTCCGAAGTCGCCTGCGGAGAGCCTCCATATCCTCCTGAGTGAGGTAGAGCTGGCTATTCACTTCGTGCATCTGGTGGCGTTTTAGTTGCTCTTGGAAGGAGAGGCTGAACCCCTCCTCAAGGCTGTTGTAAATCACTCGTTCGCCTGCGAGGCATAGCTCCCGAGCAAGTTGCATCATAAAGCTACTCTTACCATTGCCACTCTGCCCCCATACGAACCACGTCCCCAGCACCTCGGGGGTGCCGAAGGCAAGTTGCCACTCGGGAGAGAGGGGGATGGTCTCCTTCTTCATCGTATATATCTGCTTGGGGCTGTAAGCTCGTTTCATCTCGTCTTCAATTTCTCATTTCTCACTTCTCATTTCTAATTGGTAAGGGCTCTCACTCTTTTCTTTACCCTTCGGAGGTCGTTGTCGTACTTGGTGGCATCTTGTATGATACTTGCCAAAGTCTTCTCATCGTGGATACCATTCCCCCGACATACCGCATAGACATCTTGGGTGGAGACAGGCTCCGTTTCGAAGAAGCGTCGCCCCAAGCGACTGTTGAACTCAGCATAGCCACGCTTGTTATTGCGTAGACCTCGTTGCATTCGCTGGGCGATGCTAGCGGTAGAGAGGAAGACCAGTCCGCACTTATCCTCGAGCATATTGTAGAACTGTACGAAGTAGTTGAAGACCCCATCAGTGAGCTTATCTGCCTCATCGAAAATGAGGATAGGAGCTTCTTCCGTGGTGAGCCTATCAACTATCTCCAAGAGGTGACGACGCAGGTTGCTCCCGACGAGCTTCAGCCCGATGCATCGCCCCACCTCCTGCAGAAATTCGCTCCGCACCATATCGGCACAGAGGATATAATGGGCATTGGGGTGCATCTCGGTGTAGTGGCGTGCCGTGGTACTCTTACCACTACCAGCCTCGGCGACTATCCAAGTACAGCCTGCCTCCATCTGCACGTCCTGCATCACTTGGGTAATCTCCTTGTAGACCCCAGTCTCGACAAGGTTCCACCCTTGGCTCCCCGAGGCAGGTTTAGTTTTGGCTTCCACTTCTCGCCACATCTCTTCGCTTACCTTCCCCTCGGGGTCACCCGCCAGCATTATACTGACGGTACTCTTGCCGATGCCTAGCATCGTGGATGCCTTTGATTGGCTCCCTGCCTTCTTTACATAGCGTTGTAGCTGGTTGATTATACGTTGTCTATCCATATCGTGTTATATTAGCTATTGGTAGTTGGCTATTGACATTTCGCTAGCTCTTAATTTCTCATTCCTCATTTCTCATTGGATTAGTACTTATCTCTGATTCGTTGTTTGAGGTCATCTTTCGTTTCAATGAGGTATGACAGGTCTATGAGGGATTCTTCTTTCGCCTTCTCTACCACCTTCACCTCTACCTCGTCCCACGTACGGAGGCTATCATTTTTGTAGGCTACCGCAGGCTCTATACCCCTAGGCTGTATTGCTCTTTTCTTTTGCTTGGTAGTGGATAAGGATATAGCCGTGGGGATTGGCTCGGGTGTCGGGGTCGTGGGGATGCCTTTTGTTTCGTTACGCTGTAGCTTCTCTTGGGTAAGGAGGTCAACCTGCCTATCAAGGGCTTCTCGTTCTTTCGCATTGGTGCCTTTGGGGTCGGGGGCTAGGCTCGCTTTACCCACCTGCCACGTGGCGGTGATAGCTCTCTGCTCCGCGACAAGGGCAAGGCGTGCCTCTTTGTCCGCCTGCTGGATATAGCGGATGTACTCCGCATCGGATGAAGTTTGCTCTTGGATAGCTCGAGCAACGACCACCTTGCTGGTGACAATCCGCTCGAAGCGTAGTCCGTTGGCAGTCTCCTTATAGAGATAGAGCTTAGATAGGTCTTCGGGGTCGTATCGCACTACGAACTCTTGCCCGATATTTTTCAATCGCCACTCAAAGTCTACGAGGAGCTTCCCATCTTGGGTCTCGGTGTAGGCATCGTAGGCATACTCCTGCTTACCACTCTCTAGCACCAATCCACGCCCCTCGAAGCGGATGGTGCGTGAACGAGTGAGGAGGCAGAGAGCTTCGTAATCCGCTTCGGTGAAGGGCGTGAGAGCCTCATTGTGGCTCGTTTCGTACATCTCTATACGTGCCACCCCTGTGCGGTGATGCTTACGCAGGTTCCACTCTTCTCGAAGGGCTACGTATTGCTCTTCTAGCTCCTCAAGGCTTCGAGGTAGGAGGTTGAGGTTTGCTTTAATCCACTCGAGGTCGGGGCGGTTTTCTTCTCCCTTGGCGGTGACATTTGCCCCCGTGAACCACGGCATTCGTTTCAATACCTCCTGCTGGAAGCGTCCGAAGAGGTTCTCAATGGTTTTACTTTGGGGTCTATTAGGTTGCGTGGTACGATGTACCAAAGCGATGCGGTCGAACCACTCCTTAGCGACCTTGCTGGTCTGTCCACCTTGATTATCGTGGACGAGTTCATAAGGGCGGTGTCCAGCCTTTTCAAGTGCCATCCGCACTGCTCTATACTGAGCTTGGAAATCTTCCGCCTCCGTAATCGCATACCCTAGGAGGCAGTCGCTATAGGCATCTATCACCTCTACGACCATTGCCGTGGCAAGTTTGCCCTCCTTATTATAGTATAGGTTGAGCTTCGTACCGTCAATGTACCAAAGGGCATCTCGCTTCTCAGGCATCGTGGTCTTATGCTTGTAGCCATAGACTTGGTAGGCGGTGAGTTCTCCCACTCGACCTCCATACCACTTCGGCTTCACCGCTGGACTATAGAGGTAGTTGCGGAGAGCTTGTATACTCTCAAGGGGTTTCCACCCAGTCTCCTTACACTTATAGTTGTAGGCTTCCAATATATCTTCGTGGGAGAGGGTGGGGAGCTTTGATAGTTTCAGAGCTACGAGATACTCGCCAGCCTCTTCGGTAATCTTCGTGCTATTACTATTGCCCATTGCTCGGCTAATGAGGGTCGCATAGCCCTTCTTCTTATAGTCTCGGAGCTTCTCTCTGAGTCGTCTTTCACTAGCAGGCAAATTGTGTCCGTATTCCCTCCGTAAGGCTTCCGAGAGAGAGAGGAGGATACCCCCAATGTCGGTTCTATTATTGTTGAGCTTATTCCCCATTGCCCGAAGCCGTTTTTCCTCCTGAATGAGAACATTGAGGACGCTTGCATTGAGGGTATACTCAAGGATTATGTCGCTAGGCAAGCTCTGCTCTTCCCCTTGTCCATTATAATAGCGGTACTGATTGAAGTAGTTGAGGGCTTTCACGTCCCTCTCCACTTCTACCACTTCCGCCTTCAAGGTGGGCTTCTCGGGCAAGCCATATCGGGTAATAAGCTCCTGCTGTATCTCTTTCGGCATCGTCATTACATCTATCAACGCCTTCACCCCACGACCTTTTGCCCTCCTTGCGTACTGCACCAAGCCACGAGAGAGCTTACTCTTGAGCGTGCCAAGACGCATTATTGGATCATCTCCTTCGGTAATCTCCTCGAAGGTGGCACTGAGCTTATTGTCGTGGTATTCCATATCTATTTCGCTAGTGAGAGTTGCTATTAGCGGATACGTATTTCATTGCTCGCAGCTTAAGGCGATACGATTCGCACGCTCTTGGAGCTTTAGCAAATCCTTGATTTGGGTATTCCGAACCACTTTTACCTCTTCTTCAGCCTTGCAGAGAGTAGATACAGCTGTATCGAGATTGATACGTAGCTCCACGCTCCCTCCATAGCGTTGTACTACACAGTTTTTGCTGTAGATAGTATCCACATCAAGTGCTGTAGCCTTGCCTCCATACTGCAAGGCTGTAGCACGGATCTTGCGAGCTAAATCGCTATGGCTTCGGTAGCAGAGAGCAAAGCTTATGGTCTTATTGCTTACACCAAACAAGCACCGCAACTTGGCTCTCCCCTCCTTGTCTATCAGTATTCTTCTCATCGTCTTATAGTCTAGAACATTGCATTTCCGTATCTTTGTGGCGAGGTAAAACAGTTACCCCACTGCAAAGATAGTTAGCTTTTGCGAACTGTGCAACTTTTCGGAGGAGGTATTTCGCATATGTGTATTGACAATGGAGATAAACGAGAGAATCAAGGCTATCATAAAGGAGCTGTACGAAGGAAGCACTAACAAGTTTGCTGAAGCTATTAGTGTTAAGCCTAGCGTAGTCTCTGGCTATACGGGGAAACGGCAAAGCAAACCCTCGTATGACGTTATCGAGAGAATTGTTGCAAATGCGAACATCTCCCCAGATTGGCTCATTACGGGAGAGGGATCAATGCTCCGACAACACCCCAAGGAAGAATTGGAGAAGACAGCCGTATCCGTAAGCGACACTCACTCTCTTTACTATTCAAAGCAACAAGAACCAAGATTGGAGTCGCAGGACATTCCCCTTTATTCCTATGAAGCAACAGGAGGAATCCTAGAAAACATTGATAACTCCGCTCAATATATACAAGGCACAATAAGCATCCCCAATGCTCCTAGGTGTGATGGAGCTGTCCGTGTCGTTGGAGACTCGATGGCTCCTGCAATCCAAGCTGGCGACATCATTGCATTCAAGATACTGCACGAAGTCGAACATATCCTCTTTGGAGACATCTTTATTATTGCCTATGCTATTGACTTTGACGAATACTTGGTCTGTAAGATAATTCGCAAGAGCGAACTTGGTGAAGCTTATGTGGCTCTTCATTCTCTCAATCCTAGCTATGATCCAGTTGATATACCTCGCTCTGCCATACGTCGCCTTGCACTTGTCAAGCTCTCAATTCACTTCCACTCTATAGTGTAATGCTACGCACTTGCAGTGGCTACAAGCACAACGCACAGAGGCTCCATCAGACCAATATATGGAGCCTCTTTTTATGTGCGGTCACACCATTTACCCCTACTTCCATACAGTAAAATCTCATATCTCGCTAACAACTAGATAAATACACAAATTCAGTAACGGCAGATAAGTGTCCTTTACCTGTCATTTACCCCCCTTTTACCGTCCAAAAAGTGCCATTATATACCCCTTTAAGTACCTTTACCCCCTCCGTACTGGTCAAAAAAGTACGCTCTACTGCATCCCCTAAACGCAAAATGCATCCCCTAAAGGGACATTCCGTTTTTGTTTTAACATTTCACGATGCATCCCCTAAACTCACATTCGCATCCCCTAAAAGGACATTTCGTTTTTGCTCGACCCTTTTCAATGCATCCCCTAAACTCCATTTTGCATCCCCTAAGTGCATCCCCTAAGCGTTTTTGTAATCTTATTACCCTCCGAAAAGTGTCCGAATATCTCATCCCAAACACCCCAAATTACCCCTCCATTTATCCCTTTTTGAACGCCACGTAAACGCTCCTCGAACACCGCTCTCAATACCTCAAAGAAGAAGCCCACAAGGCACGCTATAAGCGACTTTGTGGGCTTCTTATTCGTCCTTCGGCTTACTACCTATCTACCCCTTTTAGTGCCTTATTCGCACCCCTTCCTATCCAATCAACATAATCCAATCGAACGCTCTCGGACGCTCACCCGAAAATCAACCTCAAATCAACCGAAATGCACATTTCGTTTCAACACCACCGCTGAGCTCCTTTTCCCCTCAAACCCTTTATTCATCGCACTTCCACGCCCTTTCTCCTGCATCTCCTAAAAGGACATTCCGTTTCTTCCCCCCTACGAGTCCGTCCTCATTGCTACTCCTCAGCCCTTCACAATAGAAATTAGCCGATGTCTGGTCTAGTGGAAGACGAACTTTGTTTGTTTCATAAACTTTTCGTTTCTTTGCCTTTAGAGGTCGTTGTATGAGTCAATAATCTCGCTAAGGGTTCTATTGCAGGAGCTGTAGTATAGAGATCTTGACGCTCTTGCATAGACTCTTAGGTGTGGCACTGCCACGTACTTGCTAGGGAGTAGTGTCTCACGCTTTGTATATGTCTTTCTAAAACTTAAGTGCTATGAAACAGATCTTCTTGTATCTACTTTTGCCCTTCACCCTGCTTCTAGGGATCACGGCTTGTGATAAGGAGGGCGAGCCTGCGTCACCATCGCAAGCTCCAGAAATTATTGCCATTACGGCTGTAGATGCGTCGGGTAATGTTCTTGCGACACCGACCCACACCGTGTCTGGCGATAAGAGTGTGGTGGATGTCGCCACTGCTGAGGCTTATGCCTTAGCGATTGACATCAAGTTGCCCTCAGCCGAGCCTAAGGCTCTCGTCAAGTCGGGAAGTCCCTGGCTGTCTGTTTCTAAGGCGACCAAAGAACGTGGTGAGCTGGTCCGGTTTGTCGTCCATATTGCTGCAAATGAGTCGGAGGATGGACGTGTAGGGAGTATAGACTTTGTCAATGCTACCGATCCGACCAAAATGGTCTCACTACTCATCACGCAAAGAGGTGCTGGGACTACTCCAGGCAGTGTGCCAGTGATTCTTGCCGTTGAGGCTGTCAATGGTGAGTCTGGGGTGCCTCTTTCAGAGCCAAAGCATAAGACACAGGCTCCCTATACAACCATAGAGGTGGAAACAGCTGAAGCGTACTACTTGAATCTACGAGTCGAGTCGCACAGCTCTCCAGCAGACATTGTCGTCGTCTCTGGGAGTGACTGGCTACGCGCTGAGCTACTCAAAGAGGAGTCTGAGAGTGTACAGACCTTTAGAGTGTCACTCTCAGCTAGTCAGCTGACTACAAAGCGATATGGTCAGATACGTCTCTTCAACAAGAAGGATCCCTCCAAGCATCTTATCGTAAATCTTATCCAGAAGGAAGGTGCCAAACCAGCGCAACCTAAGAGTGCTCCTGTGATTGCCTCAGTCACAGGTGTCTCAATGCCCGATAAGAAGCCCTTGGCAGAGCAAAAGCATACAGGGAGTGCTCCCTTTGGCTTTATCACTGTAGAGACGTCTGAGAGTTATACTCTTCTCTTTGCCGTGTCTTGCTCCAATAAGGTAGAGCTAGCCAATGAGGATCATGCGGCATGGCTTACGCTAGGCAAGGTTGAGGGAGCCAACGAGGGGAAGCAGGCTTTTACCGTCACGCTCTCTAAGAATAGTGCAGCGCAGTCACGCGTGGCTAAGCTTAAGCTATTCAACTCTGAGGAGCCTACTCTCAGTCTCCTCGTGACGATCCAACAGTCAGGATCGGGCGCACCTTCAGTAGAGCAACCAGCTCTGAACTATTTGGCTAAGTGGTGTATTGACAGGGATGGTGCTTTTATCAAGAGTACTATAGTGTCTGAGAATCAAAAAGGCCTCTTCAACTGGAATACTGCCATCGGCATCTTACCCGCCTCTGGCAAGTCTATTGAGGGGCATACTTACGTTATGCCGACTAAAGATCAGTGGATGAGTATCCTGCCAAATACAAAAGAGTCGGGCTCCATAAAAGCTTTGATCCGATTTGATGAAGATATAGACTTTAAAAACTGTGAGGAGACGGTCGTGGTCAAGAACCGAACGATCACATCACAAAACGACTACTATGGTCGTAAGGGAGCGAATGTGGTATATGCCATCCGCTTCAAAGGGGACAAGAGTCAATACTCCGCTTGGCGCTACAGCAAGGGCGGGGGCGTACTCTCTATCAAGCAACTGCTCATCCCAAAGGGTGCCAGCTGGACGATGAAGGATATTGCCAACGAAGACTTTTGGAGCAACCACAGCGAGGAGCTAATCTCTCGAGAACTAGTCCTTGCGGGACTGGGTAAATGGGATGGCTCAGAAATCACACTGCCTGGCGAGATGGGATACTTCTGGACCTGTACAGAAGATGGCGAGGATGCCGCTTGGATAGCTAAGGTGACGAAGTTAGCCTATACAGACAACTATACTTTTAAGACTCTGCGCATCAATGCGATCCCCTATCAGATAGACCTTTAAGATATAATGTACTATGAGACGAAACATCATCCTGCTCCCGCTACTCGCGCTCTTATTGTGGAGCTGCGAAGGGGATAACCAGCCAAACGGCACGAAGACTGCTTTCGCGCCTATCGTTGAGTCTGTCTCAGCGGCAGACAGTCAGACGGGTAAGCCCATCAGCGATACTAACTCCTTTACCACATCGGAGGACAAGCTGACCATTAAGGTGAATACGACAGATCCCTTTGCACTACTCCTCAAGGTGTCTACTCAGGACGCTCAGGCTACTGCGAGCATCGTAACTGGAGCCGACTGGATTAAAGTACGAGAGATAGACCCCGGTAAGGAGATTCAGCACTTCCTCGTCACGCTAGCTGCAAATGCTAACGACGCAGGACGTGTAGGCATCGTCGTACTAAGTAATAGTAAGGATCCGAATCAAAAAACATTTGTCACGATCTACCAGAGAGGATCCGCACAGCAAGGAGGGGACGGAGAGTATGCTCCCACGATTGTTGCTGTTACCGCCATCAACCCGATGTCCGATCAGCCACTGGCACATCCCAGGCACGTGGCTACGGCTCCTTTTACTTCCATTAAGTTGGAGACATCTGATACCTATGCCCTCCTACTAGAGGTATTAGGATCCTCAGCTCCTGCTCAGGGCAAAGTGGTGCAGGGTGAGGATTGGCTGGCACTCTTTGAGAGACCCGCTAAGGAATTTGCTAGGACGAAGCTCTTTAAGCTACATATCCAGCAAAACGTATCGCCAAATCCACGCGTCGGAGCCATTGAGCTGTACAATAGTAAAGCGCCTGATCAGAAGATCCTGGTCGAGGTCAAACAGATCGGCAAGAAGGTACTACACGAGCCAGACAATGAGCGTGACCGACTCGTGCTCAACTACGTTGCTGAGTGGAATATAGACACGCTTGGTAACTTTATCAAGACTCATGACAATATAGAAAACCAAAAAGGACTCTTCTCCTTTATGGCTGCTAGAAGTCTATTTGCCACACCTCTCACCATTGAGGGAACGACCTATATCTTACCATCCGTTATGCAGTGGTTTGCCATCGTGCCGAAGGATGGAGTGTATAGTCGCTCTGACAAGCTAGAGCTAGACCTTCCTGAGAGCTGTATGGTCGGTGGACGTGTCGTCGAGACTAAAAACGACTACTTCAATGTCAAGAGCACTCATACGACTTATGCTATCCGATTTAAGGGTGACAAGGAGCAGCAGTCGGTATGGAGATATGTATATAAGGACAATCCCGCTGGATCGGGCAAGATCCTTATGATTCAAGAAAGGCATATGTCCCAAGAGAGTGAATGGACCCTCGAAGATATTGCCAAGGATGCTTTTTGGGAGCAGGATAAAGACCAAATCGTCACGAGATACTTCTCTACGCCAGGATGTGCGACGGGAAACTTCTACACACATAGCCCCAACTACCAGGATATAAGGCTAGTCGGTGAGGTTGGAGTCTACTGGTCCTCAACACCTGCGGGAGAAGAAAGATCTTGGGCTATGGAAGTCCTTGACCCACAGGTACGCACGCGTGATATGTATGGCAACATAGACGGACAGAGTGTACGACCCTTCCGACAGTCACTCATGCAGTAATCAGCAGAAGCGTGGAGACTGACGCAGACCGTAATACCAAATGCCCTGTGTCAGTCTCTACAGATCAATCTAAAAACTAAACCTAAGGTATACTATGAAAACGATTACAAGACAATTGCTTTGGCTCCCAATAGCTATTCTGCTATTGAGCCTGTCACAGCTACAAGCTGAAGAGACCGTCACCGTGGAGATCTCTTATGGCTATGACTCGGGTGGAACTGCTACCATATTTGACAAGACCCTTAACCAGCAGCTGGTTCTCACTGAGAATAAAGCGCAGGTCATCAAAGGTCATCAAATTGTCATTAGCGCTACTGGTAAGGAGGGACGTACATTCTACTCTGGACAATGGTGGCCTACGGGTAAGAGTGAGCGAAACCCAATAAAAGCGTTGCCACTTGAGTTGACTGCAGATGTCAACCTAAGCGTCAGCTTGACCTTTCAGTATCTTGCTTCTTACTCTATAAGAGGAGAAGCGGGGGGAACTCTCAAGGGCTACTTTTTGTATAAATCTGATCCAGATGCGTGGTTCCCTGATGAGGTGCCATTTGACTCTCCGAAGCGTTTCTTCCTAGACGGCAACGACACTTTCGTATTCAAAGCACAACCCTCTGAAGGATATACGCTCAAAGCTTGGTACCTCAATGGCGAGTTGGTTCAAGGTGAAAGCACCCTAACCTATAAGGTTGTACGTCCCCGTACATCTATTGACGTGGAGGTGGAGTTTTCCAAAGAGGTTGCCGAGGCTAAAGTGACGATGGTACAGCCCGATGTTACGCAAGGCTCGATGACAGCTCACTATACGAATGATGCTACGAAGGAAGTGACAGATGGTGCGTCCGTAGCGAAGGACACCCAGGTTACCTTCGTCGTAGCACCTAAGGAGGGCTACGAGATGGCTTCTTGGAAGGTCGATGACCAGTCCAAGGAGCTCGAGAGTGCCGATCCTAATAAGCTCACACTCACCGTCACGGCCGACCTCAAGGTAGAGCCCGTCCTCAAGGAAAAAGTTGTCAAGTACACCGTCACGCTAGGCGAGTGGTCTAACACGAAGGGCTTCTTCTATGCTTACTACGGTAGCGAGATGACTAAAGTAGAGAGTGGCGCGTCCCTACCCGCTGGAACGGCAGTTAGCTTCCAGGTAGACGCTGCAGAGGACTATGAGCTAGACTACTGGATGGTAGATGACGTTAAGTCTGACGACACAAGCAATCCGCTTGTTATCACGCTATCTAAGAATGTCAAGGTAGTTCCTGTCATGAAGGAGAAGGCTGCTCCACAGCCTACCGATGCTAAGATTACCATGGTCCAGCCTGAGCATGGCAAGATGACTGCTTCCTACTATGATGATGTAGAATTCGAAACATTCGATGTCATTGATGGTGGTCGCGTCAATCTTGGTGTGAATGTCACCTTCGTCGTAAAGCCCAATGAAGGCTACGAGATGGACTACTGGATGGTCGATGATGAGCGTCAGGAGCTAGATACAGAGACTCCTAATGAGACTATCATCACCGTTACGGGCGACCTCAAGGTAGAGCCTATCCTCAAGAAGAAGGCTGCTCCACAGCCTACCATGTACACCGTCACGCTGACCCAGCCTGACGCTACGCAAGGTACGATGACGGCTCACTACACGGATGACGCCACAAAGGCAGTGACAACTGGTACGTCTGTAGAGAAGGACACCAAGGTTACCTTCGTTGTAACACCTAAGGAGGGCTACGAGATGGACTCTTGGAAGGTCAACACCGAGACCAAGCCTCTCGAGAGTGCCGATCCTAATCAGCTCACACTCACCGTCACGGACAACCTCACGGTAGAGCCCGTCCTCAAGGCCAAGGCTCCTGTCAACCCGACAGAAGGTACAATTACCGTCAAGATCGAGGGTACAGGCGGTCACATAAAGGCCACCTATAAGAACCCCGACAGCGGTAATCCTGCGACCATCTGGCCAGACACTCCTAAGACACTACCTAATGGTACGGAGGTGACGCTCACGGCTACGATAGCTACTGCTGGCTACGAGGTAACCTATACGAACAATGGTACTCCAGTTCCCGCAGAGGCACTCTCCGCAGACGGTACAGTCTACACCTTCACTGTTAATGGTGATGCTACAGTGGTAGCTACTTTTGCTCAGAAGCAAGTCACAGGCGAGTTTGCGGTAAAGTGGGTTGCTGAGCCCGAAGAAGGTGGTGAGATCTCCGCTTCAACAGCAGAAGGTACTATCTCTAATGGGGACAAGGTTGCTGGAGGTACCCTCATCACGGTCAATGCAACGGCTAAGGAGAACTTCGAAGTTGACCAGTGGTTCCTCAATGACAAGGAGCTCGAAGCTCAAAAGGGTAAAGGCTCTTACACTTTCGCCCTAACTGAGAATGTCACAATCAAGGTGACCTTCAAGTCTACGCTGCCTCCTGCTGAGTACGCTGTCACAGTAGAGCCTGTCCTGCCAAGTGCAGAGGCTGGTACGGTGAAGCTCTTCTACAAGGACGGCTCTGTAGTTGCCTCTGGCACGAAAGTCGTTACAGGCTCCGAGATGTATGTCGAGGTGAAGCCTGCTGACAAGTACGAGCTAGAGACACTCCAGGTGGGTGAGACGAAGATCCCCGCTGGTGACGAGAAGCTCATCAAGCAAGCTGACGGAGGCTTCAAGTATGCCTTCACAGTCACAGAGGCTACCAAGATCCAGGCTACCTTCAAGCTCATCAATGCTATCGAGCAGTTGACAGCTGGTCAGGTTGCTGTCTACGTGACCAACGGTGGTACACGTCTCGAGGTGGCTGGCGCTGCTGATGGCGCAGAGGTACGCCTCTACGACTACACGGGTCAGCTACTCCTCACGAGCACAGAGCATGCGCTCGACATCAGCGCACTGCCCGCTGGTAGCTACATCGTCCTCGTCGGTAACTACACGACGCGCATCGTCAAGTAAGACTAAGAGGACGGTCCGCTAGGACCCGATCACTTCACGAGGGAGATCCCCGCATAGCTGGCGGAGGTCTCCCTCGTTGGTTGCTGGGTAGAGTTATTGTTTGTAACTTAGCTTGCGTAATAAAGGCGACTAACACATTATTCTAAATATAACTATGCAGAGCATAGACTCTCTCTCTATAGTAGTACTGGCTTATAACGAGGCTGGAACTATCGGCTTATCTCTAGAGAGATGTATCGAAGCCATACGAGCGTCCCAGCTAAACTGTCAGCTGATTGTCGTTGATGATGGATCAGTTGATGATACCACAGCAATCGCGAATGAAGTCCTGAAGGATAAGTTTGCCGATGGCAGCTACCAGGTACTCCGCTATGAGGTCAAAAGGATTTTGCGAAGATCAGACGCTTCGTAGCCTTCAGTGGACTGTTAAAAGTATTAAGCAAAATAACTAAGTTCACTCCTTTGAGGAAAAAGTGTACCTTTGCTTCAAACAATAACTTAAGTGAAATATGAATAGAGCTATCCAAATCCTATTACTCGTTTTAGTGTCACTAACGGGTCTTACAGCACAGGACTATCGTCCTAATGGTCAAACAGCGAGAGCGACTACAACCTCACGCCCGGAGCTCCCGATAGACTATATTGCGAAGTACAATCTTGCTGCAGATGGGGCTTCCTTTGTTACAGGTGAGTCCGCCTCAGAGAGTGGATACTTCTCCTATGCTGATGCTAATGAGCGTTTTGCACAGTGCTCTATAGGTGACGTCGCTTACCACCTGCCCTCTAGTGCTGAGTGGAATGGACTCCTCTCCGACTATTATGAGTATGGCGTCAACTTTATCAAGGAAGGCTTGATTCAGGGTGTGATTGAGACTATTAGCTTTGGCGATGTGAAGTACAGCTTTGCGAGTGACTACTACAATAAAAGTGATGGAGTGAGCTATGCGATACGTCTCTGCAAACCAACAGAGTCATACGATGAAAAGTTCCCAGCAGCGCCTGACAATAAGTATCGCTGCGCTTACAGATATGAGCGTGTGGGCATGACACAAACAGAGCAAGAACCACCAGTAGATGCTTATATCAAGATATCTGTATGCTATCTAGGAGAGGAGTTCACAGGCTCTATATCAGACATTACCTCAGAAGCGTGGTGGGCTGAACGTGCGGACCAGGTCGAGGAGTGTATTATCCCTACGGTTGGCATCAAAGTGGGTGGAAAGCTCTACAACTATGCCTCGGGGGGCTTTTACTGGGCTACGGACAAGGCAAAGTACACAACAATCTATTTTAGTGGTATCTCGACCAGCGAGTTTCCTGACAAGGCCAATCTATGCCCGGTACGACTCTTTAAGGATAAGCCAGGAGGGGAGAAGCCCCAAGAGCCTACAATCTCTGTGACACCAAATGCTTTCCGTATCAAAGTAGGGCAGAAACTAGCTCTTGCTAAGGACTACCATGTAGATATAACTCCTGCTGAGTATATCGATATGTATACGGTGACATCAAGTAATCCAAGTGTCGTGAGCTATGACCCTACGACAAAAGAGCTAAAGGGGGAGTCTGTCGGAGAGGCTATTGTAACCTTCCAGATCAACAATACGGAGGTGACTCAAGAGGTCACATTTACGGTTGTTCCCAAGGAGGGCGAGTTAGAGATCCTGCATGCGCCTATTGCTGATGTGCAAGACTTCCCAGATCTCTCGATGCTCACAGGATCAGTCGACACGAACAAGGTTAGAGCTTATGAGACTGAGTTAGGGTTGCGCATATACGAGTCTACTCGTTGGGATAAGTATGCTCATCTATATGTAACTCCAAAGGATAAGGTCTCTCAGACCAACTTCAATCGAGTAAACTACTACTACAACCCCCAAGATGGAGGCTCGCCTTACATTACGGGACAAATAAACTGTATGGGGTCTCTAGAAGAGGCTAAGACATCTCAAACCTTCGCTCAGTGGCTCAAGCTAAACGGCTTCCCAGACCCTCTAGAGGTCATCTCACTAAACGATGGTTCCAAAGGACTCGCTACAGCAACTAAGGAGCTATCGCTGAAGTTTTGGATAGAGAAGAAGGTCTTCTTCATGATTATTGAACCTGTCAAAAAGGACAACGCTGTCGTTACACCCTCTACAACGGATAAGCAATACAGTATTAGACCTATACCCGCAAAGGACCTTCTCTATCTGTCTGGTGTAGAGGCTGGGTCGTCTATCTCTATCTATACGATGGATGGCGTTGTAGTCTATCAGACCGTTGGAGAAGGCGTTGACACGCTTACGATCCCTGTTGCTAGCCTAGCAGAGGGAGTCTATCTCTTACAAATCAATGGAGAGGCATATCGCATCGTTATAACGCATTAATCTTATTATTGCACCTCGACACTTGACTCGCTATCGATCGTTTGGCTCTTCTCCGCAATAGATCGGTAAAGTAAAGTGTATTACCTCCGTGGGTCGTTTGGAAGTTTACCCCTCCGAGCGACCCACGGTTATGATTTTCTTACGTCTTTGCGCTCTCCTTTTGTCTTAGAGGTTTTCTCCTCGTTGGGAAGTTGCACGAGTGGGGGGGCATAGGAACTCTTCTCTCCGACAGAAACTATTGACAGATAGGGTTATTGTTTGTAACTTAGCTTGCGTAATAAAGGCGACTAACACATTATTCTAAATATAACTATGCAGAGCATAGACTCTCTCTCTATAGTAGTCCCGGCTTATAACGAGGCTGGCACTATCGGCTTATCTCTAGAGAGATGTATCGAAGCCATACGAGCGTCCCAGCTAAACTGTCAGCTGATTGTCGTTGATGACGGATCAGTTGATGATACCACAGCAATCGCAAATGAAGTCCTGAAGGCCAAGTTTGCCGATGGCAGCTACCAGGTACTCCGCTATGAGGTCAATCGGGGGAAGGGGTATGCCATACGACAGGGCTTGCCCCTGTGTGCGGGTGAATATGTCATCATCCACGATGC
>QWCE01001100.1_pt1 | contig 44240 bp, 40 predicted proteins | sample 1972531 | NCBI WGS metagenome assembly QWCE01 (sample SAMN09866716, study PRJNA288562) | Human gut metagenome isolate term4_stool, whole genome shotgun sequencing... | reverse complement strand
CTTCCCTTCCCTTCCCTTCTTCTCTTTTCCCGCAAGCCTCATTGATTTGCCGAAGAAGGGCTTTAGATGCTGTATCCGGAAGTGATGCATCACTTTTAGGAGTGTTGGGAAATACTTCCCTCCCAAGGGCATTGGAGGGCGCGTTGTTCCGAATGAAAAAGAGATGAGAAGGTACAGCGTAAGATGGAAAACCGTATGGTATGGATTTTCCTCATCATGAAAATACTGTACAAGCGAAACTAGTGCAGGAAGAGTATTCCCAGAGCGGCGAGTACTGTCAGTATGAGGCAAACACCGAGGCAACCCTTTTCTTTTCGTTTTTTCTCAGAGTGTGCCTTTTTTGAAGGGGCTGTAGGTTGATACTGGGGCTTTTGCTGATTTGACGAGGCCGCTTTCTCAACCAGGTCTTTCTTTTCGAAAAACTCTTGCATCTCGTGCGTAAAACGCTGCCTCCAGTCTTCAAACCAGTGTTCAGGGTGCTGGCGCTGATATTCCCGTTCAAGGTGTTTTGTGAGGTCGTCCGGATCAGAGATTTCCGCCGGAATGGCTGACGTATCCAACGGATAGAAGGACGTCGTGATTTCCCTAGCGATCTGAACGAAATATTTCATGCTGTGTTTGTCATCAAGCATGACGCCGGAAAGGTAGAGGAGCTTGGCGCACGCCTCGATGTTTCTTCTGTTCAGATGGCACTGGGTAAGGTTTACATAGAAATTGCCGGAATTCAGTTCAATGAACGATCCCAAGTATTGGCAGCAGCCGGCTACCCACGTGGAAAATTCTTTGTTGAACTCCTTTTTGATCTGGATGAAGGTCACAACAGGATGCTCATCCAGCTCATCCAGAAAACTGCCGGGAAGGGAGTAGGGCGCAGGGAAGGACGGAAGCTTGGCCGGAGTGCGCTTCATGACGCCGGCAGCGTTCAAGGATGCTTGGGCCATTTTTTTGATGGCCTCAGGATCAATGAGCGTTTGCTTGTATTCGTGTGGCAACGAATCGAAAGCTTCCCTTTTTTTTTCCGGGAGGCTGTTTCGGAACTCTTCAATCCGCTCGTCCAGATCCATGCGTGCACCTTGTTTGCTTGGAGTGGTGGCCAGCCGCGGTACGGGGCCGTGGGGAACGCCGCAAGTGTTCTATGCGGGAGAATATGATTCCAGCAGCATATCTGAGAATCATTTCCGTGACAACAGATGTCTTGAAAAGGTGCGTTGCTTGGGAATGTTTTCTCACACGATCGTTGAAAACGCGAAACGAAGAAGAGTGGGGAGAACCGGAACTGAGCGGCAAAACGGCCGGAAAGCACACGTCGTTATGTGCAATTGGGGCATCGGAATTGCGGATTTACAAGGCATTCTCGGTATGCTAAGACTGAAGTCCTTATTGTTCGGCGTTGTATCCGTCCGTATGTAATCACACAAAGTGTAACGAAATTGTTAGGTTGTCTAGATGGACCTTCTCACGGAACTTGAAAGCCTGATCCCGGAACTTGAAAAGGGTTTGGATCAGGCTTCTTCGTTGCAGGAAATGGAAGCGCTCCGGGTTGAATTCCTCGGGCGCAAGGGCCGCATTGCCCGCATTATGTCTCGTCTTCCCGAACTTGAGCCTGCGCAGCGCCCTTTGCTGGGGCAAACCGCCAACCGGGTGAAGGAAAGCCTGACAGCTCAGTTCGAAGCCAAGAAGACGGCTCTCGACAACGCCGAAGAGGCCGCTGCACTGGCACGCTTTGACGCGGGCCTGCCCGGCCGTTTGCCGTGGCGCGGTTCGCTGCATCCGGTGACCATGGTGATGGAAGAAATCTGCACCATCTTCAAGGGGCTTGGCTACGACATCGTGTCCGGTCCGGAAGTGGAGACGGATTACTACTGCTTTGAAGCGCTGAACATTCCGCCGGAACACCCCGCGCGCGACATGCAGGATACCCTGTACGTATCCGACGGCATCGTGTTGCGTACGCATACGTCCCCGCTTCAGGTGCGGACCATGCTCAAGCAGAAGCCTCCCGTCGCCGTGGTTGCGCCCGGACGCGTCTACCGCCGCGACTCGGACATCACGCACACGCCGATGTTCCATCAGGTCGAAGGCCTGCTCGTGGACAAGCACGTGACCATGGCCGATCTGCGCGGGACGCTTACCGCGTTCATGCGTGAAGTGTTCGGTTCCGACACCCGCATCCGTTTCCGCCCGAGCTTCTTCCCGTTTACGGAACCCAGCGCCGAAGCCGACATTTCCTGCTGTATGTGCGGCGGGAAGGGGCATATCAACGGCACTACGTGCCGCGTGTGCAAGGGGACCGGCTGGCTGGAAATCCTCGGGTGCGGCATGGTCGATCCTGAAGTCTTCAAGGCCGTTGGCTACGACCCGGAAGAAGTGACCGGATTCGCCTTCGGGCTTGGCGTGGAACGTATCGCCATGCTGAAGTACGGCATCGGGGACCTGCGCATGTTCTTTGAGAACGATGTGCGTTTCCTCGGTCAGTTTGCCTAGGGCCAGTATCCCTCCTTCGGACAGGGAATCGGGATCGGACTTCAGTTCTTCTTTAAAAGGTATTTCTTCGGCTCATTCCGGAAAAATGCTGTTTGCGGTCCCGATCAAGAGAAGAATGCGCCGTCGTTGTGGGAAGGCTTTCCTCGGCGGTTTTTGGGGCGATGCCCCGAGAGGATTGAGCAATGCTGTTAAGTCTGAAATGGTTGCGCGAATTTGTTCCGGTGGAAGCCGGGGCTCAGGAAGTCGGCGATCGCCTGACGATGCTTGGGCTGGAGCTGGAAGACATCATCCATCCGTATGATGCCATCAAGGATATCGTCGTCGGGCACGTCCTGACGAAAGAGGCCCATCCCGATTCGGATCATCTGGCCGTATGCACGGTGGATGCCGGACAGGAAGAAGTGCTGAACATCGTGTGCGGCGCACCCAATGTGGCCGCCGGACAGAAAGTGCCGGTGGCGCTGGTGGGCACGACGATGCCCGGAGGTATGGTCATCAAGAAGGCCAAGCTGCGCGGCGTGCCTTCGTTCGGCATGATCTGCTCCGAGCGTGAGCTGGGGCTTTCCGAAGATCATAACGGCATCATGGTGCTGCCCGAAGGCTTCAAGGTCGGCACGCGCCTCATCGACGCGCTGGATCTGGATACGGAGATTCTGGAAATCGGCATCACCCCGAACCGCGGCGACTGCCTGTCCGTACTCGGTCTTGCCCGCGAAGCGGCGCTGGCTTTCAAGCTGCCCCTGACGCTGCCCAAGGTGCATGTGGAAGCACAGGGTGCGGATTGGTCGTCGGAATGGGCCGTGAATATCCCGAATCCCGACCTGTGCCCGTTCTACCAGCTGCGTCTCGTGGAAGGCGTGACCATCAGGCAGTCGCCCATGTGGATGCGCCACCGCCTGCACGCTGTGGGCGTCCGCCCCATTTCCAACATCGTGGACGTTACCAACTATATTTTGATGGAGCTGGGGCAGCCGCTGCACGCCTTTGACCGCGACAAGCTGGAAGGTGGACGCACGGAAATCTCCGTGGCCCGCGACGGTGAACGCATTGTGACCCTTGATGGGCAGGAGCGTGTGCTGACCTCCGCCGACCTGTTGATCCGTGACGGCATGAAGCCTGTTGCGCTCGCCGGCGTCATGGGCGGGCTCGATACGGAAATTTCCGACGCCAGCCGCAACGTCATGGTCGAGAGCGCGGTGTTCCGCCCTGAAACCATCCGCAAGACGGCCCGCCGCCTTGCCTTGGCCAGTGAAGCCTCCTACCGTTTTGAGCGCGGTGTGGATCAGATCAATTCCCGGTTCGCTATGGACAGGGCCGTCAGCCTGATGGCGGAACTTTCCGGCGGCGTGGTCCGCACAGGTGCCTGCACGCAGGAGCCCAAGCTGTGGGCAGCCCCGCACCCGCGTTTCCGTGTTCAGCGTACCGTGGATCTGCTCGGCATGGATGTCGAGCCCGCGTTCTGCGCGGATACGCTGGAACGTCTGGGCTGCGGCCTTGACCGCTCCGACGGGGCGGACTGGAAGGTCACGACCCCGAGCTGGCGTTCCGACCTGAGCCGCGAAGTGGACCTCATCGAAGAAATTGCGCGCGTGAAGGGCATGGACACCATCCCGGAAACCCTGCCCGCCGTTTCCCGCCCTCTCGATCGTTTCGGCCAGCCGGAATCCCGGTACGGTTTCCTGTCCCGCATCAAGGCGTGGGGACGTGGCCTCGGCCTGAACGAAGCCGAGAACTACAGCTTCGTCGGCCACAAGGATCTCGATCATCTCGGCCTTTCCAAGGAAGGCCGCATTGATATCATCAACCCGCTGACCGAAGAACAGAACGTGCTCCGCACCGAGATCGCCCCGAGCCTGTTGCAGAATGTGCGTACCAACATCGCGCACGGCAACATGGGCGTCCGCCTGTTCGAAGTGGCCAACGTGTTTGAGGCCGATCCCGCTTCCCAGACCACGGCGAAGGAAAGCGCCCGTCTCGGCATGGTGATGTACGGTTCCCTGTACGACACGGCGTGGCCGAATGCGGAAATCGACGCCGGATACGCGGACATCCGTGGGCTGGTGGAACATTTCGCGGCGTTCCTGAATCTCTCCGCGCCCGTGTTCACCCGCGACGAAAACACGCATCCGTTCCTCTCTCCGTGCGTGCGCGTGACCGTCGACGGAAAGCCCGTCGGCGTGGTGGGGCAGGTCAAGACGCAGCTCGCCGACGCCTACCATGCCCGCAAGCCCATCTGGCTGGCGGAATTGGATCTGGAAAACCTATGGGATCTGCACCGGGCGGCCCGCATCGTGTTCAAGGCGTTGTCCGTGTTCCCGGCGTCCAGCCGTGACGTGACGGTCATTGCTCCGCTTACCCTGTCCGTGGCCGCCGTTGAGAAGCACATCCGCGACATGCGCATTGCCATCCTCGAAGACGTGACCCTCATCGACCTGTATGAGCCCAAGGATACGGAAGAACGTAACCTGACCTTCCGGCTCACGTTCCGCAAGGCCGACCGGACTCTTAAAGATGCCGAGGTGGACAAGGAGCGGGAAAAGGTGGCACAATCGCTCATCAAGAATCTGGGCGTCCGCATCTGATCGCGACGCATCGATGACGAGGCATGTCTTTTTGTCTGTAATCAATGGAGCATGACGCGTTCCGCATGGGAACTCTATGACTGGACGGACGTATCGCATCGGGGAAGCGGCTCGGCTGCTGAAGCTGGAAGGTTACGTATTGCGTTTCTGGGAAACGGAATTCGAGCAGTTGCGCCCCTTGCGTACGCCGAAAGGGCAGAGGTTGTATTCCGATGCGGACCTCGTCGTGCTCCGGCGCATTCGTACCTTGCTGCACGAGCAGGGTATGACCATCGAAGGGGCCAGGCGCGTTCTCGAACGGGAATGCGCCGAGTCCGGCGACGGAAAGGCCCGGACAAGCGCGGAAGACATGCTCCGCCATGTGGAAAGCGAACTGATGGCCCTGCAGGCATTGCTGGGGCGGCAGCGTCTTAAACCGACAAGGTAAGCTCCGATGATTCTTTCTCCTTCTCTTCTTTCCGCTGACGTGGGCAACCTTGCGGCGGAACTTTCGGCTTTGGAGGCCGCCGGTCTCCGGTGGGTGCACTGGGATGTCATGGACGGGCGGTTTGTGCCGAACATCACCTTCGGGCAGCACGTCATCAGGCAGTTGCGCAAGCGCAGCGGCCTGTTTTTTGATGTGCATCTGATGATTGTGGAGCCCGAAAACTATCTTTCCGAATTTCAGGCCGCGGGTGCCGACATGCTGGTCGTGCACGCCGAGGCTACCCGGCATCTGCAGCGTACGCTCGCGGAAATCCGGCGTCTGGGCATGAAGGCCGGAGTCGCGCTGAATCCCGCCACCCCGCTGTCCGCGCTGGAATACGTGCTGGAGGATGTCGATATGATCCTCCTCATGAGCGTGAACCCGGGATTCGGCGGGCAGAAATTTTTGCCGATCACCTATGAAAAGATCCGCCGTCTTCGCCGGATGCTGGACGAACGCCGCCTTGAGACGCTCATCCAGATCGACGGCGGCGTCACGCCCGACAACACCGCCGATCTCGTGCGTGCGGGTGCGGACGTGCTGGTGTCCGGTTCGGCGTTTTTCTCGGTTCCACCCTATGAGGCCCGTCGTCTGGCGTTTGAGAGCAAGGCGGAGGAAGCCCGTTCACTGACTTTGTAAGCTGACGGAGAGTAGTCATGCGTTCCCGTAAAGAACTTGCCGATGCCATTCGTATCCTTTCCATGGACGCCGTAGACAAGGCCAAGTCCGGCCACCCCGGCGCGCCCATGGGCATGGCCGACATGGCGGAAGCCCTGTGGCGCGGCGTGTTGCGTCATAATCCCGCCGATCCCCATTGGGCCAATCGTGACCGGTTCGTCCTGTCAAACGGCCATGCCTCCATGCTGCTCTACAGCGTGCTGCATCTCACCGGCTATGACCTGAGCATGGACGATATCAAGAATTTCCGCCAGCTCGGCTCCCGTACGCCCGGCCATCCCGAAAAGGGTGTGACCCCCGGCGTGGAAACCACCACCGGGCCGCTCGGACAGGGCTTTGCCACCGCCGTGGGCATGGCTGTGGCTGAAAAACTGCTCGCCGCCGAGTTCAACCGCGACGGCTTCCCCATTGTCGATCACCACACATACGTGTTCCTCGGCGACGGCTGCCTCATGGAAGGGCTGTCGCAGGAGGCCTGTTCCCTCGCCGGGACTCTCGGCCTCGGCAAGCTCATCGTCATGTATGACGACAACGGCATTTCCATCGACGGCGACGTCCACCAGTGGTTCGGCGACGACACGCCCGCCCGTTTTGAAGCGTGCGGCTGGCACGTCATTTCCGGAGTGGACGGTCACGATGCCGCCATGCTCGATGCGGCGCTGGTCCTCGCCCGCAAGGAAACCGAGCGTCCGACCCTGATTTGCTGCAAGACGACCATCGGCTACGGTTCTCCCAAGAAGGGCGGGACGGCATCAAGCCACGGCTCGCCGATGGGGGCGGATGAAAACGCCGCCGTGCGTGCCGCGCTCGGCTGGAAGGACGAACCGTTCGTCATGCCGCAGGACATCAAGGATGCGTGGGACGCCCGCGAGCGCGGCGCAGCGCTTGAAGGCGAGTGGAAAGCTCTGTTTGCCGCCTATGCGAAAGCCTATCCCGATCTCGCCGCCGAATTCGAGCGCCGGATGGGCGGCACATTGCCTGCCGACTGGGAAAGCGTTTCCTCCTCCGCCATCGCCCGTTTTGACGCGGACAAGCCGAAGGTCGCCACACGTATCGCCAACCGCGACGTCCTGAACGCCATCGCTCCGCATCTGCCGGAACTGTTCGGCGGTTCCGCCGACCTGACCGGTTCCGTGGGCACGTGGCACGAAAAGGCTTCCCGCATCGGCCGCAACGACTGGAACGGCAACTACCTGTCCTATGGTGTGCGTGAATTCGTCATGGGTACCGTCATGAACGGCCTTGCGCTGCATGGCGGGTTCATCCCCTACGGCGGCACGTTCCTTGTGTTCTCCGATTATGCCAGAAACGCCATCCGCCTGTCCGCGCTCATGAAGCAGCGCCTTGTCTGGGTATTGACGCACGATTCCATCGGCGTCGGAGAGGACGGCCCCACGCACCAGCCCGTCGAGCATGTGAGCAGCCTGCGCCTCATTCCCGATCTGCTCGTGTGGCGTCCCTGCGACGCGGTGGAAACCGCCGTGGCGTGGAAGGTGGCTCTTGAGTCCGCCCAGCCTTCCTGCATGGTGCTGACCCGTCAGGGCCTGACGCCGCAGACCCGCACGGAGGAACAGCTTGAAGCCGTGAAGCGCGGCGCGTATATCCTCAAGGATTGCGAAGGCACACCCGAGGTAATCCTCATCGCTACGGGTTCCGAAGTGCAGCTCGCCGTTTCCGCCGCCGAAGCGCTGGCCGGGAAGGGCCGTAAGGCGTGCGTGGTTTCCATGCCCTGCGCCGAGCTTTTTGACGCGCAGCCTGCCGAATACAAGGAAAACGTGCTGCCCCGCGCCGTGCGTGCGCGCGTGGCGGTCGAAGCTGCCTCTGTGGACGGTTGGTGGAAGTACGTGGGGCTCGACGGCGCGGTGGTCGGCATGTCCGGCTTTGGCGAGTCCGCCCCCGGCGACGTGCTGTTCAAGCACTTCGGGTTCACCGTCGATCATGTCGTTGACGTTGCCGAAGGCTTGTTGAAGTAGAAAAACGAATCGGGGGAGGGAGCTTTTTGCAAAAAGCTCCCTCCCCCGTACCCCCACCCGCAAAAACTTCGACTGGTGGGGAGGGGACACGGAAGGAGTTCAGGAAGGACGAGCGTTTTTTCTGTATTGTCGACGTGTCCCGTTTTTGTGTCCCGTAGTATTCTCCCTTTTTTCCATATACGGGAAACCTGCGGACAGGGATTCGATAAGGGCGAAAGTCTTGGGAAGAGAGGGGATGGGGTTTGGGGAAGGGGGGAGAAACCTTTCTTCAGAAAGGTTTCTCCCCCCTTCCCCAATCTTCATACAAAACAAAGCAATGCGAATTAATATACTGACTCTGTTCCCGGAATGGTTTGCATCCCCGCTGGATACGGCGCTGCTCGGCAAGGCGCGCGAGGCGGGGCTTGTCGAATTCGATATCCTGAACCCCCGCGACAGGACGGAAGACCGCCACCATATCGTGGACGACCGTCCTTATGGCGGCGGGCCCGGCATGGTCATGATGCTGGAACCGCTGGTAAAGACCTTGCGGGAACTGGAAACGGAGCGGGGCGGAGCGGGGCGGATCATCATGCTCGCCGCCGCCGGTAAGCCGCTCACGCAGTCGCTGGCCCGCGAGCTGGCGCGGGAAGAGACGCTGACGCTGGTGTGCGGCCGGTATGAAGGCATCGACGCCCGGCTCATGGACATTTTGCCGGTCGAGCAGGTCAGCGTGGGCGAGGCCGTGCTCAACGGCGGGGAGGCCGCCGCCATGATGCTGGTGGAGGCCGCGACCAGGCTCATCCCCGGCTTCATGGGAAAAGAGGAATCCGGAGACGACGAAAGTTTTTCGGCGGGCCTGCTGGAGTATCCGCACTTCACGCGGCCCGAGGTCTTTGAGGATGTGCCCGTGCCGGATGTGCTGCGTTCGGGCGATCATGGCCGTATTGCCAAGTGGCGGCGCGAGCAGTCGCTGCGGACGACGCTGCGGGTCCGGCCCGACATGCTGGACGGGGCGCCGCTGACGTCGGGCGACATGGAGTACCTGCGGGAAACGGTGGAGGCCGCTGGACGGCTCCGCCTTGGCCGCAACCTCCATTGTGCGCTGGTGCATTATCCCGTTTTCCTTGGCGATCGCAAAACCGGCGCAACCTCTTTGACAAACCTCGACGTTCACGATATAGCACGGTGTTCTCGCACATATGGACTGGGGAGTTTCACGGTTGTAACCCCCTTGAAGGATCAGCAGACCATTCTGGAAACGCTGGTCCGCCATTGGACGGAAGGGCCCGGCGGCGTCTCCAACCCGGATCGCGCCGAAGCGTTCAGCCTCGTCCGTATGGCTTCCGATGTGCAGGGAGCCATTGATCTTGTGGAAGCACGCACGGGACAGCGCCCGGTTCTGCTGGGAACCAGCGCGCGGGACAACGGCGTCATGACGCCTCAGGCTGTGCGGGATCTGCTTGTGGACCGTCCAGTCCTGCTCCTTTTCGGGACAGGGCACGGGATGGCCCCGGAGATTCTGGATGCCTGCGACGGCATACTGAGGCCGCTGCGGTGGATGGATGCGTACAACCATCTCCCGGTGCGTGGGGCGGTCGCCATTACCCTTGATCGGGTGCTCGGCGACTGCTGTTAGAGCCTCTTCACGGCCGCGCCTTTGCGGTACGGTGCAATGCTCTGTGTTGATACCTCCCCCGGCGACGGGGCGAGAGAGCGCAAGCGACAGCCCGTTTCGGGAGTCACCGACAAACGAAGCGACATAACTTCAGGTTGCCCGTCAGACGGGGCAACGACTTCTTTGAGGAGAAGGACATGACCATCATCGAAAAGATCGAACGCGAACAGATGCGCCTTGATATTCCCGCTTTCAAGCCCGGCGACGCCGTGAAAGTGCACTTCCGTATCGTCGAAGGTGAAAAGGAACGTATCCAGGTGTTCCAGGGCAACGTGATCCGTATGCACCGCGGCACCGTGGGCGCTACCGTGACCGTTCGTAAGGTCTCCGACGGCGTGGGCGTGGAACGTATCTTCCCCCTGCACTCCCCCTTCATCGACCACATCGAGCTGGTGACCGAAGGTTCCGTGCGCCGCAGCCGTCTGTACTACCTCCGCGATCTCAAGGGTAAGGCTGCCCGTATCAAGCCCAAGAAGCGCTACTAGTTCCCCATCAGGGAAGAGGGGAGTTTTTCCCCGCAGTGAGGCGTTTCCCGCCCGGCGACGGGCGTTCTGGAAAAAGGGATCTTTCCTGCAAAGATCCCTTTTTCCCTTTTTGGTCTTTTGTTACGGAGAGTGTATGGCTGGTCGCAAAAAATCCGTATCCGTGCAGGAAGAGCTGCTTCTGTGCCCTTCCGCGAAGCCGGGCGACTGGTTCCCCGGCATACCCGTTTCGGCGGTTGCCGGGATCGATGAAGCCGGGCGGGGCTGCCTTGCCGGTCCCGTGGTTGCGGCGGCGGTGATTTTGCCCGAAGGCGCGGTTATTCCCGGCCTTGCGGACTCCAAGGTGTTGTCGCCTACCCGCCGGGACGGTCTGGCCGCCGAGATCGGGGCCGTGGCGCTGGCTTGGGGGCTTGGCGTCGTCTGGCCTCCCGAAATCGATCGCATCAATATTTTGCAGGCGACGCTCAAGGCCATGTGCCACGCCGCCAGCGTGTTGAAAGTCCGGCCCAAAGGGTTGCTCATCGACGGCAACCAGACGATCCCCGAGCCGCTGTTCCGGCAGCGCGCGGCGTGCTGGCCATCGTCCCCGCGCCAGAAATCCATTGTGGACGGCGACGCGCTGGTCCCGGTCATTTCGGCGGCGTCCATCATCGCCAAAACATTCCGTGACATGCTCATGGATAAGCTCGACCACCGCTATCCCGGCTATGGTTTTGCCAAGCACAAGGGCTACGGTTCCAAAGAGCATTTTGCCGCCCTGCGCGAGCTTGGGCCGTGCCCCATGCACCGGAAGACGTTCCGGGGCGTTTTGCCCGAACGGCAGACGGCGCGGCAGGGTTCGCTTTTGTGACCTTGCGGCAGGAAAAGGGGCGCGCCGGAGAGGATGCCGCCGCGGATTGGCTGGAAAAGGCCGGGATGCGGATACTCGCCCGCAATTGGCGCAGCGGTTCGTATGAACTGGATCTTGTCTGCCGGGACGGGGACGAACTGGTTTTTGTCGAAGTCCGTCTGCGCGGCAAGGGGAGCCTTGCTTCGCCCGAGGCGAGCATGACGCCCGCCAAATGCCGCAGCGTGGTCAAAGCCGCCCGAGCCTACTTGTCCGCAAGCGGGGAATGGGATGTTCCCTGCCGATTCGATCTTGTCTGCGTCCGTGACGCGGGCGCAACCTTCGAACTGGATTATTACCGCCATGTCTTTGACATCTCCGAAATTATGGGTAGTGGCGACGCCGCTTGGCAACCCTGGTGATCTTTCTCCCCGTGCGCGGGAAGTGCTGGAAGGCGCGGATATGGTCCTTGCGGAGGATACCCGCCGGGCGGGGCTGCTGTGCCAGCGCTGTGGGGTGAAAGCCAAGCGGTTCATGAGTTTTCATGACCATAACGAAGAGAGCAAGCTGGACGAAGTGCTGGGCCTGTTGAATGGAGGCCGGACGCTTGCGCTTATTTCCGACGCCGGGCTGCCGTTGGTGGCCGACCCCGGCTACCGGCTGGTCCGGGCCTGCCGCGCGGCGGGGATTCCCGTATCGGTGGTTCCGGGGCCGAGTGCGCCCGTGACGGCGCTCGCCGGGAGCGGCATCGCGCCGCAGCCGTTCGCGTTTTTGGGGTTCCTTCCCCGCAGCCGCTCGGATCAGGAAAAGACGCTGGCGCCCTTTGCCAATCTGGCATTGACGCTTATCTTCTTTGAACGTAAGGACCGATTGAGCGAAACGCTCTCTGTTGCCCATGCCGTGCTCGGCCCACGGGAACTTTGCATTGCCCGCGAACTGACCAAAACGCATGAGGAATACCTTCTCGGGCGGCTGGAGGACGGCGTCCCGGCGGGCGTTGAGTTGCTTGGCGAGATCACGGTGGTGGTCGGACCGGCGGAGGCCGGAGGCGTGACGGACAGGGAAGAGGTGTTTCGCCTTATCGTCGAGGAGCGGGAACTGGGCGGTTCGCCCCGGGACGTTGCGCGCCGGGTGCAGACCCGGACGGCCGGATGGACGGTCAAGAGCATTTACGCGCTGCTGTCCGCAAGGAGGTAAGCTATGAGCGCCAAGAAATCGGGCGGCCCCCTTATTGGGGATAACCGTAAAGCCCGTCATATTTATGAATATCTGGAAACCATTGAAGCGGGTATTTCCTTGACCGGGCCCGAGGTGAAAAGCCTTCGTGCCGGGCAGGTGAACTTTACGGACAGCTATGTGGAGTTCAGGCGCGGCGAAGCGTGGCTGATCGGCCTGCACATTGCCCCGTATACGAATGCCGGGTACGTGGAGCAAAACGCGGACAGGCCCCGCAAACTGCTGATGCACGCACAGGAAATCGCGTCGTTTGCTGCGAAAGTGGAACAGAAGGGCCTGACCGTGGTTCCGTCGAAGCTGTATCTCAAACACGGGAAGATCAAGGTGGAGTTGGCTCTTGGACGGGGCCGCAAGCTGCACGATCACCGCGTGGAACTGAAGCGCCGTGCCGAGACCCGGGATATGCAGCGCGAATTGCGCGGATAACGGCGCCATCGGGGAGCATGACGGGAAGGGACGCTTTCGGAGCGCTTCGACAGCCGTGTTCCCTTTGGGATGTTCACGGGATGGAGGGGCATACGATGGAGGCGGCGTTTGGGAAAGCCCCGCTCATTTCTCGCAAAGGGAAAAATACGGATGCCTTGGGCCGTTTTGCTTGACAGCGTAAGGGGGATCCCGTATAGAGATTCCCGTTGCTACGGCGACCTTTGGGGATGTAGCTCAGCTGGGAGAGCGCAGCGTTCGCATCGCTGAGGCCAGGGGTTCAATCCCCCTCATCTCCACCAGAAAGACGTCTCAAGAACTCCCGTGAGTGCTCATAAGTGCTCACGGGAGTTCTTCTTTTGCCCTTTTCCCGTGCTCAAATGCGCTCATGTTTTCTCGATTGGAACCATTGCAGCTCACATTTTTTTGGGGCAACAATGGGGGCAACAGACGCTTTTGCCCCAAGGAGTTGCCCCAATGTCCCTGACAGATACGCGCATCAAGACTGCGAAGCCCGCTGAGAAAATCTACAAGATATACGATGCCGATGGGTTCCACAGGCCGTATATTCACAAGAAAGAAAAATAAAAATGGTACGTGGTCGCCTTGGTCGCCAGTTATCACTGACTCTCAGATTGGCGACGGCATCACTAACACCAACGGCATCATCTCCGTCCCCGAAGTCATTTCTTCCGGCACACAGTTACTCCCGCTTTTGGGGCTCCTTGCGGGGAGCCTGATGCGTGTGTGTTTGCACCGTCTGTGGACTCACACTGGTTGCTCTCTGTGAATGCAAGCCGATCGCGCACAGGCAAAGGCCCCTTTCCGTTGTCGAACTGGAAGGGGCCTTTGCCTGTTTATGGATATTCCGGAGTGTGGTGGTAACGCTAGGCGTCGTTTCGTGGCCCTTGGGGCATGAGAGGCATCCCTTTGCCACCCGAGGGCAGGGCCTTTGTTTCCGTTTCTGGCACTTCCCCGTACACGGCGAAGTGACCGCGCCCGGTGTTTTTGATCTGGTACAAGGCGGCGTCGGCCTTGGCGAACAGTTCGGCGTAGGTCTTGCCGTCACGCGGGAACAGGCTGATGCCGATGCTTGCCGAGATGACATAATCCTGCCCGAGGGAGACATGGGCGAGCTCAACGGAGAGCCGCCTGCATTTGGCTTTGAGGGTTTCGAGCCCATCGGAAAGGGAAATGTCCTTGGCGAGCACGACGAATTCGTCCCCGCCCGTGCGCCCGACGATGTCCGTGGCGCGGAACGTCGCGCGCAGGGTAGCCGCCACCGCCTTGATCACCGAGTCCCCGAACAAGTGCCCGAACGTATCGTTTGCGTATTTGAACTTGTCGAGATCCACAACGATGAGCGCGTGGTTCCTCCCCTCCTGCAACTCAAGGGAGACAAGGTGTTCCGTAGTGATCTTGTTGTAGATCTGCGTGAGCAGATCCGTGCTTGCTTCGTGGCGGAGGCGGTCTTCCTCGAGCTTCTGGTGGTGGATGTTCGTGAGCTGCCCGATGAGCTTGATGGCGCGCCCGGTTTCGTCACGGATGCTGCGGAAGCGGATCGAGTACCACTGATAGCCTGCTTCCGGCTGAAGCAGGCGGAGGGTGAGGGCATAGGAATCGACCCCCTGCTCAATGCGGCGATAGGCCTCCTGAAGCGTTTTCGCGTCCTCGGGCAGGAGCATGTTGAGCAGGTTGTCCTGATGCCGCCTGTAATTAGGGATGACCCGGGGCTTATGGAAAATGGTTTCGTAGCGTTCCGAGCACGTCATCTCGTCGGTGTCGTAGTCGTATTCGAAGATGATGTCGTTGGTCAGCTCCGCGACGATGCGGTTCCGCTGCTGTTCCAGCTCCAATGCCCGCATGGTGTTTTTCTGCTTGCTGACGTCCACGAACACGCCCTGAAATACGGGCACGCCGTCACGGTGTCCCACGAGGCTGGCTTGGAGATAGATCCAGACGACACCTCCGTCCCTGCGCAGGATGCGGTATTCGGTATGCACCGGGATGTTGCTTGCGAGGCTGGAACGGAACGCGCCGAGCAGGTGTGCCCGGTCGTCGGGGTGCACCACAAGCAGGGCTTCGTCGTGCACGTCCTGCTCATATTCCGCGTGGCTTCTCCCGGCAAGCGCGTAAAAACCGGCGTTTGCCCAGAGCACACGGAGGTTGTCCGTGAGTTCGAGCCGCGCCACCCCGCCTCTGACGCCGTTGATGACGGCTTCAAGCTCCTGCGAGGTTTCAGTCGCCCGGGCGCTGGCCTCTTCGGCCTCCCGTGCCCGTTCTTCCGCCATGCTGAAGCTTGCCTTGAGCCGCTGGACCATCGTGTTGAGGGCGCGGGCCAGCTTGCCGAGTTCATCCTCGCGCCGGATGTTTAGGGAACGATCGAGATCGCCCGAGGCTACGCGCTCGGCGAACTCCACCCCCTCTTGAAGGACACCGGTGACTTTACGCAGGATGAGGTAGATGAGCAGGGTGACGAGCAGCAGCGCGCCCGCGCAGCTCAGGATGATGTCGCTGCGGAGGTTGCGTACCCCGGCGAGCATGGCTTCCTTGGATGCGGCGGCCACAATGATCCACCCGTTGGGCAGGGCCGTATAGGCGCTGTACATGATCTGCCCCTGCGGGTTCCTGTATTCCAGAAACCGATCTTTGTCCGCGGTGGCTTCCTTGATGAAGCGCTGTTCGGAGACATTGTCGGCGAACATCTTGTTACGGTCCCTGTGCATGATGACCGAGCCGCCCGGCGTGCAGACGAAAACGTACCCCATGCCGTTGAGGGTGACGGGATCGACGATAAGGCGCGTGAGGTGCTCCATGTTGATCGCGCCGACGAGCACGCCGGATACTTTGCCCCTGTCATAGATGGGGGTGGAGATGATGAACGCCTTTTCCTGCGTATAGGGAAGGACAAGCGGACCGTCGAGGGTTTGTGCGCCTTGCAGCGCCTTGTGGAAATAGGATGAGGTTTTCCGGCTGGTGGCGTTCTCGCCCGGATTGACGCTGGCGATCACGGTCCCCCTGCTATTGAGGACGGCCAGCCCGTCGATGCTTGGGAAGTCGAGCACGGCCCGCCGCAAATGACGGGTAAGGAGCTTGCTCCGTTCGCCCTCGGGGGATTCATCAGGGTTGCGGAGCAGCTCGATGATGGCGATGCGATCCGCCACTGTGAGCAAATGCTGGCGGGTGAGGTTCATGACGGTGGTGAGTTCGCGCCCCACGGCGTCGAGCGTGGAAATTTCAAGGATGCGGGTAGCCTCGGCCACGGAATCCCGGGCGTCGCTGTATGCCTTCCATCCGATGAAGGACGTGGCGAGCGTCACAATGACGCTGATGGGAATGATCATGCGCGCGATAAGTGACATCGTATCTTTCTCGTGTTCAAAACCAGTAGGGGGGAGGAGCCCTGAAGGGCGAAGAGGGGGTTCGAGAGAAGATACGCGGGGAAAAGGAAATGTAAACTATAATCCGGGCGGAAGCGTTGCGGGGGCGAGGGATGGCCGCCGGATCGGAGCGGCTAGGGGCGGAGAGGCCGTTTTGCTGAAAGGCGGTGTCCGGGCACCGGATCGGCCCGCAGGGGAGCGGGTGAAACGAAAGCCCCGAAAGCCGGGCTTTCGGGGCGAACCTATCCGCGCGTCTTGCGCCAGCCGTCAAAACGTTCCTGAAATATTTTTGAATCTTGCCTGGTCCGTGTGGATACCATCCAGAGGAAGACGCAGATTGTGAGGGCCACAAGGCCCACAAGGGCGAGCAGGATGTATACGATAACCGTCAGAATGGCAAAAATCGTTTCCATAGGGTTGCCTCCATGTCCAATCTTAGCAGAGAACGGCTCCGCGTCAAAGAGGGCACAAGGGTGCGGGCGGGGAAGGCGTAAGGGGGAAGGTTCCGGACATGCAGCCGACGGGATGGGGGACGGCCCGCCATACTGCGGCGTGCCCCAACATCCTTGACTTTAGCGTGTTCAGAGCTATTGTGGAGACAGAGGAAAAGGCGTTTCCTATCACTTCATTACGGAGGCATCATCTATGGAAGTGAAGAAGATTCTCTGTGCGGTGGACTTGGAAGACACAATTGCCCCTTCCGTTGAATATGCGAAGATGATGGCGTCCATGACCGGGGCCTCCATTTTGGTTGCCTATGTCATCCCGGCTCACACGCCGTATGAGGATGTGTATCTTTCCGTCAACAACCAGCCGAATGAAGTGAACAATCCCAACGAAACCATCCAGAAGTCCATGAACGCCCTCTTGGCGGAACAGTTCGCCGGGATGGATGCCACGGGCGTCATTCTTGTGGGGCGGCCTTCCGAAGAGCTGGTAAAGCTGGCTGAAGAGAAGGGAACCAACCTCATCGTCATGGGCACGCACGGGCGGGCGGGGTTTGATCGCCTGCTGTTCGGGTCCGTCGCCCATGAAGTGGTGCGGGCAGCGCCATGCCCGGTGATGACCGTCCGGCCCCTCATGCCGAAGAAGTAAGCGATAAGGGTGCCCTTCCGATTGGGGAAGGGCGCTTTTTTTACGCCCTGAGCCCATCCGGTCAATCGTTCTCCCCGGAAGGAGGTGCCTCCCGGCGCCTTGCCTGGGCGCTTCCGGAAAGGCGGGCTTTTTCCTGCTGCTTCAGTTTACGGTTTTCCGCGAATTGATTGACGATCATGGCGACGATGACCAGTGAGTACATGTACGCGATCAAGGCCACGAGGATGGTGGCGTTCTTGGCGACCCATGTATGGGGCGTGATGTCGCCGTAGCCGATGGTCAGGATGGTCACGTAGCTGAAATAGAACAGATCACGGAAACCCTGCCCGCCGGGCGTGAGCCCGGAAAACGAGCCCGGTTGATGGAACTCCACGGCGACGAAGACGAAAAAACCGCAGTAGCCGATGAGGAGCAGGCCGCACAGCGCCGCGAGCACGCTTTCCCGGTCCACCAGCGGGGCCGTGTAGATCTGCCGGAAGAGTTCGAGCGTCACCCACCCAAAGAACACGACATAGGCGAATACAAGATACTCTCGCAGATTCAGGGGCGTGAAGCTGTCCAGCAGGCGCCCGACGATGAGCAGGCCGCCGAGGAAGAGCAACAGGGTCAAGAGGTATCCCTTCCGCCGGATATCGAAGAGGGTGATCCCCGCGATGAGCTGGATCGGCAGGTAGATGGTCTGCGCGATGCCGTCGTAGATGTCTTCGGGGAAGAAAATGTTGACGACGATCGTGCACAGGAGTGAAGCGAAGAGGAGGTCGAAACGGTACTTGTAGGCTTCCGATCGGATGTGGTGCGGATGCTCGGGCATGGGCGGCGATCCCTCGTTGGAGGATTGAGCGGGTGTGTTTCCGTTCTTAGGAGAAAAATGCGCGGCGGTATAGGGGGATATCCGGAGATCCGCCGTGAAAATGAAGCAGGTATAAAAGAGGTTGCGGCGCGGCCATTTGAACGTGATGAAAAGGGGAAGGGAGGCGTCCATAACCCCAGGGGCATGGCGGCGTTCCTCCGGTGGCCGGAAGCGCGGGGCGGCGGAAAAGTTGAAAAGTATGGCGGGAACATTTGCGAAATGCCGACTGGGCAGGTATGCTCCCACTGCGTCTGAGCGCGCCGGGGAGAGGCGCTTTCCTTGGCGCTGTGGGGATGTGATACGGGCGGTTCCGGGGGGAGACCCGCCAGACAACGGAGGGGAATGGTGAGAGCGGTCCGCACCTTTCGGGGGAGAAACGTCTACGTTTTGTGCCTCCTTGGCATTTTTGCGCTTTCGGTTCTGGTCGCGCTCTCCTTCCTGGAGTTCAGGAGCGAAAACCGGGAACGTATCCAGGCCGTCAACAACGCCTATCTTGAAGAGATTGCCCGCCAGTCCAATCTCCGCATCTCCATCAGGATGAATGCCGCCATTGCCTATACGGCCATGTTCGCGGAGCTTTTTTCATCGGTTGAGCGCCTGGCCGGGCCGGATGCCGCTGCTTTGCTGCAAAACATGGCGGGCCATTACGACTTCCACGATGTCCGCGTGTTCACGCCCGATGGGAAAGGCCGCGATTTGGAAGGTTCCGTCCGCGTGGAGCCCGGCGAGCCGTGGTTCCAGGACGTGCTGCGCGGCAATCACGACGTGCGTTTCATCCGTAACGGGCATGGCCCGGACAATCTGCTCTTTTATTCGCCCATCATCAGGGACGGGGAGATCGTCGGCGCGGTAGCCGGCGTGTATGATATGTCCATCCTCTCCCGGATCATGGATATGAGCTACTTCCACGAGCGCGGCTACAGCAATATCCTGACGTCCAGCGGCGAGTCGGTCACGACCTCGCGCCACACGTCGAACATCATCGGCGGCAGTGAAAACGGGCTGGAAGCGTTTGAAGCCAACGCCGTAATGCTGGACGGCTATACCTTTGAAGGGCACAGGACGATGCTCCGTGACGGGACGTCGGGTTTCATCCGGTTCTCCGTGGGCGGATACGGGCGCACGGCCTATATCACGCCGCTGGGCATCAACGATTGGCGCCTTGTGACCATCGTGCCCGACGCCGTCACCGAGGACATCTGCGATCCGATCAACCGGGGCGCGTTGTCGTTCTCCATCAAACTTTTCCTTGCTTTTGTGATGAGCGCCATGCTCATCAGTTTCATCATCTTCCGTACCCGGCGGGAGGTGGAGGGCGTGAATCAGGAAAGGGACTCGATGGCCGACATTTCACCGGGCGGCATCGTAAAGTGTACGCGCGATGATTTCCGGATGCTCTATATCAACCAGGGATGCCTGGAGCTTGCGGGCTATTCGCGTGAAGAGCTGGAAGACAGGTTCCAGAACGTGTTTCTTGGGGTCGTGTACCCTGAAGACCGGGATCGGCTTACCGCTCTGATGCGGGAATGCGGTTCGGAGCCGCTGCAATGCGAATACCGCATCGTGACGCGTTCCGGCGAAGTGCGGTGGATTCTGCACCGTATGCGCCTTGCGGTGGAACAGCGCGGCGCGGCGTGCCTCTATTGCAGCATGACCGACATCACGGACGCCAAGGAAGCGGAGTTGAAGCTCCGCATGAGCAACGAGCGTTTCCTGATCGCCATTTCCCATACCGACGACATGCTGTTTGAATATGTATACGCCACGGGGCGGATCATGCGCATAGCCGGGAAGGGGGCCTCTCTGACGGAAGCGTCGCTGCACGAAGCGATGGATGAGATCGGCATGGACGAAGAGAGCAGGAAGGCCATGGAGGGCGTCCTGGAGACATTGCGGTCCGGGGAAGCCTCGGCCTCCGTGGTGATGCGCTCCGGAAACGGCTGCAGCCGATGGTTCCGCGTCACGCTGACCAATCTTTTCGATGACGAGGGCCGCCCATACTCCGCGCTCGGCACGCAGGAAGACATTACCGAACTGAAGGAAGCCGAGCTCCGTTTTGCCCGTGAGGAGCGGTACCGGGAGGCCATGCTGTCCAAGACGATAGCGTCTTATACCGTAAACCTGACGCGGGACAGGCTGCTGTCCCGGTACGCGGATGGTGAAGAGCTGGGCGTGGAAGAGCCGGACGCGTCAGCCGCCGCACGGTTCCGCAAGGCTGTGGAGGTGTCCGTACACCCCGAAGATCAGCAGGGCGTCCTGCGTTTCTATGCCACGGAATCCCTGTTGCAGCTGTACGCGGCGGGGCAGGGGGAAACGTCGCTGGAATACCGCACGCTGCGCGGCGACACCTTCATCTGGGTGTCCGCCTCCATTAACCTGTTGAAAGATCCGGCCTCCGGGGATCTGCTGGCTTTTGGTTACCTGACGGACATCACGGAACGGCGGCAGCGCGAGGCTGAATTGGTCTATAAGTCCGAGCGGGACTTTCTGACGAAGCTGTATAACCGGTCCGCTGTGGAAAAACGGTTTTCCGAGTATGCTGCTTCGGCCTCTGGGGACGGATTGCTTGCCTTCTTCAGCATGGATTTGGACGGGTTCAAGAATGTCAACGATACGCTGGGGCATCTTGAGGGCGACACGCTGCTGCAATCGGTCGCACGTGAGCTGGAGTCGTGTTTTCGTGTGGACGACATTGTGGGCCGCTTGGGCGGGGATGAGTTCATTGCGCTCATGTATGGCGTCTCAACCCGGGAAATCATTGAGCGCAAGGCTGAGGAGCTGTGTGCGCGCATCCGGTCCATCCGCATGGCGCACCCCCGTTACAGCGGGGTTTCGGTAAGCATCGGCGTGGCCATTGCCCCGGAACACGGGGATTCGTTCGAAGAGCTGTATGCCAAGGCTGATGTCGCCTTGTACCACGCGAAGCAGGGCGGGCGGGATCGCTTCGTCATATACGGCGGGGAATAAGGCCCGGATTCCGCAAAGAAGGCGGGCACGGGCTGTTGACAGGAGTGCCGTGAGCATGGAAAATCGGTTGTCTGATGGGTGCCGCCGTCCGAGGGCTGGCGGGCCGAATGATTTGTATTGCCGGGAGACAGGATGTTGACGCTGGAAGAGATTCGTGCACATTTTCGACGGCATGACCCCGTGTCCTCCTCGTTGGGGATTGAGGTGCTGGACGTGGGAAGGGAGTACAGCCTTGTCGAGATGCCGCCGCATGGATGCCAGCTCAACGGCATGGGAGCGGTGCACGACGGAGCCGTTTTCGTTCTGGCGGATGTGGCGTTTGCGGCGCTTTCCAATGCGAACGGCCTGTACTGCACGAATGCCCAGACCTCCATTTCTTTTGTGCGTTCCGGCCGCGTGGGGCCCCTGCGTGGGGAAGCGCGCGTGCTCCGTTCGGGGAAGCTGCTTTCCACATACGAGGTCCGGGTAACCGATGCCGAAGGGGGCCTTGTGGCCGTGGCGACCATAACAGGCTATGGCGTCGGCGCGCGGCTTCCTCTGGGGGATGCATAGCGTTTGCGGGTTCCGCATCGGGTGTTTCCGTTGCGGGGTGTACTCAAAGAAGGAGGAGGGTGCCGTGTCTGTCGCCGCCATGTGGTTTATTCTGGGCATAATCTTGCTGGCCGTGGAGCTGGTGTCTCCCGTGTTCGTGCTGTTTTTTTTCGGCCTTGGCGCGTGGGCGGCGGGGGTGACGGCGCTGTTCGTGGACGATCTGGCCATTGAAGTGGTCGTCTTCGGAGCCTCGTCCGTTGTGTTTCTCCTTTCGCTGCGTCGGTTGTTTGTCCGCAGCTTTCGAGGAAAGACGCAGATTTCATCGGATGCCGCGTCGGTGGGGCTGCCGAATCTGCACGCCGGGAAAATGGGGACGGTAACCCGGCCCATTCCGGTAAACGGGGTAGGGGAGATTTCGGTGGGCGGCAGTTTTTGGCGCGCGGTGTCCCCGGAAGCGCAGCCGGAGGGGGCGCAGGTGCGTGTCTTGGGGCATATCCCCGATGACGAACTGACGCTTGAAGTGGTTTCCGGTGGGGAAAACTCCCGGAATCCTGCGTAGCTATTCAAACATGGAGAGCATAATATGCTTGATTTGATCGGTTCTTCGTTGACGGTTTTCGTTTTCTTGGCATTGCTGGTTATTTTCGTCCTGTTCAAGACGGCGCTTGTCGTGCCGAACCAGCAGGCGGTGGTGGTCGAGCGGCTCGGCAAGTTCCACGCCGTTCTGTTCGCGGGCTTCCATATCCTCATCCCCTTCATTGACGCCGTGGCCTACCGCCGCTCCCTGAAAGAAGACGTTCTGGACGTGCCCAAACAGACCTGCATCACGAAAGACAACGTGAGCGTGGATATCGACGGCGTGCTTTACCTTCAGGTGGTGAACCCCGAGAAATCCGCCTACGGCATCAGCGATTACATGTTCGGTTCCGTGCAGCTTGCCCAGACGGCTTTGCGTTCCGCCATCGGCAAGCTGGAATTGGACAGGACTTTTGAGGAGCGCAGCACCATCAATCAGGAAGTCATCTCCGCGCTGGACGCCGCCACCGCGCCGTGGGGCATCAAGGTGCTGCGGTACGAGATCCGTGACATCACGCCGCCTTCCGGGGTCATGCAGGCGATGGAAAAGCAGATGCGCGCCGAACGTGAAAAGCGCGCGCTCATCGCGCAGTCCGAGGGCGAGATGCAGGCCCGGATCAATATGGCGGAAGGCGCTAAGGCCGCCGCCATCGCCGAATCCGAAGGCAAGTTGCAGGCGATGAAAAATCAGGCCGAAGGCGACGCCGTACTGATCCGGGCGGTTGCGCAGGCCACCGCCGACGGCCTTGCCACCGTCGCCGACCAGATGGAAAAGCCGGGCGGTACGCAGGCGGCGAACCTGCGCGTTGCGGAAAACTATCTGGAACAGTTCGGCAAGCTCGCCAAGGAGGGCAACACCATGATCATGCCCACGGATCTGGCGAACATTTCCGGGCTCGTCAGCAGCCTCACTTCGGTGATCAAGCAAGCCAAGGCGTAAGAAAGAAATCACGAACAGGGCGGCTTCGGCCGCCTTTTTTGTTGTCTCCACGGGGAGCGGCGCGTAGGTGCGGGCGAGGCTTCGCAGGGCTCACCGGGCCTGCATGATGAAGCCGTGAGTCTGGAACGGCGGTATTGTTTTGATTATAGCCCTTTATACTAAAAGGTTTTTTCCGTGCCCCATGCTACGGTCCTTCCATACCAAAGCATTGGAGGCTTATTATGCAGAATAAATGGCATGAACACTCCGTTGGCAACATCGTGGTGAATTTCCCTCTGTCTTCCGCCATATTCCGTGCTGCGGGCATCGACTACTGTTGCGGCGGTGGGCGTCTGCTCGGCGAAGTCATCAAGGAACAGCGCCTTGTCGACAGCAATATTTATAAAGCGCTGGATGAGCTTGCCGCCCGTACGGAAAAGCCCGCTGAGCCTTTCTCCGAAATGAGCGCCGAACGGCTCGTGGAGTTTATCCTGACGAAGCACCACAGCTATCTGTGGGGAGCGCTTCCGGAAGCGCATGAACTGATTGTGAACGTGCTCAAGGCCCACGGAAGGCGCCATCCCGAGCTGTACGACGTGTATAAACTGTTTGGCCAGTTGTCGCATGAGATGGAACCGCACCTGATCCGTGAAGAAACGGAACTCTTCCCGGCCATCGCCAACAGTGAGGCGAAGGAACACTGCCAAGCTCTGGTGCATATCCTGGAAGAGGAGCACGAAGCCGCGGGGACTCTGCTCAAAAAGCTCCGCCATGCCACAAACGACTACAGCGTCCCCTGCGACGGATGCGATACCTTCCGCGAACTGTACAAGAAACTTACTGAAATCGAAGAAGATACCTTGCAGCACTACCATCTTGAAAACAACATCCTCTTCAAGAAAATTCTTGCGTAGTCCGTTGGAATCGTAAGAGGTTTACTCCTGTGGCGGACAGTCCGCCCGTCCGGAGTCTTCGCCGTGACTCAGAGGATGGCGTCTCCAGTTACGGGGTGGCGCTGAACCGAAGTCGGGCGGGAAAACGGAAGGAAGAGTGGTTTTCGCTGAAATTTCTTCCGAAAGGGCGTTTTTTCGCTTGCCAGCTCTGAATGTTTTGGGTATACCTCCCTTCCATGCCGAAGTGGTGGAATTGGTAGACACGCTAGGTTCAGGGTCTAGTGAAGGTTCCTTCATGGGAGTTCGAGTCTCCCCTTCGGCACCAACAAGAAGTCCAAAACAGTCCATAGAAGGCCGAAATCACTAAGAAAAACGTGGTTTCGGCCTTCTCTTTTTGTCCACCAAAATCCAAGTACCCACGTGGACACCCTCAAAAATCGTTGGTAGATTCGCAGGTACCAATACCACGACGCCATTTCGGCACGGAGAAATACCAGCACTCTTCAAATCTTCTTTGAATTCAACTAGATGGAGGTAGATTTTTCTGGTTTTCGCTGCACACTTCTGGACTGTTTTGGAGGATACCAACATGAAACTTTCTGATGCCGCTGTGCGGAACGCCAGGGCCAACGGCAAGGTGCAAAAACTTTCTGACGGCGGCGGACTGTACCTGCATGTGACGGCCACCGGCAGCAAATTGTGGCGGCTTGCCTACAGATTTGAGGGCAAGCAGAAGCTGTTGAGCTTTGGCGCATATCCGGCGGTTTCCCTGAAAGACGCCCGCCATCGGCGCGATGAAGCCAAGGAATTGCTTGCCAGGGGGATTGATCCCGGCGAAGAGAAAAAGCAGGCCAGAGAAGAAAAACTCGCCAAAGAACGGGAAGAGCGGGATACCTTTGAGTTTGTGGCGCGGGAATGGTTCGCCAAGTACGAGCCGACGCTCTCCGAAAAGCACGCCAAGAAATTGCGCCGCTATCTGGAGAATACGATTTTCCCGGTCATTGGCGGAAAGCCTGTCACTCAGCTTGAGCCTGCCGACTTCTTGCAGCTTGTTCAGCCCTCGGAGCGTCTCGGCCATCACGAAACAGCCCACAAGCTCATGCGCCTGTGCGGACAGGTGACGCGCTATGCCCGCATCACCGGCCGCGTGAAATACGATGTGGCCGCAGGATTGACCGAAGCCCTGACGCCGGTGCAGACAACGCATTTCGCCGCCGTTACCCTGCCGGACGACATTGGTCAGCTTTTGCGGGATATTGACGCCTATGTCGGCTATACCTCCGTTGTCTATTGTCTGAAAATTCTGCCCTACGTTTTCACGCGGCCCTCGGAATTGCGGCTGGCGCACTGGAGCGAGTTTGACTTCAAAAATGCCGCATGGATCATTCCGGCTTCGCGCATGAAAATGCGGCGCGAGCATGTAGTGCCGCTGTCCAAACAGGTGCTGGTACTGCTGAAAGAGCTTCACGCCTATACCGGCAACGGTGAACTGCTGTTCCCCAGCGCCCGCGCGCTCACCACACCCATCAGCGATGCCGCTCCCTTGGCCGCGTTACGGCGCATGGGCTACGCCAAGGAAACCATGACCCTGCACGGCTTCCGGGCAATGGCCAGCACACGCCTCAATGAACTTGGCTTCCGGGCGGATGTCATTGAGGCGCAGCTTGCCCACAAGGAACCTGATACCGTGCGTCTTGCTTACAATCGCGCGGAATACATGGAAGAACGTCGGCAGCTTATGCAGAAATGGGCCAATTACTTGGACGAGTTACGTTCCACCAAACAATAATCATGGAGGCAGCCATGTCCGATACCATTCATTCCAGAAAATCGCCTCAATTCCAAGAACAAGATACGTTTGTCACTATCGGCAAAGTACCTGAGGATGAACAGATTACCGTCGCGGATACCGGCTGGAGTGAAGAAACCAAAGAGCGCATGAGACAGGCCGGTTATGACGATATGGACATGATCCGGGCGTGGTATAGCTGAAAAATATGCCCTTCGCTCACGCAGGCGGCACGGATACTTGCAGATCGGCACTCTATGCCATACCCTCACAAAATCCGCGCCGCCTACCATATTGTCCGAATACGGCGTTTGAGCTACGCTCTCCTCCATGTTGGATCAGCAAAAAATATCCCTCGGCAGGGTACGGCAGGCATACCGGCTGACCTCGAATGAAGTCGAAACCGTTATTCAGGCGCTGTGGCCTCATGCCGTTTTTCCTTCGGAATTATGGCGCAGAGCGCATGAAGCGTACTGGAAAGACTTTGCTGACAGCAATCAGACCGTCTATAACATAGAAAGCCCTACTTTACCGCAACCCTGTCTGTCAGACAAACGGATCCACACCTATTTGTTTGGGTGTGACATCATGGATTTTTTTAAAAAGCTTTCGTGGAATATTCATGCCAATGCCCTGGAACTGGGGCTCAAGTACATCCTGGAAGAAACGTATGATGAAATTGGAAATATCTTTCCTGAAGAGAGAGAGTTTCTGTTCCATTCCCTGAAACGACTTGAGACAGAAGATTTCTTTGACCAATACTCGCCTGACTCTCCTTCGTTTGAAAATCCAATATCTATACCGGCATCAAGCTATCATTTTATCTCGCACATTTTCGTCGATACCATTCTTGTCAGTCGGTATGATACCATCAGATTTCTCCGCAATTACCCTTTGCACAAGGAAGTGAAAGGTATTACCCGCGCGCTTGTGGAATCCATTCTCAAATCTATGCCCCCAGAAAACATTTCCCCGGAAAGTTCCCAAGTGCAGACAGAACAGCCAGCAGTGGAGGAAGCGGAAGATGGCAAACTTATGTTCAGGATTCCGTCCACTGTCTGGCGAGGAAAGCCGGATCATGCCGTCTATGACGGCATGAAAGACACCTATCCTCTCCCCGTAATCGCCTATGTCCTGTTTTACTGGTGCAGTGCCGACAAGCCCGAAACAGGACACAAAACCCAGATGGGCAGAAAAACGCAGCTTGGCCGTCTGTTCACGGAAAAGGAATATAGCGATCCCAAGTCGTACCGAAACCTGATGAACCGTCTTCTTGAAGAAGCTGACGCATACACCATTATTCAGGGGTGATTTTTTAGCTCCATTTTCCCACATTCCCGCGTTTTCCCGTCTTTTTCCCGCCAAATTCCCTCACGGAAATCTTTCCCGGCATGTCAGAACCTTCTGAAGAGCAACAACCTTCAGGAGGTTTTTTCATGGCTCAGCGTAAACCGTCATTCCCCGAATTCGGCTTTGTCCGTCTGCCCCAGATTCTGGCCTGCATCCCCATTTGCGAAAGCGCCTGGTGGGAGGGCTGCCGAACCGGTCGTTATCCCAAGCCGGTGAAGCTTGGCCCTCGCACCACAGCTTGGCGCGTTGAAGATATCAGGGAGCTTATTGAGCGCTTGGGCAACGGTGAAGCCAATGTCAGATAGCTCATTCCTTTCTGTAGGGAGGCCATGATGAGTTCTGACATTCTGCACAGTTTTGCCGAGTGTCTGTGTGCAGCTGGGCTGGAGGTCGAGACCGTTCAGGCCGATGGCCTCCTGCACCGTTGCGGCACAACGGACAGGCCCCACCGCAAGGACGGCGCGTACAAGGCGTTTCTGGACGTTCCGGCTTCCATCTGGTGGAAGAACTGGCGCACCGGCGATGAGGGAACGTGGACATACAGGCCGGAAAAGGAACTGCCCACTGCCGAACGTAAGGCCCTGCATGAACGCATCCGGGCCATCAGAGCGCACAATGAAGCCGAACAGGCCCGCCGCTGGCAGGTTGCCGCAAAGCTGGCAATCAGTATCTGGAATCATGCCCGACCCGCCGAGGACAATCATCCCTACCTGCAACGTAAGGAAGTCCCGGCCATCGGCCTGCGGCAGACGGAGGACGGGCGGCTGATTGTTCCGGTGCAGAACACGTCCGGCAAAATTCAGAGCCTGCAATTCATCCTGCCGGACAAGCCTGCCGAGGATACGGACAAGTTCTTTCTCAAGAGTGGCAAAACGTCCGGCGGCTTTTTCTCCATTCCTGCAAAAAACGGAACCAAGGACGGCCCCTTACTCATTGTCGAAGGCTACGCCACGGCGGCCAGTCTGCATCTGGCGACCGGATACGCCGTGCTGATCGCTTTCAACGCCGGAAATCTGCAAGCCGTGGCCCGCACAGCCCGTGCCCGGTATCCGGATCGGGAAATCCTTCTTTGCGCGGACAACGACTGCGAAACCGTCAAACCCGACGGCACGCCGTGGAATCCCGGCAAGGAAGCGGCTTGCAGAGCGGCGCAGGCTGTGGGCGGCAAGCTGGCCGTCTGCCCGGCCCATGACGGCAAGGCGACGGATTTCAACGATCTGCACCGCCTGCGTTCCTTTGAGGCCGTTCGCGCCGTTGTGGAAGCGGCACGAAAACAGGATACCGAATGCCCCATGCCGGAAGGTTTCTTTCTTGTGGCGGAAGGCAAACGTGCCGGACTGTACAAGCTGGAAACCAAGCCGGACGGCGAGATGAACGAAGTCCGCATCGGGCCTCCGCTCTCCGTGAAAGGCATGACCCGCGACAGCGAGGGCAACGAATGGGGCCTCATGCTGGAATGGGCTGACCCGGACGGCAAGAAGCATACCTGGCCCATGCCCATTGAACTGCTCTTCCGGCAGGGCGCGGACTGGTACAGCAGCCTGGCTTCCGGCGGATGGCTCGGCAATCCCTCCGCCAGAAAGAAACTCATGGACTTTCTGTCAGCCGTCCGACCCACCCGCCGTATTCGCTGTGTGCCCCGCACCGGCTGGGACAACACCGCTTACCTCCTGCCGGATGCCGTGTACGGCGATACCTCCGGCGAAAGCGTGGTTCTGCAATCCGCGCATCACGGCGATCTGTATCGTACCGCCGGAACTCTGGAAGGTTGGCGGGAAATCGCCGTGCTTGCCGTCGGCAATTCCCGTCTGAGCTTCGCCCTGTGTGCGGCCTTTGCCGGGCCGTTGCTGCGTCTGGCTGGTCTGGAGGGCGGCGGATTCAGCTTTGAGGGCGGATCATCCTCCGGCAAGACAACGGCCCTCCAGATTGCCGCGTCCGTCTGGGGTGGCCCGGAACACGTCCGAAGCTGGCGCGCCACGGACAACGGCCTTGAAAACATCGCAGTCCTGCACAACGACAATGTGCTGATTCTGGATGAAGTCGGGCAGGTCAACGGCAAGGTTCTGGCCGAATGCGCCTACATGCTGGCCAACGGTCAGGGCAAGGGACGTTCCAGCCGCGAAGGCAATCTTCGCAAATCCCATTCCTGGCGTCTGCTCTTTCTCTCCAGCGGTGAACTCGGCCTGGCCGACAAGCTGGCCGAAAACGGCCTGAAGTCCAGAGGCGGGCAGGAAGTCCGCTTTGTCGGGCTTCCCGTGGATACGTCCATGCTCACCGAACTGCACGGTTTTCCCCATGCCGGAGCCGTGGTGAATCGTCTCAAGGAATTGTCTGCTATCCATTATGGCCACGCGGGCCGCGCCTTCCTGCACAAATTGACCGAACCTGACACCATGACCACGGTTTTGTCCGAGCTGCAATCGGCTCTTGCCAACACGGTCAGTCATCTTGTGCCTGTCGGATCAGATGGTCAGGTGCGGCGCGTGGCCCAACGCTTCGCGCTTTGTGGACTGGCCGGAGGTCTGGCCGCGCAGATGGAGATTCTGCCCCCTGACTTTGACGCTCCGGGCTGTGCCGAACGCTGTTTCCATGACTGGCTGGCCGCTCGCGGCGGCATCGGCGCTTCCGAGGACGCGGCCATTCTGGCCGCTGTGCGCCTGTTCATCGAACAGCACGGAGCAAGCCGCTTTCAGGACTTGGACAGAATTGCCGACACCTGCCCCAACCGCGTGGGCTTTCGGCGCACACGCAACAGCATGACCGAGTATCTGATCCTTCCGGAAAGTTTTCGGGCTGAGGTTGTCAAAGGATACGCCGAGACAAGAGCCGTGCGTGTTTTGCGTGAGGCGGGCTGGCTGCGCACTCCAGATAAAAATCGGCTGAAAGCTCAGGAGCGCCTTCCCGGTCTTGGACGTGTGCGCGTCTACATCGTGCGCTTGCCGGATGACGCGGACGAAGGCACGGCTCAAACCTTGTCCGATTGAGCGGTGACAGTGGGGACAACGGTGACAAGCCTGTAATCGCAAGGGATTATGTCTGTCACCACTTGTCACCATTCCCTATTCGAGTGGTGACCACCGAAAAGCCTTGTCATTGCCTGATGGTCACCACTGTCACCGCTGTCCCCACTGAAAATAAACAGGGAGAAAAGGCCATGTCCTATCTCGTTTTGCATATGGACAAATTCAAGAAAGACGCCATTCGCGGCATCCAGAGCCACAACCGACGCGAGCGCGAAAGCCATTCCAACCCCGACATTGATTACAGCCGAAGCGTGGGAAACTACGATCTGCATGAATCCGCTTCAGACAACTACTCGCAGACCATCCAGAATCGCATTGACGATCTGCTCATGGTCAAGGTTGTCCGCAAGGATGCCGTGCATATGTGTGGCCTGATTGTCAGTTCGGACAAATCGTTCTTTACCCGCATGGGCAAGGAGGAAATCAGACGCTTTTTTGCGGAAGCTGCGGCCTATCTCACCGATTTTGTCGGCAGGGAAAATGTCGTCTCGGCAATGGTGCATATGGATGAAAAGACGCCGCACATGCACTTCCTTCATGTGCCGGTGACGCCGGATGGACGGCTTTGCGCCAAGGATATCTACACCAAGGCCGCGCTCAGGAAATTGCAGGACGAATTGCCGAGGCATCTGCAAAATCGTGGCTTCCAAATCGAACGTGGTGTGGAACAGCAAAAAGGCTCGGCAAAAAAACATCTGGATACCAGGGAATTCAAGCAACAGCAGGAAATGATGGCCGCCATGCGGCAGGATGCAGCCCGATTGGAGGCAATCCTTTTTGACCTCCAAAAACAGATTGAACTTGCCGAAGCGCAACAAGTCACTCTTGAGGAAGAAAATGAGAGCAGGAAAAAGGTGATTTCTGAAGCCGAATCCAGATTGAAAAATGGCCCCAAACTGCCTGCCGCGAACTTCTTCAATTTTAAAGAAGTGCTCGCCCATGCCCAGGAAAAACTGAATGCGTACCAGAAGGCCCTTTCCGACAAGGAAGAAATCGCCCAAGAGCGGGACATGCGGGAACGTCAGGCGCAAACTCTGCTGTATGAGCGCGACAGGGCGCATGAGGCCGTGCGGATGGCGCAGTCCCATATTCAGGCTCTGAAAACGGAAAACCAAAAGCTGCGGGCGAGCATGGCGCAAGCCCAGGAAAAGGCTGCCTCGGCACTGAAGGACATGCAGGATTTTATCCTGTTCTCCGGCAACCAGCTCCGTTTTCAGGAATTTCAGCTTCAGCGAGAGGACGAAAGAAAAATGAATGCTCGTAACCGTGAACAGGCCAGATTAGCAGCGGAGCGTGACCGGCAAATTCCTCAAGAGGCCGAAAAGCCAAACCGTCCGCGTGGCATGAGGATGCGCTGAGGAATCTGATGAAAATCTTGGCGCAGCAGCAAGATATAGCCCACTATACCTTGCTGGCGCAAGGCGTGGGCAAGCGTGCCGCTTGACCGCCAAAGGCAAAAGACAAATCGGGGGACATTCCCCCATCAATCACAGGAGAAAACACCATGAGCATCACCGCCAGCCAAGTGAAGGAAATCCGACAGGAGTTTGCCAAGCTCAGGCCCTCCGCCGTCACACTGGATGGAAACCGCGCTATGACAGTGAAACAGGCCATTTTTACCCTTGCCCCGACGCTGGAGCGGATGAAGAAGCGCGGCTTCGACACACAGGAAATCGTCGAAAAGCTGCACGAGAAGGGGATTGAGGTGAAGCCTCAAACCCTGACGAAATATCTGACCGAGGCCAGACGGCAGAAGGAAGGCCGGAAAAACCAAAAACGAGACACGCCCCCGCCGCTTCCGAGACACGAACAACGCGGCAGCTTCATTACCCCTGATACCCCGGATGATGAACTGTAATAGCTATTCCTGTCCGGATAACCAATAGCTTGCGCTCCGTGCCCATTCCGTCTAACATTGAATCAAAGTGCATATCCCGATTAGTGAAGGGGACGCCCCGTATGTCAGTAAACCGATTCGGCAATGAATCCGAAGAAGATACCAAGCTGAGACGCATCACCCCCGCCATTCAAAAGGCGGGCTGGAAGGCGGATCAGATACTCATGGAGTATTCCCTCAAGGCTGATCGTTATCGCATTATCCCCGGACAAAATTTTGCCCAGAAAGATAACCAGTCAGCCCGCACAAAACCCGACTATATCCTTTGCCGTAGCATCAATCGCCCCCTTGCCGTTGTTGAGGCAAAAAAGGCCACCAAGACCGCACAGGACGGCCTTGATCAAGCCATTGCCTATGCGCGTATGCTTGGCGTGGACTTCGCCTACGCCTCTGCCGGGCAGGATTTTATAGAATACGAAGTCCCCACAGCCAAACAGCGCACTATTACCCTTGACGCTTTTCCCTCACCCGATGACTTGTGGAAACGCTGGCGTGAACTGCACGGCATAGCGGATGAAGATGGACAGAAGCTGGAAAACGCGCTCTATTATACATCCGCCGATGGACACACGCCGCGCTATTACCAGATGCAGGCTATCAACCGCACGGTGGACGCCATTATCGGCAGGCATCGCAGGCGTGTATTGCTGGTCATGGCTACCGGCACGGGCAAAACCTACACGGCTTTTCAGATAGTCTGGCGGCTGAAAAAAGCTGGGATAGTCAGAAACGTCCTGTACCTTGCCGACCGCAACCAGCTTGTCGATCAGACCTTGGCCGATGATTTCGCCCCATTCAACACGGCCACCAAAATACGGCAAGGAAAGATAGACCGGAATTACGAAATCTATTTCGGCCTGTACCAGCAGCTCAAGGGCGATCAGACTGAGCCAGTGGCAGAACATTACAGGCAGGTGCCCCCGGACTATTTTGACCTGATTATTGTGGATGAATGCCATCGGGGCAGCGCAAGCGAACAGAGCAGCTGGCGCGATATTCTTGATTACTTCCAGCCAGCCATACAGATAGGCATGACCGCCACTCCCAATGAAAAGGACGGTTCCAACAATCTGGATTACTTTGGCGAGCCGCTTATCACCTACACACTGAAACAGGGCATTGAGGACGGCTTTCTTGCGCCCTATCAGGTTGTCTCCGTCCATCTGGATAAGGACGTGCAGGGGTGGGAGCCGGAAGAGGGAGATGTGGACGAAGAAGGCCAACCTGTGCCCATGCGCAAATACACCCTTGCCGATTTTGACAGGACGATAGAGCTACGCAGCCGCACTCGCAAGGTGGCAGAGGTGGTCAGCAATTATCTTCAGCATCTTGGACGGATGTCCAAAACCATCATTTTCTGCACCACGCAACGCCACGCGGCTAACATGCGTGACGCCATGCGCGCCTGCAACCGCGATCTTGCAGCCGTTGACCATCGCTATGTCGTGCGCATGACCGCCGATGACGAAGAAGGGCGCGGCCTGTATGAGGATTTCATCAGCATAAACCGCCCCTATCCCGTGGTAGTCACCACCAGCAAGCTGCTCACCACCGGGGCAAATACCAAGTGCGTCAAGCTGATTGTTCTGGACAGCAACATCAAGTCCATGACCGAGTTCAAGCAGATTATCGGACGGGGTACCCGCCTTCGGCCTGATGTTGACAAGACCTTTTTCACCATTCTTGATTTTCGCGGGGCCTGTGCCCTGTTCCATGATCCTGACTTTGACGGCCCCGCCGATGATGAAACCAACTGGGATGGCAATGGCGATCCGCCTATCAGGCCACGCAGGCCGGACGGCGATGATTCGTCAACGTCTCCTGTTGACACTCTGCCCGATGGTCAAGATGGCGCCCCCGATACAGGACAGGATGGGGGAGATGACCAGCAGCCGCGTGAAATGATCGTGGTGGATGGCGTGGAAATCACTATACTGGGAAAATCCGTCAGCTATCTTGACGAAAACGGTAATCTTGTGACGGAAAAATTCGCTGAGTACACCCGCAAAAATATCCTGTCCTGCTTCCCCACGGAAGAAGCGTTCCGGCAGGCATGGAACGGCGGCAGGGCCAAGAAAATCATTATTGAGGAGCTGCAACAGCGCGGTATTCTGGTGGAACATCTGAAAAAAGAACTGGGCAACCCCGATCTTGACGAGTTTGACATGATTCGGCACATCGCTTTTGGCGGTGCGATGCTGACCCGCCAGCTACGTGCCAGCAAGGTGCGCGGAGCGAAATTTCTGGAAAAGTATCAGGATACCGCCCGAGCCGTGCTGGAACGTCTGCTGGATGCCTACACCATCAATGGTATCCGCGAAATTGACGACCTTGCCGCCCTGAAAACCTATTGCGGCAACCTGGGCGGAATGAAAAAGATTTTTCAGGCCTTCGGCAATCAGGAGAACTTTATGAGTGCGGTCAGGGAAATGGAAAACATTTTGTATGACGCCGCCTAGATCGAGCATGGAGACGATATGAGCCTTGCCAGTTTTATCAAGAAAATGCGCGACATCACGCGCCTTGATCAGGGCATCAACGGGGATGCCCAGCGCATTGAGCAGATCACCTGGATGCTGTTCCTCAAAATTTACGATGACCGCGAATACGACTGGGAAGCTCTGGAACATGATTATGTCTCCATCATTCCCGATCCGTGCCGCTGGCGCAACTGGGCGGATACCGGCAAGGCACTCAAGGGGGATGACTTGATCCGCTTTGTGGACGGCATGCTGTTGCCGACCCTCAAGGATTTGCCCATTCCCCCCGGCTGCCCTCTGCGCAAGAGCATTGTGAAGACCGTGTTCACAGACATCCACAACTTCATGAAAGATGGCGTCCAGCTGCGCCAGCTGCTCACGGAGATCAACGAGTGCGATTTCAACGATCCGCAGGAGGCCCATGCCTTTGGCTCCATTTATGAAAGCATTCTGAAGTTGCTGCAAAGCGCGGGCAGTTCCGGCGAGTTTTATACGCCACGCGCCCTGACGGATTTCATGGCCCGGCACGTTGGGCTGAAGCTGGGCGACAAGGTGGCGGACTTTGCCTGCGGCACCGGTGGTTTTCTGAACTCCGCCCGCGCATGGCTGGAAGGACAGGCCAAAACCAACGCCCAACGCGAAATTCTGGCCCGCTCCTTTCACGGCACGGAAAAGAAACCACTCCCCTATCTGCTCTGCGTGACCAATCTGCTGTTGAACGGCGTGGACGAGCCGCTCATCCGCTACGGCAATTCCCTGACCAAAAGCACGGGCGATTATACCGAGGCGGACAAGTTTGACGTGGTTCTGATGAATCCGCCCTACGGCGGCAGCGAACAGTTGACTATCCAACAGAATTTTCCGTCCAACATGCGCAGTGCGGAAACCGCCGATCTCTTCCTTATCCTGATTATGGCCCGCCTCAAGGCCACGGGGCGGGCCGCCGTGGTCATCCCGGACGGTTTTCTGTTTGGCGGCGGCAACAAGACGGAAATCAAGCGGGAACTGCTGAGCAACTTTAATCTCCATACTATCGTGCGTCTGCCAACATCCGTGTTTTCTCCCTATACCTCCATTGCCACCAATGTGCTTTTCTTTGACGGCAACGGACCGACAAAAGAAACATGGTTCTATCGGGTGGATATGCCGGAAGGCTACAAGCATTTCTCCAAGACAAAGCCCATGCTGCTGGAGCATCTGGCCGACCTTGACGCATGGTGGGATAAACGAGAGCCGCTGGAGGTGAACGGATCGGACAAGGCCCGCAAGTACAGCAAGGAAGAGCTGGAGGCCCTGCAATACAATTTTGACCTTTGCGGTTTCGCGCAGGAGGACGAGGAAATTTTGCCGCCCGCCGAGCTTATCGCTCATTACAAGGCGGAACGTGCCCGGCATGAAAAAATCATGGACGAAGCGCTTGGCAAAATTCTTGCCCTGATTGGGGAGGCACGGGCATGACTGCAGAACAGCTCAAAGCATCTCTTATAACATACGCAATGAAAGGCGGACTTTCTGCTTCATGGCGAAAAGAACATAATTATTCTTTTGAACTATGGCGGAATTTGCCATTGAGCAAGATTTGCCATGCCATGACTTATGGAACGGCAAGAAAATCTTCTTCTGAAGGAGATGTTGTTGTTATTAGAATGGGTAACCTTCAAGGTGGAGAAATTATCTGGAGTAAATTAGCATATACTACAGCCCGTGATGACATAGAGAAGTATTTACTTTCACCTGGGGATATACTTTTTAATAGAACAAACAGTCCTGAATTGGTTGGAAAGACTTCAATATACAGAGGAGAAAGGCCTGCTATATATGCAGGATATCTTATAAGGCTTGACTATGATAAAAATATAATAATTGGAGAATATTTAAATTATGTAATGAATTCCCAAGAGGAAAGACAATTTTGCGCTGATGTTAGAGTTAATGGGGTATGTCAGGCAAATATTAATGCCAAAAAAATTGGAGCATTTAGCATTCCTGTGCCACCAATCGATGAACAACAATATATTGTATCCTGCCTGAACGAACTTCTGCCTCTTGTGGAGGAATACGGCAAAAGCCAGAGCGCGTTGCATGTGCTGGAAACGGAACTGCCCGGCAAATTGCGGGCTTCTCTCTTGCAACAGGCCATTATGGGCAAGCTCGTACCCCAACTTGATGACGAGCCTGCCGTGGATATCGACGCTGAAGAACCGGAAGAAGTGCCGTTTGCAATTCCTGAAAAGTGGAAGTGGGTGAGGCTGCGCGATATAGGCGCTATTTTTAGTGGGGCCACACCAAAAACAAATGTGACAGAATATTGGTCGCCTGCAATAGTACCTTGGGTGACTCCGGCTGATTTGGGGAAAAACAAAAAAAAGACAATATCTTGTGGAGAGCGTTCTATTTCAAAGAAAGGTTATCTATCATGTTCAGCTGTTCTTTTGCCAAAGGGTTCAGTTGTATATTCATCTCGCGCTCCAATTGGTCATATAGCTATTACGGAAAATGAACTTGCTACTAATCAAGGGTGTAAATCTATTGCTCCAAATTTTGAGATAGTTTTATCAGAATATGTCTATTATGGCCTTATTGCTTTAACTCCTGATATTCAAAGTCGTGCAAGCGGCACGACATTTCTTGAAATATCAAGTAAGAAGTTTGGAGAGACGTTTTTTCCTCTCCCACCTCTGGCTGAGCAACGACGCATTATCACAAGGCTAAACGAACTTTTACCATATTTGAATTCTATGATAAAAAATTAAGTAGTAAAACTTGCGGATACATCTATGCTTAAATCAGAACAAGAATTTGTTGAAAATCAACTTCATAATTGGATAAATCAATTTAAAAAAATTGACCGTCCATCTGTCCGGAATATGATAAATGATTTGATAATGGTTAGTTATTCAACATTTGAAAACAATATTTCCAAAATTATATTGAATATATCAAAGCAATATAATAAGATTGCTTTATTTCCAGTAGAAGAATTATCACAAGAAAACATGAAATTAACAGATAATAATAACCCAAATAAAATGTACTTAAGAAGGACGAGAGGGAGTTCCTCCCAAATAGATTACTTTCTTCAACGTCTTGGAGAGCAGCATCCAAGAAAATTAATTGCTCGTCCAAAAGATAATTCTATGATATCAGAAAAAATTGGAGCAATTATCTATGTTGATGACTTCATTGGTAGTGGTAATAGAATAATAACCTTCTGGAAAAATTTTATAAGCAAAAAAATTAAAAGCTGGCTTTCTTACAGAAAATGTGATATATATTTTGTTTCCTATGCGTATATGAATGCCGGAATTAATAATATATTAAAATCATGTAGAGGGATATCCATTAATGAGTTTATGGCATTTCATAAAAGCCCTACTTTTATGCATAAAAATGAGATTATTAGATTATGCGACAGGTATATGCCATTAGATAAAAATAGATATGGATATGGTGATACATTAACAAATATAGTATTTGAATGGAAGTGCCCGAACAATACGCCACCCATCTTGTGGATAGAAACCAAAAATTGGAAACCACTACTGCCAGCAAGAAATATAGACAAGAATTTATTTTCTTATTTAAGTGTAAATCATGACATAAGAATTATAGAAACTTTATGGAACAAAGGGCAATATAAAATTGCCATCACTCTAGCTGAAAATATCAATGCTCTGCCAGAAGATACTATAAATTTTATATGTTTTTTAAGTTTAATAGCTAAAAGATTATCTATTTCTAACATTCAACAAATTTTAGAAATAGATGATATTGAAATGAATAGGATTATAGCAAAAGCAGAAAATTTGCATGCTATAACATATGGTAGAATCTCAGAATATGGAAAAGAATTATTGGAATATTATAGAACGCTTTCTCGGCAAGAGAAAAACTCTTTACAATCTGAATTTGAGGATGTATTATATGTGCCTTCTCAATATGGGGGATACTCATGTATCTAGCGGTCGCCTGCTTTTCTTAGTGAAGAGCAGCATGGGACGGATTTCCGAACCAGCAAAGTTGTAACATGTCTTCGACATTCATGTGCTCGCCTTATTACTCCGGAGCCTCGTGAACGGCAAGCACATGAATCTCGCTTCGCGAGTTAAAAGTAGATGCAAAGAGTATCCCCCAATCAAATTCATAGATGTGCTGAACTAAAGAGTTCTAACGAGGAATTTATTCAAAAATTGGTGAAGGATTCAAGAAAACTCTATAGCAAAGGATTGCCTATAATTTTTACTTTACGCCATCTTTCCAAATTAACAGATGTCAACTTCAAATATCTTCACTCTATAGTAGGAAAAAAAATTAATCCATATAATAATTTTTCTATAAATAAAGCAAGAGGAGGTAAAAGAAATATTAGTTCACCAAATTTTTATTTAAGACGTGTGCAAGATTTTATTAAGCAAGAAATACTTGATACCAATTATGTATCAAGTCAAATATCTGAAAGTGTGTTTTCATATAGAAAAGCACTATCAATTGTCGATAACGCTAAATTCCATATTGGCGCGAAGTGGATAATAAAAACTGATATAGAAAATTTCTTTGATTCAATCAAAGAATATCATATATATCATTTTTTTCATTCACTTGGTTACGCATCTCTTTTATCTCTAGAATTGTCACGTTTAGTAACATGGCCATCATTTGATATTAATTTCGATCTTGGCTTATCACAAGATAGAAGTTTAAACGAAGATATTACTTTTACCTCTAAGTATAAATTTTATTGTTCTTCAGATGTAATAGGATCCTTACCTCAAGGTGCGCCGACAAGCCCCCAGTTATCAAATATTATTTTTTCTCCAATTGATGAAAAGTTTAAAATATTATCTGAAGAATATGGATATATTTATACACGATATGCTGATGATTTATTTTTTTCAACTCGAAATAATATAGATATAAATTCTGCACGAAATTTATTGAATGAAGTTAGGTGTATATTAAACTCTAGTAATTATAAAATGAATAATAAAAAAACAAAAATAATTTTACCTAGAGCAAAAAAAGTTATTACAGGAATTGTTATTACGGATGATAAGATACTTTTAGATAGAAAATTTAAGGATGAAATTAAAATGAATATTTTTTTTGCCGAAAAAAATGGATTAGAAGCGCAAAGAAAATTTATAAAATTTCATGGTAATACACATACTTTTCTTAAATATTTGTTGGGTAAGCTGAATTTTGCAAATCAGGTTGAACCTGATTTCGCGAATATTTGGAAGAAACGTTTACTTAATTTGGCCAAAAATAGTGGATTCACTATGATTTATTATTAACAATTTTCTTGGTATGTTTTAGAAAAATGTCCAGTAGTTGACCTCTGTACATTACATCGCATCACTATCGAGCCGCATGTTGGAAGTAGTAGGCTGCTCAGGGTAGTGTAAGGAAAGTTTCGCACATTTGGAAAATGGAGGTGGCTCCTGAAATGGGTTAGAGGTTTGTTGCGACACGAAATCATATCCGACTCAAAATCAAGTAGATAAGTCCCTACTCAATCTTTAAAATATACCACGTCCCACGCCCTTTGCCCCGCATACCAAGTTGACCGTTGGCAATCAGCTTACGGAAATGCTCTTTCAGAGTATTCCGACTCACTCCAGTAAGAATGACCATATCTTTCACTGTCACGCGCCCATGCTCACGGGCATAATTCAGAATTTGCGAAGAAAGCTCCGGCAACGCGGACATGACAATATGTTCCTGCTCCATCTTTCGTTCAAGGCGCTTCATCTGCTGATGCAGAGCTCGAAGGAAAAAAAGCAGCCACGGATGCCAGTCTGGTGAATTCGTTTGGATACTCGTTTGCGTTTGACGCAACGACAGATAATAACCCTCTTTGCTGTTCTCTATGACGCTTTCCAAGGAACTGTAGGGCGTATAGGCATAGCCACACCTGAGCAGCAAAAGGGCGGTCAAAATGCGGGAAAGTCTGCCGTTGCCATCCTGAAAGGGATGAATAGCCAAAAAGGATACGATAAAAATGCCGATGACCAAGAGGGGATGAAACGCTTCCGCGTTCAGCTCGGCATTTGTCCAGTCCACAAGCTCCTGCATGAGCCGTGGCGTATCAAAGGGCGGGGCGGTTTCAAAGACAATGCCTATTTGTTGCCCGTGAGCGTCAAAAGCGGCCACACTGTTGGGAGTATTTTTATACTGGCCCCGGTGGCGCTCGTCTTTGTCACTGTGTCGGAGCAAATCCCGGTGCAGCTGGCGGATATGATTTTCTGTCAAAGGGATATGTTCCCATGACTGAAAAACCTGTTCCATGGTTTCCGCATATCCGGCCACCTCTTGTTCATCGCGCGAGGTGAAGGCACGAATGGAAAGGTTCGCCAGCAGACTTTCCACTTGACGGTCAGAAAGTTTGCTGCCTTCAATGCGTGTGGAGGAACCCACGCTTTCGATGGTAGCCACCCGACGCAGGGCGGTAAGCCGTTCCGGGGCCAGAGAGCCTAACGCCTTCCATGCGCCCTTGAATTCGTCAATTCGGGGATGAGTCGGAGCATCTCCGGGGTGATGTTCAGGGTATCCAAAGTAATCATACCCAAAACTTCACCCCAAAACACCCATTTCGTCAAGCCGCAAATTCATCCAATTTCATCCGAAACAAGAAAAAGCCTACGCTATGCAGACCTCGCTCAACGCCCTTCCCTGTAGGCTTTATGTTTCGCCGCCGGGATAAAAGCATCAAAACTGATTTTGCCGGTCGTATAATCGCGGATGATTTCAATGCCTCGCTTGGTTGGCTGATAGCCTTCGAACATGTTTGACCCAATGGCTGCCGCCGCACTTTCCCAAGCTTCCAGAGAGGGAAAGGGGACGCCCATAATGGTCAGAGTTTCACGGTCTATGGATATGGGGGTATACGAGATTATCACATATCCTTAATTCTTGTTGCCAACATAGCAGGCGCGATTAGAGGCAGCAAGAGAGAGCGTGCGTAAGACCTTGAATAAGAGGCACACAGACCAGAACTCCGGTAATAATTCCGGTTTGTTGGTACGGACGTTGGTATAAAAATTTCTAATATTTTTTATTTCAATAAAAATAAATAGATATATTAAAAATCTGTTCTCCCCTTCGGCACCATAAGAAAGCAAGCGGGCTGACAGAGCAATCTGTCGGCCCGTTTTTGTTGCGAGGTATCCTACTTGTACTTGGACAAAAGAATCTTGTTGCAAGCATAGAATCGAAGTAGCTTGCTCTCTTTGCAGTTTTCCAACTGTGCAAGCAGATCTTTCCCGATGCCTTTCGGAGAACGCCTAATCTCCTCAAGCGCGAACAATTCTTTCACACGGAGAGACAATGCAGAAGCTATTTTTTCCAAGGTTGATAAAGTCGGATCGCTGAGGCCTCGTTCGATAGATTTGATGTGCCGCAAGGACAAACCGGATTTTTTCGCTAATTGTTCCTGTTTCAATTTTCGTGAGAGACGCAGCAAACGAATCGTTATCCCAAAAGATTTTTGACAGTTACCCATAGGCCCCTCCAATGGAGGAGAATAGCCTTGACCTGATAAGATTGTTAGCAACTACACTAGGTTTAACAGTCAGAAATAGAAAATATACATTCTGTTTTCTCATTCATACCATGCTGTTCTTGAGTTTTGCCTTGCCGGGAAAGTTTCAATTCTTCCCTTGAGAAGCTTCTCAAAGGATTGACGGCTTTTCAGGATCGGGCTATTTTCATGCATATACATGGAGTTTCTATGGAGTCCCTCACGAAGGAATACGCTTCTCCTGTTTGCGTCTGTATGCAGCTCCGCAAAGCCGGGCGTGTTGTTACGCAGATTTACGATCGCTGCCTGCGTCCCGTGGGCATCCGGGGAACACAGTTTGCGCTGCTGAAACGGATCGCCTGTATGCGTCGGCCGTTCATCACGGATATCGGCAAGGTGTTGTGCATGGATCAGACCACGGCGACCCGGAATATCGGGCTGTTGGAGCGGGCGGGGTTTGTTGCCGTTGGCGTGCATCCTGACGATGCCCGGAAGAAGGTGGTGGAACTGACGCCGGAAGGGCAGGCCAAGCTGGAGGAAGCCTTTCCCCTGTGGGAAGAGGCCCAACGGGAAATCAGGGAATACCTCGGCGACGACAGACTGGGCAATTTGTGCTCCCTGCTTCAGGTTCTGAGCGATTTCTCCAGCGAATGAAGTTTCTCGCTCCATGTACATCCTCAATAAAGGATAAAGGAGGCTTTTTATGAACGTACTGCTCATCAACGGCAGCCCGCACAAGAAGGGCTGCACCTACACCGCTCTCAGCGAAGTGGCAGGACAGCTTGAGAAAAACGGCATCGGCTCGAATATCGTGCACATCGGCTCGAAGCCCATTCGGGGCTGTATCGCGTGCGGCGCTTGCCGGGAAACCGGGCTGTGCGTGTTTGACGACGATCCGGTCAACGAGTGCTCAGGGCTCTTGAAGGCGGCGGATGGCCTTATCGTGGGGTCGCCCGTCTACTATGCGGCTCCCAACGGCGCGCTGTGCGCTTTCTTGGATCGCCTGTTCTATATGAAAAGCGGAGCCTACGCCTACAAGCCCGCTGCCGCCGTGGTCAGCTGCCGCCGTGGCGGGGCCAGCGCGGCTTTTGATCGCCTGAACAAATATTTTACCATTTCCTGTATGCCCATCGTGTCCTCGCAGTACTGGAACTCCGTGCACGGCAACACGCCGGAGGAAGTGAGGCAGGACAAGGAGGGTTTGCAGATCATGCGGACCCTGGGCGACAACATGGCGTGGCTGCTCAAGTGCATTGAGGCCGCCAAGGGGACCGTGCCCTATCCGGTGCGGGAGCCGTGGACACCCACGAATTTCATCCGTTAGGCTAAACCGCAAACACGACGACGGGTTCGCGCAAGCGGATCTTCGATACGGGCCCGCATTCCTCGGAGTGCGGGCTCTGCCGTCATGAAAGCGAAACAGAGGTATGCTTTTGTGGCTCCCGGCTGGAATAGAATGCCGTCCTCTGCGGGATGATGATTTTTCGGGAGCACGGCGGACAAATGGCGAGGCGGATTGGAGCGCTTCTCAAGATATCGTTTGCCGTCTGGGAAAAAGAACGCTACTGGATTCTAACACGTCAACGTTACGATTCTGTGACAATGCCGGTATGATAGGTTCCCCAAGGGGAACCGCCCGGGACAAGAGGGAAAGGGGCGGCACATGGCGGAGAAAGAACGCGCTTCTCGGCAGGTCATCGTTATTTCATTGATCACGGCGGCCTGTTTGATCGGCGACTCGATGCTGTACATCGTGCTGCCCATCTGTTTCGCTCAGGCCGGGCTGTCCTCCTTATGGGAAGTGGGGATTATCCTGTCGGTCAACCGGCTGGTGCGGCTCCCGCTCAATCCGATGGTAGGCTGGCTGTACCGCCATATCAGTGATCGGACCGGCATTTTCATCGCCACGGTACTCGCCACCATCACCACCTTCAGTTACGCCTTTGCGGACGGCTTTGCCGTCTGGCTTCTTCTGCGCTGCCTGTGGGGTATCGCATGGACACTGTTGCGGCTTGGCGGCTTCTATTGCATCCTGAATGTATCGTCCGACGATAATCGCGGCTATTTCATGGGGTTGTATAACGGCCTGTACCGGATCGGCAGTCTGGCGGGGATGCTCCTCCGCGGGATTTTCGCGGACTGGCTCGGTTTTTCCGTGACGTGC
>QWCE01001087.1_pt1 | contig 44531 bp, 34 predicted proteins | sample 1972531 | NCBI WGS metagenome assembly QWCE01 (sample SAMN09866716, study PRJNA288562) | Human gut metagenome isolate term4_stool, whole genome shotgun sequencing... | reverse complement strand
ATTTGGAACATTGAACTATTTTTTTATGCTTTTTTTCATAAATTTAAAAAAGCTAGGATAGTTATATTATTACCTATCCCAGCTAAATGTTAAAGAGCCTAAAAAAGTAGCAAGAGCTACTTTTTATTTTACCTTATCTTATTTTCTTTTCTTTTCTTTTCTGTTTTTATGTATTTTAATTCACTTAAATTATATAAGATCATTTAAAACAATATCAACTATTTTATTTGAAGCATATGGTTTTCCTAATTTTTTTGAATTAATTTTCATATTTTTAATATAGTTAGGATCATTTTTTATTTTATCTGTTATTTCATCAATATTTTCTTTTGTAACATGAACCCCTGCATTATTAGTTACTATATAGTTAGTGTTAGCCTCCTCTTGACCAGGTAGTGGATTTATTATAAGAAGAGCAACTCCCTTTGCTATTGCTTCAGATGTAGTTAAACCTCCAGGCTTTGAAACTATGAAATCAGAGATATCCATTAATTCATTAACATTGTTAGCAAATTTAATTAAAGTTACGTTGTTTAAATTATTTTTTTCTATATATTTTTTGTAATTATTATATAATTCCTCATTTTTTCCAGTTATTACAATAAAATGATAATCAGACAAAGAAGTGGCAAGAATATTTAATGTATCTATTAATGAAGAATTGGAAAGACCTAACGCACCACCAGCAAAAAATATAGTAGATTTCTTATTATCTGGAATATTGAGTTCTTTTCTTAATTCGCTTTTTTTGATGTCAGAGATACTAGTTTTGAACACTTCTTTAACAGGAATACCTGTTACATGAACCTTATTTTGATCCATAATATCATTTTCTATGATAGTTTTTTTCATTTGATCTGTAGCTACAAATAAATGATCTAAATAGTCAGGGAATCCAAACCAAAAACCATGTATCTCATAATCTGTAATTATTGTAGAAACAGGTATATCATTTGAAATACGTCCTGATTTTTTTGCATAAGTTGCCATAACTGTAGCAAATGGATGTGTGCAAATTATATGATTAGGTTTAAATTCATCAAAGAGATTAATGATTAGTGGTGAAAGTATTTTGACTGCAAACTTACTTAAATCAAGCATATAACCACTATTAGTATCATAATACATTCTTTTAGATATACCATGAAATTTTCTAGAAGCTAAATTATAAAATTCTATTGAAAATTTATTAATATCATGACTTACATATTCTAAAGCATCGATAATTTTTACATTGTATTCACCTTTAGATTGTATTTCTTGTGATAAGGAATTAGCAGCAGAATTATGACCACCACCAAATGAACCTGATAGAATTAATATATTTTTCAAAATAACCTCCAAAATGCATATATTATATTTTTCATATTTTTCAATTGAATATAATTATATATGAAAAAAAAGTAAAAAGAAATAGTAAGTATAAATAGAATATAAATAATAAATAATATATAATATTGAAGAAATTAAATGGAACTAATATAATACATATAATAAAATAAAATAATAAATATGGTTTTAAGTAGCCCAAAAATCCGGACTAGTATAAGGAGAAATTATGAAAATAAAAATAAATGATGTTATTGATAAAATAAATGGAAAGATCATGAAAGGCACAGGAGAAGATTATTTTTCAAGATTAATACAAAACAGCTTAGAAATAAAGGAAGGCGATACATTTGTTGCAGCAAAGGGTGAGAAAACAGATGGACATAAATATATAAAATCAGCAATAGAAAATGGAGCTAAAACTTGTATAATTACAGACGATACAATTGATTTATCTGAATATGATATTACAATTGTATATGTTAAAGAACATAGAAAAGCATTACAAATAATTGCAAAAGAAATGATGAAAAATGTAGATATAAAGAAAATAGCAATAACTGGAAGTGTTGGAAAAACTTCAACAAGAAAAGCTGTATATAATGTTGTATCAGAAAAATATAATACCTATGAAACAGAAAAAAATTATAATGGAGTAATTGGCCTTCCACTTACAGCAAGCAAATTAGAAAATGAAGAACTTGCTGTATTTGAAATGGGTATGAATGGCATTGGTGAAATAGAAATACTAACAGATATAGTAAGACCTGATATCGCAATAATTACAAATATTGGATCTTCACATATTGGAATTTTAGGAAGTGTAGAAAATATATTAAAAGCTAAAATAGAAATAGTAAAAGGTATATCTAAAGATGGATATTTAGTATTAAATGCGGATGATACTATGTTACAAAAAGTAATAAGTGAAAAAGAAAAATATAATTGCAATGTAATTACTTATGGAATAGATAAAGATGCAGATTATAAAGCTGAAGATATTGAGGTTAAAGAAGCAGAAGAAAAAACTAAAATAACAGTAAATGGAAAAATATATGAAATAAATAGTATAGCAAAGCATGACATATATAATAATTTAGTTGCAATAGTTGTTGGTAATTTATTGAAAATGAATGAAAGCGATATACAAAGAGGACTTTCAAAAACAAAGAAAGAAAAAAGAAGACTTGAAAAAATTGAAAAATCAGGAATGACTATATATGATGATACATATAATGCTAGTTATGAATCTGTAAAGGCAGCTATAGAAACATTTAAAATGCTAAAAATAGAAGGAAGAATGGTATATATTTTAGGAGATATATTTGAATTAAATGAATTTGCAGAAGAATATCATAGAAAAATAGGTAAATTACTTAGCAAAGAAAAAGTTGATTTATTAATTACAGCTGGAGAAAATTCTAAATATATTAATGAAGAAGTTTTAAAAGTTAAACATATAGAAAATTATCATTTTAAAGATAACGAAGAAGTAATAAATAATTTAGGATTATTAAAAAAAGGTGATACTGTTTTAATTAAAGCATCAAACGGAATGAAATTTGATGAAATAGTAAAAAACATAAAATAGAAAATAATAAAAATAGTATAAAAAAAGAGTTACATAAATTGTAACTCTTTTTAAAAATGGTAGCGGGGGATAGACTCGAACTATCGACCTTCGGGTTATGAGCCCGACGAGCTGCCAACTGCTCTACCCCGCGATGTATTTATATTATAGTATATAATTAGATATTTGTCAAATATGGATTATACGTTTGCTATTTAAAGAGGTAAATGTAATTAAAAAATAAAAATCACAAAGAAATTAGAAAAAAATAGAAATTATTAATGAAAATGTAATGTAAATATGATATAAATGTTATAGATGTTTTATTAGGAGAAAATTGAAATGGGTTTTAAAGATTATTATGAAATATTAGGAATTACAACTACTAAAGTAACTTATGAAGATATTAAAAATGCATATAGAAATCAAGCAAAAAAATTTCATCCAGATATTAATACAGAAGATAATGATGAAAAAATAAAAGATATAAATGAAGCATATAAAATATTATCAGATGCACAAAAAAAGAAAAAATATGATAGGCTTTGGATTAGTTATGTAGGAAGAAATAAAAAAGAAAATAAAACTTATGATTACATGGAAAAAGATAAAACTTTTAATGAAGAATTTTCTTCTATATTTTTTGGCAATGCTTTTTTTCAGAAAAAGTCACAAGATGAACAAGAAGATTTAAATGTTTATATAAATTTAAAGATATCTATAAAAGAAGCATATAATGGAACAGAAAAAACAATATTATATTCTGGAAAAGAAATACCAATAAAAATTCCAGAAAGAGTAGCAAATTATACACAAATAAGAATTAAACATTTAGGAAAAAGAGATAAATCAAAAATTAGAATGCCTGGAGATTTAATAATTACATTAGATATACAGGATAGTGAAAAATATACAATAAAAGGTTTGGATATTGTAAAAAAATTATATGTTACACCAGCGCAAGTAGTACTTGGAGCAAAAATAGAAGAAGAAGTTTTTGATGAAAATTATTTATTAGTTATACCTAAAAATATATCTAATTTTAAAAAGACAATTCTAAAAGGTAAAGGATTAAAGAAAAATAATACTCATAAGGGAAATTTAATATTTGAGGTTATTATAAAAATTCCAGAAAATATAAGTGAAGAAGAAATAGAATTATATAAAAGAATTAAGGAATTAGAAAAATCTAAAGAAACTCAAGAATAATAAAAAGAAATACATTATACATTTATAGATAATAATTATTATGGTAAGCCATGATAATTATTTTTTATAAATAAATTGTTTGAATTGATTTATTAATATATAAATATACAATTAATTAAAAAAATAGTATAATGGTCATAGACATAATAGCAAATTAGTTAAGTTAGAAATCATAAAAAATTTTTTAAGCAAAAAATAGAAAGGTTAACATGAGATTTTTAGTTCAAAGAGTAAGCAAAGCAAAAGTAGTAGTAGATAATGAAATAGTAGGTAAGATTGAAAAAGGATTTATGACTTTAATAGGAATTAAACAAGGTGATACAAAAAATGAAGCTGATAAGTTAATAAAAAAGATGTTAAAATTAAGAATATTTGAAGATGAAAATGGAAAAATGAATTTAAACATAAAACAAGTTGATGGAAAAATACTTGCAGTATCACAATTTACATTATATGGAGATACAAAAAAAGGTAATAGACCTTCTTTTATAAATGCAGCAAAACCAGAAGAAGCAGAAAAGCTATATGAATATATTGTAAATGAGCTTTCAAAAGAAATTAATGTAGAAAAAGGAGTATTTGGAGCACATATGGATGTAGATTTTGTAAATGATGGACCTGTTACTATACTTTTAGAGGAGGAAAATTAATGATACATATAGTTATGGTAGAACCAGAAATACCATCTAATACTGGAAATGTAGCAAGAACTGCAGCAGTTACAGGTTCAAAACTTCATTTAGTTAAGCCACTTGGATTTTCTTTAGATGATAAATACTTGAAAAGAGCAGGTCTTGATTACTGGGATAAATTAGATATAGAAATACATGAAAATTTTAATGATTATTTAGACAAATATGGATTAGATAACACATACTTATCAACATCAAAAGGCAAAAATGTGTATAGTAAAATAGATTATAAGAGTATAAATGATAAAAATGAAGATATTTTTATACTTTTTGGAAAAGAAACAAAAGGATTACCTGAGGAATTTTTAAAAAAGAATATAGAAAAAACAATAAGAATACCTATGAAAAAAACATTAAGGTGTTTAAATCTTTCAAATAGTGTAAATATTGTTATATATGAAATACTTAGACAATTGGATTTTTTAGATTTTGAAAAAATAAGCGCTAAGTTGGATTAATTGCAAGAAAAGCAATAAAGTGTTAAAATAATAAGGAAATAAGAGGAAAATATGTTTGAAAAATTACAAGAAATAGAAAATAAATATGAAGAATTAAATAAGAAATTAACAGATCCAGAAGTAATATCAAATGGACATGAATATGGAAAAATAGCAAAAGAGCAAAGCGATTTATCTGGCATAGTTACAAAATTCAGAGAATATAAAAAATATAAAAAACAATTAGAAGATTCAGAAGAATTATTAAAAGATCCAGAAATGAAAGAACTTGCAAAAATGGAATATGAAGAAGCAAAAGAACTTATGCCTAAAATAGAAGAAGAATTAAAAGTGCTTCTTATACCTAAAGATCCAAATGATGAAAAAAATGTTATATGTGAAATTAGATCAGGAGCAGGTGGAGAAGAAGCTGCACTTTTTGCAGGTACATTATTTAGAATGTATTCAATGTATGTAGAAAGAAAAGGCTGGAAATTAGAAATTATAAATGAAAATGCAACAGAACTAGGCGGATATAAAGAAATAACATTTATGGTAATAGGAAAAGGAGCATATAGCAAACTAAAATATGAATCAGGAACACACAGAGTACAAAGAGTACCAGATACAGAAAGTAGTGGTAGAATACATACATCAGCAGCAACTGTAGCTGTGCTTCCTGAAGCAGAAGAAGTTGAAATTGAATTAAACTTAAATGATGTAAAAGTTGATGTATTTAGAGCATCAGGGGCAGGAGGACAACACGTAAATAAAACATCATCTGCTGTAAGATTAACACATGAACCTACTGGAATAGTAGTTGAATGTCAAAATGAAAGATCACAAATACAAAATAAAGAATTTGCATTCAAAATACTTAAAACTAAATTATATGAATTAGAAAATGAAAAGAAACAAAAAGAAATTTCAGATAATAGAAAAGTGCAAGTTGGAACCGGTGACAGAAGTGAAAAGATAAGAACATATAATTACCCACAAAGTAGAATAACAGATCATAGAATAGGACTTACAATATATCAATTTGAAAATTTCTTAGATGGTGATTTAGACGAAATGATAAATCAACTAGCAGCTGCAGATACAGCAGCTAAACTTGCAGAGTAAAATATGTAATTACAATTATTAAAATCTATATAAAATAGGAGCATTAAAAGGTGCTTCTTTTTTAATGTATATAATAAAAGAGACTTAAAATATATAAAAATAGAATATAATAAATGGTATAGCTATTGTAAAATAAGGTAAATGTGATAAAATAAAAGTATAATTATGTAAATTAATAGGATAAACAATCTCTAAAAAGGAGGGCTTTATGTCATATATAGAAGTAAAAAATGTATATAAAAGATACAAAATGGGTGATAATATAATTGAAGCAAATAGCGGAGTAAGCTTTAATATTGAAAAAGGTGAACTTGCAATTATATTAGGTTCATCAGGAGCAGGTAAATCTACAATACTAAATATACTAGGTGGAATGGATACAATAGATGAAGGAACAGTAATAATTGATGGTAAAGTTATATCAGATTATAATCAAAAACAACTTACAACATATAGAAGAAATGATGTAGGCTTTGTATTCCAATTCTATAATTTAATGTCAAATTTAACTGCAAAAGAAAATGTAGAACTTGCATCAGACATTGTAGCAGATGCAAAAGATCCATTAAAAGTATTAGAAGATGTAAAGTTAAGTGATAGAATAAATAATTTTCCGTCACAACTCTCTGGTGGAGAACAACAAAGAGTATCTATTGCAAGAGCAGTGGCTAAAAATCCTAAAATATTACTATGTGACGAACCAACAGGTGCTTTAGACTACATGACAGGTAAAAAAGTATTAAAAATATTACAAGATATGTGTAAAAAACAGGATGTTACAGTAATAATAGTTACGCACAACAGTGCAATTACTCCAATTGCTGATAAAGTAATAAAACTTCATGATGGAAAAGTTTCAGAAATTAAAATCAATGAAAAAACTAAAAATATTGAAGAACTGGAGTGGTAGCCTATGAAAAATAATATGAGGTTAAAAACACTTTGGAAAAATATAATGAGATCTACAAAAAGTTCAATAGGAAGATTTTTATCAATTACAGGCCTTATTGCAATAGGATCATTTGCATTAGTTGGTTTACTAGTTACAGGATCCAATATGAGAATAACTGGTGATAAGTATTTTAGAAAATTAAATGTTGCAGATTTATATTTAATAGGTGAATATGGAATTGATGAAGAACTAATAGGAAAAATTTCAAAGTCAGAAGATATATCTAAAGTAGAATATGGGTATATGAAAGATACTACAATAAAAGGTACAAATAGAGCGATAAGAATAATGTCTATGGGAGATGAATTATCTAAATATAGTATTGTAGAAGGAAGAATGCCGGAAAAAAGCAATGAAATAGCACTATTACATGAACTAAAAAAAGACTATAAAATAGGAGATAAAATAGTATTAGATAAGTATGAAGAGCAAGATGGCGAAGAACCATTAGCTGTAAGAGAGTACACAGTTGTAGGATTTGTAAATTCTGGTGAATATCTATTACATAAGGACCATGGAATATCTGCAAAAGGAGATGGACAATTAAAATCATATGGAGTAGTTAAAAAAGAAGCGTTTGATTATGATAGATATATGATTGCTAGAATATCCTATGATGATTTAAGAAATTATAATTATTTTTCTGAAGAATATAAAAATATGGTTAATAAGCATAAACAAAAATTAGAAAAATTAATAGAAAATGACCCTGAAAGAATGTTAAAAAAGACTAAAAAAGAAGCACAAGAAGAAATAGATGATGGTAGATTAAAATTATCTGAAGCAAAAGAAAAGATTGAAGAAGGTAGATTAAAATTACTTTCTGCTAGGGATAAGCTTGATAATGGTGAAAAAGAATATTCAAATGGTTTAAAAGAATATAATGAAAAAATATCTGATGGTGAAAAAAAGTTAAAAGATGGAAAAGAAAAATTAGAAAAAGGAAAAGAAGAAATAAATTCTAATTTTGAAAAACTAAATGAAGCAGAAGAAAAATTAAATAGTGGAAGACAAGAACTTAGAGATAATGGTAAATTACTAGAAAATGGAAAACAAGAATTAGAAAAATATAATAAAATTTTAGAAGAAAAAAAGAAAGAATTGGATGAAAATGATTCAAAGCTAAAATACTATAAGTTGAAGATTGAAGAAGCTAAAAAGTTATTAAAAGAAAAAGATCAAAATTATAGAATAACTAAAAACAAGGAAAAGCTAAGGGAAGAAAAGGATAGATTAGATAAGAAAGAATATGAAATAAGAAATATGTATGATAAGTACATATTAGATAAAAAAATATTAGAAGAAAAAATAAAAAAATCTGAAATAAATGAAACAGAAAAAGAAAGAGAAGAAGAAAGATTAAATAATGAAAAACTAAAAATACAAAAAGAAAAAGAAAAGCTAGAAAAAGACAAGGAAGTATACAAAGAAGCTAAAATAATTTTTGATAGTGCATACTATATTTTTTCAAAACAAGAAAAAATTTTAAAAGAAAAAGAAAAAGAGCTAGATGAAAATATTAAAAAATATAATATGTATCTTGAAAAATATAATGCTGGAAAAAAAGAATATGAAAAAAATTTTGAGGAATTTAATCAAAAGAAAATACTATATAATAATGCACTAAAAAATTTTGAAGAAAAAGAAAAAGAATATATAGAAAATAAGGAAAAATTAGAACAAGCTAAAAGAATAATAGAAGAAAAGGAAAATGAATTTTTTAAAGGCGAAGCGCTTTTAGAAAGTGAAAAAACAAAAGGATTATTAAAATTAAATAGAGCAAAAAAGGAACTAGAAAAAGGTGAAAAAGACTATAATGACGCAAATTCTAAGTATATTGAAAAGAAAAAAGAAGCAGATAGTGAAATAGAAAAAAATGAAAAAGAATTAAATGATGCACAAGAAAGAGTAAATTCATTAAAATTGCCAGAATATATGATACAAAATTTAAATGAAACATATGGATCAGATGGATATATGGCATATGAAAACATAACATACATGCTGGATTCACTCGCAAAAGTATTTCCAGTATTCCTATATTTTGTTGCAGCACTTGTAACATCAGTTACTATGACTAGATTTGTAACTGAGGAAAGAACAAATTCAGGAACATTAAAAGCATTAGGATATAGTGATAGAGATATAATTAAAAAGTTTTTAGTATATGGTTTAACTGCATCTGTTATTGGATCATTGATAGGAATATACTTTGGACATACATTAATACCAAACATTGTTGAAAGTGCATACTATAATAAGATATATGTTCCAGCAATGGAAAAACATTATTATCCGGGAATTGCAACAATTGGATTTTTAGCATCAGTAATTTGTGCAACAGTACCAGCTGTAATAGTAGCTAAAAAACAGTTAAAGGAAAAAGCAGCTAGATTATTATCGCCTAAAGAACCACCTTCAGGTAACAAGACATTTTTAGAATTCTTTCCTAAAATATGGAATAAGTTTTCTTTTTCAAAGAAAGTAACTCTAAGAAATACTTTTAGATACAAAAAAAGAATGGCAATGACAATTTTTGGAGTAGCAGGATCAGTAGCTTTGATATTTACAGGATTTGCTGTTAGATATTCAATAGCTTCAATTAAAGACCTACAATTTGAAGATATAATAAAGTATTCGATGATAGTTTCTAAAAATAGTTATGTAGAAAAAGAAGATAAAGAAAAAATAAATGAAATATTGAATAGTAATAATGTGGAAAAATATAAAATGGCTCATTTTGATAGAGGTACAATAGACTCACCAAAATCAAATGAAACAAATAATATATATATAATTACACCAGAAAATAGTAATGAAATATCTGATTATATTAAAATAAGAAATAAGAAAACAAAAAAACAATATGAATTAAAAGATGATGGAGTAATAATTACAGAAAAGATATCTGAGATATTAGGAGTAAAAACAGGTGATGAAATTATAGTAAAAGATTCAAAAGGAAGAGAAGGAAAAGTTAAAATAAATGGAATTGCAGAAATGTATATATCACATTTTATGTTTATGACAAAAGATTATTATGAAAAAACATTTAACAAGCCATACGAATCAAATGCATATATAGTTAATTTAAAAGATGGAAAAATGGATAAAGTAAGTGAACTTGCAATAGAATTTATGAAACTTAAAGGAGTAAAAGGAGTTGTTCAAAACAACCAATTAAAATCACAATTAGACTTTACTATACAATCATTAGATATAGTTATGGTAACTTTAATAGTCATAGCAATAATACTAACTACAGTAATATTATATAATTTAACAACAATTAATGTATCTGAAAGAATAAGGGAATTATCTACAATAAAAGTATTAGGATTTTATGATAATGAAGTATCAATGTATATCTATAGAGAAACAATAATACTTACAGTACTAGGAATATTTGTAGGATACATAATTGGAAGATTTTTGCATTTATATATATTAAATGTAATTGTTGCAGAACATTTTATGTTAAATAGGTCATTAAATTTGACACCCTTTACTATATCTGCAATAGTTGTAATAGGAGCAACATTAATATTATATTTTATAGTAAATAATAAACTTAAAAATATAGAAATGTTAGATGCATTAAAATCCGTAGATTAAAAGATATAAGATAAATTAATAAATATAAAAGAATAAAAATAGTTGCTAAATAAAACAATTAAATAAATAGAAAATGAGAAGTAATTAACTTCTCATTTTTATTTGTATATTTTAATATTTTAATAATAAAATAGTATATTATTATATTATAATTTATATTATGTAAAACACATATCAACATAATATTGTAGAAATAATACGATTAGAGCTGATTATTCCTTGTTGCTAGTTGACTCATTATTATTTTCATCTTTTTCTTTGATATTTTTAAAAGGTGCATTAATTGCTTCTTTTAATTTATCTGCAGACTCTTTATATTTTTGTAATTCATCTTCATTTAATGGAAGTTCAAGTATATCTACAACACCATGCTTACCAAGAATTGCAGGAGTGCCTATATATATATCTTCTAATCCATATTGTCCATCTAAAAATGTTGAAATTGGAAGTATAGAATTTTCATCATTTAATATTGCTTTAACTATTCTATTTAATGAAGCCGCAATACCATAATATGTAGCTCTTTTATTTTCTATTATCTTATAAGCTTTATCTCTAACTGTTTCAAATATTTCGTTTAAAACTTTTCTATCTATTTCTGGATGTAAATCTAACCATTTTCCAAAATTAAGTCCACCTACATTACCTACAGACCATGCGGGAAATTCTGAATCTCCATGCTCACCTAAAATATATATGTGTACATTTCTTGTATCTACTTTTACTAAATCAGATAGCTCATATCTAAATCTTGCAGTATCTAATGATGTACCAGTACCAATAACTTGGTTATGTGGAAGGCCTGAAAATTTCCAAGTTGCATAACTTAATATATCTACTGGATTTGATGCTATTACAAAAATACCATTAAAACCAGATGCCATAACTTTAGTTACTATTTCATTAAATAATATAATATTTTCAGTTAAAAGTTCTAATCTAGATTGGTTTTTATCTTTTTGAGGAACACCAGCTGCAATAATTACAATATCTGCTTCCTTGCAATCTTCGTAATCTGCAACAAATATATGCTTAGGTTCACTATACACTAAAGCATCTTCTAAGTCTAAAACATCTCCATATGCTTTATTTTTGTTTACATCCATTATACCAAGTTCTCTGCCTGTACCTTTTAGAACTGAAGCAAATGCAAAACTTGATCCAACTGCTCCATCTCCTATTAATATTATTCTTCTCTTATTTCCTTTTCTTCTTTCAATTTTAGTTTTCATTTGTAATCTCCTAATTTAATTATGATTTAATTTGCTTTGCTTTAATTTAATTAATTTAATTTAATATAAATATTATACAATAATATGACAATATATGCGTTAAATATTTAAAGAATGTGTAAAAATTAAACAATGAGAAAAGAAAATTAAATATGGAAAAAAGAAAAATAATATAATGATAGAAAAAAAGAGTAATATATGATAATATAGCTATGTTAAGGAAAATTTATGGATATAATAAGTGGATTAAATGAAAAACAAAAAGAAGCACTATTAAAAACAGATGGAGCTGTTTTGGTAATAGCAGGAGCTGGATCTGGTAAGACTAAAGTTCTTACACATAAGATAGCTTATTTAATTGAAGAAAAAAATATAAAACCATGGAATATACTTGCTATAACTTTTACAAATAAGGCGGCAAGAGAAATGGAAGAAAGAGTTGCAGGATTAATAGGAACAAAAGCTAAAGATGTTTGGCTTGGTACTTTTCATGCAATTTGTTTAAGAATACTTAGAAAGTATATAGATAGACTAGGATATACTAATTCATTTTCTATATATGACGTGTCAGAACAAAAAACAGCAATTAAAAGAATATTAAAAGATTTAGATATTGATACTAAGATAATTAATGAAAAATATATACAAGCTGCAATATCTAATGCAAAAAATGATATGATAACACCAGAAAATATGGAAGTATCAGAATCTAATTATAATCAGAGAATAATTGCTAAAGTATATGGAATATACCAAAAAAGATTAAAAAGTAATAATGCTGTAGACTTTGATGATATAATTAATCTTACAATAAAATTACTAGAAGAAAATGAAGATATTAAAGAATATTACTCAGATAGGTTTCAATATGTATTAGTAGATGAGTATCAAGACACTAATAAAGTACAATTTAATTTAATTAAAATTTTAAGCTCTAAACATAAAAATATAACAGTTGTAGGAGATAATGATCAGGGAATATACTCATTTAGAGGGGCTAATATACAAAATATATTAGATTTTGAAAAAGATTTTAAAGATGCAGAAGTTATTAAACTTGAGCAAAATTATAGATCAACTAGGAAAATATTGGATGTAGCAAATAGTATTATTAAAAATAATGAAAGCAAGTATGATAAAAACCTTTGGACAAATAGTGAAACTGGAAAAGATGTTGTTGTTAGAAAATTAAACAGTCAATATTTTGAAGCTGATTTCGTTGAACAAACAATTAAAGATCTTATAGAAAATGAAGGGTATAGTTACAAAGATATTGCGGTACTATACAGAATGAATAGTCTTTCAAGAGTAATAGAAGATAAATTTGTACAAGCAGGCACACCATATAAGATGGTTGGTGGTCAAAAATTCTATGACAGAAAAGAAATTAAGGATGTAATATCATATCTAAGATTAGTAGAAAATCAAGCAGATAATGTAGCTTTTATGAGAGTAATAAATGAACCTAAAAGAGGAATTGGAGATGCTACAATTAGTAAAGTTTCTAAGATATCTATGGAAACAGGATTATCTATGTATGAAATTACAAAAAATGCAGATCAATTTGGATTAAATGCACTATTTGCAAAATCAAGAGAGTTTGTTTCAATGATTGATAGATATGCAGAAGATAAATTTGAAATGAAACTAAGTGAAGTGATGAAAGGAATAGTTGAAGAATCAAAGTATTTGACTAGATTAAAAGAAGAAAGTAAGAAAGATGATGTTGCATTAAATAGGATAGAAAATATTGAGGAATTATATAATGCTATATTAGAATATGAGAAAACAAATTTAGATTCTGATCTTACTGGATACTTAGAATCTATTGCAATAACTTCAGATGTAGATAATTTAGAAGATGAAGACAATAAGGTAACACTTATGACACTGCATTCATCAAAAGGACTTGAATATAAAGTTGTATTTTTAATAGGATTAGAAGAAGGAATATTTCCTTCTAGCAAGTCGCTATATGAACAAGATGGAGTTGAAGAAGAAAGAAGATTATGTTATGTTGGTGTAACAAGAGCAAAAGAAAGACTATATATAACTTGCGCAGCAAATAGGAGTGTATACGGAAAAAGTACAGCAACAGTTGTATCAAGATTCATTGAAGAAATACCAGAAGATAAGGCGGATATCGACTTAAATATTACATATGTAGAAACACATGATAATTACAAAAGAAGCTATTATCCAGAGATGGACTTCAAGACTAATAAAGACACTAAAACAGACTTTAAATTTTTAAGCGCAGAAAAGTTTTTAGAAAACTTAAAAAAGAACAATACACAAAACGAAGGAGTACACAAAGAATATAAAGTAGGTCAAAGAGTTATGCATAAGAAATTTGGAGAAGGATTAATTACTTCAGTAGAACCTGAAGATGATGATTATATTTTAGATATATCATTTAATGATGTAGGTAATAAGAGGGTAATGGCAAACTTCAACAAGATGGATATATTAGAAGATTAGTAAAAAATAAAAAAATAGAAGAGAGGAAATAATATGCTTACAGTAAATGGAGTATCACTTAGATTTGGCTCAAGAGTATTATTTGAAGATGTTAATTTGAAATTTACAAAAGGCAATTGCTATGGAGTAATAGGTGCAAATGGTGCTGGTAAATCAACATTTTTAAAAATATTATCAGGTGAAATAGAACCAAATAAAGGTGAAGTATCAATAGGAAAAAACGAGAGAATTTCTGTTTTAAGACAGGATCATTTTGCATACGAAGATGAAAATATTTTAGATGTTGTAATTATGGGAAATGAAGAATTATACAACATAATGGTAGAAAAAGATAAGATATATCAAAAAGCAGACTTCAGTGAAGAAGATGGAATGAAAGCAGCTAAATTAGAAGAAAGGTTTGCAGAATTAGACGGATGGAACGCAGAATCTGATGCAATGAAAATGCTTACAGATTTAGGAATAGATGAAGATAAAATGTATGGAGAAATGAAAGATTTAGCACCAAAAGATAAGGTGAAAGTACTTTTAGCAAAAGCACTATTTGGAGAACCAGATGTACTTCTTTTAGACGAGCCTACAAATGATTTGGATATTCAAGCTATTGAATGGCTAGAAGACTTTTTGATAGACTATGAAAATACAGTAATAGTTGTATCACATGATAGATATTTCTTAAATACAGTATGCACATATATAGCTGATGTAGACTATGGAAAAATAAAATTATTCCCAGGAAACTATGACTTCTGGTATCAATCAAATGCATTACTTCAAAAGCAAATGAGAGATAGTAATCAAAAGAAAGAAGAAAAAATAAGGGAATTAAAAGATTTTATTGCTAAGTTTGGAGCAAGTCAAAGAGCAAGACAGGCAACATCTAGAAAAAGAACATTAGAAAAAATACAATTAGAAGAAATTGTTGCATCAAATAGAAGATATCCATATATTGATTTTAAACCAGAAAGATTACCTGGAAAAGAAATAATTAAAGTAAATCATATATGGAAAAAAGATGGTGAAACTGAAATAAAAGACATAGCATTTGATGTAAAAGAAGGAGATAAGATATTATTTTTAACAGATAATGAAAATGAACTTACACTATTATTTGATTTAATTGCAGGTGAAAAAGATCCGGATAAAGGATATATTGAATATGGAAAAACAATAACCGTAGACTATTTACCAAAACATAATGGGAAATACTTTGAAAGTAAGGAAAGTATAACAGATTGGTTAAGAAAATATTCTAAAGATCCAGATGAAACATATGTTAGAAGCTTTTTAGGAAGAATGCTATTTTCAGGTGAAGAAGCATTAAAAAGTGTTAATGTATTATCAGGAGGAGAAAAAGTTAGATGCATGTTATCTAAAATAATGTTAACAGGAGCAAATGTTTTAATATTTGATGAACCAACAAATCATTTAGATATGGAAAGTATAACAACATTAAATGATGCTATGAAAAAATTTCCAGGTGTTATATTATTTACTTCACATGACCACGAACTTGCAAATACTGTTGCAAATAAGATAATTGACCTAAGAGGTGATAAGATAACAATTAGAGAAAAAACATATGATGAATATTTAGAAGAAATTATGTTACAAAAAAATAATTAAAATTGACTTAAAATAATAATTTAAGTATTATAAAAATGTAGCGTAAAGCTACACTTGTTATTATTTTAATATGAAGGTGGCCTCAGGTCACCTTTTATTTTTGCGATGTTAAAATTTAATGGTAAATAATATAAAATAAAAAGAGAAACACTAATGTGTTTCTTTTTTGTGGTGCAATTAGTCGGAGTCGAACCGACACGATGGTATAAGCCTCGCAGGATTTTAAGTCCTGTGCGTCTACCAGTTCCGCCATAATTGCATATTTTCATATGCATTTAGTACTTAATTATTATATATTGCATTAATTAAAAAGTCAACTCTTAAATGTAATTAAATAATAAAAAAATAAAATGGTAGCCCCTACGGGAATCGAACCCATGATTCCACCTTGAGAGGGTGGCGTCTTAACCGCTTGACCAAGGGGCCATTGTAAGTATTATATACTTAATTTTATTTCTTGTAAATAGTAGAATTAAAATATATAATATATTATTAAAGATATATCTAAAAAATCGGAGAAAATATTATGGAATTATTAATATATTTAATTTTGATAAATTTATTTGCATATTTTGCAATATATATAGATAAGAAAAAAGCAATAAATGGTGAATATAGAATAAAAGAAAAAGAATTATTGGAAATTGCACTTTTAGGAGGTGTAATTGGAGCCATTATTGCAATGTTTAAATTTCATCATAAAACAAAGAAACAATCTTTTTTTATTAGAATGTATGCAATAGCTGTAGCATATTTAATTATAATTACTGTGATTATATATAATATGTATTTTTAATATATAAATTACTTAAAAAAAGTTATAAATACAAGCAAAATTTAATGATATGATATATGATTTACATATAATAGGAGAAAAGTATGGACGAAGAACAAAATATATCTAATGTAGAAAATAAAGAGAAAAATGCTGATATACAAAAGGGTATAGATAAGGCAAAACAAAAGACTATAAAAGCTGGAAAGAAGATAGCAGAAGAAGCTGGTAAAAGTGGTAGTAAGTTGGCATCTATAGCACCTGCACTACCATATATAATTGTAGCGGTTGTAATATTATTAATATTAATAGGTTCTTTTGTTGCGATTAAAACAATGCCATCTTCATTTACAAATACTGTAAGTAAATATGTTGAAGGAACTTTTCAAACAGTATTAGATCTTTTTAAAAGTAATGAAGCGAAATTTAGTAAAGATTCAGTAAAAAGAATGCATAATACTGCATCATATTTAAGAGATCATGGAACAAACCTTTATGCTGATGGATATATATTTGAAAAAGTTAAAAGGAAAGACAATTTAAAAAAAGTAGATAAAGAAAAAAAGTCTGAAGATGAAGTGAGTGAAGAAGATTATAAATATGATGGGTCTGATTTGACAGAAGAAGATAGATTTATACCTGAAGAAGGAATATACGTTGATAAAGAAGGCAAAGTTAAGTATATGAAATATGCTGGTTCTCCATTATTTTACTATATATGGATGAATGGATATACATATATGGTAGATGATCAACATGGTAATTTTTGGGCAGATCTAAAAACAGCTATAAACGGATTTGCTAAATTTATAGCAGATTTTGTAGTAAAAGGTGTAATGTTTGATGATGGAGCTGAATCATTTCCAGGTATGATATTTATTGACATACAAAGCACAAATATATTTAGAAACTTAAAAAATGAATTTGTACCTCCAAAAATAGAAGTAGATTTGGATAAAAAAGTTTTAACAATAAGAAATAAAGGTACAGCAAATAATATTACGCTGGCATATAATCTAGAAGGTTGGGCTGGAAGATATGGAATACCAATAAATTATATATATGCATTACATGATTCAACAATGGCACCAGATTTAATTATTGAACTTATAAAAGGTACAAAGTTTGAAAATGGTAAATATAGAAAAACTAAAATGAATTTGATAGGACAAGAACATAAAGCAAATAGACGATTAAAATTTGTCTCTGGAAATATCATAGCAAATCCAGGAGAATACACAGAAGAAGATATAAGAGAGCTTACACCGCAGCAAGAAAAAGAAATGGGATTTAGAGCAAGAGCTGGTAATAGTAATGTTTTTAGAGAAATTATAAATTATAAAAGAGTAAGAGCGAAAGTTCCAGAAACTAATAATGATAAAATATACTATATGAAAAAAACACTGAATTATAAAAAAGTTACACCACAAGAAGTTAATGCAACTTTCAAACCAAGAGATGTAGAAAATATAAAAGAAGGTGAATACTATAATAGTGATGATGTAAGAAATTACGTTGGAGATGATTATGGTGATGCTATGGAACTTATTGATAAAAAATTTGGAAAGAGCATTATTTCTAAAATTAAAGGTGCTTTAACAGGTTCTACAGATTCAAAAGAATATGTATATTTTCTAAGAATGAAAGATGTTGTAGATCATTGGTTTAGAGATGTATATTTCGAAATGCCAAAAGGAACAAAGTATTTGAAATATGACACAGATTATTTAATTAAAACTGGTGAGTTATGGACAAAAATGAAAGGAAATGTGGATAAAGATTCAAATAAAAAAAGAGAAGCAGAAGTTCAAGAAGCAGAATCTAATTGGAGTGTATATGATGATCCAGAAACAGAAGAAGATGAATCAGATCCAAATAATTTAAAAGGCGAAGAAAAAGTTATAAAAAGTGAAAAAGTTACAAAAGAAATTTTTGAAAAAGTATTAAAAGAAAGCAGTGAAGCAGAGAAAAATGAATTAGAAGATGCATTAAATTTATTACAAGATAACCTATATGTAGAATTAACATCAAAAGCAGAACCAGTTAAACAATACCAGGATGCAAGAAGAGGAATGACAAATCAAAGACTATTAGATATATTTAAACAAAAATGGTATATATATGATGGAACTGAAGAAACAGCAAATGCAATAAACAAGGATAGAAAAGCAGAGATAAAACAATATGGAAAAGTTTCAGATAGCTATGAATCTAAATATAAAAAGAAGATAGATCCAAAAGTTGTACTACCAGAAGTTGCAGATACTTTAAGAAGATCTGGAGATATTGATTCAGAGTATATATATAAAGATATTAAGGAACTTCTAGTTGAACTTGGATATAATAGGGATAAATTAAGAGATCCTATAAGACCTGTAATACAATGGGTATTTAAAAAGATGGCGGCTGGTAAAAGTTTCCCATCAGGATTTGCTTCAAAAGATGAAACAGAACATGGAATAAGATTTTTATCAGAAGAAGCAGTTAAAAGCTTATATTATACAGAGGCATTATCACAGGAACAAGCTGGACTTGATAATAAGAAAATACAAATTGAAAATAAAAAAAGAGCAGCATATAAAGAAAAAGATGATGATGCAAGAGATAAATTATATGGCGAACTAGCAACATTAGAAGAAGAGTATGAAAAAGCAAAAGTAGACTTTATCTCAAATAAACAAAAGCTAATAGAAAAATATGGAACAAAGAGCCAAATAGAAAATGAACTTAAAGATATAGATAATAAAATATCAAATGCTAAAACAGATGAAGAAAAAAAGAAATTAGAAGAATTTAAAAAAGCAGCTCAAGAATCACAAACTAAAAAAGAACAAGAAAAAAATGAAAATAAGGATAGTGAGGAAGCTAAAAAGAAAGAACAAGAAGATAAAAAGGCAGCTAAAAATGATCCAGTAATAAAGAAAATACAAGCAAGATATGGAAAAGGATATAAGGAAGATGATTTTATATTATCTCCAGTAACAGGTAAAATTAAGTATATGCCTGAAGAAAACTGTGTTGAAGTAACTGCTTTAACTAAAGATGATTTAGCTTCAGTACCAGAAGGATATAAAGAATTTTATGAAACAGAATATAAAGGTACAATTGAAGGATATAAAATAAGAATATATAATGTAGAGCAGGTGAGCACAGAAGAAAAAGGAAAATACAAAAGACAAATACCTAAGAAATTAATATCAAAATTATCAACTAAAAAAGAACAAGAAAAAGTTGAGAATTCTGAAAAATTGAAAAAAGAAGCGCCTGAAAAAGAAGGGGATTATGTTAAAGAAGGAACTGTTATTGCTAAGCCAATAATGGATACTGAAAAAATTAAAGAAGGTAAAAAGAAACAAAAGGAAAAAGAAAGAGAAGAAGAAAAAGAAATAGAAGCAAATCAAACCGAAGAAGAAAAAAAGAAATTTGGAGGTTTAAATAAACTAGCAAAGAAAAAACATTATGCAAGTAGTGAAGCTAAAAACCAATTAGAATTGGGAGATATAGGAGATGCACCTTTTGTTAGAATGACAATGATAGACACTGATAATTCTATAGTAGATAGATTACCAGAATACATGCAAAAAAACAAAGGCAGCGGCGGATTTGAAATTGAAATAGCCGATGATTATGATACAAGAGGATATGGAGGAGAATTAGAACTAGACGATGTTAAAAATTGTTTGGATCCAGAAGATCCATCTTCAGTAGATATATTAAAAGAAATAATAGCTACAAAATATACAGACCCAGAAGTTGCATTTGTTAAAGATCCAGAAGCGTTTTTAGAAGCTCAAAAAGAAACAGGAGTTAATGCATTTTTTACAATATGTGTAAGTATTGTTGAAAGTAGTGGTGGAACTGCTTGGGCAGCAATTGATAAGTCAACTAATAATATATTTAGTATAAAAGATGGTAATAATGGATGGGCAAAATATAGTTCTTTAAAGGATGCAGTTACAAAATTTGGAGAGCTTATATCTAAGGGTTCTTATTATTGGCAAGTTGGAAAATACACTGTAAGAGAAATTGGACCAACATATTGTGAGAGAGTAGCTAACTCTTCAGAGCAGTGGGAAGATAAAGTAGTAAAATATTGGACAGAATTATTAGAAAAAGCACAAGAACTTGGATATTAAAATAAAATAAGGAGAAGATGCTATGGCAATAGGAATATCACCTAGAAAGGGGAATGATCAATTATTTAATAATAAAAATTTAATAGACGAAAATACCAAACAAAATATAATAATTGTTCTTGCTTCAATTTTGTGTATAATTGTTTTAGCATCTATTTTCTATTTTACGATGCCTAAAAAAAAGAAAAATGAAAAATACAGTAAAAACATAAGCTTAGAAGGAATAACGGTTTCAAATTACTCAAGAAAAGAACTAGAAGACCTATTATATGAAAGATATGAAAAAAGAAAAAATGAAGACGCAATATTTAATTATGGAGGTTATCAGCAAAGAATAAAAGGAAGTGATATTGGAATTAGTTATGATATACCAAAAACCTTAGACCAGTTAGATAGAATTGAAGAAAAATTATTAAAAAACAAAAATAAAAATAATAGCAATGATAAAATAGAAAATGCTATGGTATATATGGATTATGATAATGAAAAATTAAAAAATGCATACGTAGAAGCAAACTCAGTATTTAATAATGAAACCAATGAATATATTATTAATCCAGATAAGAAAGAGGTTATACTAAATAAGAATATCCAAAAAATATTTTTAGACGAAAAAGAATATAAAGAAAAAGTGTTAAAAAAATTTAGAAGTAATAATTTTGATCAAATTGAAAAATTAAATGTAAGTAATACTATAACTCCAGGTATAGATATAGATAAAATGTATAATGATATAACTAGGGAACCAAAAAATGCATATCTAGATAGACAAAATGGTTTTATAAAAGAAGAATATGGAATTAAGTTTGAAAAAAGCTTAGATGAAATAAAAGAAGAATATAATAATGCTTCTGAAAAAATAATAATTAAGTACAATATTATTAAACCAAAAATGACATTAAAAGAATTACAGGAGAAGCTTGTGGTGAAAAAAAATGAATTTAAAAATGTATTATATGAAAAAACAATTACTGTTAGTGATCCTGATGATAAAGGAGCAATTAAAAATATAAGCATTGCTTCATATTGTGCGAATGAATATATATTAAGACCAGGTGAAATCTTTTCATATAACAATGTTTTAGGAAATAGGACAAGGGAAAAAGGATATCAAGATGGTCCAGTTTATGAAAATGGTAAGGAAACTAGAGGAATAGGTGGAGGTATATGTTTTGTGTCTTCTGGATTATACTATGTTGCACTTTATTCAAATATGCAAATAATAGAAAGGTCAAATCATATGTTTAATCCAGGATATGTACCTTCTGGTTTAGATTCAGCAATATCTATGGGAAACTTAGATTTAAAATTTAAAAATACTTTAAGTAATCCAATAAAAATAATAACAAAATTTGATGGAAAAAATTTAAAAGTACAATTTTTAGGTACTGATGAAGGATATAGTGTACAAATTAAAACAAGGGAATATGATAATTTAAAAGCAAAAACAGAATATAGATATAATTCTAATATAGAAAAAGGAAAGAAAAATATCATTCAAAAAGGAAAAGATGGATTGAAAGTTGATGTATTTAGAATTATAAGAAAAGACGGAAAAGAAATAGAAAGAGAAAATTTAGGAACAGATTCATATAATAAATTAGATGAAATAATTGAAATTGCAAAAGAAGAAGCTGAAAATTATGATATTATTGATTTAAATTAATAAAAAACGCAAAAAGTGTTAACATAATGCAAAAAATATGTTATAATATAAATGTCAGTAGAAAAAAATATGACAAAATATGAAAGATTAAAGCAAGCTATGCTTAAGCTTGCTGTTAAGAAAAAAATAAAAAAGCTAGGCTACAAAATAGTTGCATATGATTATATAACTAGAAATAGAATAATAGATTTTGTATGCTTAGATGAAAAAAATAAGCAATTAGTATTTATTATACTAATAATAAAGAAAACATCAGATTTTGTAGAAAATGTGATTAGTATGGAGAAAAACTATATGAAAACAAATATAGTAGAAGAAATGGAATGGTTTAAGAAAAGCCATAATTTAAATGAATATGAAGTTAGGCTAGATGGTATAGAAGGATATGTCGGAACAAAAACAGTAAAAATGAAGTACCATAAGAATATTTTAAACAATAGAAAAGTATGTTAAATCAAAATTAATTTGACATATAAAATTAATAAAATAATAACAAGTATAAAATAGGCAGAAATATAAAAAAACAATAAAGATAATATTAAGATAAAATAAATAAATTAAGGAGGAATTACTGACAAAAGCAAAGGATAGATCCTTTGTTTTTTTATTTGCTTTTCTATTTGTTTAAAAATAAATAGAAGTGATAAAAATAAAAGTAATAAATAAAATAATTCTTGAATATTATTACTAAATCAAGTAAAATGAAATAGAATATAGAAATGGAGAGTAAAATGAAATTAATATCTTGGAATGTAAATGGAATAAGAGCAGCATATCGAAAAGGATTTAATGAATTTTTTGATGATGTTAATGCAGATATATTTTGCATACAAGAGACAAAAATGCAAGAAGGACAATTAGATTTAACAAAAGAAGGTTATCATGTATATTTAAATAGTGCCGAAAGAAAAGGCTATTCTGGAACTGCAGTATGGACAAAGAAAGAACCAATATCTGTAACCAGAGGCATAGGTATTGAAGAACATGATAATGAAGGAAGAGTTCTCACTTTAGAATATGATAGTTTTTATTTAGTAAATGTATATACCCCAAATTCAAAAAGAGAATTAGAAAGATTGGAATATAGGGTGATATGGGAAATAGAATTTAGAAAATATTTACAAGAACTAAGAAAAAGAAAACCTATTATATTATGTGGTGATTTAAATGTTGCACATAAAGAGTTAGATGTAAAAAACGATAAAGCAAATAGAGGAAGTGCTGGATTTACTGATGAAGAAAGAAGAGAACTAGAGAACTTATTAAATTTAAAATATATAGATACATATAGGTATTTTTATCCAGAAAAAGAGAAATATTCTTGGTGGTCATATTTTGGAAAAGCTAGAGAAAAAAATGTTGGATGGAGAATAGATTATTTTATTGTAAGCGATGAACTTAAAGATAATCTTAAAGATGCTTATATTTTTGACAATATATTTGGAAGCGATCATTGCCCAGTAGGACTAGAATTAGAATTTTAGTGAGGAAAATATGGAAAAAAGAAAAAAGAAAGATATATATTCAAGGATTTTTATACTTTCAGTATGTATAATGCTCGCATACAGGATTATTTTAGGAAATAGTAATATATTTAATTGGTTAAAAGACTTTATGAAAGTTTTATCACCATTTTGGGCAAGTATAGCAGTAGCTTATCTATTATATATACCTTCAAGAGAATTAGAAAAGAAATTAGAAAAATCTAAAATAAAAAAAATCAGAGAACATTCAAGAGGTTATAGTGTTACTATTGTATATTTAGTATTTTTTATATTACTTGCTATAACAATAAGGTGGCTTATACCATTTGCTATAAAAAACATAAGAGAATTGATATATAATATTCCAGAATATTTAGAAAGTGCTAAAAATTATTTTATGCAAAATCCTTTAATAGTATTTGGATATAAAATAGATATTGTAGCAAAAATTGAAGAATTACAAAAAATAAATATATATAGTGCGTTATCATCAAAATTTTCTGCTGAAAATATATTTAAAAGTATATCACAAGCAGTAGGTTTTGCTAAGAGTATAATCGGATTATTACTAGTTACAGTTTTATCAATTCATGTATTATTAAATAGAGATGAATTGAAAGAAATAATGGCAAAATTTAGTTTTGCATGTTTTGGAAAAAGATTTACAAAAAAAGCATTTGATTATATAAGATTAACAAACTACATGGTATTCAAATATGTTACAGCACAATTATTAGATGCATTAGTTATTTCAACATTAATGTCAATTGCATTTAGCATATTAAAAGTTAAATACGCAATACCACTTGCAATATTAATTGGAATATCAAATCTAATACCATATTTTGCAATAATAGGAGTAGGACTTGCAATAATAATAACAATATTTACTGGAGGGTTTAAATTTGCTTTTGTAATGGCAATAATTACAACAATTATACAGCAGATAGACGCAAATATAATAAATCCATATTTAGTTGGTAGGTCATTAGAAACTAGCCCAATTGTAAGTATAATGGCACTTGTAATTGCTACAAATTATTTTGGACCACTAGGAATTTTCTTATCAGTACCAATTATGAGAGTAATTTTGATAATAATATATGACTTATTAAATAAAAAAGTTAAAGAAAGAAAAATAATTAATATTACGAGAAAGAAGACAAAAATAAAATTAGGAAGCTATAAAGATATATACAATAAAAGCTATAAACAGTAAAATTTAAAACAAAAATAAAAAAATATAAAAGAAAATAAAAAGAGGAAAAAATGAGACTAATACAAAATGTAATAATTGGAATAATAATGGGCGTTGCAAATATAATACCAGGAGTTAGCGGAGGAACGATGGTTGTAATGCTTGGCGTCTATGATAAGTTTATTGAAGAACTTTCATATTGTATAAATGAATTGAAAAATTTATTCAAAATTAAAAAGGGAAAAGGAATATTAAAATCAATAGGACAATTCTTTGTAAATATATGGAAAAGAGAAAAGAATTTTTTGATACCAATATTTGTATCACTTGCTATTTCAGTATATATACTATCAAAAATCTTTTCAGGAATGTCTGAAACTGCACAAATGTTAAGAAATTTTGCATTTGTAGGATTAATAATAGGTGGAATACCATTTTTAATAAAAGAATTAAAAAGAGCAAAACCTGGTAAGAAAGAAAAGATAAATGAAGAAGGAAAAGTAAGTAAAATAAGGTATATTCTACCATTTTTAATTACATTATTAATTATAGTTACAATATATATTTTAAAAACAAAAGGAATAGTAATACCTGCAATTAAGTTAGAAAATATAAGCTTTATGCAAAAGATAATAATATTTTTAATAGGTGCAATTGCAGCATTTTCAATGGTGATCCCAGGAATATCTGGATCAATGATTGTAGTTATTTTAGGATATTATGAACTTATGACAAAAAGCATATCATCATTTAATTTAGCTTTTATTATACCATTTGCAATAGGGATAATAGTTGGAATAATAGTTGCAACTAAGATAATTAAATATTTACTAGAAAATTATTATATTACAACTTATTCTGGAATAATTGGATTTGTTTTAGGATCAATACCTATGGTAATGCCAAATGTAATGCCAATTACAAAAAAAATGTGGATATATTCTGCAATAACTATATTAATTGGAATAGTATTATCATATGGATTAGAAAAATATGCACAAACCATAGAAAAATAGTATTGACAAAAACAAAAGGAGATTATATAATATATTACATAATTTATGAGGCTTCAGGAGGAGGTGATATATATGCCAGAAATAAAAGTAGTTAATGGAAATTTGGAAGATGCTATAAAAAAGTTTAAAAGACAAACAGCTAGAAATGGAGTAATCCAAGAAGTTAGAAAAAGAGAAGCATATGAAAAACCAAGCGTAAAAAGAAAGAAAAAATCTGAAGCTGCAAAGAAGAAAAATAGAAAATAGTTTTAGAGTAAAAAGTAGGTAAAGCCTACTTTTTTATTTTGAGTTCATATATAAGTTTATGCTTTTAAAATAGTTTTTAAAATTATGTTTCTAATTATTTTAATTGTTAACTTAATATTTAATTTATGTTATAGTGTAAATATATATAAATTTTAAAAAATTAAGGGGAAAATATGAACCAAATTTTAGATTTTGGGAATAATGAAAATAAAGAAAAAAAAGAAATAAATAAGACTAAAGTTAATTCAGATCCTAATGTAAGAGAAGATAGAAAAGATAGAAAAAATATAAATGACAATAATATAAATAGTAATAATGCAAATAATAGTAATAATAACTGTAGTAAAGAAAATATTATTATATCTCCAGAAAAGGAACATTTAAATAATGAGTTTGAATTTGAAAATGCTAATTTAAATGAAAATTTAAATAGTCATTCAAATTATAATAATATGAATGTTGGATCTAAGTATAATAATGGCTCAAGTTTTAATTCTGATTTTAATAGTAATTATAATTCAGATATGAATAGAACAAATGAAATGAATGATTCATATGATTCAATTGAACAATTTATGCCAAATATACAAAGTAAAAATAACGGAAATACTGTTGTAAAAAAGGTTATTGCCATAATTTTAATAATAGTTGCTGTAATAGCTGCAGGAATAGCAATAATTACAATTAGAAAAAATTCAGAAAAAAGTAAGAATTTAGCAGCATTAAAAGAAAAAATTCAAATAACTATAATGGAAGAAGAAAATAGCAAAGTTGCACTTAATATTAGTTCAATTAACCCTGTAGACAAAATTGTGTATTCTTGGAATGGAAAAACAGATCAGGAAAAACAAATTGATGGAAAAGGCAGACGAGAAATTAGTGAAAGAGGAATTGAAATGCCTATAGGAAGCAATATGATTAAGGTTAGTGTAATAGATGATCAAGGTAACACACAAACTGCTGAAAAAACTTTTGAAAGTAAGACTGGAAAAGATATAAATAAACCTGAAATTACAATAACTAATAAAGGTGCAATAATTGAAGTGGTTGTAAAAGATGATGTAGGACTTAAAGAAGCAACTTCACAAATGGGAAATGATAAAAAAGCAATATATCCTGCTAAAAAAGATGAACCAGGTGAAATAAAATTTCAGGTTACAGCAAAAGAAGGAACCGAAACATTGCAGGTAATTGCAGTAGACCTTGCTGGTAATGTAACAAAAGAAGAAAGAGAAATAAAAGGTGTTGCAAGGCCAGAAGTTAAAGTTGAACAAACAAGTGATACTACAAAACTTATTATAAAAGTAAAACATAATGTTGGAATAGCAAAAGTTGAATATGCATTAAATGGACAAGGATATATTAAAACATATGAACAAAATGATCCTAATAACAAAGATGTTGAGTTAACACAAGAACTTGCTGTAGGAGAAAATACTATTAAAGTAAAAGCAACATCAGTAGAAGGATTTGAAAGTAATATATTTTCTAGTAAGGCGATAAGAACACCAGGTGCTAATTCAACACCATTTGCTATACCATCAAATACTAATATGGTAAATACAAATCAAAATATGCAAAATCAAAATTATGGAACAGCAAACATACAATATCCAAACATGACAAATCAACCGACACAACCACAACCTACTCAGCCTAATATGCAAAATAACTAAAGAAATAGTTAAAATATAAAATACAAAAGATAATTAAGAATGGAAAAATATGAAAGAAGAAATAGCATTAATTGATGATGGAAATTTTAAACTATTAATTGAATTAAAAGAAGCTATAGAAGATAGAATGAATGATTATGTCATAAATAGATATAATAGTTCTGATTTAGATGAGATGTTAAATAAAATTCCAAGTTTAATTATAATAAATGAGGAAAGATTATCTAAAGACATTTCAAAAATAGTTAGTGATATTAAAAATGATGAAAGTAATTACATTACACCAATAATTGTGATATCTAAAAACTCTTCAAAAAAACATAGATTACAATTATTGAAATCAGATATATTATATTATATTAGAACACCAATAGATCATGACTATCTATATAGTATAATTAAAAATATGTTTACACTATTAAAATTAAATAGAAAAGCAAGTCCACTTACAGGCCTTCCAGGAAATATTCAGATTCAGACAGAGATGAAAAAAAGACTAAATAAAGGTAAATATATAATGATGTATATAGATCTTGATAATTTCAAATCATACAATGATGTTTATGGATTTTCAAAAGGTGATGAAATAATAAAATATACTGCTAAAATAATTTATGAAAATATAATGTGTAAGAATAAAGCCAAGGGAGGATTTGTAGGACATATTGGTGGTGATGATTTTATAGCAATGATAACAGAAGGAGACGTTAAAAAAATAGCAAAATCCATAATATATGATTTTGAAAGTGGAATAAGTGGATTTTTTAATAAGGAAGATTTAGAAAAAGGATATTTAGAAGTACCAAATAGAAAAGGAATAATAGAACAATCACCTATAACCTCAGTAAGTATTGGAATAGTAGAAGTTACAAAAGAAAAATTTAAAAATATATTAGAAGTAGGAGAAGCTGGAGCACAGGTTAAAAAGAGTGCTAAAAAGATACAAGGAAGTTCATATTTTATTGATAGAAGAGAAGAATAGAAAAATGAAAACTTAAAAAGCTTTTATACTTGATATGTAGTAAATTTTAATATAATATATACATAGTATAATTTTAAAATTTAAAAATGTTAAAAATTAAAATTCTAAATTATTTTAAAAGGAGGCTTCAAATGAGTGAAGAAGGGATCAATAACAAAGTTATACTGGTTGTAGATGATGAAGAATCAATAAGAGAAATACTAACATACAACTTAGAAAGAGAAAATTTTATAGTTGTAGAGGCAGTTGATGGAGAAGAAGCTGTTGAAGTATGTGAAGAAGTTAAGCCAGCTTTGGTATTATTAGACGTAATGTTACCAAAAAAAGATGGAATAACTGTATGTAAAGAAATAAGATATAATCTAAATATGAAAGATATACCAATACTTATGATATCTGCAAAAGGCGAAGAAACAGATAAGATAATTGGGCTTGAAATAGGAGCAGATGATTATATAACAAAACCTTTCCAAGTAAGAGAAGTAATAGCAAGAGTTAAAGCACATCTTAGAAAAAGAGAAAATACTATGAAAGCTTTAACAGTAGATGATCAATATGAAATAATACAAATTGGTGAATTAAAAATAGATTCAAGAAGAAGAGAAGTATTTATACGTGGAAATAAAGTAGATTTAACTAAGAAAGAATTTGATGTATTAAAATACTTAGCAATGCAACCAGGTAATGTGGTATCAAGAGAAGACTTGCTTAAAAAAGTATGGGGATATGGCGATTATATAGGTGAAATAAGAACTATAGACGTAACAGTTGCAAGACTTAGAGATAAAATTGAAAAAAGAAAAGGAAGCCCAGAATTTTTAATAACTAAAAGAGGAGTAGGATACTACTTAAAAGATCAAGATAAAGATAAAACAATATTATAGGGGTTAATATATGCTTAAAAAGATTCAAAGGTTAATTGCTGCGACAGTAATTATATATACAATACTTTTGTTAACTATAATAGGAGCATTTATATATACTCAAAGTAATATATATTTAAAATCAGCAGAATTATTAGGAAATGAACAAAGAATGATGATAATTAAAGATATGCAAAATATGAAAATAACATATCTTATATTGTCATTCCTTTTTATTAGTATTTCCATGTTAATTAGCAAAGTTTTATCAAAATTAGTTATTGCTCCAAGTGAAGAACTTGTTAAAAGCGCTCAAGCAATAATAAAAGGTGAAGATTTAGATAAAAAGCCACTTGCTGCAGATCAAAATAGAGATCAAATGGACGAACTTTTAGATATGTTTACAGGAATGAATGCAGATATTAAAGAACATTTAAATGAACAAACTAAAAAAACAAATGAAATAAATACAATAATACAACATCTCCAAGATGGTGTCATATCATTCGATATCCATGGAAAAATTACACATCTAAATCCAGAAGCAAAAAGTGCTTTAGATATTAGTGAAAAAGATAATTTTGTTAAAGTTTGTAAAAAATTAGGTATAGAAACAAACATCGAAAAACTTATATATATGGAAGATATTACAGGTATAAAAGAACATATAGAAATTAAAAATAAGATATATAATATACTTGCAGCAGTAATGAAAACAAGTGAATATACTGCAGATGGAATAGTAATAGTACTTCAAGAAATTACAAAACAAGTTAAATTAGATGAAATGAGAAAACAATTTGTAGCAGATGTTTCACATGAACTTAAAACACCAATTACTTCAATTATTGGATACTCTGATACAATACTTGAAAGTGAAGATATACAATTAGAAGATTGCAAATATTTTGTAAGTAAGATTGATAGAGAAGCAAAAAGAATGTCAGAACTAGTTCAGGATCTTCTTACATTATCAAGATATGATAATACACTAAGTGAAGATAAAAGAGAGGTTTTTCAAGTAACTGAATTGGTTAAAAGAATAGTAGAAGATTTAGAGCCAGAAGCTGAAAAGAAAGATATTACTATGACATGTTTTATTACTTCAGATGTACCAGAAATATATGCAGATCCTGTAGGAATAGAAAGAGTAATTACAAATATTATAGTAAACGCTATAAAATATACAAGCGAAGGTGGAAATGTTCAAATATACGTAGGATTTTTATTTAGAGATACATATATAAAAGTTAAAGATAATGGTATAGGAATTTCAAAAGAAGACTTAAAGAAAGTTTTTGAAAGATTTTATAGAGTAGATTCATCAAGGGTAAGAAAAACAGGCGGAAGCGGATTAGGGCTTTCAATAGTAAAAGAAATTACAAACCAAAATAAAGGAAGCGTAGATATAATAAGTGAATTAGGAAAAGGTACAGAGGTTGTATTAAGATTCCCTACAAGTAAAAATAACAAGGATAATAAAGAAAATAACAACGAAAAATAAAGTAAGATTGTATACAAAGGATAAGTATATATTTATGAAATTAATTAATGAAAAGAAAATAAGAAAAGTAAATAGAATTAGTAGTAAAGAAAAAAGATTAAAAAATATTTTTAAGATTTTAATATCAAATTTAATAATAGTTATGCACAATTTATTATTCCATTGTGTATATGCAACATTTGATATCAATGTTTTTATAGATAATTATCTAATAAAAGTTTTGATGTTTATCATTTTTATATTTTTAATAATTTTTGCGGTAAAAATATATAAAATGTCTAAAGAAGAAAAAAAATATACTTTAGAAGAAATGAAAGAGCTAAAAAGGCAAAAAAAAGTTGCCGGTTTTGAAGAAATTGAAAAAGGGAAAAAAATAAATAAAAATGAAAAAATTGATGAAAGTACAAATTATTTAAATGAAGATATTTTAAAAAATCATAAGTTTGTAGAAAGTAGTATATTAGAGCAAAATAATGAAGCTTCAAAAAATAATCTTAAAAACAAAAGAAAAAAGAAGAAAAAAATACAAAAAAGAAGAGATGTTGTTCCTAAAGACAATATAATTATTAAATCAAAAGAAGAGCAAGAAATAAAGAATAAAGGAAATGCAAAAGAAGATAAAAGTAATAATGTTTCAACAATATTAAGTGAAATTAGAAATAATAATAAGTTTGAAATACAATTAAATGAAGATAATATAGATGAAAGTAAAATAGATGAATTAAAAAGTGAAAAAGATAAAAGTGAAAGTAATATAGAATTATACAATTTAATATCTAATAAGCAAAAAGAAAAAGATAAATTAAATGAGAAAATTTCTAATATGATGTTTGGGGTTCAAAATGATTCTATACATAATGAATTAGATGATATAATATATAATTATAAAAAGAGGAATTTAAAAACTAAAATCGATTTAAAGCAAAAGCAAAAAACACAAGAAGCCAGAATAAACTTAAATGGAATGATAAATAAGATTGTAGAATTAAATGAGCAAAAAGATGGCATAGAAGAGAAAAAAATAGACACAGAGGTTTCATTTGAAGATATAGGCAGAGAATTTCAAGATGAACTAGGTGAAAAAACTAAAATAATATTTGAAGAAAATAATAATAAATAATGGGTAGTACAATGAAGAATAATGAAGAAAATAGTGAAATAAAATATGAATATATAAAAGATGAAACTAATGAAAAATTAGAAGAGGCATCAGAAAAATCAATTAATGATAATAAAGTATTAAAAGAAATTCTAGATTGGGTCTTCTGCATTATAATAGCACTAGTTATAGCATTTTTAATTAAATATTTTTTAGGAACATTTACAACAGTTCAACAAGAATCAATGTACCCAACTTTAAAAAATGAGCAAAAATTATGGCTTGATAGAACAATTAGAACATTTAATGGTAAATATAAAAAGGGTGATATAGTAACATTTGAATCACCAGTACATGATGATGTATATATTAGCAATAGTAATCCTAAAGCTGTATACTATGATAATAAAGATATATTTAATAGTTTCATATATAATTTTTTAGAGTTTGGTAAAATAAGTTTAATTAAAAGAGTTATAGCAGTTGAAGGTGATAGAGTTCAAATAAAAGATGGTAAAGTATTTGTAAATGAAAAAGAAATAGAAGAAGAATATTTACCAGAAGGGCTTGAAACACATTCAGATGTACTAAATGATTTTGTAGTGCCAGAAGGTTACCTATTTATGATGGGAGATAACCGCTCTAGGAGTACGGATTGCAGGGTTTTAGGGTGTATTCCAATAGAAAAGATGGAAGGTAAGATATTAATTAGTGTATATCCATTTAATACATTCGGAAAAATAAATATAAAAAGGAAAATGAATGAATAAAAAAGAATTAAATGAATATTTAAATAAGCAAATAAGTACTAGACAGTGGGGACATGCCTATTTGTTTTATTCTAGCCAAATTGAAGAATTTAATGAAGAAATTCTTCAATTTTTGTATAAAATAATATTTTTAAATATTGAAGAAAATAGAAATGAAATTTTAGGAGAAGACAAGAAAAAAAATATTATTTCACAAATAAAAAATTCTGTGATTTCAGACTTTAACATGTTAGATGGAAATGATGCAAATACACAAAAAGTTAGAGAATTTTTCTTGGATATAGAAAAAAAGCCTTTAATACTTGAAAACAAAATATATATTATAGATAATTTTGATATGCTTAATGATTCAGCACAAAACGTTACTTTAAAAACATTAGAAGAACCTCCTAAATATGCAATTATTGTAATAAAAGCAAGTAATATAAATAGTATAATAGATACAGTAAGATCTAGATGTCAAAAAATATATTTAGGTGAAGATAATTTTGATAATATTAATGAAATCGACGAAAAGATAAATGAACTTGCAAACAATATTATCAAAGATACAGAAATATCTAAGTATACAATATATTATGCTAAATATCGTGATAAAATAACTAGAGATAATGTAGTTGAAATACTTAGATATTTGGAAAAAAATATTTTTTTAGATATAATTAATAAATATGAGATGACAGAAGTCATAGCAAAATCTAAACAAAAAATAACTAGAAATGAAAATTTTGAAATGCTAAAAGATTATTTATTAGAGAATCTATGGAGAGTAAAAAATGGTAATAGTTAGAGCAAAAGATAGAGATGGAAAAATAGCATTGTATAATATTTTAGATGAACCATTAAAAGAAATAAAAGAAAAAGATTATAACATGTCATCTAATTATGCAGTTGCTTTAATTTCAACAGAAAAAAGTAAAAAAGAAGTAAAAGAAATAGTTAAAATAATATCAAAACCTTTTAGTATAGTAAATGAAATTAAAAGTTTAAACAAAATAAATAAAATATTATCAGAAGAAGAAAGTAATAAAATAGAAGAATTAAATAAAAAAAGCGAGGAAATATTAACAGATATAAAAGAACTAATATATGATGAAATAAAAGATGAAATAGAAGTTTTAGATTGCTATTATGATTATTTTGAGAATATGATAAATATTATATATTATGCACCTACAAGAATAGACTTTAGAAATATTGTAAAAAAATTAGCTAAAATATATAAAGCTAGAATTGAAATGAAACAAATAAATGATAAAGAATATATGTCAAATATTGGCGGTATAGGTGAGTGTGGCAGAAAATTGTGTTGTATGGAAAGAGAAAAATTGCCAAATCCTACAATTAAAATGGTTAAAATGTTAGGATTGAATCCTAAAAGTGCATCAGTATATGGAGCGTGCGGAAGAATTAAATGCTGTATTGAATATGAATATGAAGCATATAAAAGTGCAAAAGAAGAATTGCCAAGCATAGGAGATAAAATTAAATATAAAGAAAAAGATGCAAAAGTTATAAAAGTAGATGTAATAACAAAAAATATTACTTTAGAATTAAAAGAAGAAGATACAAATAACATAAAAGTAGTTAATTTAAAAGAATTGATGTACAATTCAGAAGAAGAAACAGATATAACTAAAAATGAAAATGAAACTAATAATAAAATACAAAATAAAAAAGAAATAAAAAAGATGGCTAAAAAGATAGCTAAAAATAATAGTAAAAAGAAAAATAAAAACAATAGTAAAAAAATAAAAAAAATAACAAAAAAATAAAAGATAAATAAAATAATAATTTAACAACAAGTAAATAAATAAACAATAAAAAATATTTTAAAAAATTATACAAAGGAGAAGAAATGGTTGTTATAGCATATTTAAGTATGATTGTAGATCATGTATATAAATTCCTTGCACCAAATCTATTTGTAGCAAATACATTTTTTGGAAGACTTGCTATGCCAATATTTGCATATTTATTAGCAACTGGTATGAAAAGGACTAAATCGAGAGAAAAATATATATATAGGCTATTTATATTTTCAATTGTATCACAGATTCCATATATACTAATGATTAAGGATATAACAACATTAAAAATATCTGGATTAGATACAATTACACAAATAATTAATGTACTAGCATTTTTTACACAAGAATTTAATATGGGATTTGTTTTACTAATATCTGCAATCTTTTTACAAATAATGGAATTTAAAGAAAATAGTAGGATAAACAAAATAATAACATTTATTTTAGCATCAACTATTATTACATTATTTGATAGAACAGGATGGTACACATTATTATTAGTAATTATGTTTTATTATATTGAATTGAAAAATAAAGATGATCTAAAGAAGATAACTATATATATGTTTTTAATAACAACATTTTATATAATAGTATCATCATTAAAATATAAGATTTTTAAAGATGCATTTGCACTATATTCAATACAATATGCATCACTTATATCATTGCCTATAATATATATATTTAAAGATAGAGGAAAAAGAAATACTAAAGTACAAACACTTATTAAATACTCTATATATCCAATTCATGCAATAATAATATTTGCAATGAGGATGTTATTATTTAGTTAAAATAAGTTCTAAAAAATAAAAATAAAAACAATGGTAATATATAAAATTTAATAGCAATGCAAAACTATATGAATAGTTAAGTGTTGCTATTTTCTTTATTTTGTAATATAATAATTAATTATGTAGACAGCTGATGCACTTATGTAAATTTACAAGTGAAGGAGGATATTATTACAAAGGAAATTAAATCAAGTGAAATGATATAGAAAGCACTTTAAAATTATTTGAGAAGATAAATGATGGAGTAAGAATAGAAGAACATTCTATACTTGGTTATGTAATATTTACAGATATTGATCCAACATTACTATTGTATCCAGAAGGTTGGTATTTTAACTCGGGATTATTTACAAATAGAAATAATTATAATGAAGATAAGTACCAAGAAATTATATTTCTAACTACAAATGGTGAGTTTTGGGCTGGAAGGTTAAATATTAGAAAAAGAGATCTAAAATTGAAGTGAACCCAAATTGTTAGACAAATTAGTTTAATAAGGAGGGTTCATTTTTATGTCAAAATACACAAACGAATTTAAAATAAAAGTAATTAAACATTGTATAGAAGAATATTATGGATACGGTAGTACCGCTAAATATTTTAATATTCCAAGTATAGAAACAGTAAGAAGATGGTGTAAACATTATGAAGCACATGGAATAATTGGAATAGTTAAAAACAAAAATAATAAATATGATGGGAAATTTAAACAAAAAGTAGTAGAATATATGCATGAAAACCATTTATCTGCATCAGAAACAGCTATTTATTTTAATATTCCACAAGAAGTAGCAGTATTAAAATGGGAACATATATATTATGAGGAAGGACCACAAGGTTTGTATATGGAACGACGTGGAAGGCCAAAAAATATGAGTTCTAAACCAAAAAAGAAATTATCTAAAGAAGTTGAAGAAGATTTAATAGCAGAGAATCAATGTCTTCGTATGGAGAATGAATACTTAAAAAAATTAAATGCCTTAGTTCAGGAAAGAATCAAGCGAGAGAACAAGAAAAAATAATTGTTGTCGATGAATTAAGGCAGAAATATAGCTTGAGAGAATTATTAAGATTAGCAGAAATACCAAAAAGTACATTCTATTATCATTTAAAAAATCTAAAGAAAGAAGATAAATATAAGATAGAAAAAGACGAAATTTTATCAATATTTCATGAAAATAAAGGACGTTATGGTTATAGAAGAATAACATTAGAAATGAGAAATCGTGGATATATAATAAACCATAAGACAGTTGCAAAACTAATGAAATTAATGGGATTACAAAGTATTCAAAGAAAAAAAGAAGATATAATTCATATCAAGGAACAATAGGAAAAATAGCAGATAATTTATTAAAAAGAGATTTTAAAGCAGATAAACCAAACAAAAAATGGGCTACAGATGTAACGGAGTTTAAAGTTAATAATGATAAACTTTATCTATCTCCAATAGTAGATTTATTTAACGGTGAAATAATAAGCTTCAATTTATCTAGACATCCAGTATTTAATCAAATAGTGGATATGTTAGAAAAAGCGTTTAAAAAAATACCAGATAATACCAATTTAATATTACATTCAGATCAAGGTTGGCAGTATCAAATGAAGCAATATCAATACCTTTTGAAGAAAAAAGGTATTAGACAAAGTATGTCAAGAAAAGGAAATTGCTTAGATAATGCTTGTGCAGAAAACTTTTTTGGAATATTAAAATCAGAACTTTATTATATAAAAGAAAAAAAGTATAAAAATATAGAAGAATTAGAAAATGATATAATTGAATATATAGAATATTATAATAACAGAAGAATTAAGAGTAAACTAAAAGGAATGTCTCCTGTTCAATACAGAAAACACTCCATGTTAGTGGCCTAATTTATACTGTCCAACTTTTTGGGTTCAGTACAAAATAGGTCTCTTTTTTATGAGGTGTATAAATATATTTTATTTTAGATTAATCTAATAGTTATAATATTAGGCGGCTGTTATAATAATCATAGTCTTAATACATAATAATTGACTTAACATGCAATGTATAATAAAATATCATTACATAAATAATTATGACGTTACTAATACAAAGGAGAATTTATGGATAGTAATGAAAATGAAATTAGAAGAAAATTAAAAAAATATAATCAAGAACATTTGTTGACAAATTATGATAATTTAGATGAAGAAGGAAAATTAAAATTATTAGAACAAATAGAAAAAATTGATTTTGAACAAATGCAAAAATTATATAATCAAGCAATAAGTGAAGTTGATTTTGAGAATATTGAGATAGAACCAGTAGACTACGTTGATAAATCTAAGATGACTAATTCTGAAAAAGAACAATATCTAGAAAAAGGAATTGAATCAATAAAGGATAAGGAGTTAGCAGTAGTTACTATGGCAGGAGGACAAGGGACTAGGCTTGGACATCCTGGACCAAAAGGAACATATATATTAAAAGATGGAAAATCAATATTTGAATTATTATGTGATCATTTAAAAGATGCAGTTAGAAAATATAATACATTTGTTAATTGGTATATAATGACAAGCGAAGCAAATTATAATGATACTGTACAATTTTTTGAAGATAATAATTACTTTGATTATCCTAAAAATTATGTGTTTTTCTTTAAACAAGGTCAATTACACATGGTAGACGAACAAGGAAAAATACTTTTAGATGAAGAAGGATTTGTTAAACTTGCAGCAGATGGACATGGTGGAACACTTAATGCAATAAAAACAACAGGTATTTTAGATGAAATGAAAAAGAAAGGCCATAAGTGGATTTTTATATCTGGAGTAGATAATGTTTTGGCAAATTTAGTAGATCCATTATTAGTAGGCTATGCAATAGCCACTAAATCTGATATAGCAGTTAAGTCTGTAGAAAAAACAGATCCAAAAGAAAAAGTGGGAGTATTTTGTAAGAAAAATGGAAAAATTGGTGTTATTGAATATACTGAAATTACTAAAGAAATGGCAAATATGAGAGATGATTATGGCTCTTTAGTATATGGTGATTCAAATGCACTGCTACACTTGTTTAATATAGATTCATTAGATGATATATGTGAAAAGAAATTACCATATCATACTGCACATAAAAAATCTAACTATATGAATGAAAAAGGCGAAATAATTAAAGCAGATAAACCAAATGCTTATAAATTTGAATCATTTATATTTGATTCATTTGAAATGGTACCAAAAGTTTCAGTATTAAGAGTTAAAAGAGATGAAGAATTTGCACCACTTAAAAATGCAGAAGGATCAGATAGTCCGGAAACAGCTAGAAAATTGTACACAGATTATATGATAAATAGTAAGGCTAAAGAAAATTATGAAAAATGGATGACAGATAAAACTTTTGATGACGAAACTAAAAAAGAATTAGCTTCAATATCTAGTAATAAATTAGAAATAAGAGACAGATTTTATAAAGAATTAGACTTCGGAACAGCAGGCCTAAGAGGTGTAATGGGTGCTGGTACAAATAGGATGAACAAATACACTGTAACTAAAGCAACACAGGGACTTGCAAATTATATCAAATTAAAAGGAATGGAAGATGATGGCGTTGTAATAGGATATGATACAAGAAACCATTCTAGAGAATTTGCAGAATATACTGCATTATGCCTAAATGCAAATGGTATAAAAACATACCTATTTGATAAGGAATATCCAGTTCCTATGGTATCATATGCAACTAGAATACTTAAAGCTGCAAATGGTATTATGATTACAGCAAGTCACAATCCGCCTGAATATAATGGATATAAAGTATATGGAAGTGATGGAGCACAAATTTCTGCACCAGTAGATAAGGAAATTATTGAAGAAGTTAGAAAAATCAAAAAATATTCTGACATTGAAATGATGGATAAAGAAAAAGCTATGCAAAAAAAATATTACCAAGTAATAGGTGAAGCATTAGAAAAAAGATTCTTAAAAGAAATAATGTCAAAAGAAATATTAAATGATGAAAAAATACAAGAAGTGAAAAAGAATATGAAGGTTGTATATACACCACTTCATGGTACAGGAAGAGGACCAATACAACATATACTTGAAAAAGAAGGGTATGATAATGTCTATGTGGTGCCAGAACAAGAATTACCAAATGGAAATTTCCCAACAGTTGAATTTCCAAATCCCGAGTATGTAGAAACATTTGAACTTTCAAAAAAATATGCAGATGAAATAGGAGCAAACCTTTGTGTGGCAACAGATCCAGATGCAGATAGACTAGGTGTAATGGTAAGAAACGAAGAAGGAAATTTTGTACACTTAACCGGAAACGAAGTAGCGGCAATACTTATTGAATATATACTTTCAATGAAGAGTAAAAAAAGTGAGCTACCAAAAAATGGAGCAATTATTTCTACAATTGTTTCAACAGACTTAACAAAGGCAATAGCTAAAAAATATAATATCAAATACTTTGAGACACTTACAGGATTTAAATATATAGGAAAACATATACGTGAATTCAAAGAAAATAATTCATACGAATTCATATTTGGATATGAAGAAAGTTATGGATACCTATATGGAACACATGCAAGAGACAAAGATAGTATAGCAGCTGTATCATTATTGTTAGAATGTGCTGCATATTATAGTATGAAAAACATGACATTATTAGACCAATTAGAAAAAATATATAAGAAATATGGATACTATATTGGAAATACAATAACTACAACTATGAAAGGTGAAGCAGGTGAAATTGCAATAAGACAATTAATGGAAAAAATGAGAAATAATATTCCTGAAAGCATCTTAGGAATAAAGGTTGTTAAATATTATGATTACAAATTAGAAAAAGTTAAAGACATTCTAAATGGAACTGAAGAAAAAACAACTTTACCAAATTCAAATGTAATATATTTAGAATTAGAAGATGGAACATGGATTGCAATAAGACCATCTGGAACAGAACCTAAAATTAAATTATATTTAGAAACAAATTCAAAAGATAAAAAAGAAGCTGAAGAAAAGTTAAGTAAATTAGAAGAATATGTTAGAAAAATAACATTAACTTCAGAAACAAAAACTAATAAGTACAATTTAAAAAGAAATGTTAAGAAATAATAATTATTAAAATGGTTAGTTAATGATTATAATAATAAATTAAATTAAAGATAAATAGGGAAAATGTTCCCTATTTTATTATGCTTCTTTATTTGTTTATATGTTTTTTTTATATTTTTGTTGCACTTAAAATTGATATTGAGTTAATTATTATACTTTGCAAAAAAGTAAGCTTTAATATATAATATATATAGATTAATATTTAATCTAGTAAATACATTGATCATAATTGATTATAGTAACTGTTAAAAAAGAGGTGAAAAGCCATGAAAAAAGAAAAAATTGTACTTGCTCTAGTTGGAGCAACAGGACTTGTAGGTAGTACTGCAATTAAAGTTTTAGAAGAAAGGGAGTTAGATATATCTGAATATATTTTTTTCTCAAGTAAAAAATCAGCAAATAGCAAGATTAAATTTATGGGAAAAGAATATATAGTAAAAGAGCTAAATGAAGAAAACTTATTAAATAATGGTATTACACATGCTATTTTTTGTGCAGGTGGAGCTGTAAGTGAAAAATTTATTCCAATAGCAAAAGAAAATGGAATAATATGTATAGACAATAGTAGTAAGTTTAGAATGACAGAAGGAGTGCCATTAGTTGTAACTAGAGTAAACAAAGAAGAAATTTTAAAAAATGCTGGAATTATTGCAAATCCAAATTGTTCAACAATACAAGCGATGTTGCCTTTAAATATAATTGATAAATTATTTGAAATCAAAAGAATAAATGTAACATCATTTCAAGCTGCATCAGGTGCAGGATTAAAAGGAATAAACGGATTAAAAGCAAGCATTAAAGGTGAAGAAAATGATGCTTTTTCTAGAAATCTAGCCAAAAATGTAATACCACAAATAGGTGGATTTGCTGAAAGTGGATATTCTGAAGAAGAAGAAAAAATAATGAATGAATCAGCTAAAATACTAGGAATAAAAAAAGGAATAGTAACTGCAACAACAGTTAGAGTTCCAGTATTAAATTCACATAGTGAAGCAATTAATGTTGAAACATTTAAAAAGATAGATTTAGATAAGTTAAGAAAAGCATTTGAAAAACAAGAAGGAATTATACTTATGGATGATCCTAATAATAATATTTTTCCAGTAGCAGAAGATGCAAATGGTCAAGACGATGTCTTAGTCGGAAGATTAAGATTAGATCATTCTACAGAAAATGCACTAAACTTCTGGTGCGTGGCAGATAATGTTAGAAGAGGCGCTGCAACAAATGCTGTAGATATATTAGAAGAATTATTAAAAGAAAAATAATTTAAGAAAGTGATGATAAATATCATCACTTTTTTTATTATAGTTTTTTTATTATAGTTATTATTAAAAAATATTTGAATTTCTTATTTCTTATATTTATAAAGCTTTTAAATAAAAATTATATTGTATATAATTATATTTAATTCAAATATATAATGTAATAGAATTATGAAGTGGAGAAAGTATGAAAAAGATAGAAAAAATAGACTTTTATAGTAATGAGGTTATGAGTGTATATAATTTAAATGATAATATTAGATATCAACTTAAAATATTAGATTCATTAGATCCATTTACAAGAAAACATTCTGAAAATGTTGGTATACTTTCTGGTAGAATATGTGAAAAACTCAATATGGACGAAGGATTTACAATATATTGTACTATATGTGGATTTTTACATGATATAGGTAAAGTATTTATTCCACCAAGTATACTTCAAAAAAAAGGTAAACTTACTGATGAAGAATATGAAACAATGAAAACACATACTTTAATTGGATATAAGATGTGTCATAATGATCTTAATTTGAGACCATATGAAGCAGGGCCACTATATCACCATGAAGCACTAGATGGTACAGGTTATCCTCAAGGGCTTATTGGAAATGAGATAGTATATGAAGGACAAATAATAAGAGTTGCAGATGAATTTGATGCAATATCTTCTGTAAGACAATACAAGACACACATTGGTACTTTAGATACTTTAAAAATACTTATAGAAAATACTAGACCTACAAAAAATAGTAAAAGAAAAGGTATTTTTTCAAGGAAGGTTGGAAAAAATGATAAAGAAATAGTAAGGGCATTAATCAAAGTTATAATAGAAGATGTTGAAATGGAAATATATAGAAGAGAAGAATATATAGAGTATATGCAAAAAGAAAGAAATAGATATAAACTTGCTATGAAATATTATTCAAGATATGAAATAGAAAAGGATGAAGAAACTAAAAAATATTTAGCAGGATATATAGAACAATATTTAGTAAAAAATGAAGATCCTAATAATGTACCTGAGTATTTAAAAGATGTTGAATATACACTTGAAAAAAGAAAACAATTATTAAAAGATCTAAAAAAAGAATATAAAGGAATAAGAAGATTAAGAGTTTAATATATTAATAGTTCAAATTAAAATGAAAGACTACATAAAGAAAATGATATTTCAAATATGTAGTTTTTTTGTTTGAAAAAATAACTTGATTGTAATATAATTATAATAATTTAGAGTGGAAATAGGGGAAAATTATTATATGGAAAGCAGAAAAATAAAAAATGAAATTACAAGAGATACAATTAAAAAGTACATATACTATATAGTTATATTTTTAGCATCCCTATTTTTTATTGATAGAATACCATTAGGAGCTATAGCCTCTTTATCCGCCGTAATAGCTGCAAATCATATTGCACTACCTGCTATTATACTAAATATAATAGGAATATCTATCATAAGTCCAATATCTACATTAATATATTTAGTGTTTGCCACATTATTTATTTTTTTAAGTATTATAATAAAACCATTAGTATCTATAGAAAATAGAAATGAAAAGAAAAAGCTAGGAAATTATACATGGAGCATAATGCTTATAATTTTAATTAGATATTATGGACTATTTCCAAGTATAGGTATATCAATGATAGTATACTCTCTTTATAAAATTTTAGTAAATTCACTTTCTATACTAAAAAATGAAGATGGTAGAAAAATATTTTCAAAAGATGAAAAAATGTCTGTATATTTAACAGTATTATTGCTTGAATTATTAATTATTTCATTAATTCCAGAAATTAAAAAGTTTAATTATCTTATGATAGTGCCTATAATTTCATTATTAGCTATTAAATTAGGATTATTAGAGT
>QWCE01001921.1_pt1 | contig 44569 bp, 23 predicted proteins | sample 1972531 | NCBI WGS metagenome assembly QWCE01 (sample SAMN09866716, study PRJNA288562) | Human gut metagenome isolate term4_stool, whole genome shotgun sequencing... | reverse complement strand
TTGGTTGCGGCGAAGCCATTCAAGTGTCATCATTGCGTGTTCAATTTCTTCTTCAGCATTGTGCCACATGATTTCCTTTAATTCCTTGTCATCAGTTACAGCGACTCTTTGATAGTACCAGTCAACTGCTTCGATTTCTTCTTTTAGTGAATTAATCGCTCTAATAATTTCTCTAGATTTCTTTGTCATTTCCGCTGCCGGTTCATGATAATCGTTAGCCATAATATCCTCCTTAAAAAAATACAATCTTCTAATTAGATTATAACCCTAAAGTCTTTAAAATAAACAAAAAATTGAAAATGTCTTTTTTGGGGTATAATAGAAAAAGACTGAGAAAAGGAGAGATTGAAATGATAGAATTTAAAAATGTCAGTAAAATCTATCCCGGCAATCAGGTTGCAGCTGAAAACATAAATTTAAAATTTAAAGATGGAGAATTTATATGTTTTATTGGAGCCAGTGGATCGGGCAAGACTACTTGCATGAGAATGATCAACAGGATGAATGACATTACTAGCGGAGAAATTTTAATAAATGGCAAAAATATAAAGGAAATGGATCCAGTTGACCTTAGAAGGCAAGTTGGCTATGTTATTCAACAAATTGGGCTTTTGCCACATATGACAGTCTATGACAATATTGTACTTGTACCTAGACTTTTAAAGTGGGACGAAGAAAAACTTAGACCAATAGCAGAAAATTTAATTCAAAAAGTCGACTTACCACTTTCTTACTTAGATAAATATCCTTCAGAATTATCTGGAGGTCAACAACAAAGAATTGGAGTTATAAGAGCCCTTGCAGCAGATCAAGACATTATATTAATGGATGAGCCCTTTGGAGCTCTTGACCCAATAACAAGAGATGCCCTACAAAAACTTGTGAAAAGACTACAAAAGGAAATGGGAAAAACCATAGTCTTTGTGTCCCACGACATGGACGAAGCACTTACTCTTGCAGATAGAATTGTAATTATGAAAAAGGGTCATGTAGAACAATTTGACACACCAGAAAATATTTTGAAAAATCCAAAGAGCAAGTATGTAGAAGATATGCTTGGTGAAGAAAAATTAAACGAAGCCAAGACATCTTATAGAACTGTAGAAACTATAATGTTAAAAAACCCAGTTTCCCTTATAAAAGATAGGTCAACTTATGATGCCCTTGCCCTTATGAGAAAGAGAAGAGTAGACACAATTTTTGTTACAGACGAAGAAAATCATCTACTTGGAGCTGTGGGTATGTTTGACATTGGTCGATTTGGTAAAAAAATAAAATCTCTTGATGAAGTTATGGAAAAAGTATATGCCATAAGAGAAAATACAGTGATAATGAATGCCATTCGTGACATTTATAATTTAGATATAAAAAATCTTCCTGTAATTGATGCTGAAAATAAACTTGTTGGACTTGTAACTAGAGCTTCTGTAGTAGATACAATTTATACAAATCTTTGGGAAAATGAAGATGAAGAAAAAGTTGAAGAAATTTATGAAGATGACAATTTATCTGAACTTATGAAGGATGCATCAGGAGAATCCTCTAAGAAGATAGGTGAAGATAATGATTGATTTCTTAATGACTAATAGCACAGAAATTTTATCAAAGTCCTTGGAGCATCTTTTTATTGCATCAATTTCACTATTTTTTGGGGTCTTACTTGCAGTTCCTCTTGGAATATTTTTAACAAGATCAAAGACACTTGCAAAAGTTGTAATGGCAATAGCATCAGTCCTACAAACTGTGCCTTCTTTTGCCCTTTTGGCTCTTATGATTCCAATTTTTGGAGTTGGAAAAAAACCTGCCATAGTTTCACTTTTTATTTATTCATTACTTCCAATTTTGAGAAATACTTATCTTGGCATAGCAGGAGTAAATGACAAATTAATAGATGCAGCAAAGGGCATGGGCATGACAAGGTCTCAAATTTTATTAAAAGTACAAATACCCATGGCTATGCCAGTAATAATGAGTGGAATTAGACTTTCTGCCATTTATGTCCTTGCTTGGACAACTCTTGCATCTTATGTTGGTGCAGGCGGACTAGGAGATTTTATTTTTAATGGACTTACTAATGCTATAATGCCCATGGTTGTTTGGGGAACAATTCCTGTTACCCTAATGGCAATAATAGTGGACTTCTTCTTTGGTATACTTGAAGATAAACTTTCGCCTAACAAGACAAGTGGGGTGGCAGAATGAAAAAAATAAATAAAATAAAAAAAATAATTTTACTATTTATAATCCTGCCAATCTTTTTAACATCCTGCACACTTCCAGGCATTGGTGGAAACACAAAGACAAATGTAGTTGTAGCAACAGGATCAAACACTGAAAGACAAATTTTAGGCGAAATTGTAAAGCAAATGATTGAGCACGATACAGATCTTGACGTTTCTTTAATCACTAATTTGTCATCATCAGTTTTAAATCACATAGCCATGTTAAAGGGAGATGTAAATGTTGTTGGCGCCATGTATACAGGAACAGCCCTAAGCGGCGAACTTGGTATGGAGCCAATAAAAGATCCTAAAAAAGCAGAAGAAGTTGTAATGAAAGAATATTACAAGAGGTGGGAGAGATACTGGTATCCATCCTTTGGCTTTGACAACACCTATGCCTTTATGGTTACAAAAAAATTTGCAGAAGAAAATAATGTAAAAAAAGTTTCTGATCTTGAAAAATTAAAAGACAAAGTCAGCCTTGGAGTTGACACAGCTTGGATAAAAAGAGAGGGAGACGGATATAAGGCCTTTAAAGAAATTTATGGTTTTGATTTTAAAGAAATCTATCCCATGGATATAGGTCTTGTCTACACAGCTCTTGCCAGTGGAGAAATGGATGTAGTCCTTGGTTATTCTACTGACGGAAAAATTTCATCTTATGATTTAGTAGTATTAGAAGACGACAAAAGACTTTTCCCACCTTATGATTGCTCACCAGTAGCATCAAAGGCAATAGTAGAAAAATATCCAGAAATAGAAGAAACAATAATGAAACTAGTTGGTAAAATTTCTTCAGAAACTATGCAGGAATTAAATAGACAAGCTGATGAAGATTTAGAAATGCCAAAAAAAGTGGCAGAAAACTTTTTGAAGAAAAATAATTATTTTGAAGACATAAAAGTCGACAAAAATAAAATAAAAGAATACAAAGAATTTGTGGAAGGAGGAAAAAATGTCTGAAGTAATAATGTACTATACACAAAATGCCTCTTATGTCTTTGAACAGTTTCTTAGACACTTTCTAATTTCCATATATGGAGTTTTATTTGCATCAATAATAGCAATTCCCCTTGGATTTTTTGTTGCAAGAAAAAGAAAACTTTCAAGACTTACTATTAGTATTGCCAATGTAATGCAGACAATTCCTTCCCTTGCCATGCTTGCCATTCTCATGTTTTTAATAGGAACAGGACCAAATACAGTGGTCTTTGCAGTATTTTTATACGCAATTCTTCCAATATTAAAAAACACAGTTTCAGGAATAAATTCTGTAACGCCAGAACTTGTTGATGCAGCAACGGGCATGGGCATGACGAAATTACAGCTAATGACAAAAGTAGAACTTCCCCTTGCTATATCAATAATAATGGGTGGCATAAGAAATGCCTTAGTTCTTGCCATTGGAGTAACAGCAGTTGGAACTTTCATAGGTGCTGGTGGACTTGGAGATATAATAACTAGAGGAATAACAGTAGCAAATGGAAGTCCAATAATAATTGCAGGAGCAATTCCAACAGCCCTTATGGCAGTTTTGGCAGACTTTTTACTTGGCATAATAGAAAATAAATTAACGCCAAGAACTTTTACCAAGGTGTAAATAAAAAAAACTCAGGTTTAGGATAGCCTGAGTTTTTATTTTTTATTGATTTTTATTCTTTCTAAAATCAATAATTGAATATATTGTATTTACAAGGACAATATAATGATGGTAGAAAGAAAAGTAAACTGCAACTATTGGAGCTCCTATCATTTCCATAGGCGAGCTACCAGCTATATTCCATGGGATATAGGCAGATGTCATGACAGCAGAATTTTCTATATCTAGTGCCAATTTTGATTCATCTTCATAACTTTCTCTTGCCATTTCATAAGTTAGCATTATAGAAAGAGTTTGGTTGGAAGAAAAAACTGAAATAATAATAGACATAATTTCCATGACAAGCATATCTGGAAATTTAAGAAATAATTTTTTCACATGTTTTTTCACGCCTACTAATAAATCTGTGCTTTTAAAAATCCCAAAATATCCTGAAGAAATTCCAACCACTAAGAGCATTTTTAACATAGAAATATAGCCACCGCCGTTAATTAATTTGCCAGCTTCTGAATCTAAGTGCAGGCCAAAAATTAGAGCATTTAAAATTTCTAGGGCGTTTTTTTCCTGAAAAATTGCTGCAAAAAATATTGAAATTGTAATAGAAATTATAAGATTTATTTTTAAATTGACCTTAAAAATTGAAAGGACAATTATAGTTATCGTAGGAATCATAAGTAAGGGATTGAAATTAAAAATATTTCTTATAGCTTCTATGCTGTGTCTATCCACCTTGGCATCTATTCCCAAATTAAAAATTTGAAAAGTTATAACTGTAAGGATAAGGGGGATAAGGCAAGTTCTAAACATATTTTTTATATTATTATATAAATCTGTTCCTGTTAATGTTGCAACTAAAAGTGCAGATGTTGACATAGGAGAAGACCTGTCACCAAAAAATGCACCAGATAAAACTGCCCCTCCAGTTACTAGGGGACTAAAGCCCATGGCATTTGATATTGACATAGAAATTACACCAGCAGTTGAGGATGTGCCAAAACTTGTTCCAGTTAAAAGCGATATTGAGGCGTTAAAAATAAAAACTCCGGCATAAAAAAACTTGGGAGAAATAAAACTTGTGCCATGATAAATTATATAAGCCAAAGTCCCAGATAATCTCCATATACCAGTAATCATACCTATAAGAGAAAATACAATTAAAATAGTTTTTGCACTTTTTATGCCAAGAAAAACCATATTCCAAATTTCCTTTAAGGAGAATTTTTTTATGTAAGCATATATTGAAAGCAAAATTAAATTTGCAAAAAGAGCAAGAACAATTGAAAAATTAAAAATTATTGCCAAAAATAAAAATAAAATAAATAATAATAAGACTGCTATCTCTAGCATCCAATCACCTCTAATTTATTATAAGGTATTTAGAAAGATTTTTTAATAAATTATTGATTAAAATTAAATTTTTATAAAAGCTTATTAGAATAAAGTAAAATGAAAAAACTCAGGAGAAATCCTGAGCCTTAAAGAGCTTTATTTTTTTTATTTTTCTTAAATTCAAGACTAGATACTATACAATTAACTAAAATAATATAGTGGTGATAAAAAGAAAATAATATGGCAGCAAGAGGACCAGAAACCATTTCCATAGGTGTTCTGCCTGTTATATTCCATGGCACATAGAGAGGTGTCATTATGGCAGAATTTTCAAGATCAAGAGCAAGTTTATAATTGTCATCATAATTTTCTCTTGCCATTTCATAAGTTATCATTGAAGTAAGAGTTTGATTTGCACTAAAACAAGCTATAATAAGAGAAATTATTGACATAACTACCATATCTGGCAAGTTTATAAATAATTTTCTCACGTATTTTTTTACTGCAAATAAAAGATTTGTCCTCTTAAAAAAGCCAAAGTAACCAGAAGATATACCCACAATTAAAATCATCTTCTTCATGGAAAGTAGTCCTCCGCCGTTAATGAGTTTTCCTGCGGTTTCTTCTATATGAAAGCCGAAAATCAGAGAATTTAAAATTTCTAGGGCACTTCTATTTTGAAATAAGGCAGCAAAAATTATTGATAAGATAATTGAAATTATCATATTAATTCTTATGTCTACCTTTAAAACAGAAAGAATTATTATGGATAGGGTTGGGATCACAAGTAGAAAATTGAAATTAAAAATTTCAGCAATAGAATTTACTATATGAGAATTTACCCTAGCACTTGTCCCATAATTAAAGGCTTGAAAAGTTATAAGAGTGAGTATTAATGGAATTATGCAGGTTCTAAACATATTTTTTAAATTTGTGTAGAGATTTGTCCTTGTCAAAGTGGCAATGAGAAGGGCAGAGGTAGACATAGGTGAAGACCTGTCGCCAAAATAACAGCCCGATAAAATTGCACCACCAGTTAAAAGGGGATTAAAATTCATAGCATTAGAAATTGACATTGAAATTATGCCTGCTGTTGAGGCTGTGCCAAGGCTTGTTCCAGTTAAAAGGGAAATACAAGAATTAAAAATAAAAATTCCCACATAAAAAAAATTAGGAGAGATTAAACTTGTACCATAATATATTATGTAGGCTATTGTGCCAGAAAGCCTCCAAATGCCTGTAATAATGCCGATTAAGAAAAAGACTGCTAAAACTGTTTTTGTTTCCATAAGGCCCATTTTTATCATTTGAAAAATTTCTCTTGTAGAATAATTTTTTATAAAAGCATAAATTATTAGTAGGACTAAATTTGTAAATAGGGCATAGACAATTGAAAAATTAAAAATAATTGCAATAAATAAATTTATCATGAAAAGTAATAGGACTCCAAGTTCTAACAAAAAATCACCTCTAATTTATTATAACTTAACTTTAGCTTTATATATAATTTTTTATAATTAAAGAAAAAAGTGATAGAAAATTTATGAAATTTTAATAAAGATTTAAGAAATGTGCAGTCTATTACTATTGCAAAGGCAAACAAGCTTACTATATAATTGAATTCGGAGGTAAATATGAAAAATTTATACATAAAGGCAAAAAACATAATTTTTAAAAATAAAATTACAAAAATAATATTCGCCTTGCTATTAATAGCAACTATATTTTTAATTTTTAAATTAATTTCAGGAAATCTAGGCAAAAACACAGGGGAAGTTATATCTGTAAATCAAGTTGTTACCTTAAAAAAGGGCAGCGTGACAAATTCTGTTTCAGAAAAGGGAAGGGTAGTTCCTTCTAATTCTCTTGAAGTTTTTGCAGAAAAACCACTTTCTATTACTAACATAAATGTAAAAGTTGGAGATCAGGTAAAAAAGGGCGATATTATAGCAGAGCTTGATTCATCTTCTATAGAAGAACAGTTAAAGTCAAGAAGGGCACAAAAATCTGCCACAGAAAAAAATCTCTCTGCACAAATTTCTGCTGCAAAAAAAAGATTATCAGAAGCAATTAGTGGACGTGATTCTGGCAAAAACCCAGCCCTAGTAGCTGCTGAAACTTCTCTTACACAAGCCATGGACCAATATCTTTCTGCACAAAAATCTTATGATGATTTCAAAAGAAGTCTTGATGAAAGATATAATCAAGGAATAATTCAAGAGAGAAATACGAGAGAAAATCTTGCTTATCAAGAAGAGGCAACAGATTTAAAATATAAGCAGTTACAAGATGACCTTAATAAAAATGCAAATAAAATAACTGACAACCGTGCCATGGCTTCTGACAAGTCAAGGCAAAGTGCATATTTGCAAAATGAACTTGAAAACAACAAGAGAAAATTAACTGAACTTGGAATTTCTATAAAAGAAGAACAGGGAAGACTTTCTGAGGCTCAAGAAAAAGTTTCCTCTTATCAAGCAGCTATCACAAAACTGGGAGTCGAAAAAGAAGACTTAGAAGAAAAGTTTATTAAACTTATAGGAGATCCTAAGAGTGAACCTAGTGAAATAAATAAGGTTAAAACTGATATAGAAAAAATTAAAGCAGAAATCAAAAGCAATGAAGAGGCTATTAAGGCAACTAACTTTGAGGAAATAAAAAAATCAGCAAATGAAAACATCAATAGACTTACAAGGACACAAAACGAAGTTGAAATTGAAGTAAATAGAATTTCAGAAGATCTTGCAAATGCCAAAGCCGATGAACAAAAGTACACATCAGAAGCCGATGCCTTGGAAAAAGAATTAGAGGCACAAGAAAAACAAATTGACGCAACAAAACTTGAAGTAAAAAAAGCAAAGGAAGACATTTATGCCGATGCCGACAAGGTTTTAAAATCACAAAAAGCAAGAGATGACGAATTAAAAACTTTGGAACAAAATGTAAAAACAGCTAGAGATAACTACGAAAGTGCCAAGAAAAATCTTGAATCTACAAAAGTACAAGTGGCAAATGAAATTTCTGGTCTATCTGACAATTTAAAAACGGCAAGGGCGGGCGTCAATAATTTAGATAATGTAGAAATTGAAAATTTGACAAAAGAATTGGAAAAAGTTTTGATAAAAGCACCAGTTGATGGAACAGTTACAGAAGTAAATGCAAAAAAAGGTCAAGCACCAGCAGGGGCAGTGGCAAAAATCGAAACTATTGACACTTTAAGAATTGAATCACAAGTAAAAGAATACGACAAAAATTCTGTATCAGTGGGCACAAATGTAGAAATCACATCAGACTCAGTTATGGGCGAAACTTATAAAGGCAAGGTGATTTCCATAGATCCAGTTCCAATGCCAACTTCAGAGGAAAATAAAAGTGGAGAAGTATTATATAAAACAGTTATAGAAATAAATGAAGGACAAAATATAAAATTAGCTCCAGGCATGACTCTTAGAGTAAAATATATTTTAAGTCAAGAAAAAGACACCTTTAAAGTGCCAACAGATGCAATTTTTGAAAGAGATGGCAAAAATTATGTACTTGCTTTAAAGGAAATGGGAAAAGACAAATATCAAATTGAAAAAGTTGAAGTAAATCTTGGACTATCTAATGACGCAGAAACTGCAATAAAATCTAAAAACTTAAAGGAAAAGGATAAAATCCTTGCCACATCTGGAGGATATGGAGAAGGAAATATTGTAAAAATAGAAGATTCTCTAGGAGATAAAAAAACTGGAGAAAAAAATGAAAAATAATCTAATAAAAATGGAGGCAATAAAAAAATCCTTTAACATTGGCAAAGAAAATGAATTAGAAATACTTCATGGCATAAATTTTGATGTAAATGAGGGTGAATTTGTCTCAGTAGTTGGTCAATCAGGTTCAGGCAAGTCAACACTTATGAACATAATTGGACTTTTAGATAGACAGACATCAGGCTATTATGAATTAAATAAAGTGGACATATCAAAACTAAAGGACAGCGAATTATCATCCTATCGTTCCAAAAAAATTGGCTTTGTCTTTCAAAATTTTAACCTAATACCAAGGTCAAATGCCCTTAAAAATGTAGAACTGCCCATGACCTATGCAGGTCTACCAAAAAAAGAGAGGACAGAAAGGGCAGAAAGGCTCCTTGAAATAGTTGACATGAAGGATAGAATGAATCATCTTCCCAATGAATTATCTGGTGGACAAAAACAGAGGGTTGCAATAGCGAGGTCCATGGCAAATAATCCAGACATAATTTTGGCAGACGAGCCAACAGGAGCCTTGGATTCAAAAACTGGGAGAACTGTTATGGATTTATTTCACAAGCTAAACGAAGTTGAAAAGAGGACCATAATAATCATCACTCACAATCTTGAACTTGCAAAAGAAGCTACAAGAATTTATAAAATGAATGACGGAAATTTGGAGGAGATTTAATGGATTTATTAGAAACAGTAAAACTCTCCTTAGAAGGCTTAAAGTCCAACAAATTAAGGTCTTTTTTGACCATGCTTGGCATAATAATAGGAATTGCATCAGTAATTGGCATAACAACTATTGGCGATGCCCTTACAAAATCAGTTAACCAAGCCTTTGACTCCATAGCAAACACAGCAGTTCAAGTTTATGTCAAGGCAAAAAATTCAGATTACGACTCAGGAGACCTTAGTGAAAGTGATTACTTTACAGAAAATATAATAAATTACTTAGAAACTCAAAAGGGAAGGACCATTGACGAACTAATTTATCATGGAGCAAGTGGTCAAGGCTATGTAAAAGAAGGCAGAAATAAAGAAGCAGTATCTATAGTTTCCACATCAGCAGGGGAAAAAAATATTTTTAAATTAAAAATGATTGCTGGCAGATTTTTAAAGGATGAAGATGTTATCCGTGGCAAGTCTGTAGCAGTAATATCAGATAAAGTTTTGGAAAAAACTTATAAAGTGCCGGCACCAGAAGTCTTGGGAAGAGAGGCAAAAATTGAAACAAATGGAAAATTAATTGTTGCAACAATTATTGGCGTCTACAAATATGAAGAAATGTCAGTAATGGGTCAATCCTTAAATGGATCAAATTCAACAATTTATATACCAAGGACAACAGGGGATAGAGAACTATTAAGTGAGCCAAGAACAGTTTACTATGATGTTGCCATGACCTTAAAAAACCCAGATACCATAGAAGAAGATGCAAAAAATATTGTAGATGACTTAAATTCAAAATTTTACAGAGACAATCCCCGAGCAGAAGTGGCATATTACTCAGCAAAGAGCCAAATTTCACAGATGAATAGTGCTATGAGTTCAATTCAAATTGCAATAGGAGCCATAGCAGCCATTTCCCTTTTAGTAGGTGGCATTGGAGTAATGAATATTCTTCTAGTTTCAGTTACAGAAAGGACTAAGGAAATAGGCATAAGAAAAGCACTGGGGGCAAGACAAAAAGATATCAGAAAGCAGTTTATTATAGAATCAGTAATAATTTGCATAATCGGAGGAATTTTTGGCATAGGACTTGGCACCTTAATAGGATTAGTAGGCTCTAGTCTTTTAAAGGTAAGGACCTTCCCATCACTAGGGGCAATAGTTGTGGCAGTTGGATTTTCAATGTTAATAGGAATTTTCTTCGGTTACTATCCTGCCAATAAGGCAGCAAAAATGGATCCAATAGAAGCCTTGAGATACGAATAAAAAATTTAATTTAAATAAAAGCCTTTACTGGAAAATAGTAAAGGCTTTTTTTATGGTGCAAAAATGAAATAAAAATCAAATTCCTTCTATTATATAGCACATTTTGTAATTTCCTTCTATTATATAGCTAGATATTGTGTGTTACCATAAAAAATAAATTTAATATAAAAATTATAAAAGTCCTTACTGTAAAAAAATAGTAAAGGCTTTTTTTATGGGAGAAAAATCAAATAAAAAATCAAATTCCTTCTATTATATAGTACATTTTGTAATTTCTTCTATTATATAGCTAGATATTGTATGTAATAATAAAAAATAATAAAAGATGTTAAAGAAAAAAATATTTTTAATATAACTTGGATATCTATAAAAATTTAAGGTAAATTATTAAATTTTATAAAAGCTTTTATTTTTTATAGATTAAAAATTAAAAGAAGATTAAATATAAAATTAAAAAAAGCCATGGAGAATAAAAAATTAGGAAAAACATTGAAAAAAATTAGCAAAAAGAAATTTTATAGAAATATTACAAAAGTCACTTAATATTAAATTAAAATTAAATTTGAAAAGCAGAGATGAAATATAAAATCAAAAAATTTAATCTTAATTTAACAGAAAAAACAGTGAATTTTTAATATTTTAACAAAAAATATAAAAAAAAAACGAAATAATAAGTTAGCAAAGTAAATCAACAATGTTGAAAAATAGAGAATGTATTGATTTTTTTGAAAATTAAAATTGCACAAAATAAATACAAAAAAACATTTGCAGAAAATCAGTCCATTATTATTAATAAATATACAGATATATCCAATAGCTAATTTTAAGGGTTTTAAGGATAAAAATAAGAATTATCAATATAAATTTATAAATGACTAAAAAAATCGAGCGAGAAAAACTGAAAAGAAATGACAGAACACAGCCATTTTTAAGCCATAATTTATAAAAAAAGTATTGATACTTTATTATTGTTGTATTAAAATGAATATAACGATACTAGAGTATACATAAAATCCTAGTATAGACAAAGACTGATTTAGATAGGAGAGTAATTATGAATAACATGTCGAAAAGAATAATGAGCTTAATATTGGCATTATTAATGGTTTTGGAGGTCTTTAGTCCAGTTGCTGTATCAGCATCAACTTTATTTGAGGAGGCTAAAGATAAACCAAATCCAGAGTTATTTACTGAAAGTGCCACAAAAAATACTAGGACAAAAAATAGTGCAGCCGAAGGGCTCTTTAATAGTCCTGGTGTAAAAGAGACACCAAAGAAAGAAACAAAAAATATTCAAGAGACGCCAGCAAAAAAAGAGGGCACAACAATACTTGAAGTTCCTGCAAAACAAAGTTCTCCACAAAAAGAACCAGACAATACAATAATAGAAGCAGGTAGACAAAGAGAAGAAAATGCACAAATAAAATATGATAAGGCATTGGAAAAGGCAAAGATAGCAGAAGAAAATGCAAGATCCAATGAAAATGTAAACATAGAAACAAAGGAAGCCGTAAAGGAAGGCTACAAGTCTTGGAAAGTTAAAAACAGAGGAAAAGCAGTCTACAAAGACGGCAAACTTGAATGCACAGGCTTACTTATAGAAGTTGAAGATTATGACGGAAGAAAGAAAACTTTAAACTACGATGATATTTTAAAAGACAAAAAGATAATCGTAAATAAAGAAATAAAAGACGGAATCTTTGGATCTAGTGAATTGACACTATCAAGTCAAGGTCTTAAAGATATAAAAATAAAAATAAAAGTCGAAAACTTAAAAAATGAAAAATCAGAACTTAGTCTAAACAAGGAAAATTCAAATAAATTAGAAGATAAAGAAAATACAGAAGAAAAAGAAGAAGATGGCTTACTAGATAAAATCAAAAACTTCTTTGCAGATGACGAAACAACAAAGGGATTAGAAAATGATGCAGAAGAAGAAAATGCAGAATTAGAAATTAGTGGTCTAGACGAAAATATAAAAAACGAAGAACGTGAATTAACAGAAGAAGAACTAGAGGCAGGACTTACTTTGTATCAAATGCCAAATATACCAGGACAAGCTGAAGAGAAATCCTCAGTATTTGGATTTTTCAGATCTGCTGTTAGAGGTTCAGGATCAAGTGATTTGAACTTAAAAGGTAAGAAGTTTACGATCATAACACGTTTTGATACATCAAATATAGGTGGACCAATCCAAGACTATCAATACTTTAAAATTCATTTGGATGAAAAACTAACTGTAAATGATCCTAATTCTTTACAACCTATAAAATATAATGGAAGAGTAGTAGCAATACCATCTTATGACAAGACTACAAATATTATTACCTATAATATCCAAGGAACAATACCTGAAAACATCCAAGTACCACTAAATATTCCTGTAGATTATAACATTGACAAGATTAACGAACTTGCATCTGAAAACAAACTATTTAATACCGACGACTCAGAAACATTCACAGTTACTAACAAGGTATCAGGACTTGGAGTAAAAGCACCAAAAGACCTTGTACCACAAAAAATTGACAAGAATGGTAACCCTGCAGGCTCAATTATAGAACCAGGTAGGGACGATGTAATTCAAATAGTGGATCCAAGTAAAAACTATAGGTTAAGTGTGGATTCAGTTGGTTATCCTGTTATAGAAAATGGTGAATTAGCAGGAATTAACTGGGTTGTTAAAATTGACTCAGAAAAAGACTTATTTAATGATTTGGGTATGAAGATGAACTTCACTTTAGTTGAAGGTTCAGGACTAAAAGAAATTCAAAGCGTAACTTTTAGTGGATCTAATGCAAGCCTTAAAGATAATGACATTAAAAAAGAAATTGGAATAGTTGACTCAAAACACTCCAGTATAGAAAATCCAACTAAGAGTATACAATATAATATTTATACTCCAATAAGCAACAAACAAGCAGCTTATGTTTTAGATATATCAACAATTCTTACTAAAGATTTGACTGATGATAAACCATATATCGGTGCAGTAAGAAGTGTAATGGACAAGGGTTACGCCAAAGACAAAATTGAGCAGGCGACACCAACACGCGTTGGAATTAATAACACAACAACTATTCAAGGGAAATTTTTATCAAGCAACAAAGCAGAATGGACTATAACAGATGGTGTATGCACAAAGGACCAACACAATGGATTTCCTTTTGAAACTAGAGAGCTTGAAGGAAATCAAAGCATAGATAATGGTTATAGAGTTATATATGGTGTAGATGAAAAAACAGGCAAAATGGTAGTAAAAACTTCCATAGAATCTAGAGGAAGAATTAGAGATAAAGAAACTGACCCAGAAGGACAACAAGAAGTAGGTAAAATTTGCATCTATAAATATGAAACAAAATTAAATAAACCAGATGGAGTAGATCACTACGGAATATCAGGAGTTAAAATTTCAAAATTCCAAGATCTATATATTGATCAAGAATGGAACTTGCCAGTAAAAGGCATGACTATGCCAGGACAAAAATTCATTGCAAAAGATGACAAGGGTACTAAGATAGGTGAAGTACACGTGGATAAAGGTGCAGACGGAGAAAATCAAAGACTTGTTGTAGTACCTAACGCAAGATATTGGAATATAGCAGATGATGGAACTGCAAATAAGGTTGGTCATAATATAAGTCAAGAATTTGATAGTCCAACAGTAACAGGACCAGATGGCAAAACATATAAATACAACGAAAATGCCAACTACTATCAAATCGATACAAATAGTCAATATATCCACAACTCTGCTATCCCACAAACAGATTTAAAACCAGTAAGCTTTACAGTAGTTAAAGTTGACAGCAAAGACCCAAGTAAAAAACTAGCAGGGGCAACATTCAAATTATTAGGAGACAATCAACCGTCAATAGTTACTGACTCTGAAGGTAAGGCTACATTTTCTAATGTACTTCCTGGAACTTACACTTTAATAGAAGAAAAAGCTCCAGCAGGTTACAAGCTTGACCAATCACAAAAAACAATCACTATAGCAGAAGATGGAACAATAAGTGTAGATGGTGGTAATATCCAACTTTCAGGTGGCAAAAACGTGACAAAACTCGTTCAACACGACAGTGCACCTAACTGGCCAGACTACATGAACGCTATGCACTATGGAAAGATAACAACTAATGAAACAACTAATCAAAACGAAGTTGAGTTCTACCTATATCTAAAACCACAAAGTGATAATGGTGGAAATGGTACAAATAGAAATACAAGACTTAACATTTCTATTCCAGACGTAAACATTACAGATGTAACAGCATACGATGTATCACCAGGCTATAGAAATACCGTTAAATACAGCATGGAAAAACAAATTGCTGATCAATATACGTCTATATTGGGATACAATGTAATAAATGCTGCAAATAATAACAAAATCACAGGAACTCTAAATAAAACTGATCCTTACACAGGAAAAAATGGTTACCAAATCTATTTCCCAGAAGCAAGGTTTGCAAATGATTGGGGATTCTTAGTAAAAGTAAAAGCTAATATTGGAGATAAACAATCTGTTAACTTAGACTATGATTGGTTGACAAATGAAAATACAGCTGGACAAACAAAACTTACTCAAAATGTTATTATTAACAAAGCAAGTGGAGAAGCTGGAGAAAATCAACTAATAGTAACAAATGAAGAATTCACAAAGAGTCCAATTACTATTACAAAATTTGGAGACGAATTTGATAATAACGGAAATAGAAACAAACTTAAAGGAGCAGAATTTGTTCTAAAAGATAGCAAAGGAAATGTAATAGCCAATAAATTTACTGACGATAAAGGTACAGCTGACTTTGGTGAGTATCCATCAGGAACATACAGACTAGAAGAAGCTCAAGCTCCAGAAGGCTACCAAAAGAATAGCGTATATTTTGAAGTTGTAGTAGATGATGAGGGTCAAGTAACTTACACCGCAAGATTTGAAGATGGGATTGGTACACCAGAAGCTGGACGAGATTACTATATCGAAAAGGGTGAAGAGACAGATACTTCAAAAAAGGCAACAGTAACAAATGTTAACCAAAGACTTGAATATCTAGAAAACGAACCAGGAGATATTGGTGTAAAAACAGGAGTATGGGAAGCCTACAAATTCGAATCTTTAAAATACCACGCTGACATTACTTTATCCAATTCAGCTACAGGTACAAGATTTGAAATTCAATTCGATAGAAACCTTGACTTCACCCAATATTTTAGTGAATTCCCTAAGATAGTCATTGATGGAGTAGAGGTTGCAGATCCGTACTTCGATTACAATACTAACCTATTAACATACGTATTTAATGATAAATCAAAGGGAGGACAGGCTACAGCTTCTATCAACCTTAGAGGTATAATTCCAGATAAGTATTATGCTACAGAATCAAAGGCATATCCATTTACTATAAAGGTAGCACCTGGAGTTGCGGGTGTCGGAGGAAATCCTGTATTACACAAAGATGTAGTTGCAGACTATGGACCATACGAGATAACCAAATTGCAAGATGGTCTGGTAAAGGTTATAAACCTCTATATACTTTGCAAGATGTAAAAGTATATGGAACTGATTTTGCAGCATATAGAGAAGATGGAGTTTGGAAAAACCCTTATATGCCAAAATCCTTTGGTGTAAGACCAGAACAAGACCCTAATATTTATCAATTACTGGCACACCAAAGAATAAATCCTGATAAAAAACTATATATAAGAGAAAATGACATAACAATAAACTATGATCCTGATCAAATTAAAACAAGTGGAAGAATTGATAAAAATCATCCTTTAAAGGTAACGACACCATCTCCAAGAGATAAGGGCGGTTATATAATAGAACAAACCTATAAGATTACTGACATAGATCAATTCAACAAAAAGTGGAGAGCTTTCCATATGACTGATGGTAATCTTGAATCAGCCTTTGCATCTAAAGCCAATGTCAACACGGCCATAGGTGACCAAGCTGGAGGAGAAATACCAAAGTATTACAAAGAAGTAATTGGTTTAATTAACAATAAATACAAACCAGGAAGCTTTAAACTTACAAAATACGACGAAGCAAATCAAGGAAAGAAACTTCCTAATGCAACATTTGCACTAACAGACGAAAATGGTAAAACCATCTACAGAACTTCTAATACTAATGGTGAAGTTGATTTTACTAATATCGCCCCAGGTAGATACTCATTAGAAGAAACTAAAGCACCGGAAGGCTATAGGCTTACTAACAAGAAATGGCAAGTTACAGTTTTAAGTGACGGTAGCGTTAGAATAAGAGAAACATCTATAACAGGCGAAAGTAAGCTTTACACTGGAAATGAAATTAATATTCCAGTTGCCAATAAACCAGTTGGACAAAAGTTCAGGGTTTATAAAAAAGACGGAAAAGGTCAACCACTTCCTGGAGCAAAATTCAAGATAACAGATCCAAAAGATTCAAGCTTCTCAGCTGAAGCGACATCAAAACCAAATGGTATTGTAGAATTCGATGCTACTCTAGAAGAAAACAAGAATTATATACTTGAAGAAGTTACCCCACCAACTGGATACAATCCACTTAATAAAAAATGGGTTCTAAGAGTAGAAGATGGCAAGACAAAAGTCTACAACTATTCAGATCCAACAGAAGAGGCAACTGTAGAAAAGTCACTTCTTGGAGATGAAGGTACAGAATGGGTTGATGTTAAAGGAAGAAATACTTCAGGCTGGTCAAACTATGACAATAGATGGACTGGTTGGGTAGCTAACAGCCAAGACGCTGAACACTTAGGTACTAGAATTATTGCAATTAACAAAGAAAAGAAATATATTGTACAAAGATATATTATAAACCCAGAAGCAAGACAGACTGTGGGAGTAGATGCCGTAACAAAAGCTACAATCCACAGAGAAAAACCAGAATATCCAAATATGGATTGGTACAATGGTGAAGAAATAAAAATATTCACCCTAGGACCTAAAGAAGGTGGCAATACTGACGGCAAGGTTACTGGTCTAATATCTGACTTAAGACTTGCATCTTATAAAGTCACTGATATTACAAATGAGGTAAAAAAATCTACCGACACTTCTCACCATGGAGAAACTAGACTAAAGTTGAATCTACCAGCTACAGATAAGCCGATAGTAGTAGACGTAAAAGTTCCTTACAAAGACGAAAATGGCGGAGTCGGTACAGGTATGGACTGGAGAGAAGGAGACATAACCTACTGGAAGTCCGACTACTACGAAAGAGTATCTGACATCAAAACTGCCGGTCTTGTAAGTGAAACAGGTGGAACAATAGTTGGATCTTATGTAGCAGAAGGATCTCTTGATGTAACTAATGACATTAAGACTTATGGTTTTAAAATCAAGAAAGTTAAAGATGATAATAAAACTGCTATCCCAGGTGCAGTCTTTAAACTAACAGGTCCAGATTCTCGAAAAGATGAAAGATTCGAAACGACAGATAAAGATGGAATGCTTTCATTCAGTCGCCTAGAACCAGGAAAATATACACTAGTAGAAGAAAAACCAGCACCAGGTTATGAGAAGGCAAATACTACTTGGACAGTAAGAGTAACTAATGATGGAAAAGTTTATATTAAGAAAAATGAAGAAGCTCCTACTGAAGCTAATGCAAACGCAGATCCTAATACTAATCTAGCTATGGAATCAAATGCTAAGCTTACTATAGTACAAGCAATTCCTGGAGACACTTCTAATGTAAACACAGAACTAGCTATGAAGATGCAAACAATAAAAGCATCAACTTATAATTTCACAAATGAATCTGTTGGAAATTCTCCATTATTCTTAAATGAAGCAGATAAAAGAGAAAATTCTGTAATAAGTAAAATAAATGCAATATATGGAGAAGACAACTTTGAAAAATTATTCCCTAATGGAATTACTATTAGAGAAGTTGCTATGGCATCTTATGACCCTAATATTGTAGGAGAAAATGCAGAAGCTACAGTAGCTGATGGAGATGGACTAGAAATTTCTCCAGAAGAAGTTCCAGAAGCACAAAGAGCTGGAAATGCAATAACTTATGATATTATAGGTGCGATTTCTGATGTAGGAAAGAAATATGTAAAAGTATCAACAAATGCAAAATATTTAGGCAAGGATGAATTCTTAGTAAGAGTCGATATTAAAGGAAATCTAAACATAGATTGCCCTGACGTGACATTTGACTTGCAACTTCACGATGATGTGACATTTGTTCCAAATTCAACAACTTCTTGGAAAGTTAATGCTAATGACAAGGACCAAGCTCCAGATAATCCTAGTAGATGGCATACAGGATATGATCAAAATACTAGGAAAATTGGTGTAAGGGGCGGAGTAATTAGCATCAACAAGGGAGATACTGCTAGTATCGAATTTAAAGTAAAGATGAAATCAGACCTAAGAGTTGGACAAGTTGGATATATTGTTAACAGCTTAAAAGTTTATAATGTCGATTGCGATAAACTTAGAGCTAGAAAGTTTGATGCATATACTATTCATCAAAATGCAAAAAATGGAACAGTCATTACAGACCCATTAAACTATCAACGTAATGGACAACCGGTAACTTTCACTGTTAAACCAAATACAGGATATAAATTAGTAGGAAATGTAACTGTTACTAATGATAGCACTGGCAGAGACGTTCCAATTAGAAATGGAAATACTTTTACAATGCCAACAAGTGATGTTACGATAAATGCAACATTTGAAGCAGAAACTTATAGTATTTCTTATACTAAGCCTAATGGTGGACAAGTGAGTGGTCCAACAAGTGCTAAAACTGGTGAAATAGTAACAGTAACAACTACACCAGAAAGAGGATATAAATTTGATAAGCTAATAGTAACTGATGGTAATGGACAAACAGTAGAAAGTACTGGAAATCAATTTACAATGCCAGCAGGAAATGTAAATATTTCAGCTTCCTTTACAAAATCAAGTTATAAAATTGATTATCAAACTCCACAACACGGAACTGTACAAGTACCAAAAACAGCAAATCCAGGAGATACAGTTACAATAACAGCAACTCCAGATTCTGGATATATGGTAGATATTATTACAGTAAATAGTGGACAAGGAAAAGTCGACGTGACTGGAAATACTTTTGTAATGCCAGCGTCAGATGTAGTAGTTAATGTAACATTCAAGGTTAAACCAGCAGACAAGTATAATGTAAAAGTTGAACAAACAACAAATGGATCAGTGACAGCTGAACCAACTAGTCAAGAAGCTGGAAAAATTGTAAACTTGACTGTTACTCCAAATAAAGGATATAAATTAGGCACTTTAACTGTTAAAGATTCAACTGGACAAACAGTTCAAGTAAATAACAACAGCTTTAAAATGCCAAAAGCGGAAGTCACAGTAACAGCGACATTTGTAGAAGATACGGCAACTAAGGAATACCAAGTTAATATCGACACAAATATTCAAAATGGAAAGTTAAGTTCTAGTCCAACTTCTGCAAAAGCAGGTGAAACAGTATCTATAACTGCAACAGCAAATGATGGATTTGAATTATCATCAATCACTGTAACAGATGCACTAGGTAAGCCTGTGACAGTGACAAACAATAGCTTTATAATGCCGGCAGGTGATGTAATAGTATCTGCAACATTCAATCCAGTAGATATGGGTGATGAAATTAAACCAGGTGAAACTGCACAAATCACTAACAAGCAAGTTGGTCTTGATCTTAAGATTTACAAAAAAGACAGATACGACAGAAAACTTGAAGGTGCTTTATTTACAATCAGAAAGACTGATGAAAACTACGAAATTACTGACAAAGATTTTGGAGTAAAAACAGGAACTTCAAATGCAGAAGGGCTTGTAGAGTTCAAGGATGAAAATGGCAACACTATTAACTTACCAGTAGGATATTATGTAATAGAAGAAACAGCAGCCCCACTAGGATATAGAAAGCCTAACGCTCCTTGGAAAGTACAAGTTGTTGAAGAAAATGGTCAACTTGTTGCAAAATACAAGGGACCAAAAGAAACACCACAAAGCTTCGTAGAAAGGAATGATGATCTTACTATAAAAGAAGCGAATGGTGTAAAATACGCGACAAAGATTACTCACATAGATACAGAATCAAGAACATTTATACAAAGGGTTTACATTGATACAAGAGGAAAACAAGGAACTGTCAATGTTCAAATCACTCCAAAACACAAGAGAGAAGAAATCGACAGACCAGGACTTCCACCAGTAACAATCAAAGAAGGTGTAAAGACAGCTTACAGATCAACTTATAAGATAAGTGGAATAAATGGAGATCCTGATCAGGCTAAGATGATTAAAATCTTAAATGACTATGACGTTTCTTATCCTGATGTAACGGTTGTAAACACGGCAAGATGGAGACCATTTGATTGGGGCTTTGATGAAGACCAACTAAATCTTGAACCAGGTGTATATTATATCGATATTGAAGGATTCTACGATACTTCTATTATTGATAGGAATGTTACTAATGAAGTAAGGATAAACAATAATTACAACTTCATAGATAAAAGTGGAGCTGAAACTGATGAACCAGTACTAAAAGATCCTTACAAACTAACAGCAAAACAAATGCCAGATGATGATTTAGGAAAGATCGATATTGATATTGAATTCTTTGATGGTGCAAGAGAGTTCCAACAATTAAAAAATTCAAATGGAAAAATAGTTTACGGTTTTGTTAAAGATGAAAATGGTAAAGACAAAGCATCTTATCAAGATGGTGTAGAAACACTTAGACAATGGTTAGAAGATAATTATGGTAAAGAATATGCTGACAATTGGTTTAAAACTAAGCTAGATGGTCAAAAATATGTAAATCAACTAAGTAAAATTGTTAAGATTGGAAAAAAGGATATTTATAATGCTGGTAGAATAGTACCTCCTATAGAATCAGCTACTCCATCTAGTACAATTAGTACAAGCATGGACATTAGCTCTTTATACTCATCAAATGAAACAAATACAGTTCCTCAAGAAGGACTAAGTGTTGTAAATGATGCTGAAAGGTACAACATTACTTTCTCTAAACACGGCAAACTTACAGAAGATGATACTGAAGAAGAATACACTAAGAGACGACTTGAAGGAGCAGTATTTAAGCTTGAAAAGAGAGTAAGAGAAGGAGTTTATGAAGAATTAGAAGGATCATACGTATCATCAGCCTTCAACGGTTACTTTGGTTTTAGAGGACTTGAACCAGGTCGTTATAGACTAGTAGAAGTCCAAGCACCAAAGGGTTATAAACCAATAAATGGACCATTACTATACTTCTCAGTTGAGACAGTAAGCTTGGTATCACAAAAAATCGTAGATCCAAGAATCGGACAAGCTATTGATGTCAATACAGTAGAATTCTATTTCCCAAATAATACTACTGCTTATAAATTTGCAGACTTAGAAGTCCACGATCCAGTAACTAATAAAGTTATAAAGTTCAAAGATGCAAAGAATGTTGATCTAGATACAACTAAGATAATAGATCCTACAGATTCTACAAAGAAAACAGAAGTTTCTTTGAAAGACTTAAGTATCAAATTCCCAGGAGAAATAAAAAATAAACAAGGAGAAGTTGTAAAAGACACTTACAAAATAAGTGAAATTCAAATTACTCCAACTTCTAATGGATATATATCTCTAGAATACGATAAGGCAAATGGTGTATACCAATATATTCCAGAAAAATCAACTAAAGAAGAAAATGGATTGTTGGTAGACTATGTAACATCTGCCACTGCCAAGAACATGGGTAAAATCGTAAATGAAAAACCAGGTAAAGGTGAAATCACAATTAGGAAAATTGACCAAAACGGTAATGAAATAAAGGGCACAAATCAATTACCTGGCGCAAAGTTTAGAATAACCAACAAGGAAACAGGAAAAACTGAAGATGGAACAGTTGGTGAAGACGGTACACTTAAATTCACAGGATTAAATATAGGTCATTATAGACTTGAAGAAATAGAATCACCTAATGGCTATATAAACAACAAGCAAGTTTGGAACTTTACAGTAGGTGGAGAAGACTTAGACCCATATGCAAAAGATGCACCAATTAAAAGAAATGATGTATCAAGTAGCATAACATTATCTGAATCGAAATTAAGCGTACTAAACCCAAATAGCAAAAATAAAGGCTTACTATCTGATAATCAAAAAGAAATGCACCCACACTTTGGAGAAGTATTTGAATTCGATAACAAATATACTATTGATTCCAACTTAAAGATTAATCCTGGAGATTATTTCGTACTAAAACTAAGCGATAATATTGACCTTCACGGAATAATGGAAACAGATATTTCTAACCTTGATATAATTGCAGATGGAGTAGGTACAATTGCTAAGGCTGAATATAATAGAAAAGAAGGCACAATAAAATATACTTTCACAAACTATGCTGATACGTATAGCCTAGTAGAATTTTCTAATAAGCTAAAAGCCTATATCAACCTAAATAAAGTACCAAAAGCAGGTTCACAAAGCATTGAACGTGGAGTTGTTGGTCATAAAATGATACAAGATAACATCAAAGTTGTATATGACTCAATGACTGCAAGAGAAAAATATCAGGGTACTGACGGAAAAATGTATGAAATGACCAAAAATCACCTAAACCTTGGATCAAAGATTATTAAATTTAATCCTGATACTGGCGAATTTGTTCATTACTACTATGTAAATAGGGATAGAAGTAATACTCCAAGGTCAAGATTCTACTACTCATCTGACCAAAATATTGAAAACTTCAATATTGATTACTACTATCTTGATAGTAATGCAAATCTTGATGAGTTAATGCCTTTATCATTTGGTGTAAACGAAGATGACCCACGTCTACCTGAACCTGTTAGAATAAGATCAAAAGCATCTCTAAATTCAGGTCAAGAAGAAAGCTTTACTTTCACTGGAGGTTTAGACTCAAATTCTACTTATCTAGTTAAAGTTACAGGAAAAGTAGTTGGAGAGGATAAAGACGGTTATGTTGGTCATGGTATGCTTCAAATGATAGATTATCCAACTCGTTATGTAACAAGATGGGATAAACAATACTTCTTTGCAAATGAAGCTACTGCAAAAGCAAACCTAAATATTCAAGCAGTAAACCCTGAAAATAAGATTAAATTCAAAAAAATAGATCAAGATGGTAATCCACTAGAAGGTGCAACATTCCAGCTTTTCAAGAAGAATGATAACGGAACATGGGATTCTTATGGTCAACCAATTAAAACTGGAGAAGATGGAATAGTCGAATATTCTAAGCTTCCAGAAGGTGAATACCAATTAAAAGAAACAACAGCACCAGATGGTTATGAAAAACTAGAAGGAGCAATCTTAGAATTTGAGGTAGATGCCTCTGGTAATATTCACCGAAGTGAAGAAACTAATACTTCAACTGATCCAAATAAACAACCAGTAAACGTTGACGAATCAGGTAGTATTGCAATGCCAATAGTCAATAAAAAACCACAAAAAATTCAATTTGTAAAAGTTGATGCAAGTGAAAAAACGACTAAGCTTGAAGGTGCAGAATTTGAAGTTTGGTATAAAGCCAATGAAACAGACGAGGACTACACTACAAAATTAAAAGTTTATGAAAAAACTGTTGATGGTAAAGCTGAAAGACTTGTATTAAAAGAAGACGACAATATTCCAACTGGATATACACCTGTGGAAGGCGATAAATTTATCACCGGTAAAGATGGTTTAGTTGAGTTCAATGTACTAGATAATGGCTATTATGCACTTAAGGAAGTTAAGGCACCAAAGGGTTATATTAAGCCAAGGGACATCGTAAAAGAATTTGTTGTAAAAGATGGCAAGATTCAAACAGAACAATACAAGACTGAAATGGATGTTAAGAAAACAACGGGACTTAGCATGGCTAACGATGTATTCCAAAAATCCTATACTACTAACATGACTTTAAGATTTAATCCAAATCATGAGGATATAACTTATGTGAAAGATAATTCTACAATAAAATTGTCAAATCTACCACTTAAGTCTGAAATTTGGGATAATAGCTTTAACGGTAAGCAACCTTTGGAGATAACAGCATATCTAGTAGACAACGATAATCAAGAAACTAAAAAGAAGACATTCAAGTTAGATTTAAAAAAAGATTATAATTCTGGAACTAAAGCTTCAAAGGAAATTGATCTTTACTCCTTAGTAAAAGAATTGGAAAATCAAACTGCTGAAGGAGATATTAAATCTAACAAGACTATAGTATTAACAATGACCTCATCTCTTTACCTAAAATCTGAATTAGATATTAAATCTAATATAGTGATAGGTAATGATATAAAAGAAGAAAGAACCTTCCACATAGAAACTAAAGGCGACGACTATGTTGAACACTCTTATAAATTCACTACTATGGGTGAAATTGGAACAGGTTCAGAGGGAACTCCAAAGCCTATAGAAATTGAAAACAATAAGGGAGTTTATCCACTTACTGGTGGTAGGGGTACTTTAATCTTTACTGTTAGTGGTTTGATCCTCATGACTGCTGCGGCTTATGTTTACAGCAGAAAGAGGAGGGAATCTTATGATGAATAGTTATAAGGTTAAAAGTAATCCTCTAACACCGAGTAGTAACTATGACAAGGTAAGTTCTCATATGCTGAGTAGCTACAAGGACAAAAGAAATTTTCTGATGCTTAGTAGTTACGAAAGCAAAAGTAATTCTAAAGCTTTGAGTAGTTACAAAGATAAAATAAGTTCTTATACTGTGAGTAGTGACAAGGACAAGATAAGTTCTCTTATGAGGAAAGCTTATAGGGACAAGGTAAATCATCTTATCTTAAATGATTTTAAAATCTATGAGGGCAAGGCTCTTATGATAAATTGCCAAAAGGCAAGTGAGAGAAGGTGTTGCTCTTATGATTAATTCCATTAAAGATAAGAAGAGGCACCCTCCTTAGTTGGACAAATAAAATTAGATTATTGTTTGAAGACAAAATATAGTGGTGAAGGGGGACACAGCAAAGGCGATGTCCCCGCGGATCCACGATAAAAATCCATTTTATCTTAATAGTTTTTAGATGAATTAGGTGATGTATGGATAATAAAAATGAAAAGATGACATTTAAAAACAGTTTAAAGGACCAAATAAAAATGGTTACCGTTAAAGAAAATAACGACTGTTTTATACGTAAGCTTTTTAAAAATGAGGACTTTTATGAAAATAGATACTATAGATTAGCACACCTTACAAAAGAAAGTGAAATTGATTTAGATAAAATAGATTTGAGTTATTTAGAAAACTATCTCAATAACTATTATCTTAAAGTTGATGAAATTGATAAGAGAAAGCTCTTAAGTGATTTAGCCACTTTCAAAACATACAGAAATGACTTAGAATTACATTTAAAATTTATTAATTTATTTTTGAATGTTGTAGCGATTATAGTAGCTAGCTTAAGTTTATTTATATCATCTAAAGCTGACTGGCTAGAAAAAGTAATTGATTTCTTCAATGGTGAAATAAAATTATTTAACTTGTTAATATTATTAGGTGTGATAGTTTGTATTCTAGGAATAGCTATTCTTATAATCTGGAATAGAAAGAATGAAACTCCATATAAGCTAAAAAATATTAACAATGCTATTTATATCCTCGAAGCAATAAAAGAAGGAATGTATCAAGAAAGTGACGGGGTGTCTAACAAAGACATTTGTCGTTATGATGAAAGTAAATATGACCCTCATTATGAAGATCAAATAAGTGAGATATCTACAAAGTTAGATAAACTTATAGAAAGTTCTGAGACTAATGGAAGAAATGGAATTGATGAGGAGAAAATAGGGTCTCTTCATAATGAAGAAATGCAAAAACTAAGGCAAGAAACTATAAGAGATATGAGTGCTCTGACTGTTATTTTCTTATGGCTAAGAAAATTAACAGATAGAAAAAGGAAATAGCTCGTAGCAATTAAGTTTAGTGCCTAGGAAAAATAATCAAACCACAAGTTCTATAAGGACGTGGAAAAAGAAAAAACAAAAAAGTATAAAGTGGTTGATCAACCACAAAATAATGGTAATAATTTGCGGTAGCAAATAATTATAAAATTTATAAAGAAGGAGTTATATTATGAACAAGAAAAAAATTCTATCACTAATCATGGCATTAGTGATGCTAGTTGGAGTATTTTCTCCACTAACAGCATTCGCTGACGGTCAACCGACAGCTCACAACACAACAGTTAAAATTCATAAAATACTTATGGAGAAGACAGAACTTGATAAGAAAGATGCTCAAGGAAAGGCAGTATGGCCAAAAGATCATGATGGTTCTGTTATTACTAACATTCAAGAATATTTTGGTACAAACGCAAAACCAATTAACGGTGTAGCTTTCAGAATTTATGAAGAATATAAAGGAGTACCTACAAGTGGAGCACCAGCTGGATACACTTTGGGTTCAGATTTAATTACTCAACATAAATTATCTACAAATGATTTAGAATCTGGAAAGTACTATAAGTTAGTAAAATTTGATTCTACTAATAAAATAAACAACGATCCAACACAAAACACTCAAGAATATATATTATCTAAAAAAGTTGGTTCAGAAGATGGTATTGCAGAAGTAACTCTACCAGATGGAACTTATAGAGTAGTCGAAGACAAAAATAAGTCAACTTACAAAGGCGAAAAAGGGGAAACTCTTACTGAAGCAAAGGCAGTTCCATTTGATTTAGTATTACCAGCAGGTCTTCCAGATGGTACTGGTAACTATAGTGAAGCAAAACCACTTAATGTTTATCCAAAGAACGTTGAAAATCCAGTTAAGTTTGACAAGAACTTTGCAAAAGAAAATGGTTTAGAAAAAATTACTGACAAGAATACTTTACTAAAAGTAGGAGCAGTAATGGAAAATTACAACAAAGAAAAAGCTAACGCAAAAGCTGAAATAGGAAAAGAAATTCCTTATGAAGCAAAAGCTGAACTTCCTAAGGGAGCTGTATTTACACACCTTGACTTAGCAGATTCAATGGATAAGGGATTACAATATAATGCAAAAAAGAGAGTTACTATTACAGTTGAGCCAGCATTAGCCGAAGCTTTAGTAGAAAATACTGACTATACAGTAACAACCGTAGGTAATGGATTTAACGTACACTTTACTCAAACTGGTTTAGATAAACTTAACAAAGCTGGAGAAGCAAGTGATGTAAAAATAACATTCACATACTATGCTAATGTTACAGCAGGTGCAATAGTTGACAAACCAATGGACAACCACGCAACATTCACTTACAACCACCAACCACCTAAACCATCAAGTGAAAATGTAACTCCAAAAAACAACGAAATTAATGTTACAAAGACTTGGGCAGATGGTACAGCTCCATCATATATAATGGTAAAATATGTATTATTAGATTCAAATTCTAATGCCCTTGCTGATGTTATATTTGAATCAGCTACAAAAGTTAAAGGTGAAGGTGCAGAACAAACTACAGACCTAGGAAATGGAATTACTTTTGTTAGAACTGGAAACCATGCAGGTACTTTTAAAGGACTTGAAGCAAACAAACAATATAAAGTGAAAGAAATTGTTTATAATGCTGATAAAGGAAATAACCAAGGTTATGAACCAACTTATAAAGAAGATGCAACTACAGCTACAGTAAGTATTACAAATACTAAGACTCCAACTTCTATCACTCCTACACCTCCACAAGTAACTGTTGGTGGAAAGAAATTTGTTAAGACTAACCAAGATGGAACTAAGAGATTAGCAGGCGCTGAATTTGTTATTGAAAATAAGAATACTGGAGATAACCAAGGTAAATATCTAAAGATTAACGAAGCAAATAATGCTACAACTTATGCAGATGCAGAAAAAGCATACAATGATGCAATTAAAGCAGTTAATGAAGCTTTAGCAAAGGGAGATATCTCAGCTACAAACAAAGCAACTATTGCTGGAGTAGAATATGATAATAAAGATGAAGCAATGGCTAAAGTTAAAGCATTAAAAGATGCAAGAGATAAAGCATTTACAGAAGCTAAGTTATCTTATACTTGGGTAGATGATATTAAACAAGCTACTAAATTTACTTCAAATGACCAAGGTCAATTCGAAGTTAAAGGTATCGAATACGGCGACTACAGAGCAGTAGAAACTAAAGCACCAGCAGGTTTTGCACTTCCAACTAATGGAGGAAAATTCACATTTACAGTAGCTAACGGATCTTACACAGGTAGTGGAGATATTGATTATGTAGCGAAATCTACTAAGAAAGATGCTATGCAAATCAAGAATAATGATGTAACTATCCCACAAACTGGTGGTATTGGTACTGTTCTATTTACTGTTGTTGGTCTTGGTCTAATGGCTGGCGCTGTTATGGCAATGAAGAAGAATAGAGAAGAAGCTTAAGAGTTATTTAAGTCTTTTAATTCTTAGAATTTAAGTTTAAAATAGTTTTAAGTAACTAAGTTATAAGCTTATAATTATTAAATTGGGAAGGGGTCTCACCCTTTCCCCTACATATTATGATAGTGAGGTAGAGATGAAGAAGAAAATATACAGTTTAATAATTTTATTTGCGATGGTAACTATGGTCTTCCTACCTCTTACTGTCTTAGGAGCATCATCTGTTACCATCGACATAAAGACAAAGGAAAGTTTAAGTAAAAATGATTTAGAGGGCAGGTCTCTTGGTATATGGAAGTTAAATGACAAGTTTATTGACACTTCTATAGATAAGACGAGACTTGTGGCAATACTTGATAAGTTAAGTGAAGCTGAACTTGATAAGCAGCTTGAAAATAAAGCCGACAAATGGATAGTTAGTCCTAAGGAGGCTGATGATTATAAGATTACTCTTAATCTTCCTGAAGGCACTTATTATATTAGGGAGCTTGGAGATAAAAAGGTAAGATTTATTGAGTCTGCTGTTTTTAGTACAGTAGAGACTAATATTACTAAGTTAAAATGGGGGCTAACTGTTAAAACCACACCTCCACCTCCACCTCCACCACCACATGAAACTCCTCCACCACCAGAAACTATTGTGCTTATTAAAACTGATGATGAGGGCAAATATCTTCCTGGTGCTAAGTTTACTCTTCACTATGCAAATGGTGATCCTGTTTTGACAAAAAATGGTGCCTTTGATGACAAGGGCAGCGCTGAAGTTTTTGTTACTGATGAAAATGGTAGGATTACTATTAAAGATGTGAAGCCTGGCACTTATACTTTTAAGGAAGTTGAAGCGCCTCTTGGCTACAAGATTTTAAATAGTGAAAGTGATTTTGTTGTTTTTCAAGGTCAAGGTGTCAATGTTAATGTGATCAACAAGAAAAAGACAGGTTCTTATAATTTCTTTAAGACTGATGGGTCTAGGAAAAAGGGTCTTGCTGGTGCTGAATTTGTCATCACTCAAATTAAGGATGGCAAAGATGAAAGGGTTAAGCGTGATGGAAAGGATCTAGTCCTAAATTCTGGCGATGATGGTAAGTTTTCTGTCTACGATCTTCCTTATGGCACTTATTATATTTGGGAGACTAAGGCTCCTAAGGGTTACAGTCTTTTAAATGGCAGTTTAGAATTTGAAATTAATGATAATTCTTTTGAAAATGTCCTAATTATTGAAAACAAAATTGAAGGTGGTGATGAGTCACCTCTACCACCTCCACTTCCAAAAACTGGTGACATCACTTTAATTGTATTAGTCCTTGCTGGTGCAGTGATGGTTTTTCTAGGTAAGTATTTAATCAAGGACAAGAAATAGAATGGGGCTCCTTGGGAGCCTCTTTTTTATGGAGAAATATGAGCAAAAAAAAGAAAAAATCTAATAAATTATTTATTTTTATTTTTATTTTAGGCCTTGCTATTATGACCTATCCCATGATTTCCAATTGGTATTATAGGATTGAGTCCAATAACCAAGTTGCCGATTACAAGGAAGCAAGAGATCTTTTAAGTGACGAAGAAATACAAAGGAGACTACGCCTTGCCAAGATTTATAATGACAATCTTGGTAATGTTACTCCCAAGGATCCTTATAGTGAAGAGGAAAAGCATAAGGCCATAGAAAATTATGCTCAGATGTTAGAGCTAAGGACTAAAATTGGCGTTATATCTATTCCTTCTATTGATGTTGAGCTTCCTATTTATGCTGGTACTAATGAGGAAATTTTACAAAAGGGTGCTGGCCACTTGGAGGGTACAAGTCTACCTATTGGTGGTGAGTCTACTCACACTGTTATAACGGCTCACTCAGGTCTTCCTTCTGCAAGGCTTTTTACGGACTTACAAAAGGTGAAAATGGGCGAGAAATTTTACATCGACAATATTGCTGGGACTTTGGCTTATGAGGTTGACCACATTGATGTCATTGACCCAAGTGATTTTTCTCAGCTACTTGTGGTGCCAGAAAAGGACTATGCAACCCTACTTACTTGTACTCCTATTATGATTAACACCCACAGGCTCATTGTCAGAGGTCACAGGGTGCCATATGTGCCTGAAGTTGATGAAAAGGTTAAGGAAGACAAGGGTAAAAATCTTGGCATTGATAAAAGACTTATCATTCTCTTAATTTTTGCTATAATTATCTTAGGACGATATTTTTTGTCAAAAAGAAAGAAAAAACTAGCTAAGAAGAGAGAACTTGAAAGGGCTAAAAATATTGAGATGGCTAAAATGAATATAGATGCAAATAAGGACAGTTTTAATAATTTAGATAGGGATGATGGAAATAGTGGAAAAGATTAAAAAAAATTGGAAAATTATACTTATTTTTATTCTAGGACTTTTGATTGCCACTTATCCAATTATTTCAAATTATTATTATACTATTGACAACAACAATCAGATTGAGGAATTTAATGAGGCAGTTGCTGAAATGCCAAGTAAGGAAGTTTTGGAGAGAATTGAACTTGCCAAGGCCTACAATGATACTCTTGACCCATCAAGACTTGCTGATCCTTACACTGAAAGGGAAAAGAAGGGCGTGGAAAATTATGCCCGTATGCTTGAAGTAAGAGAAAAAATTGGCTACATTGATGTGCCAAAGATTAACCAACAAATTCCAGTTTATGCTGGTACTTCTGAAGATGTTTTGCAACATGCTTGTGGTCACTTGGAAGGTACATCTCTTCCTATTGGTGGCAAGGACACTCACGCAGTTATAACTGCTCACAGAGGTCTACCTCAAGTTAAACTCTTTAGGGATTTGGATAAAATGGAAGTGGGAGATTTATTCTTCTTCACAAATGTTAAGGAGACTTTAGCCTATAAGGTGGATCAAATTCTTGTTGTTGAACCTTGGAATTTTGAACCAGTTCTTGTTGTGGAAGGTAAGGATCTTATGACGCTACTTACTTGCACTCCTTACATGATAAATTCACACAGACTTCTTGTGCGTGGACACAGGGTTCCTTATGTGCCAGAGGTTAAAGAAGAAATTGAAAGAGCTAAGTTCAACTACAAATCTTTAATTGTGCCAGGTCTTATTCTTGCTTTGGTTATGCTTATTATTTATTTATACATCAGACATAGGAGGAGACGCTATGAAGGTTAAGACTAGGGTTTTAATTGGATATTTATTTATTCTCTTGGGGATTTTTATGCCTCTTATGGCTTTTACTTCCATGTCTTATAGGGAAATTATGGCAGACAAAAAGTATGCATCTTTTAAGGCAAAGGGCGAAAAAGTAACTGAGGATCTTAAAAAATACAATGAAGACATTGTTAAGGGCGATGCAAATATTATTGACCCCTTTTCCAATGAAGAATATAATGGCTATTATGACATTAAGGGCATAGATAAAAATGAAGTCTTTGCCTATTTAATTATTCCAAAACTTGACATGAAAAAACCGATTTATCTTGATGCAAGTTATAAGCATTTGGACCTTGGCGTGGCACAAATTGAAGGGACAAGTCTTCCACTTGGTGGCAAGTCCACAAGATCTGTTATTGCTGGTCACAGAGGTTGGTGGGGAGACCTTATGTTTTACAATGTAGAAAAGCTTGAAGCTGGCGATGATATTTTTATTGACGGTCGCTCTGGACTTTTGAAGTACAAGGTTACGGGCGAGGAGATAATAGACCCCAGCGATTGGGAAAAAGTTCTGCCTATAGAGGGTAAGGATATGGTGACACTTTTTACATGTCATCCAAAGAGACCACCGAGACCAAAGAGACTTCTCATTAATGCAGAAAGAGTTGTGGAAAAAAAGGCTGAGCCTGCGAAAGAAGTAAGAGAAGAAAGGCAAGTTTCATATTTAAAATATGGAATTTATGCTATAAGTCTTATAGGTTGGCTTGCTTTTATTTTCAGCTTCTTTAAGATGATTAGCTATGTGAGAAATTGTAAGAGAAGAAATAAGAGACACTAAGTATTTTATTATGTGAGATAAAAATTACTAAACCTTAGAACTTTTTGTTCTAGGGTTTTTCTTGTTAAAGGAACTTGTAAAAAAGTATAGTATATGTATTTACAAATAATATAATTATGATAAAATCAGATTAAGGAGATGATGTTATGGTACAAATTAATGTTAGAGTAGATGAAGATGTTAAAAGAGGAGCAGAGAGAGTCTGTCAAGAAATTGGAATTTCTATGTCTTCTGCAATAAATGTTTACTTGAAAAAAATAGCAAGAGAAAATAAAATCCCCTTTGAATTAACAGCAGATCCTTTTTATAGCAAAGAAAACATGGATTATCTTGAAAAGAAGTACAAGGATTATAAGAATGGAAAACTAAAACTTATTGAAAGAGATATTATAGATGAGTGAAATAAAAAATATTAAATGGGATTTTAGTGCTTGGCAAGAGTATTTATATTGGCAAAAGACGAATAAAGTTTGTTTAAGAAGAATAAACCAGATAATTAAGGATATTAAAAGAAGTCCTTTTGAGGGTATAGGAAAGCCTGAAGCGTTAAAAAACAATTTGTCAGGTCTGTGGAGCAGACGCATAGACAAGGAAAATAGAATAGTTTACTTGATTGAAGAAGATACAGTTGTTATATTTCAATGTAAGGGTCACTATAAATAGTATGTGAAAAAAGTCCTTGTTCGAATTTTTCGTAGAGAATTTTAGCGAGGGTTTTTTTATAAACTGAATAATAGAAAAGGATGCGGGGTTTTTGCCTGCATCCTTTTTTGTGTGGTATTTTTTAATATTTTTAAAAATTATTAATTTTTTTGATTTTTAAAAAAGTCATGATAATTTAAAATTTTTAAATATTTTCAAAAGTTCCAAGGACTTCTACTTTTTTATCCCTTATCATAACTTTTCCCAAAGCTAGGACTGTATCTATATCAAGTGTTTTTTCATCTAGCAAATTTATGTCTGCATCAAAGCCAACTTTTATAGACCCCTTATTTTTTAGAGACAATATTTTTGCCGGGTTTGTAGTAAGACCTCTTAGGGCGATTTCAAGGGGGATATCTTCTTTAAAGACACATTCCTTTATGGCTTCAAGTAGGCAAGATGATTTGCCAATTCCTAGTCCAATGTATTCATTTTTTTCGTTAAACATTGGAAAACTTCCCTGACCGTCTGATGTGAAAGTGAAGTTATCTAAACAAATTTTCTCGTCAATTATGCGCCTTAGGGCTTTGGAAATTCTCACTTCGCCATATTCTTTTTCCCAAAGGTCGGGGTCATCGGCACCAGTGAAGTCACAGTAGCCACCACGCTTTAAATATTTTATACTTTCTTCAAAAAGTTCAGGATTTCTGCCACAGTGAGTTGGCAAAAATTGTGAAATAGGAATTTCCGTTTCATCTACTGCACGATTTAAATAGTCTAGGTTGGACTTTCCATCGCCCATGTGGATGTTAATTATGCCAGCCTTGCCAGAAAGCATACCTGCAACTCTAACATTTGCTGCAAGTCTAATAAATTCTTCAAAGCTTGGCTGAGAAGATCTGTGGTCAGATAGGGCGATTTCTCCTGCGCCAATTATTTTATCAATTGACATTATATCTTTCATTACATTACCAGTTAGGGTTGGAGTTGGTATTTGATAGGCTCCTGTGTAAATATAGGATGTGATTCCTTCTTCCTCTAGGCCTCTTGCCTTGGCAAGGAGGGCAGATATATCTCTTGCAAGTCCATCTGTGCCAAGGGTACCAACAACTGTTGTTACGCCAGCTTTTGTTAGGGTGGATAAAGTGATTTCTGGGGTTCTTGTTTTAAAACCACCTTCTCCACCGCCACCAAGTATGTGAACATGGCAGTCTATAAAACCTGGTGTTAAAATTTTTCCTCTCCCGTCAATTTCTTCAACTTCTAGAGAAGATATGTCTATTTTAATTTCATCCTCTATGGCTGCAATTTTATCGCCGAGAATTAAGAGGTCTTTTGCCCCTAAAAAATCTGGACTATAAATTTTTGCCTGCCTAATAACTTTAATCATTGTATCCATTTTTTTCACTTCCTATTGGAAATTAATAAGAACTGCAATAATTAAGATTATTGAGCCAAGTAGGAAGAAGAAGGCTTGCATTTTAATTTGGAATTTTGCCCACTTAGACCAATCAATGCCAGCTACACCAAGGACACCAATTAAACTTGCTGAAACTGGTGTAAAGGCATCCATAAAGCCTGCGCCCATTTGGTAAGCAAGAACTGCAATTTGTCTTGAAAGTCCAACGAGGTCTGCAAGAGGTGCCATAATTGGCATAGTAAGAGCTGCTTGACCTGAGTTTGATGTTACAACTAAGTTAAAGAGTGATTGGAATAAATACATGCCAATTGCTGCAATTGTTTTTGGAACGCCAGAGAAGGCATTACCCATGGAGTAAAGAATTGTATTTAAAGCAGAGAAGGAATTTGCATCGCTGCCGCCAAGTACAATTAAAATACCCTTAGCCATACCGACAACAACTGCAGTACCAGCAAGATCTGCTGCACCAGATTGGAAACATGAAGCCATGTCGTTAATTGTCATGTCATTTAATTTAAAAATTACAGCAGTAAGACCTGCAGCTAGACCCATTACAAAAAATTGAGATGCTATTTCTGGGATGTAGTAACTTTTTTCCATAACTCCCCAAACTATCCAAACAAGGACAGCCAACATTTCAAGTAAAATAATTTTATGGCCAAGCTTAAATTCTTGGGCTGAATTATCTTCTGCAAGTTTTGCTCTAAATTTGTTGTCTGTTTCATAGACAACAGAAAGAGTTGGAGTCTTTCTAATTCTTTCTGCGTAAACCATAGTGTAAGCTGCACCAAGACCTGTAACCACAACCCAACAAGCAAGTCTAAAGCCTGCACCAGATAAAACTGGAATACCTGCAATACCTTGAGCTATGGCAACAGAGAAGGGACTCATCCAAGAAACGGCATTGCCAAGTTGTGATGCAACAAAGGTTACAGTGACGGCGACAATGGAGTCGTAGCCAAGGGCAATGACAAAGGGAACCATGACCATGGAAAAAGGTATAACCTCTTCACTCATGCCAAAAGTAGCTCCACCTAATGAAAATAGGTAAAATATAATTGGAATTGCAAATTTTTCAAGGCCCTTTGTTTTATTAATTACAGCATAAATACCAGCGTCAATGGCACCAGTTGCCATGATAATACCAAAGGCTCCACCTACAACTAAAAGTAGGGCAACAATACCAACGGCAGAACCGTATTTATCGCCAGACACTAGACCTTCAAATAAATAGTTTAAAAAACCAAAGCCATTAAAGTCATCTGTGCCCCAAATTTTTGCTGTCTTATTTAAGTTGACAGAATTATCGTAAAAATTATTCCCATAAAGTCCATATAAAGTATCATCTGTCAAACCAACCTTATCAAGTGCTCCTTGGTCCCAGGAATCGGCTGGGGTTTTTAGAAGTTCAGCAAAGGCCTCCTGGTCAATTTCCTTTTCCTCCAAGGCTTTTTTATCTTGGTATAATTTTCCTAAGTTTTGAGCTAAGAAATCCTTGTTTAGAGGGTGCATGTATCTAAAGGTATCGGTTTGTAAAACTGTTCTTGTGTCGATTTCTCCTGCGGCATTTTTATACTCAACATCGTGAGTTGAAAATTTACCAGCTGGAATTAGAAAGGTAAGAAACCAACATATAAGAACTACAACAAAAATAATTGCATAGGTATGCGGTGTTTTAAATTTTGTTAAATCTTTTTTTCTCATAATTTTCTCCTTTCGAGTTTATATTTTATCCATAGTAATCTTTAAGGACCTTTGTAAATTTTGTGAATTTATAAAATTAATGAGATTGCAAAAATTTGCGAGGTCTTTAAAGTCCTATAAGTGATTAAAGTTTACAAGCCTGGGCCCTGGACTAGCTTATAGGCTTTTGCCACTTAGTAGATTTTTATGGATTTGTAGAAAGGCAGGAGCTCCTAGAAATTTTTAAACTTTTTGCTTTAAAGGAGTCTACCTTTGTTAAATAGTATATATCAAAAGGATTTCATTTTGTAGAAGGAATGTCACAATGAGATAAGTTTTTTTATTTTTTGACTAATTCTAATTTCTTTGGCAAGTCTCTTGAAGGTCTTATAAAATTTTCTTGTTTATGAATGAAAAATCTTAGTCAAGGAAGGTAGACTTATCAAAATTTCTTGCAGAAATTTGATCAAGTCTTAGCCAAGAAAAAAGGCTATGAGTTTTCATAGCCTTTCTTAGTATGTTTTCGATTTGGCTAGTTAATTTTTATCTTTTTAAAGATTTATTTATTGTTTTTATTTTGTTTTGAATAGGCTCTAGTTTTATATAAATTACGATAAAATTCTAAAAAAGATTAATAATTTTAAAAGGAATTAAATTGGCTAATTTAAGCCTTTTATCTAAGGGGAAAGTCAGTAAAATTTTTAATTTTTTTGATTATGATATCAACTGATAAATTATTGTATTTTTGTATAGAAATTCAAAAAGTAATGTGTTAAACTTTAAAAAGTTATCATTAATGATAAACATTATTATTTAAATATTTGGAGGTAATATGAATAAAAATTTAAAAAGATACTCTTCGCTAGGTTTATCTTTAATTTTTGTAATGAGTTCTTTTAATGGGGTTTTTGCTGAAGGCAATAATATTAACAAGCCTTTAAGTGAGACTGAAAGACTTGTAAGAAGTCAAAAGGAAATGAATTTCAAGAAAAGTAAAATTCTTGAAGATTTTGAAAAAGATGAAGTTTGTCTAAAGGTTAAAAGGGAAAAGGTAGTTTACTTTGTAGAATTTGATGATAAAGCAAATAAGGATCAAGTTATACAGAGTTTAAAAGAAATTAAGGATGTAAAAGTTCTTTATGAATATAATATTTTGTTCCAGGCTGTTTCTGTTGAAGCTTATCCTGAAGTGCTTGACAAGTTAAAAAGCATCAAGGGTGTAAAAGATGTTGAAAGGGCTGGCAAGTTAGTTCCTCTTATGGAAAATGCAAGAAAACTTGTTGGTGTCGACAGGGCAAGTGACTATCTAAAAAGTTTAAATGCAATTAATGCAAATCTTGGCAAGAATTATGATGGTAGAGGAATGATTATTGCCAATATTGATACGGGTATGGATGCAAGTCATAAGGCTATGCGTATTGATGATGATGCTAAAAGCTCTCTAAAGTTAAAAAAGAATGATCTAAAGGGTTCTGATAAAGAGTTTTGGCTTTCCGACAAGGTACCACATTCTTTTAATTACTTAAATGGTGGCAAGATAACAACAGAGAAGTATGATGATGGTTCAGATTATCATGACCCACATGGTATGCACATTGCTGGTATTTTGGCTGCTAATGATACTGATGAAGATATTAAGGCCCATAAGGGAATAAGGGGTATTGCTCCTAATGCTCAACTTTTTTCTTACAAGATGTATTCAGATGCAAGCGATGGATTTGCTGGTGATGAGACTATGTTTCATGCCTTTGAAGACTGTATAAAACATGATGTTGATGTTATTTCTGTTTCTTCTGGCTTCACAGGAACTGGTTTGGCTGGTGAAAAGTACTGGCAAGCAATTAGATCTTTGAGGAAGGCGGGAATTCCTATATGCGTAGCGACAGGTAATTACGCTACTTCATCTTCTAGTTCGTCATGGGACAGGTATGCAAATAATTCTCTTAAGATGACTGATACTGGTAATGTTACTAGGACGGCGGCACATGAAGATGCTATTGCTGTTGCCTCTTCTAGAAATACAAAAATTGAATATGAAGGCGTAAACATTGGTGGAAAGGATTTTAGGTATTCACAAATTGGTGCCTTCTTCGATAAGGGAAATTTCAAACAAGATAAGTACAAGTTCATATATTTGGGACAATGCCAAGATGAAGATATTGCTGGTAAGGATTTAAAAGATAAGATTGTTGTAATGGATAGGATCTATACCAAGGACTTAAAATACTCTTTTAAAAAGGTGTTTGATAAGGGAGCAAGGGGTGTAGTTGTAGTTAATACAGTTTCCTATTACAACAGAGATGATTGGGAAAATATTCCTGCCATGGGATATGAAGAAGATGAAAATACAAGGGTTCCTGTTTTTTCTGTATCAGGTATGGATGGCAAGTTAATCTGGGATATGATTTGTGGCAGGACTCCTGATGAAAAAGAAGATTTCAAGACAAAGAACTCTGACTATAGAATTGATATGGAGAAGTATAATTCTAAAAAACCTAAGGTTGGAGAGGAAAAAGAGCTTAGTATAAAATTCTTGGATCATAAGATTCAATGGGAAGATACTAATGTGCCAGCTGGTTCCACTTCTTGGGGTCCTAGAATAGACTTGATGTTAAAGCCAGATGTATCTGCACCAGGTAAGAATATTTATTCAACTTTAAACAAGATAGATGGGGTGGACAATTATCAATATATGTCAGGTACATCTATGGCAGCTCCTGTTGTTTCTGCTTCTACTGTCTTAATTAGGCCAAGAGTGAAGGAGCTTGTCAAGGAACCGGTTATTATGGCAAGGGGAATTGATATAACTTCTCTTACTAAAATAATGCTTCAGAATACTTCTAGACCAATGATTGATCCAACAACAGATGACGGCAAGGGTAATTATCTATTTGCATCTCCAAGACAACAGGGATCAGGTCTTATTAATGTTGAGAGGGCATTGAAGAGTAATTTAATTATTTCATATAAGGTGGAAGATTCAGTGGGAGAAATGAATTCCTATGGAGCAGTTTCTCTTAAAGAAATAAAGTCCGACAAAAAAGATTTTACTATAAATATAGACAATCCTTCTGACAGGGATATTACTGTTAAAGTTTCTTCGTCAAAGGTAACTACTGATGGAGAAGTTAATAAGAAAAAATTAGATGAACAATATAAGGATGAAAACAGTAAGGATGGTATCCAAAATATTGCAGAAATTCATCCTAAAGAGGTTAAGGGAGCAAGTATAAGTTTTGCACAAGATGAAATTACAATTCCTGCAAGGGGTTCTTTTAACTTAGGTGCTACTCTTAATGTCGGAGAAGCAAAGAGCAAGGATATATTCGTAGAGGCCTTTATTAATTTTGAATCTAAGGAAGAGAAGGAGAATGTAAAAGATCCACAGCCTTCACTTTCTATGCCTGTGATGGGTTTTGCAGGAGATTGGAATAAGGAGCCTATTATAGACAAGTGGGCATGGGAAGATGGTTCTAGATCTAAGGGGATTGTAGGTTATGATGATGAGGGCAATCCAAAAATTCCTGGCACTTTAAACAAGGGTCGTGGTGGCGAACATGGAATAGATTTATTTAAACCAGCTGGTGTAATTCAAAATAGAGAAAATGAAAATAAGACTCTAGACCAAGACCCTGAATTATTTGCTTTTAACAATTCTCAAGACTTTACAATGAGTTCCACAGGTGAAAGTAAAATTATTTCTAAAAATGAAATTGACAGGGGGCTTACTCCTAGCCCTTTGATACTAAGATCAGCTTCTGATTGTAAAATTTCCATTGTAAATACTATGGATGAAAAGAATCAAAAGGATCTTAAGGTAATTACAGTGGATCACTTTATAAAGGGGATTTTAAACTCTAAGAGAAGTGACGCTAAGGGGATTAAGTCTTCAAAATTAAAAGTCTATGGAGATTTGAGATGGGACGGATTGATTTACAATCCTCATGCAGAAGATAATAGTGGTATAAAGTATGTTGAAGGGAAATTTGATCCTATTGCAGAGGGCCAATACTATTACAAATTCCAATACAGGCTTTCTCCAAAGTACCCTTATCAAGTTTCTTATATTCCTGTAAAAATTGATAGGACTCCACCTCAAATCATCAGCTTAAATGCAGATAATCCTGATGAGATTATCTTAAAGGTTAAGGATACTTACAATGTTCAAAAAGATCATAATAAGACTTTATTCCAAAGGGATCAAGAAAAAAATTCAAGTGATTTTATAGAAACAAACAACAAGGTTTGGTTTGCAGGTGCTGCCTTTATCAATGAAGATGGAGAAATCGAGGAGAATTTAAAGGTAGTAAATACTGGAAAGCTTGACAAGTATGGAAGCTTTGAGATGGATGAGGAAGGAAATTCTGTTTATAAGATTCTTGGAGCAAATAAAAATCTTCTTGGCAAAACCTTAGAGGTAGCGGCACTTGATGGAGCTTCAAACTTCACTAATCTTTATAGGGTTAAGTTCGACGATAAAGTTAAGGATGGAAAGCTTGCTTATTATTTGGAAGACGATGAAAATACTAAGCTTGGAGAAATTGATGCGTCTAAACTTAAAAATGTAGAAGTAAAAGAAGATGACAAAAAAGATAATAGTCCAAAGGATGATCCAAAGAAAAATTATGGGAACCCTGAAATAAGTATTGAAAAGAATAGCTCTTATATACAAGAACTTACAGAAGCTGATACAAAAAGAATTATAGAGCCAAAAGAAACAAAGAAAACTAATGAATTTACAGGAGAAGAAAGCATAGATTATGACTATGGAGATATTAATTCTATAGACGAATATGGTATTCCTTCAAATTATTCTGATGGAACTCCGATGGAATTTAAAGATAAAGATGTAAGTGTTTTAAAAGCTATGGGATATGTTGGAAAAGTCATCCCAGACTCAAATGGTGGATTTGACATAAAGGGAGAAATTAAAAATGTATCTCCTGATGCAAAAATTTATTTTAAATCTACAAGAATGTCAAAGACAACTAAAAAAGAAGAAGTTAAAAAAGTGCCGGGTTCTTATGATGAAAAAACTCACTCTTTCAAATTTAATCTATGGGCAAATAAGGATGATGTGGATAATACTAAGGGAATTGACTACAAGGGAGATCTTGAATTTTATGTAGTGGATAGTGGAAAGACAAGTAAAAGTATTTTCCTTAGGATGCCAAAAGAAAAAAATACTAGCATAGAAAAAAATGAATCCTCTAAGCTATTAACGTCAGAACATAGCATTGTAGAACTTGGTGGAGAAGATCTTGGCGGGAAATTGAAAGAAGAGAAAGATGAAAATGGTAAAACTTTCTATAGAGTAAAAGATGAGCTTAGAATAAAAAAAGGTTATGGCGTTAGAGTCATTTCAAGAAATCCAGGCAAGACAGGCTTAGACGCTAACTATAGTAAAGATTTCATAAATAATGATAAAGATGAAGAAACTTTTGAAGCTAATATAAAAGTTTTAGATGGATTTAATGTAGTTAGATACGAAATCTATAAATCAGATGGAAGTAAAGATATTAAAGAGAAAAATCTAATTGAAGAAATGGGCAAGTGTTTCTATATTGATAGAGATAAAGTTCAATTGAATATGGATCCAGATACATTTAATCCTTACAGTGATGGAGAAAAAGGAGAACTTTATGTTAGGAAAAGTCCACATACTCTAAGAGGAAGGATTGGAGATAAGGGTGGATTCAACTGGCATCTTAGAATAAATGAATCAATGGTAGATCAATATTTAATTTATGGTGATTTAAAATCTGACAACTCAAAGGATTTTGAAGTTAAATTAGATGTAAGGGACAATGATGTAATGGATTGGTCTGCTAAGGACTATAAATTAAATGGACCTGAAGGTGGAATCTTATCACAATATAGGATTTATTTAGACAGCGTTAAACCAGAAATAGAATTGTCTAAAGACGATAATTCAGAAAATCCAATTACATTAAACTATGGGGATAAAAAAGTTTATTTAAAGGTTTCAGACAAGAGAGATGAAGGCAGACCTGGCCGTATAGAAAAAATTAAAATTTTTGCAAATGGAATAGACTTTGACCAAAGTAAAGATCTTAAAGATTATGCTAAAGATGGAAAAGTTGAAGTAAGAGTAAGTGCAAGTGACTATGCAAAGAATACAAGTGTAAAAATTTATTCTATTGATTTAGATTCAGATGAAATTAAGGAAGTAGAAAATAAGGATATAAAAGTAAAGATTGATGGAAAAGATCAATTTGTAAAAGAAGGGGAAGATTTTGTACTTCCAGAATTTAATGGAAAAGAAGAAAAAGGTAAAAAATTTATAGGATGGAATGTCAGAGGTACAACTCAAAAACCGGGACATATATTCTTTGCTCAAGAAGACATTGAAATTGAACCGGTATTTGAAGAAGTTACCCAAAAGCAATATAGTGTAACTTTTGAGGCAAATGGTGGAAGTGGAAGAATTCCATCTCAAAGGGTTATAGAGAAGGAAGAAATTCAATTGCCAGAAAACACCTTCACTTCACCAAGTGGTAAAGTTTTTGATGGTTGGATAGTCTCTGGAAATAGGGACAAGATGAAGCCAGGAGATAAAATTAAAGTTACTTCAGATATAACTATTACAGCTTCTTGGAAAGATATGGACAAGGAAATATCACAAGAAGAAAAGAAGCCATCTGATGAAACTAGGCCACAAGAAAATAATAAGCCATCTGATGAAACTAGACCACAAGAAAATAATAAGCCATCTGAGACTTCTTCTGAAAGTGAAAACAAGTGGGATACTGGTATTCTTAGAAGGAGAAGTCATGAAAGCACAAGTAAAGTTGTGACAAATTCTATTGACAAAAATACAAGTAGAAGTATCTTCTCATCTTATAATTCAAATTCAAATTCTATTGAAAATCACTGGGCAAAGAAGGCTATTATGTATGCAGTGGATAAAAATTATTTCAAAGATATAGCTGACCTAAATAACTTTATGCCAGATAAGAGTCTAACAAGATCTGAATTTGTAACTATACTTGGCAGAATTGCAAATGTAGATGAAAGTAAGTATAAGGACAAGGTCTTTAATGATATTGATGCAAGTAAGTATTATTCACCATATATTTGTTGGGCTTATAAAAATAAAATAGCAAGTGGATTTGGCGACGGTAAATTTATGCCAGACAAGGAACTTTCTAGAGAAGAAATGTGTGCCTTTTTGTCAAGATTTAACAAGGTTCATAAGATAAATAATAAAGAAGAGAATATTAATATTAGCTTCAAGGATGAAAAAAATATTTCAGACTGGTCTAAGGAATCTGTAAGAGAAATGGTTAGACTAGGTCTAATCAAGGGAATGGATGATGGAAATTTCATGCCAAAAGAAAAATTAACAAGGGCACAAATTGCTCAAGTAGTATTTGGGATTAAGTAAAAGGTCAAAATAAAAAAACTATGAGGCTCGAAAAATCGAGCCTCTTATTGTGACTTTAGTCAGTTGAGCACGCAACGCGTGCGAAACATAAAACTACCCGCTATGCGGGTAGGCAACAATAGGTTATACCAAAAATCACCTTCGTATTATAATAGAGTTGTTCAGACCTAAAATAATAAGAGGTGATTAATATGGCACAAAAGGCAAATTCAT